>Ga0208325_1000025_pt1 | contig 35657 bp, 35 predicted proteins | sample PL_2010_330m_FD_185486 | JGI IMG/M metagenome (GOLD analysis project Ga0208325, IMG submission 185486) | Freshwater microbial communities from Powell Lake, British Columbia, Canada to study Microbial Dark Matter (Phase II) - PL_2010_330m... | ecosystem: Environmental > Aquatic > Freshwater >...
GTATAGAATATTATTTATGCTATTAGTATTGTCTATTACAACATTGTGTTATGCACAAGATGAAGAAAAGATTGAACTAACCACATATTATCCTGCGCCATACGGAAAGTATGATGAGCTGCAGGCGAACAAACTTGCAGTAGGAAGTGGAGTAGCAACATCCGAAGATGGAGTAATAAGTTTAAAGAATCTTGCAACCCCACCAACGGAAATAGAAGGATCTTTATATTACGATTCCGGTAATAGATAACTAAATGTTTGTGATGATAATGGATGGCAGCCAGTAAACGTAGGGAACAGCGGATTAAGCGGTATAATTTCAGCAGCAGGCACTTCTCCTGCAAGTTTCACCTTGCCTGAAGGCGGTGGCTAGGTAGTACTTGTTACATATTATGCCAAACCCGATTATCCGATATGCCCTACTACTGTCAATTTTGTTTTTGACGGTATTATTAAATATACCGATACCTTATATACAGCAAGGGATAATGATAGGGCTACAGATACAGCCCATTTTTTCTATAGAGAAGAAGATGTAGAAGGAGGCCAAACTATAGTTGCCAGCATAACTACTAGCTTAGGCGCTGTAAGCGACGCGCAGATAATGATGATAGCCCATCGAGAATAATCTGGGGGACACCTTACCGAGCAAAATAAAAAAGGTAATTTCTCCTGCCGCTTAAAAGGTAAAACTTATAGTGAAAATAGATTTTGAAAAATTGAGTTTAGCGCAAAACACGAATTTCAAAAAAGCGCTTGAGGCATACGAAAACAAAGTCGCAGTATCAAGTGATAGCCCGGCGGTCTTATATATAGAATTGACTCGGAATTGCATTGCAAGGTGTGCTTTTTGCAGAGGCGCAAAATGGGTAAATAATCCTGCGTATGATATGAAGAGTGAAATATTCGATATTTTACTGCGCGATTACATCCCTTACGCGGTTCTAGTCGATTTACGTTCGAAGGGCGAAAGTCTGATGCTAAGCAATTTTGATAAATACGTAGAAGATGTTGCTAAATATGGCCCGAAAATACGTTTAACAACAACTCTAGGCTGCGGCACAAAAAAAGCATTGCAAAGCATTATTGATTATGATGTTTTTCTTTCCGTATCATTTGATGCGGCAGATAAGAGGTTATATGAAAGCATACGGCCCGGGGTAAATTATGATACGGTTATTCAAAACCTGGAATTTGTCATAAAAGGTATGAAGGAAAAATATGGTACAATTGAGGATAAGATAAGATTATCAGTTTGTCCTTTTCAAAAGAAAAATTTAAATGCGGTTGAAGGAATATTTGAATTAGCGGATACCTATGGCATATCAGAAATAGCTTTCGGGCCGTTATTGTCATATCTATATGATGTCAATAGTTTAGCAAATAATAAATATGACACTTATCGTGTCTTTAAAAAAATAACCAAGTTAGCCAAAAAGAATCAAATCAACGTGCAGCTAGTCCTCTCTCCGTTTGGAGAATCAACCAATCGAGATATCGCCTTTAATACCTGCTGTCATCCCTGGATGTATTGTCAGGTTATGTATGATGGAGATGTTATTTTTTGCGACCATCTGGTAGGAGATTCTCATAAAAAAAGGGTTTTGGGCAACGTCAGGGATTCTAAGGATTCTGTATGGAATGGGAGCGTGGCCCAGAAATTTAGAAAATGCCATTTCACGAGGCCTCATAATGAATTGATGGAGCCGTGCAATGATTGCTATAAAAAAGGTCGTTATTCAGATCATGAACATGAATTAAGTGATAGTTTTAGTAGGTGGCTATTTGATGAAAAAAAGTTTGATAAAACCACAAAAATTTTAAGAGAAAAAAAGGTTCTGTTAATATTGAGCGATGTAAAAAATTATGTAAAATGTATTTTATCAAAAGTTAAACATGGGAGTAAGGTTCTGTCAATATTGAGCGATGTAAAAAATTATGTAAAATGTATTTTATCAAAAGTTAAACATGGAGGTAAGGATTTACTGAAAAAGATTTTCTATGTATGATGTCGGAGTAGGCAGAGTTATGATAATGGGCAAAAGATTTAATTGATGGGAAAAAGATTGGTATAATTGAGGCGTCGAAATACAGAAGAGATCTTTTGAGCGAAAAAAAATTGTAAAAACATTGGAAGTTTTACTAAAGTAAAAATGCTACAACGAAATTAAAAGCATAAGGTTGCTTAAGTTTAAAAAAGAGGTTTGAACCGTTTTTGAGGATTATATGTCTGAACGTATTTTTCCTTCACAAATGCTGTGCGGGCAGGAAGACATTGCTGCTTTGAATGGTAGTTTTTGGGCTATTGTTGCGTTTTATAACCCGTGTAATTATGTCAAGAACGTTGAAAATTATCACATTTTTCGTGAGTGGATCAGTAGGCAGAATATTAAAATTCTTTGCGTGGAAGTGGCTTTTAAAAAGTCACCGTTTCAGTTAAAGAATTCTGATGCTGACATTTATATCAGAAGAGGAACAAGAGATATAATATGGCAGACGGAACGTGCATTTAATATTGGCTTGGAATATCTGCCCGAGGATTGTGATAAGGTTGCATGGCTTGATGCGGATATTATCTTTGGCGACGACCAATGGGTAAAGAAGGCTTCTGGGCAACTTCAGCGATTCAAGGTCATCCAGCTTTTTAGTTCGGGCGTGCATGTACCCAAGCACTACGATACCCGCAGAGCGGAATATAATTCCCTTGTGTTGAAGCAACAAATCGGTTCTTTAGGTAAGCTTCAGAGTGACATCAGTATTGTGCGTGGTATTATTGAAGGTAGGACACCAGTTAATCATATGGCGGAGTGCGGTCATCCTGGGTACGCTTGGGCCATAAGGAGAGATGTGATTCAGGAAGTAAAGTTTTATGACCGATTAGTCATGGGTGGCGGTGATTTGCTTATGGCCGCATCTTTTGTATTAGGAAAACCCGCCTCGAATTACATGTTAAGCCGGGCCAGATCGATCGCTATGGAAAAATCCATGAATGACTGGTCTGAGCATATTTTTCGTTTAATTGCCGGCAGCATTCATTATGTAGATGGAACAGTATATCATCTTTGGCATGGCACTATGGATGAAAGGGGGTATTTCTGGCGGGAAGGGGTTTTAAGACGGTGTAGCTTTGATCCTGTGAATGATATTCAAATCGGTTTGGATCAATGCTGGCATTGGAGTACGCCAAAGTATCTGCTTCATCTTTTGGTTCGTTATTATTTTTGGATGAGAAATGAAAGCGGATCTCGCATTAGACCAATTATTGTAAGAATTATTAATAGATTCATTAGATTATGGGAACACGGTACTTAATTTACAGCAATAAAACCAATACAAGCAAGCCGCTATTACAACGACATAGCCTTAATTACTTGGCTAAAATAAGATTAAACGGGAGGTGAAAATGGCCTTAAATGTAATAAACACAGTGTTATGCATTGTAATAGTTATCCTTGGTTGCTTGACCTATAAAAAAGATCGAAAAATGCCCCCTCTTTTTATCGGGATAGCTTTTGGGATTTTCGGTATATCTCATATCTTTACGATCATCGGTCTTGAGGGGTCTTTACTGAATTTTTTAATCGCTATTAGAGCAATTGCCTATCTTTTGGTTGTGTTTGCGTTGTTTGTAATGGTAAAAGAGAAATAAAACCTATTTTGCGTAACATTTGCCTGCCCTAAATCAGGCAGCAGCTCAGACAGGAGGTTAATCATCAAAAAATGCCCTTTTTGCGCAGAAGAGATACAGGAAGAAGCCATTAAATGTAAGCATTGCGAAGAATTTTTAAGCAAAAAACCGCGAGTGCAATGGTATTTCAAAATCCCTTTCCTTATAATGGTGTTTTTATGCGTAGGGCCATTTGCCCTGCCGCTTGTTTGGTTTAATCCAGATATGAAGCGTTCTGTAAAAATTGCAGTAACATCAATAGTTATTATTTTGAGTTATGTATTTGGAGTTTTATTGATCAGATCTATCAATTCGCTGGTTGCATATTATAAGCAGATATTTTAATGTGTTATTCTGCAGGATAATAGACAAGGCAAGAAATTGCCTGAGTATTCATTTTAAAAAGACGTAATAGATTAAGTAATACGTGCCCACCGAAAGCCTCTATCGAGCGAAGGGGTCATGCCCCTTGGAATCTTTATAAAATGTACCGCAAGCATTGAATATTTGGTATTATGTGGTATGTTTATATTAAACAATAACCCTTGGCAAAATTAAGACCAGGGGTCTGTCTGTTTTAGGGCAAAGATATTTTTAAAAAACTAAAAAAGGCGTTTTTTGCTTAAATGAAAACATAAAAATGAAGATCCTCATAAAAAAATATATCAGGGTCATAACCGTTATTTCGATATGGATGCTGTTATCCAGCGCGCTATACAACGGTCCTGCCTGGGCATTACGGCCCGTTAGTTTTTCCAGAGAGTATGAGAATTTAGAAAAGCTGACGCAGCTAGGCAGTGATTTATCCCAGACTTCCTATGATGCAAATGTTTCTATAGAAGAGTCCGGTTATCCTGCCCCAATAGCATCTATGCTTAAAAAACTGCTTGCATATGGCTTTGCCGATGCTTTATTGCAGGCCTGCAAATTACTCTCATCTTGTTCCGCGCGACCCGAATTTGGTTATTATGCCTTAACCAGAGAAATAGATAGAGGATTATTAGATTACGAGCGCAGATTAGCTGATTCAAGCGCGGCGCTGGACCCCTTTGCAGCAGAAGGTCTTGAGAATATCGCCAGGCGAGCAATGGCTATTTCAAATAAAGAAATGGTAATGTGCGTAAAATTAGATAAACTGAGATGGTTATTACTCAATAATCCGCCGCGGAATTTGATGCTCAATTACAAGGTGGCCACGGTAGAAGAGCTGTTGAAAATTGTGGATATTCAACATGCTTTTACATTAGCGAGATATACTGAGCCGTTCAGATGGGGCTCGATCAATAATGCGTTATACGAAACCTTGACACCAGAGGATTTCGAATCACGTCCGTTAAGAATTATAATTTTCCGGGAGGTACCCCCCAGGGCTGCAGATTATTTCAAAAAAAAGCTGCCCTTTTCTAACGATAAAGTAGCCGGGGTCCTATCCGATTATCCCGTACCCCCATCATGGGAGAATAGAGTGCCCAGGGTCCGGGCTTTATCAAGAGCTCTGCACTATATCCGCGAAGTTGATTTTTATTCCGAAATAACCAAGTTCCTGATCCTTAATACAGCCAAAGGCGATAGGCCGTTTGGCAAAACTTTTGCAGATGTTTTAAGTGACAATATATCTGAAGATCAGTTTTTGAACCGCATGCATTAGCTGAAGTTTTATTTATGCAAGAGGCAGTACATGATATGGAAAATTCTAATTTAACCCCTTATCCATAAAGATTAAAAGGCTTGCCGTTTGTATTAGCAGTCCAAGGGGAGCATGGTGTTGAGTTAACAGGCGTTGTTAGAAGGATCACATCGCTTTCAAAGGTATATAGCGGCGGTGATAACGTAAAGAGGTATTTGCGGTTAGCACCCCTAATATATTGTTTTAAAGATATAGATGTAATTAAAAAAATGCTGGTTACATCTTATTTGTTTCCAGGCCGCATTGTAGATGCAATAAGGAGTGGATTGCCGGAATATGGTATTGATGCGGTACATATCGAACAGGTTTTAGCTGATCACGACGCTGTTGCTAAGATGCGTGAATATAGCAGGTATTTTGTGCAGACAGCCCCAAAGGCTGGCTTAGAGGCCTTAAGGGTCAAATCCAAACAGCAGCTTGCTATTAACTTCTCCGCTTAGGCTGTACAAAAATAATTACTTTTTAGCAGTACGGCCATTATATAAAGAACCAAACTTGAATTAAATTCCGCCGCACATCTAACTCAAGCCATAAATCCCGGTGCTTTTTTTAAAGATTATCTTTTAAATTGGATTTTTCTTTTAAGCTGTTAAACCACTCTTGGAAGGCATTATTCTTTTTCTCTTGCGTAAATTTTTCGGCAAATGCGCTCTTATCGTTTTTATACGTTTCATCATTTATAGGTGTAATCGAATCCAGCCTTACTATCGCGAATCCGTCCTGTACCTTTATAGGGCCTGAGAACCCATTTATATTAAGCGCGAAAGCTTCTTTTAAAAAATCCTCCGATCGGCCTATGTCTTCAACATAGCTTTTTCTGGATAAATTGGTTGCTTTCAACACTGCAGAACCTAAATCCTTTGCCATGCTTTCCATGGTGCTGTTTTTGGATTGCAATAGCTGGAAGATATTTTCTGTACTGTCATGGGCCGCGAGAGAAGCCTTGTCGATTATCAGCATATTTTTTGCTTTTTCTTTTGCCTGCTCATACGAAAGCTGGCGCGGCCCGGTTTTTGTTTTTATCTGTAATATATAGAATTTATCCTCATCCTCTATAACATCGCTAATCTCGCCCTGCTCAACCCCAAAAGAGGCGAGTACAAGAGAATATGGAAGCCCTGTTTCCGAAACGTCTGCGCTTAAAGAAAAGTCTCCTGTTTCTTTAAGTTCCAAGCTGCATTCCTGTGAAACACTGCTTAGCGTTTTGCCATTTTTTGTCTCAGCGAGTGCCTCATCGGCGGCAAATCTGGCGTTTTCCTTGTTTTCATCGAAAGGAAATTCCAGGTATACTGCGTTGGCTATGGTAGGGGATATGAATAAGGCTCTATTGGTGTCGTAAAAGGACCGTATTTGCGCGTCCCCTACGACTATGTCGTCAGTATAGCTGTCCGATTTTAATATTATAAAAGATATATCAGCAAGTTCGTTAGCGTCGATATAGGCCTTTTTTATCTCATCATCAGTGGGGATAATATCCTTTGTTACAAGGGTTACAAGCTTGTCAATAACTATATCACCTCTAACAGATTCCTCAAAATCGCGCGAGCTCGTACGTAATACACTGACGGTTATGTAATGATAAAGATTTTTATCAAACACGCCATTGCGCTGGAAGAAAGGAAAGCCGGCAATCCTTTGTATTACTTCTTTATTGGATGCCCGTAAGCGTTTTTTGGAAGCAACATATATAAGTATAATTCTGTCCCATGCCTGCGCCCTTAGGTTTAAGAATTTTTCAAGTTTAGGCAGCTGATCACCGTAAATCATGCGAGCGCGGTTCAAAACAGCGCTGTAATTTCTATTGTATTCCTGAAGGGATATCTTTTTACCGAATATAGTACCTGCGTATGATTTGCCAATCATAGAAACACTACCAATTCCCCATGCGGCAAATATTACAACAAGTGACCACATTACTATTTTCATGAGTTTTTTATTGCGCAATAGTTTTAACATGTATGTCTCCTTTTAGGTTTTTTATCATTATACATAAGCTGGCCCGCATTTACAAGAAAAAAACAGGAACACGCTATACATCCAAGAGGCAGCTGTTTTTATGCCAAGGCTGCTGTTTTTTCAAGGTTAGGTAGACAGAACCGTAAAGATATGCTATACTTATAAAATCATGAATGTACATAAACTGAAGAAAGAGCTTGTAAGATATGCCAGAAAGATGGCACAGGAAGGCCTTACCATAGGCGCAAGCGGAAATATAAGCGCAAGATGCGGCAGAAAATTTTATATAAAAACTGCCGGAAAATCCTTTGAAAACCTCAAGGAGCGGGATTTCGTGAGCTTGGATATCGATAACCCGGACATAAAGGGCTTGAAAGTAATGCCAAGCTGTGAGTACAAGCTGCATGCCGCATGTTATAGCAGCAGGCCTGATATAAAAGCTATTTTTCATATACATCCTTTTTGTGCAACAATAGCGTTTTCGAAAGGTGTCGGCAGTAAACCTGTTACCATGGAATTTGCCGCGTATGTAGCCGCTACGATTACAAGTGTGGAATTTGTCCCCCCGGGCTCACATAGGTTAGCGCAGGCATTGAAAGCTGCGTGCAGTGATAATGACTGTATCATAATGAAAAGGCACGGTATTATCGCGTTAGGTAAAACCATGCAGGATGCATATGTAAAGAACCTTATCATCGAGCGTGAAGCCAAGGCTCAGATTATAGGAAAATTGCTCCAGATCAAAGGGGCTGGTTTTAGCCGCAGAGAAATGGCTATGCTTGTTGATGCTGTTTAAGCGTGCAAATTGTATTGACACATATAATAAATAACTGTATATTATAACAGTAATTTTTCTATAAGATAACCATAATGTAAAAGTATTAGCTATGGAGTGTCCATTATGAATAAAATATTAAAGATAGGTCTTCCAAAAGGAAGTTTGCAAGAGGCGACTTTCAGAATATTGAAAAAAGCAGGGTTTAATATTAGTGTTGGCAGCCGCTCATACTTTCCGTCCATTGATGATATTGAACTTGATTCCGTACTTATACGCGCGCAGGAGATGTCCAGATATGTCGAAGACGGTGCTTTAGACTGCGGCATTACAGGTGAAGACTGGATAAGGGAGAACTCTTCGGATGTAATGCGCGTCGAAGAGCTTGAATATGCCAAGCAGAGCTTAAGCGGGGTAAGATGGGTGGTAGCTGTACCTGAAAACTCCAGAATACGTTCGGTTAAGGGCCTCAATGGAAAGCGAATCGCGACAGAATTGGTGGGCGTTACTAAAGCGTTTTTGAAAAAGAAAAAGATAAAAGCAGAGGTTGAATTCAGCTGGGGGGCCACAGAGGTAAAGGTTTCCGCGGGCCTGGTAGATGCCATAGTGGAGATAACCGAGACAGGTTCAAGCTTAAGGGCAAATAAGCTGCGTATAATTGATACGATATGTTATTCCACGACGCAATTGATTGCGAATAAGAAAGCGTGGCAGAATGAATGGAAACGGTCAAAAATAGAATCCCTTGCTATACTGCTTAAGGGCGCTATACTTGCCGAGAGCAAGGTTGGCCTTAAGATGAATGTCAAGAAAGAGAACTTAAACAAGGTTCTTTCTATTCTGCCTGCTATGAAAAGGCCTACGATATCTAATCTTACAGATAAAGAATGGTTTGATATAGACACTATTATTGACGAGGAAGCCGTAAAAAGATTAATACCCGCGCTTAAAAAAGCGGGTGCTCAGGGTATTATAGAATACCCTCTTAATAAGGCTATTTATTAACCTGATGGTTTGCCAGTTGATATAATAAGAGCAAAAGGAGTCGCAAAACATGCCCTGCGGTAAGAAAAAAAAGCGCAAAAAAATGTCGAAGCACAAGAGGAAAAAACGCCTCCGAAAAATGCGCCATAAGAAAAAGTTATCGTAAATCATAAAAATTCGGTTTATTAAAGTGCCTTTTATAAGAGCTGCTAAATTCTTATCGGTCCTGTTCGTACTGTTTTTTTTGCCTGCTTTAATTACGGATATAGGTTATTGCGCAGCAGAATCAGGTAACGATGTCCAGCCAGGTATCCTGGATTCGGTAGGTTTATTTTTTCGTAATATTTTAAAGTGCAAGGATATCGTATTAGGATATGAACGCACTGTTGCAATGAAGCGTAATTCTCAGGCATTCAGCCATTATTTAATGGGGGTTATTCTTGAGAATCAGCAGCAGTACCAGCAGGCCCTTTATGAATTTAAATCAGTATCAGAGTGTAGCCCTGATTCGGAATATGTCGGCCTTAAAATCGCTTCTTCTTATATAGATTTGAAACAATACGATAAGGCAAAAGCGCGGATCGATAATATATTAAGGCTTAACCAGGGCAATCTAAACGCGCGTTTTTTACTAGCAGTATTATATCTTGAGAAAGAAGAACTAGATCTTGCCACGAGAGAATATGAAACCATAGCCAATCATGATCCCGGCAACATATTAGCTCTGGTATCGCTTGCGGATATTTATCTATTTGAAAAAAGACTTAATGACGCGCTGGAGGCGTATAAAAAACTCAGCCAAGAACACCAGTTTTCCCCGTATTTATATTTCAATATAGGGCTTATATATCTTAGGCTTAATAATGTACAGCAAGCAGAAGAGAATTTTAAAAATGCTGTAAACCTTCGCCCGGACTATCCTGAGCCGATAACAGCCTTAGGTGTTATAGCAGAGCTTAAAGAGAATTACGTGCAAGCGGCCGATTATTATAAGGAGGCAATTGACATAGAGCCTGAAAATAACGCGCTCTATGCGAAACTTGCAAGAGTCTACGGATTGGCAGGGCATTTTAACAAGGCAGAACTGGAATATAAAAAAATTTTATTAAAAGACCCTGATTACGCTTATGCGCGCCTTGGCCTTGCAGAAATCTACATCCAGACAAAAGAATACACAAAGGCTGTAGAGATTTTAGAGGAGGTTGTCAGCAGCCAGCAGGATAATAGTTATGCCCTGCTTCTTCTTGGTATAATATATTTCAGTAAAGAGAACTATGAAACTGCCATAGGGTATCTGGAGAGGTCAGCGCTTGCAAATCCGAATTATAAAAGTCCGTACTTTTATCTGGGTGCTGCTTTTGAAAAGACAGGTAATCTACTGCGGGCAGAAGATAATCTTAAAAGGGCGATAGAGCTTGATCCTGAGGACGCCAATGCGTTAAACTATCTTGGCTATATGTACGCGGAAGCCGGCAAGAATCTGGAGAACGCAATAGAGCTTATAAGCCATGCCTTAGAAATAGAGCCCCAAAACGGTGCTTTTTTAGACAGCCTTGGATGGGCGTATTATAAAAAGGGAGAATTGGATAAAGCCCGAAACCTTATAGAAGAGGCGTTAAAGTTTTATGGTAATGACCCTATTATGCATGATCATCTTGGTGACACATACAATGCCCTTGGCCAGATGACAAAGGCTGAAACAGAATGGCAAAAAGCGCTGGAGCTTGATCCGGAAAACGATAGGATAAAAGAAAAGATAAGAGTACTTTTTACCAGCGCGCAGGGGCAAGACAAAATACAAGGAGCATTGAAGTGAAAAGGCCCGATAAGAGTATGTTGGAAAAAGAAGCAAAACAGATTAGGAGAGATATCCTGACAATGCTCTCAAAGGCAGGCAGCGGGCACACAGGCGGCTCATTATCCTGCGTAGATCTTATGCTATCGTTATACAGGTATAAATTAAGATACAATATTGATGATATCAGCTGGGATGAAAGAGACAGGTTTATTCTTTCCAAGGGCCATGGGTGCCCTGCCTTATATGCTGTTCTTTGCCATTGTAAGTTTTTTCCAAAAGAAAAACTTATGACGTTAAGGCAGCTTGGATCGTCTTTACAAGGCCACCCGCAGCTTGGCCTTGCCGGGGTTGAGGCATCAACAGGGTCTCTTGGTCAGGGTCTGTCCATAGCTAACGGCATGGCCCTTTCCGCCAAGCTTGATAAAAGATTAAACAGGGTGTATTGTCTTCTAGGCGATGGTGAAGTCAACGAGGGGCAGGTATGGGAGGCAGCGATGACTTCTTCACATTATAAATTGGATAACCTATGCGCTATAATAGATTATAACAAGCTGCAGATTGATGGTTCGCTATGCGATGTGAAGGATATGCTGTCCCTTGAAAGTAAATGGGATTCTTTTGGGTGGTATTCGATAGCGGTCGATGGGCATGATTTTGATCAGATAATGGACGCGCTCGATAAAGCGGAAACCGTAAAAGGCAAGCCGACTATGATAGTAGCGCATACAATAAAGGGTAAGGGTGTTTCTTTTATCGAGAACAGAGCAGAGTGGCATGGTATAGCGCCGAAGCCGGACGAGCTTGAAAGGGCACTACAAGAATTGGAATAGAGAATTATACGGGGTACACTGTCCCTGCCTACCGGCAGGCAGGCCGATTGAGTTTGAAACAGATACCCGATTGAAAATAAAAACGTCTGTAAAATAGTAAAATAAGGAGCGGATGATGTTATTACATAAAAGAATGAAGATTTTTTTCTTAGATCACTGGGTTAAAATCGCTATTATAACAGCAGTTGTCCTGTTGGTTGCAGCAGCTATATACGGGTTGAGCACGCTGGAGTCATTTTACAGACACATGACACTTGCTACGCTGCCCTTACAAATTCTTATAGTAGCGGTAAACGCAATGATATTCGTTTATATGTATATGACAGTATTTAGAGGCGGATTCGCTAAGCTCGATAAGGGTTTAGTGAAGGGGGAAAAGGTTGCTGTCAGCTTTAAAGATGTTATAGGAATAGATGAGGCAAAGGAAGAATGCTGGGAGGTTGTTGAGCTTATAAAAGACAGGACAAAACTCCAGAAGATAGGAGGAAAGATTGTAAGAGGCATACTCATGTTGGGGCCTCCGGGCTGTGGTAAAACCTATCTTGCCAAGGCGGTAGCAACAGAGGCAGGGATACCTTTTATATCGATGTCAGCAAGTGAATTTACAGAAATATTTGTTGGTGTCGGTGCCAGCAGGATGAGAAAGCTTTTTAAAAAAGCCAGACGCCTGGCAGAAGCGCATGGTGGGTGTATAATTTTTATAGACGAGCTGGATGCTATTGCCCGAAAGAGATCTTTCAGCTATCTCGGCGGAGGCATGGAGACAAATACCACGCAGAATCAGCTCCTCGTTGAAATGGATGGGCTTAAAGAGGATCAGGGCAATATAGTTATTATAGGGGCAACAAACGCACCTGAACAGGAGTTAGACGAGGCGTTAAAAAGGCCGGGCAGGTTTGACAGAAAAATATATATTGACAGGCCGAATCTGGAAGGCAGAGAGGCAGTGTTTAAATTTTATTTAAGCAAAATAAGATATGATAAATCCATAGATGTAAGCAAGCTTGCCAAAAGGGCGGTTTATAAAAGTCCCGCGGATATTATGAATATTGTCAAGGAATCGGCCCTTATTGCAACAAGAAACAAGAAGGATACAGTTACCCTGAAAGAGATGAGTGAAGCAATGGATAGGATAGACTGGGGGGTCAAGCATCGTAAATTTATGACCGCAGGCGAAAAGCAGATGACAGCGTATCACGAAGCGGGCCACGGTGTTGTAGTCTATCTGACTCATCCTGCGGATGATGTTTTTAAGATATCAATTGTTTCCAGAAAAGGTTTTTTGGGTGCTGTTCAAAAACAGCCGAAAGAAGAGCTACATAGTCGCAGCAAGCAAGCCTTGTTAGCGGATATAAGAACAAGCCTTGCAGGGTATATCGCGGAAAAAATAAAATATGGTACTACTTCAACCGGGGTAAGCTCAGATTTCAAAAATGCTATGGCGATAGCCCATCAGATGGTCTGGGCCTTTGGCATGGGGGAGACAGGCCTTGTCGGAGATTATACTATATACGGCCCTGAAGGCTTCCCTGTATCAGCGTCACAGCTGGCAGAATCTACAAAGGAAAAACTAAACGCAGAGACCCAGAATATTATTCACAAGTGCCTGCTTGAAACAGAAGACCTGCTTAAAAAAGAGTGGGTTATAGTAGAGCGCCTGGTAAAAGAGCTTCTTGAAAAAGAAGAGCTTGAATATGATGAGGTAGACAAGATATTTAAGGAATATGGCAAATCGTCTATTAAGATTAATGAAGTTTAACGGTGCTGTATGGCCTTTACTTCTTCTGTTTTTTTCTATTATAAACATTTCCTGTGCCCCCACATATCCAAAAGAGAAGATAATAGAAGGGGTTAAATCTCTCTGTGAAAAAGAATATAATGTTGCAGTAGAGGTAGCCATAGAGGAGTCTACTATGGGCGTGCGAATGCCCATAGAGGGGCTATTTGATGCGGAGACCTTTCAGATAAATACCAAGTCATTTGACAAGATAACCGGTGTAATGCTAAGCGCCTCGCGCGTTGCATTAAGCAGCGATAAGTCCATAGATTTTTATACTGTTATAGCACATGACAAAAAAGTACCTGGCGCTGAAGTTGTAATGACCCGTTATGTCCATGATCTGAGAAGATTTTTCTTAGGCGATATATCGCGAGGTGAATTTACAAAGCGCATGGTATTTGATGTAAGGTTTAACCCCCAGGGTATTATAGATACATGGCTTGGAAGTTTTACGTTTAAGCAGTATTCGCTTGCGGATTTTATGATTACTCAGATACAGCGCAGGATTACAGATGAATTCAGGGAAAACAATGATTTGGTCGGAAAATTTAAGGTTATGTCCTGCACAGGCGCCTTTGACAACGGGATTTTAAGTTTTGTGGTTGATATAAGCAGGGAAGGCCTCCCGATGAGTGAACTTATACACGGTAAAAGCTGGCGCGATAAGGTGCTGGAACTCTGTATGCAAAAAATTACCTATGTTGCTTATATATATAGTTTTGAGGAGGCGGCAAACATACAGGTGATAAATAAATTTGATGATAATCGAATAAAAATCTCTAAAAATGAAATCAATCAATGGAGAAAAAGGAGAATAAGAATTGATTAGCGCAGATAAATCTCTTTGGAAGGCCACAAGGGATGGTTATGGCCGTGGTTTAGTAAAGCTAGGCGAAAAGGATAAAAATATAGTTGTATTAAGCGCTGATCTTACGGAATCAACAAGGGCAAATTGGTTCAGGGATAGATTTCCGGAAAGGTTCTTTTCTTTTGGCGTAGCGGAACAGGATATGATGAGTACTGCAGCTGGTTTTGCTCTTTCAGGGAAAGTGCCTTTTTGCTGCAGCTTCGGTGTATTTGCTTCAGGCAGGGCATGGGAACAAATAAGGGTGTCGGCAGCGTATATGAATCTGAATATAAATATTGGCGGCACTCATGGAGGAATAACAGTAGGGCCTGATGGGGCCACGCACCAAGCATTAGAAGAAATAACATTAATGAGGATTCTTCCCAACATGAGTGTAATTGTGCCATGCGACGCGATAGAAGCGGAAAAAGCGACAATATCATCAGCCTATATCAAGGGGCCTGTATATCTTCGATTAGGAAGAGAGAATGTACCGCCTATAACAGATGAAAATAAAGAGTTTATGCCCGGAAAGGCGCACATTATAAAACAAGGCAAAGACCTTACTATAATAGCGTGCGGCATTATGGTCTATCATGCCATATTAGCGGCAGAGACACTGGAAAAATCGGGTATATGTGCCGGGGTGATAAACCTTCATACAATAAAACCTATAGATAAAGAAGCTATTATAGGAGAGGCTCGCAGAACAGGTGCTGTTGTTACTGCGGAAGAGCATTTGATTGCAGGAGGTATGGGAAGCGCTGTATCAGAGGTTCTGGCACAGCATGCGCCCGCGCCCGTAGAAATGGTTGGCGTAAAGGATCGCTTTGGAGAGTCAGGATCTCCCTGGGAGCTTATGAAAAAACTTCATCTTATGCCGGAAGATATTATAGAAGCGGCTAAGAGAGTTGTTAATAGAAAATAGATGAAATCCATTACATTAGATGCGCCAGCCAAGATAAACCTCTATTTGGATGTTATAAGTAAGCGTAAAGATTCCTACCATAACATAGCGACAATATTCTGCAAGATAAAGTTATCTGACCATATTACAGTATCTACCAGAGATAAAGGTATATCAGTTTCTTGCAACCATCCAGACCTTTCAAATTTCCGGAAAAATCTGGTATATAAGGCATCATTGCTTATGAAAAAGAGGTTTCAACTGGATGCAGGATTGGACGTAACTATTAAAAAAAATATACCAGTAGCAGCAGGTTTAGGCGGAGGAAGTTCCGATGCAGCCTCTGTTATTATCGCTATAAACAAACTTTTCAACCTTAATGCGACACAAAATCAGATTATGGGTATAGGTAGATCCATAGGGGCAGATGTAGGTTTTTTTATATCAGGCTATAACTCGGCCATAGGCAGGGGTATAGGTGACCGTCTGAGTGAAATCGAGGTATTTTCAAAATTTTATATTCTGCTACTTGTGCCGAAAATCACTATTTATACTAAATATATATATAGGCAGTTGAGTTTGCGCTTGACAAAACCCACAGTGGATGTTAGTATATTAGCCCGCATTTTGATGCGCACGGATTTACGGGATAAATTAGCATATTCTCTTTATAATAGATTAGAAGACGTAGTATTGCCTCTTTACCCCATTGTCAAAGAAGGCAAAAAGGCTCTGCTTCATTTTACAGATAAAGCGCTGTTATCAGGTAGCGGGCCTTCTGTTTTTGGAATTTTTCGGACAAGAAAGGAGGCAGAGAGGGCCAAGGCAGAACTAGGACGCGACAATAGATGGGAAGTCTTTTTAACCCAGAATGTGTAATAGTAGCTTAATTTTAAAAAGGAGTGCTTAAGCGATGGAGATAACAGAAGTTAGAATATTTTCCCGAGAATCAGATGACAAAAAGTTAAAGGCATTTGCTACCATAACATTCGATGACTGTTTTGTTGTAAGAAATATAAAGATAATAGAAGGTACCAAGGGCCTTTTTGTCGCTATGCCTTCACGCAAGATAAAGGAATCCTGCCCGAAATGCAATTTTAAAAACCCAGCAAGGAATAAGTTCTGTGGACAATGCGCATCACCTATGCCGCCATCAAAGATAGTTGAGGATCATGAAGATAGAAACCAAAGGCAGTCAGAGCACAGGGATATAGCGCACCCGATTACAGCAGAATGCAGAGACAAAATACAAAAGAAGGTTTTAGAGGCCTATAAATCAGAGCGGCCAAGTATTGCTTCCGCCAAGCCTTTGGTTAAGCCTATCCCTGGAACAGAGCCTTTTGACGCAGGCAATCTTGGTCTTGGCTGATAACTTAAATGATGGCGGATTGTGTAATGGTAGCACAACGGTTTTTGGAGCCGTTTGTGGTGGTTCGAATCCACCTCCGCCAGCCAAATTCGCCGTAAACGAATTTGGCATTGGAGCCGTGTTAAGCAACCCGACGAACAGAAGGGTTGTAGCAGCTGAAATGCCTTCAGGCACAATGAATAATGAACTATGAACTAAGCAAGGAATATCATGAATAAATGCTCATTTTGCGGCAGGAATAAATCCGGAGTAAAAAAGCTTTTTAGTGGTCCGGGCGTATATATATGTGATAATTGCATAAGATTATGCAACCAGATCCTTATGCGCGATGAGCACAAGAGCGCAAAGCCTGAGGCGCCATTTCTTGCAATGAAAGACCTGCCAAGGCCTGTTGAGATTAAAAAGGAACTTGACAAGCATGTCATTGGCCAGGACAGGGCGAAAAAACAGCTTTCGGTCGCTGTCTATAATCATTATAAGCGGCTGATGAGCCCGGCTATAACTTCAGAGGATAACAATGATGTTGAAATAGAAAAATCAAACATACTTCTCATAGGGCCTACAGGAAGCGGCAAGACACTTTTGGCTCAGACATTGGCGAAGATGCTCAATGTCCCGTTTGCTATATGCGATGCAACGCCATTGACAGAAGCCGGTTATGTAGGCGAAGATGTTGAAAATATATTGCTCAGGCTATTGCAGAATTGCGACTATGATGTAAACCGTGCGCAGTCAGGCATTATTTACATCGACGAGATAGATAAGATAGGAAAGACGCATGATAATGTCTCTATAACAAGGGATGTCTCCGGTGAAGGTGTCCAGCAGGCCCTACTTAAGATTATAGAAGGAACGGAGGCAAATGTACCGCCTCAGGGAGGACGAAAGCATCCCCAGCAGGAGTATATAAAGCTTAATACAAAAAATATTCTTTTTATATGCGGCGGGACATTCAACAGTCTTGAACAGATTATTCAAAGAAGATTGGGAAATAAAGAAATAGGTTTTCGGGTTAACAAAAAAAGTCAAATAAGTTGTGAAAAGCTCGGCAGGCTTTTAGAGGCTGTTGAGACAGAAGACCTGCTTAAGTTTGGCATGATACCGGAATTTATCGGCAGGCTTTCGGTTATTTCAACACTTAATCCTTTGGACGAAAAGGATCTTGTCAGTGTTCTTACCCAGCCTAAAAACGCTTTGGTGAAACAATATGCTAAATTTTTTGAGATGGAAGGCATAAAGCTTTCATTTACAGAAGCCGCTTTGACAGCCGTCGCAAAAAACGCAATAAAGAAAAATACGGGCGCAAGGGCCCTTCGCGCGATACTGGAAAAAGCTATGCTTGAGATAATGTATGAACTTCCATCAGGGCATAATATTGACGAATGTATTATAACAGAAGAGGTTATTTCCGGGAAGAAACGCCCTGAAATAATAAAAAAATCCGCAAAAGGCAAAAAAGTAGCATGAAACATATAGCAGCCATAATATTAGCCGCAGGAAAAGGCACCCGCATGAAATCAGGCACGCCTAAGGCGTTGTGTGAAATCGCAGGCAAGAAGATGGCGAGGTTTCTGCTGGAGGCAACACTCAAAGCAGGCATAGAAAAAATAGTTTTTGTAGGCGGATACAAGATAGAAATGCTAAAGAGGTTTTTGTCAGAGGATAGAGTAAATATCGTTGAACAAAAACGACTTTTAGGTTCAGCGGATGCCGTTAAGCAGGCATCCGCTTTTCTTAAGGGTTTTCGGGGAACCATAGTTGTCCTTTATGTGGACACCCCTTTAATAAAGGCCTCCACAATAAAGCAGATGCTCAAAAAGCATTTGGCCGGTGATGCTGATTTAACATTGCTCTCAGCTGTTTTGGATGACGCAAAAGAATACGGGAGAGTAATGCGTGATGAAAAAGGCGTTGTTCGTGAAATAGTAGAGCTTACAGAACAGCGCAGCTCCTCTCTATCAAAAGGTGCCGAGATAAACGTGGGGGCTTATTGCTTTAACGCGGGGAAACTCTTTGATGGATTAGGTTTTATAAAAAAGAACAGCAGAAAAGGAGAATACTACCTTACTGATATGGTGTCCTATTTTTATAAAAAGAATTATCGCATATTATCCCATAAAACAAAAGACAAAGAGGAAGCGTTGGGCGTAAACAACAGAGCGGATCTTATCGCGGCGGACAAGATTATAAGGCGCCGCACGTTAAGAAGAATCACAGAAAACGGTGTTACTGTAGTAGACCCGTCAAAGGTATATATATCTGAAAATGTAAAGATTGGCAGAGGCTCAACAATATATCCTTTTGTGGTAATAGAAAAAGATGTTATAATAGGGCCTGATTGTAAGGTCGGGCCATTTGCCAATTTAAGAAGCGGGACAGTTTTAAAAAAGGGTTCTCAGGTTGGAAATTATGTAGAGGTGACAAGATCGACAATAGGAGAAGATTCAAGAGCCAAGCATCATAGCTATATTGGCGATACGCTGATAGGCAAAGATGTAAATATAGGCGCGGGCACAATAACGGCTAATTATGACGGGAAAAACAAGAACAAAACAGTAATAGAGAATGCAGCTTTTATAGGAAGCGGGACTATCCTAGTAGCCCCTGTCAGAATAGGCAAGAAGGCCATAACAGGCGCGGGCAGTGTTGTGGTAAAGGGCAGGAATGTCCCGGATAACGCTATAGTTGCAGGCGTTCCCGCAAGGCCGTTTTATAAAAAGGTAAAGGTAAGGGAGAAGGTAAAGGTAGAAGTAAGGGAAAAGGTAAAGGTAGAAGAAAACAAAATTAAATAAGGAAAAAAGATATGACAAAGACAAACGGCATAGTTGTGTTTTCAGGTAATACGAATCCGAGGCTTGCTCAGGATATATGCAAGCACCTAAAAATTAAACCTGGCAATGCTCTTGTGTCCGAGTTCAGTGAAGGGGAGATTAAGGTACAGATAAAGGATAATGTAAGAGGTAAGGATGTTTTTGTGGTTCAGCCCACATCGCCTCCTGTAAACAAGAGCGTAGTAGAGCTTTTAATCCTTATAGATGCTTTAAAGCGAGCTTCAGCAAGGCGCATCACCGCAGTGATTCCTTATTTTGGTTATGCGAGACAGGACAGGAAAGACCAGCCGCGGGTGCCGATAACAGCGAAATTAATGGCAAATATTATCACAACAGCAGGCGCAAACAGGGTATTAACTGTGGACCTTCACGCAGGCCAGATCCAGGGTTTTTTTGATATCAACCTGGACCATTTGTTTGCTGTAAATGTTTTTGAGGAGTATTTTAGAAAGAAAAAGCTTAAAGATCTTGTAATGGTGTCTCCTGATGTGGGAGGCATTAAGATGGCGCGGGCATACGCTAAAAGAATGCACGCGGGCCTTGCTATAGTTGATAAGCGCAGGCGCAGCGATACAGACGCAGAAGTAATGCATATACTCGGGGATGTGAAAGGCAAGAATGTTGTTATAGTAGATGATATAGTAGCAACCGCGGGTTCCTTGCAGGAGGCTGTATGCGCCTTGAAGAAAAAAGGGGCCAAACAGATATACGCGGCCATTACACATCCTTTGCTTTGCGGGCCGGCAATTGAACGGCTTAAAAACGTAAATATTAAAGAGCTTGTTGTAACAGATAGTATCCCGATACCCAAGGAAAAAAATCTTGCGCAGATAAAGGTGCTCTCTGTGGCGCCGCTTCTGGCAGACGCTATATACAGGATACATAATGAACAGTCTATAAGTATATTGTTTAAAAGCCCTTCAAATAAAAAAAAAGATAGGGCCAATCTTTCTGATAATGATGAATATTTTAAGCTGGGCTAAAGAAAGGGAAAAGGTTTAAATGGAAAAAATTACGCTAAAGGCAAATACAAGAGAAGTGATTGGCAAAGAAGCAGGCAACAGGTTAAGAAAAGCCGGTATCATTCCCGCGGTTGTATATAAAAGAGCGGAGAAAGCTATACCCCTCGCGGTAAATGAAAGAAACCTGTTTTCCACCCTTCACACTTCAGCTGGAGAAAACGTTATTATCGCCCTGGAAATTTTCAGTCAGGAAAAGTCCGAAAAACCGGATATGGAAAAGACGGTGATTATAAAAGAGGTACAGTATCATCCGATTAAAAGAAAAATACTGCACATTGATTTTCAGGAGATAGCTCTTACGGAAAAAATTACGGTTGAAATACCTATTGAGACAAAGGGCGAACCTGTCGGTGTCAAATCAGACGGTGGAATATTGGATCATCCTATTAAGGAATTAAACATAGAGTGCCTTCCCACCGATATACCGGAAAAGATATATGTCAATGTTGAAAATCTGAAGATAGGTGACGCTATAAGAGTTAAGGACCTTGATATACCTTCCAATATAACAGTTTTAGATGATCCTGAGCAGGCGGTTGTATCCGTTGTTCCTCCTGAGGCTGAGGAATTAGTATCAGAGGAGGAGGCTTTAACAGAGGCTGCGGCAGAACCTGAGGTAATAAAACAGAAGAAGCCTGAAGAGACACCTGAAGCTGAACAGAAGAAATAACGCACAAAAAGGTTCTATGAAACTGATAGTGGGTTTGGGTAATCCAGGGTCAAAATATGCAGGCACTAGGCATAATATAGGTTTTCGTGTAACGAATAGGATTGCGGATAAATACAGTGAGCGATTTAAAAAAAGATTATTTTCTAACGCCAAGGAATGCAGATTAGAGATATCAGGATGCAGCGTGTTGCTCGTTCAGCCGCTTTCTTTTATGAATCTTTCAGGAAGCGTTGTTCTCAAGTATGCTAAAAGGCTTAAAATAAAACCTGATTGCACATTGGTTGTCTACGATGATATAGACCTTCCATTAGGTACTTTTAAGATAAGGCTTAAGGGGTCATCAGGAGGCCACAATGGCATGGACTCGATTATACAGAGTTTTAGGATGGATGCTGTGCCAAGGCTTAGGGTAGGCATAAACGCAGGTTATAAGCCCGTTGATCTTTCAGAATATGTGCTATCTGATTTCAAAAAGAGTGAATTAGTTCAGGCGGACCAGGCTATAGAACAAGCTGTCTCAGAGTGTGAACGCTGGGTTTCGAGTAGAAGCTAAACAAAAATAGGAGGAAGAGTTGAAGATATACGAAATATTATTTCTGATAAGGCCTAATATGGAAAAAGAAGAGCTGGGCAATCAATACAAAAACATTGAGAATATCATAAGTAAATATTCAGGGAACATCGAAAGCGTACAGGATCTTGGTAGAAGATCGCTTGCTTATGAAATAAAAAAGCATAAAGAGGGCATATATTATCTTATGAATGTTAAAATTGATCCACAGCATTTAAAAGACCTTAAAGATGAACTCAAATTAAGTGAGCCCATCTTAAGGATGGTTTTTATGAAACTTGATGAAAAAACGCTGGCCGAAAAGCTCGCAGCGAAATAAGGAGGCTTGATATGGCCAATTTCAACAAAGTATTATTTATGGGTAATTTAACACGCGATCCGGAATTGCGCTATCTGCCTAACGGAACGGCAGTTACTACTTTTAGCGTAGCCTCAAACAGGGTTTATAAACTGCCGTCAGGGGAAAAAAAGGAAGAGGCCACATTCATACGCGTGGTTGTCTGGGCGAAAAGGGCAGAGACATGCGCTGAATATCTAATCAAGGGTTCATCCGTTTTTGTTGAGGGAAGGCTTCAGTCCAGAACATGGCAGGGACAGGATGGCCAAAAGCGCAGCACAATAGAGATTGTCGCGGATAATGTACAATTTTTAGGCAGGCCAAAAAAAGAGGCGCAATCTTATCCCGCGGGCAGGACAGAGTCCCAGGAGCCTATAGATAGGACCCCCGATCTTGATATAGATCCAGATACGAAATCAGTTTCACAGGGCGATGAAGACGTACCGTTTTAAATTCGCAAACCGCGTGTAAAAGGAGAAAAAGATGCCAAGAAGAACACCTTCTAGACTGACAAAGACAAGAAAGAGCACTCAGCGTAATAAATCGAGTGCGTTTCGCAGATTTCCACGGGGTTGCCGTTTATGCAAAGATAAAATATCATGCATAGATTATAAAGATACAGCGATGCTTGGAAAATTTACTACAGAGCAGGGCAAGATAATAACAGGGCGTATATCGGGAAACTGTGCTTCCCATCAAAGGCAGGTTGCGCGCGCTATAAGGCAGGCTCGTATTATGGCTCTCATGCCGTTTGTCGGAGAATAAAACAGAGGCACATCCTGTTTTAAAAAAAATGAGGATATTATAATGGAAGTTATATTAAAAGAAGATGTAAAATCAATAGGCTGTGCCGGAGACAAAGTAGATGTTAAGCCCGGCTATGCGAGAAACTACCTTATCCCTAAGGGCATTGCTCTTGAAGTTACTTCCGGAAATATAAAGATTATAGAGGCGCAGAAAAATAAGAGATTGCAGAAAGAGCAGGAGATAAAAGCTAATGCTGAAAAAATTGCTCAGAAACTAACAGGGATATCATGTACTATCGCTGTAAATTCCGGTGAGGATGATAAGATTTTTGGCGCTGTTACCAATGCGGATGTAATGGCAGCGCTTAGCGCAGAAGGCGTTTTAATCGACAAGAAAGACATTGTATTTGAAGAAGATATATCTAAGCTGGGCATATATTATTGTAAGGTGAAACTTCACCCGCAGGTTGTTCAGCGCGTAAAAGTGTGGGTTGTTAAAAAATAGATATGGCAAAAGACAAATCAATAGAGAAATTGCCCCCTCAAAGCGAAGATGCGGAAATGGCGGTTCTTGGTTCAATGCTTCTGGAAGAGAATGCCATATCCCAAGCGATAGAATTGCTTGATGAGAATTCTTTTTATAAAGATTTGCATAAAAAGATATTCAGCGTTATCGTAAGTATTTACAGTGATAACAAGCCGGTAGACCTTGTCACCACCACAGAGCTTTTAAAAAAGAGAAAAATACTTGACGAAGTTGGAGGTGCTTCTTATATAGCCTCCCTGACGCAGACTGTGCCCACAGCGGCAAATATAAGCCACTACGCGCGCATAGTGCGCGAAAAATACATTATGCGCTCGCTTATAACTACGGGCACCAGGATAGTTACAGAGGCATACGCACAAGAGGCAAACATAGAGGAATTACTTGATAGGGCAGAAAGGCTTATATTTGATATAACAAGCCGGAAATCTGAGTCATCATCCGTGCCAATAAAGGAAATAGTAAAAGACAGCATAGAGAAAATAGACAGCTTGTACCAGAGGAAAGAAAACATTACAGGCATAGCCACAGGGTTTCATGAATTCGATATAATGACAGCAGGCCTTCAGCCATCAGACCTGATAGTGGTAGCAGGTAGGCCTTCCATGGGTAAAAGCGCCCTTGCCTCCTGCATAACAGAACATGCTGCTGTTATAGAGAAGATACCAACGGTAGTATTCAGCCTTGAAATGGCGAAAGAACAGCTTGTGCAGAGGATGCTTTGTTCTTATGCAAGAGTGGATTTCCACAAGGTAAGAACAGGTTTTCTTTCACAAAGTGACTGGCCAAAGCTTACAGATGCCGCAGGCAAGCTTGCCGAAGCACCTATCTTTATAGATGACACACCTTCTATATCAGCCCTGGAATTAAGAGCCAAGGCAAGGCGGCTAAAAAGCCAATATAATATAGGCCTTGTTGTGGTTGATTATCTTCAGCTTATGAGAAGCACACAAGGAATGGATAATCGCCAACAGGAGATATCAGAGATATCCCGTTCTTTAAAAGCTCTTGCCCGTGAGATAAGCGCTCCTGTTATAGCAATAAGCCAGCTTTCAAGGGCCGTTGAAGCGCGTGCGGATAGAAGGCCGCAGCTTTCTGACCTTCGCGAATCAGGAGCAATAGAGCAGGATGCGGACGTGGTAATGCTTTTATTAAGGGAAGAATACTATACCCCTAGTCCGGAAAACAAGGGGATAGCAGAGCTTATTATTGCCAAACAGCGTAATGGGCCCGTGGGGTCAATAAATCTCGCTTTTATAAAGGAATATACCAGGTTTGAAAATCTTACCAGGCACCACACTGAGCTTGTTGAAGAAGAAGTGGAAGTCTGAATCGATAACGCAATACAGTAACGCATATATAACAACCCCTGTTAATAATATATAATTTTGTAATACATTAGATCCCTCGAAAGCTCCTGTTTGTCGCTTTCTCGGGATAAATTCGCACATACAACTTACATCACAAATACTGGCCTAATTATCTGTAAGTTGTGCGCTCATTTAAAATACCATCGCTGCGTAGGCAAAGGTACGAAATAAAATTATAAAGTGGCACTATATCAATAGTTCTTTACATGCGAACCTGTATGTGATAAATTAATATAAAGATAATTTAAGCTGAAAAGTAGATTTGTTTATAAACTATATCCCGAGATTAGATTGATGTTTAACATAAAATCAAAAAGATTTTTTATATTTATCCTTTTTACTTTAGCTGTTATCTTTTTTACTCTTATTATACCCGCATATTCAATCGCGCAAGACACCCCGCAGGACGTAGCAACCGAAATCACAGACATAGCCGTAGAAGGTAATAACGCGGTAAGCTCAAACACCATCCTTTCTAAAATAAAGTCCAGGGTAGGCTCAAGGTTTATGCAGAGGACTGTAAACGAGGACATAAAAAGATTATATGCCACGGGATTTTTTACAGATGTCGTTGCGGAGGCGGAAGACTATAAAGGCGGTATAAGGCTTATATTCAAGGTATTGGAAAAATCTGTGGTAGGAAGCATAGTTTTTCAAGGTAACAAGATATACAGGGCTGATGTTTTAAAAAAGCAGATTGAAACAAAGGACGGTGATGTTTTAAACAAGAGGGTTCTTGCCGAGGACGCCAAGAAACTGGAGTCTTTTTACAGGAAAAAGGGCTATGCCCTGGTAAAGGTGGAATACAGCTTTGAAACAGACGAAAAAACAAATGCCTCGACAGTTTATATTATGATAGATGAAAAAAAGCAATACAGGATAAAAAGTATTGTATTCAACGGCAACAAGGAATATCCGGATGGCAGGCTGATTAAGGTTATATCAACTCGGACAGACGGGTTCTTCAGGTCAGGGGTTCTTGATGAAAATTTGCTCAAACAGGATATGGAAAGGCTAGAGGCGTTTTATAAGGATAATGGTTTTATTGACGCAAAGGCCTCTTATTCAGAGGAATACACCGATAAGGGTATAAGCATAACCATTAATATCCAAGAGAATGACAGGTACTTTGTGGGCAAGGTTTCCATAGAAGGCAATAAAATTATAGGCAATAAGGAGATAGAGAAAGGCCTTAAAATGAAGCAAGGCTCTGCCTACAGCCCAAATAACCTGCGTTTTGATGTAATAAACATACAAACCCTTTATTTTGATAAGGGTTATATGGAATGCCGCGTAAAGCCGGCAACATTGCTGAATAAGGAAACAAAAACTATAGACATTTCATATTCTATAACAGAGGGCATCCTCAGCTATGTGAACGAGATAAAGATAACAGGAAATTCCAAGACAAAGGATAAGGTTGTAAGAAGGGAATTGCGCCTGTACCCAGGGGAAAGGTTTGACGGCGATAAGCTTAAAAAATCAAAACAAAGGCTTTATGATCTTGGTTATTTTGACGAGGTCATATTCGATACAGAGCCCACGCAACAGCCTGATAAAAAGGATCTTGCGGTAAGTGTAAAGGAAGCTAAAACAGGGGAATTTAGTTTCGGTGGAGGGTACAGTTCTGTCGACCGGTTAATAGGTTTTGTAGAGGTTGCGCAGAGAAACTTTGATATAACGAATTTTAAGACCTTTACCGGCGCCGGGCAGATATTAAGAATAAAGGCCGAGATTGGCTATGTTAGGCAAAACTACACCGTAAGTTTTACAGAGCCATGGATATTCGGTTATCCGTATTTATTCGGGTTCGATGTTTTTAGTTTTGACAGGGATAAAAAGGAATCCCTTGGTTATGGTTACAGCGAAAAACGCACAGGAGGCAGCCTTCGCCTTGGCAAGGAATTCACTGATTATGACCGCGCTGATTTACGGTATAGGCTTGAAAACATTAAAATAGGGGATGTATCCTCTGATGCCCTTGAGGCATTAAGAGATGAAGAAGGCAAAAACACAATAAGCAGTTTAGCGCTTACCCTTACCAGAGATACAACAGACAGTAAATTTAATCCAATGCAGGGACATATATTAACGGGTACTGCAGAAAATGCAGGAGGCCCTATGGGTGGAAATAAGGATTTTTACAAGTTTACGGGCCTCGCGGATTTCTTTTTCAATTATGATAAAAAACTTGTACTCGAGCTTAAAGCGATAGGCGGCTGGGCAAAGGAGTACGATGACTCTACCTATGTCCCAATATATGAGCGCTTTTTTGCTGGTGGAGCAAATACAGTGAGGGGTTATAAAGAGCGAAGCATAGGTCCGCGCGATGAAAATACAGGGGATCCTATAGGAGGCGAGGCAATGCTTGTTGCAAATGCCGAACTTACCTATCCGGTATTTAAGAATTTTAAGATAGCTGCTTTTTATGACGTAGGCAATGTATGGCACTCATCAGATATAAATATAAAACCGGATGATTTTAAAGCAGGCGCAGGCGTCGGCGTAAGAGTTAAAACCCCCATAGGCCCTGTTAAGGTTGATTTGGGTTATCCTCTTGACCAAGCCCACCCAGGGGACAAGAAGAAGATAAGATTCCATTTTAGCATGACAAGAGGCTTCTAAACCAAAAAACAATACAGGAGGTACATATGTGCAGAATAAAGGCTGTGTTTTTGTTATCGATATTTTTATTGGCATGTTTTTATTATCCTCAAAACGCGCAGGCCGCAACAGCCGTAAAGATAGGTTATGCAGATGTTGCTGTTATTTTTGACGGATACGATAAAACAAAAGAAGAGGATGCGAAGCTTGGCGCAAAAAGCCAGAGCAAACAGGTCCAACGTGATAAGATGGTTGAGAGCGTAAGGAACATGAGGAATGAGCTGGAGCTTTTAAGCGAGAAACAGAAAGAAAAGAAACAATCACAGATTGACGATGAGATAAGAAAGCTGCAGGATTTTGACCGTGAGGGCAAAGCGGAGCTCCAGCGCGAGAGAGACGATATGGTAAAGGTTATTTTAAAAGACATAGAGACAGTTATAAATGAGTATGCTATTAAAAACAGCTACACAATGATTTTAAACAGCAGGGTTTTGGAATACGCACTTGAAGAGTATAATATTACAAAAGAGGTACTTAATCTTTTAAATTCGAAATACAGAAAAAACGGTAGATGAAGAAGAGCCTCAAAGAAATAGCGTTATTAGTAGATGGTGAAATAGTAGGGGAAGCGAATACACAGATAAGTAGTGTTAACGGCATTAGAGAGGCCCAGGAAGGGGATATAACATTTCTGGCCAACCCTTTGTACAGGCCGCTTATAAACACTACAAAGGCCTCTGCTATAATTACATCAAAAGAGATCTCTTCAGCGCCCAAACCGATAATCCGCACAGCAGATCCCTCCGCAGCCTTTACCAAGGTTATATCCTTGTTTAGTGGTAAACCATTAAGCGATATCCCCGCAGGCATACACAAGACGTCTGTTATAGGAGAGAATGTACGTTTAGGTAAAAATATAGCAATAGGGGCTTTTGCAGTTATCGAGGCTAATGCCCAGATAGGGGATAATGCCGTGATATATCCCCATGTTTACATAGGCGGTAACGCTAAAATAGGAATGGACGCGAAGCTCTATTCAGGTGTTACCGTAAGAGAGGGTTGCACGCTCGGAGACAGGGTTATAATACACAGTAACAGCGTGATTGGCTCTGATGGTTTTGGATATATCAAGGTTAACGGCTCTTACCAAAAAATTCCGCAAACAGGCACAGTGTATATCGAGGACGATGTGGAGATAGGCTCAAATGTATCTATAGACAGGGCAAGGTTCGGTAAAACCATTATAGGAAACGGCACGAAGATAGATAATCTTGTGCAGATAGCCCATAATGTTTCTATAGGCGCAAACACTATTGTAGTTTCCCAGGCAGGCGTTTCCGGAAGCACCCGAATCGGCCGCGATGTTATACTGGCAGGCCAGGCAGGGATTGTAGGGCATATAGAAATAGGGGATAATGTTATTGTAGGTGCCCAGGCAGGCGTTACAAAATCAGTACCTGCTAATACTGTTGTGCTGGGCTCACCTGCTAACAGCATATCAGAACAGAAAAGAATCTTCGCATGCCTGCACAAATTGCCGGAACTTTTCAGGACAGTTAAATCTATAAAAGATAAAATTACAAAATAAGGGGTTTGCATTGGCTCTTCAAAGGACAACGGCAAAAGCAAGTAAGATAGAAGGTATAGGGATACATACAGGCAGGTTAATCAGCCTGTTACTTAAGCCTGCAAAGGTTAACAGCGGCATAAGGTTTGTGAGAACAGACCTGGCGGGCAGGCCTGTTATTCCTGCTATGCTTTCCAGTTTCACAATAGCCGAAAAGGGTTTACGCAGGACATCAATAGGGAAAGGTGAGACGCAAATACATACAGTAGAACATCTCTTAGCCACCCTTTCAGGGATTGGGATCGATAATCTTGAGATTGAGATAAACGGGCCTGAACTGCCGGGTTTAGATGGAAGTGCGGCAGGATTCGTAAAGGTTATTAAAGAAGCGGGGGTCAAGGAACAGGATGCAGTACGCAAGGAATTGCATGTAAGAGAACCGATATTGGTAGAAGATAAAGATTCTATGCTGTTAATACTCCCGGATGTGAATTTTAAGGTATCATATATATTGGATTATCCTACAACCAATTTTAAAACACAGTATGGGCATTTTCTTATAAACCATGATACGTATGAAAATGAAATTGCCCCAAGCCGTACATTCTGCCTGGAAGAAGAGGTGGAGCGCCTGCGCGGTTTAGGCCTTGGTAAAGGGGCATCATTAGAAAACACTGTTGTAGTAGGCAAGCAAGGAATAATAAGCGGTAAACTTCGCTTTGAAGATGAATTTTTACGTCACAAGGTATTGGACCTGATAGGGGACCTGTATCTTCTGGGACGCCGCATAAGAGGGCATGTTATAGCTATTAAGAGCGGTCATAGCCTTAATATAGAGTTATTGCACAAGATAGCAAAGCACGCAGAATCATTTGAACAGGCAGAGGCAAGAGCAGAAGCTGATGATACTATTTCCAAAGGTATCCTGTCCCGGGAGGATATCAAAAAAATACTTCCGCACAGATATCCTTTTTTGATGGTTGACAGGATTCTTGAATTAAATGAGACTTCAGCGATCGGCGTTAAGAAGCTTTCTATGAACGACTATTTTTTTGCAGGCCATTTTCCAGGCAACCCCGTTATGCCTGGTGTCCTTATGCTTGAGGCAATGGCTCAGGTAGGAGGGGTTATTTTGTTAAGCCGTCCTGAGAACAAGGGTAAAACAGCATATTTTATGCTTATAAATAACGCTAAATTCAGGCGCATAGTGCGTCCCGGAGATGAATTACGGCTTGAGGTTGATGTTGTAAGATATAAAACAAGGACCGGACAGGTGCATGGCAGGGCCCTTGTAGACGGCAATCTTGCAGCAGAAGCGGATCTTAATTTTGCCTTTGGAAATGAATAGGCCGTTGTCATTGACAAACGCGTGTCATTGCGATCCCGAGCAAAACGAGGGAGAAGCAATCCAAAGTCCATATTTAGGGCTTTAGATTGCTTCGGTCGCATCTTCGATGCTTCCTCGCAAAGACAAGCCTAATGGAACGAACAAAATCATAATGAATATACACGAAACAGCTATAATAAGTAAAGATGCAAAACTTGAAGAGCGGGTTTGCGTTGGCCCTTATGCGGTTATAGAGGCAAATACCAGAATAGGCGTGGGTACATCCATCGGGCCACATTGCGTAATAGGAGAATTTACAACCTTGGGTAAAAATTGCCAGGTTTTTTCGGGTGCTGTCGTAGGCAGCATAACACAGGATAAAAAATTCTCCAAAAAGAAAAGCTTTCTTGAAATCGGGGACAATAATATTATACGTGAATACGTAACGATAAACAGGGGCACAGAAGAGAACAGTAAAACAAAAATCGGCAACAACTGCCTTTTAATGGCTTACAGCCATGTAGCTCACGATTGTGTTATAGGAGATAAGGTTATAATTGCAAACTGCGGAACCCTGGCGGGCCATGTTGTATTGGAAGAAAGCGCGATAATAGGCGGCCTTGCAGCTGTGCACCAGTTTGTAAGGGTGGGTACCATGGCTATAATAGGCGGGTGTTCGAAGGTTGTCCAGGATATTGTTCCGTACGCCATGGCAGACGGCCATCCGGCAAAAATATACAAGGTAAATGCATTAGGATTAGAACGAGCGGGATTTACAAACGAATCGAAAGATAATTTAAAGCGCGCGTTCAAGATAATTTTTTCCATGAAGCTTAACATAAAAAATGCTTTGCTGAAGATTGAAAAACAGTTCCCCCAGACAAAAGAAATCATTACTCTTCTGGATTTTATTAAAAATTCAGAAAGAGGGATCACCAGATAACCCACCATGTATAAAATAGACCAAATAGCGATTATTGCGGGTAGCGGAAAATTCCCCTTGCTCATCGCCAAAGCGGCCAAATCAAACAATATAAGAGTAATCGTTTTAGCCATAGTATCCTCGGCAGAAAAAGGGATTGAGCAGGTTTGCGATAAAACCTATTGGGTGGAACTGGGCCGAGGTAAAAAACTCATAGAGATACTCTTGAAAGAAAGAATAAAATATGCTGTTATGGCGGGCAAGGTGAACAAGTCCACAATAATAAGGCAAAGCGTGCGGCTTGACGATGAGGCAAAAAGCATTCTTAAAAGGATAAAGAATAAAAAGGATGACACCATACTTTCAGCTGTTGCCGACAGGCTGGAAGACTTTGATGTCGAGCTGATAGATTCAACCCTGTTTTTGAAAAATTTTATGTCGGGGAAAGGCCCTCTTACCAAAAAAAGGCCTAGTCGGAAACAGCAGCAGGACATACAGTTTGGATTTTCTATTGCGAAAAATATGGGCGGCCTTGATATAGGCCAGTGCGTTATAATAAAGGACAAAGCAGTTATAGCAGTGGAGGCAATAGAGGGAACCGACGAGGCCATTATAAGGGCAGGCAAGCTTGTTGGGGATGGCACTGTTATTGTAAAGGTGGCAAAACCATCGCAGGACATGAGGTTTGATGTGCCGATCGTAGGCTTAGATACGCTTAAGACGATAAAGCTTTCGGGCGCGTCGGTACTTGCATTAGAATCAGGAAAGGTTCTTATGATGGAAAAAGAGGATATGATACAACAGGCAGATAAAATGGGCATCTGCATAATAGGAGTATAGATATGAAGGGTTTTGATATAAATCCCGGTTTGGTGGCTGGTAAACTCAAAGGTTTTATATCGGCTGATGTATCAGCTAAGGGGTTTAGTAAGGTTGTATTAGGCCTTTCAGGCGGCCTTGATTCGACAGTAGTGGCTTATCTGTCTGTTTCTGCATTGGGCAGGGAAAATCTAATAGGGGTTATGATGCCCTATGGGAATCTCTCACCGGAGGCATTAGATCATGCAGGTAAAATAGCAGGGAGATTAAGGATAAAGACAGAGATTATAGATATAAAGCCTATGATAGATGCTTATTTTGAAAAGATCAGCGCATCATGCGATTTAAGGCGCGGCAATAAGATGGCAAGAGAGAGAATGTCTATTTTGTATGATTTTTCTCAGAAACATAATGCTTTGGTAATAGGCACATCAAACAGGACAGAAATACTTTTAGGCTACGGCACTGTGCACGGAGATTGCGCTTGTGCCATTAACCCCGTAGGAGGGTTGTATAAAACTCAACTTAGGAAGCTTGCAAGGTATCTGGGGGTTCCGTCCTATATTTTAAAGAAACCGCCCAGCGCAGACCTGTGGCAGGGCCAGACGGATGAAAATGAGATAGGTTATGCTTATGGCGACATCGATCGGTTGCTGTTTTCCATGATTGATAGAAAGATGAACGACAGGAAGCTGGTTACAGAAGGTTTTGACAAAATATTTATAGAGGATATCAAAAACAGGGTAAGGAGGAATAAATTTAAATCTCGGTTACCGTTAGTTGCAAAAATATAAGGAGAAATCAGCATGAAAACATTTTTTATGATATTTACATTACTGCTTACTGTAAGTGCTCACCCTGCCTTTGCTGTTTTGGATGGCACTGTTATAGAAGTAATAAATGTGGATATAAGCGCTGGCACAGAAAAAGTAATAGTTGAATTGACCCCTAAAGATTTTAAGGATGTTCAGGTTATAAGGCATAGCTATGGACATGGCCAAGGAAACTATGAGACAAGAGGTATCTTAATCGATTCCAACGAAGAGAAATGGGATGGATATTGGGATAATAATCAAGGCTATAGCATAAAGACAACCATTAATGGTGTTGTAGCTGAAGAGGGAAGGCTTGTTGTGGGTTCTATAGAATACGTGCCTTTTGGTTTTTCAACAAAGGAAAAAGCAATTAGCAAGGCAGAACAGATAGTGGATACGCCAGTTTTTATAGACCTATCCCAGCAGGAAGTTGAAAAAACAAGCAAGCAGGACGCAGAAGAGATAGCGAGGATACACAAGGAATCCATTGATTCTAAAGAATCATTTATGGGCGCTGGTTCTGGGCAATCAGGCAGCGGATCCGGATCCGGTTTATAGCATTAAGTCTTGGATTTTATAAAATCTATAATTTCTTCAGCAGCACGCTTGCTTGCGCCGGGATGGCCAAGCACATTTTTTATTTTAAGAAACTCATCTTTTAGGTAATCCGATAGCCCCTTATCGGTGAGAAGCCTCTCCATATAATCCGCGATGTTTTCAGGTTTTGCGTCATACTGTAAAAATTCAGTTACCAAACTTTTACCAGCCACAATATTTACGAGCCCTATAAAGGGAAGTTTTATAAGATTTTTGGTAAGGATATAAGTAAGAAGGTTCGTACGGTATATTATTGCCATAGGCACACCGAGAAGGGCGGTTTCCAGTGTTGCGGTGCCTGAGGCAACCATCGCGCATTCGCATATATTTATGGCATCATATGTATTGTCGTGTACGATAGTTATCCTTAACCCGCTTTTTAACACCATATTTTCTACTGCCGATTTATCTATAGTAGAAGCCAGGGGTAGTATGAAATGTATTTTACCATCGAATTTTTTAAGAATAAAAGCGGCAGATCTAAGCATGACAGGCAAAATATTTTCTATCTCGCTTTTTCTTGATCCCGGCAGGATGCCGACTGTTTTTATGTCCTCCTTTATACCCAGGCTTTTCTTAAAGGCCTGCCGGTCTGAATTTGACTCGACCGTTCCTATGAGAGGGTGTCCAACGAATTTTACATCTACCCCGTATGCCTTATAAAGGGCTTCCTCGAACTTGAAAAATACAAGCATCTTGCTTACGAGCTTGCGTATTGTTTTTATGCGCCATAAACCCCATGCCCATATCTGCGGGCTTATATAATAAATGACAGGTATGCCCATTTTTTTCAGGACCTTGGCCACGCGCAGATTAAATTCAGCGTAATCAATAAGTATAGCATAATCAGGCGGCTGGGCTTTTATTCTCGCGCACAAGGATTGGTATATTTTTCTCAGCTTTAAGTATCCTTTTAGCAGCCCGCCAGGGCCTATAAAGGCAAGGTGGGTTATCCTGCAATATAGTTCCACCCCGGCTTTTTCCATTTCATCCCCGCCAAGTCCGCAGAAACTTATGCTGCTATCAATCGATGTTATATGCCTTACGAGGTTTGCGGCATGCGTATCACTCGATGCCTCGCCGGCTATTATCAATATTTTTTTCATTGGGATATTTTTTTTAATATTTCAAGGGCAACGGAAAGGGCCTGTTTTCCTTCTTCTCCTGAGGCAAGGGGCCTTTTTCCGGTTTGGACGCAATTTAGGAATGAGGCAATCTCTTTCTGAAGAGGCTTTTCCTTTTTTATATCTATCTGCCTGGATACTATGCGGCCTAGTTTTTTTGTATAAATAACAGCGTCTTGCTGAATGTAATCCAACGATATATAGGCGTTTGGCTGGAACATCCTTATTTTACGCATGGCCTTTTCTGTAACACGGCTTGCCGTAATATTGCATACAGCCCTATTTTCAAAAACAATGCGAGCGTTCGCGATATCCTCATGTTGGGTAAGGACCTTTACGCCTACGGCCTCTATGCTTTTTATGGGCGATTTTATAAGCCACAGCAGTATGTCTATATCGTGTATCATAAGATCAAGCACTACGCCCACATCCTTTATTCGCGGCGAAAAAGGCCCTAAACGATGACATTCGACAAATTTTATATCGCCTTTTATCTTTAGTATCGCTTCTATGGCTGCGTTAAATCTTTCTACATGTCCGACAGCTAAGGTAAGGTTTTTAGATTTTGCTATATTTAAAAGTTTATCAGCCTCTTCCACTGTTTGAGTTATCGGTTTTTCTATGAGGAGATGTGTGCCTGATTCCAGAAAATATTTTGATATTTTGTAGTGATCTTTCGTAGGGACGACTATGCTTGCTGCCTCAATCTTGCCTAAAAGCTGGCGGTAGTCCTTAAATCCTTCTACGCCCAGCTCTTTTGAGATTGAAGCTAATTTATCGGCATCAGTATCGCATATGCCCACTAACTCAACATTTTCAAGCTCGGAATATATCTTTGCATGCACGGATCCAAGCACGCCTGTTCCTATTACAGCCACTTTTAGCTTTGCCATATTCGCTCCATTTAAAATGTACAATTATTATAGCATGCTTATATATGACGGTCAACAAATACCATAATAATTGCTTTTTAATAGTAAGGTTAAATGGTATGTGAATGCAAATGAAAACGCTTCCTGAGCACAAGTACCCGTGCCTGAGAAGCGTTCCTAGGAGAAAAAATCAAGGATGCTTAGAGGGTGAGTCAAATCGTCCTTCTTTTAAGTTCGGAGACGCCCTACCTCATCCAAACATCCTCATTGTAAATATACCTGATAATTAATAAAAGTCAATACCTGCTGAGTATATTTT
>Ga0208325_1000026_pt1 | contig 35620 bp, 31 predicted proteins | sample PL_2010_330m_FD_185486 | JGI IMG/M metagenome (GOLD analysis project Ga0208325, IMG submission 185486) | Freshwater microbial communities from Powell Lake, British Columbia, Canada to study Microbial Dark Matter (Phase II) - PL_2010_330m... | ecosystem: Environmental > Aquatic > Freshwater >...
ATCCCCCGGTATAACAGGAACGCCTGCGCAGGATACGGGGACATTGATATTATCCGACCAGCCTTTGTGGGGGCCCGCGGGCGTAATCCCTTTACAAAAAACAGGAAAACGGGATTTTTTTATTTCCTTTACATCGCGTACCGCGCCGTCAACAACCAATCCGCCGAGTTTCCTCTTTTTTGCGGCACTGGTTTGAATACCGCCCCATACGGACGTATCCGTGTGCCCCCTTGCGTCAAACACTATTACATCATTTTCTTTCGCGATATAAATCGCCTCGTGACTGCCGATATTGCACCCTGCCATCGCCTGGACGGTTATTGCCTGACCGACGACCTTGACCGGGGTTATAAGCGGTTTGATCCCGGCATGCATCGTATTCATCCGGTTAAGGCTGTCGGAAATGACGGTCGTGGGAATGCCCTTAAACTTTTTTAATATATCCTTTTTAACTCTGGGGATACCCGCATTGATTGTTCCACCCATGATTAAATCCCTCCAATGTTTATTTGACGTTAAATTTTATCATCTCTTCCGCGCGGTCGGCGACAGCCGAGGCCTGGGTTCTATCCTTACCCATGGCTATCACAAAGCCGCCCCTGTCGTTATCTTCCTTAAGCGGTTTTAATACGTCGCCTCTCTTTATGGTAAAGCTGATTTTCATAACGCCGTCTATCCTGCCTGCTTCCTCCGCTCCGGTTATACTTTTCAGCGTGCCTCTTTCGGGCGTTTTGAAAAATCGCAGCGTCACGCCATTTTGCAGCGCATATTCCGGTATTTGCGGGTCCTCGCCGAGGGCAAGTTTTATATATTTCTCGATTACGTCAAAACCGCATAAATGCGGCAAAACATCCGAGGGAATGAGCCCACCGCCTGCGCGGCCCGCCACCTCAATAACGTGCGGGCCCCTGTCATTTACGATTACCTCTACGTGTGATGGGCCGAAATCAACGGAAAGCGCCTCAAGCGACCGGCAGACTGTTTCCCTGACAGCGCCCTGCATCTCTTTTGTATAGCGCGGCGGAAAGGTCAAATCCATTGCGATAATATTCGGCGTATGAATTTTTTCCTTGTCCGATATGCCCAAAACATGTGTTTTTCCCTTGTATGTAATGGAATCAACGGTGGATTCTATGCCGTCTATAAATTCTTCTATGATCACTTCCCCGCATCGCGATTCGGAAAGCGATGTGTTAAAGTATTTATTTAAGTCCTTTTCGTCCTCCAGACTGAAAACGCCTCTTGAGCCCGCCCTATCCGCCGGCTTTATAACGATGGGGAATTTAAGCTTTTTTACATTCTCGAGCGCCTCCCCGAGCGATGTAGCCGAGACGAAAGCGCCGCAGGGTATCCTGTGACTCTTAAGCGCTTTCTTCATCAACACTTTATTGGTAACCTTTGAAGCGGCATCCCTTGAAATGCCCGTAAGGCCCATTTCTTCGGCAATAATGCTGATTGTGCGGACAAGGCTTTCCACGGAGACGGTCATAACGCCGTTTATCCGGTACCTCTTCGCAATATTCACGTATTCGGCCGGATCCCTGGTTTTTGCGACTATATTATAATCACCGAGTCTTAGGCCCGGGGCGTTTTCATTCATGTCGCAGACGAGGGTTTTAACGCCCATTTCTTTTGCTTTTTTTATCGCCGGGATTTCATTCCGGCCGGCTCCCAAAATCATCAATACTTTTTGCATATTCTCCGGATGGCCCTTATTATATGGTCCTGTTCTTTTCTTTTCAGAGACGGGTAAATAGGGATCATTAACGTGGATTTGTTGGCTGTTTCCGCCAGGGGAAGGCGTACATTGCCGAGGAGGCGCCTGTAAAGCGGCTCTTTATGTATTGCCGTAATTCCCTTTTTTGCCGAAATGCCGGATTTCGCGAGGGCCGCGGCCAGGGCGTCTCTTGAAATTTTCGAATTGTCCGACACCCGTATCACATATGATTGGTAATTGGCCGAGGCGTATTCCGGGACAAAAGGCGTCTCCAGCATTTTTAAATCTTTAAGGGCTTTATCGTAGGCCATTGCCTGCGATCTTCTCGCTGATAGGATCTTATTTAATTTCTCCATCTGTATGATACCGAGCGAGGCGGCAAGGTCGCTCATTCTGTAATTATACCCCATCGAAGGATACGCGCCCTCTTTGTTCTCACCGTGTGAGCGTAATGCCTTTAGCCGTTCGGCGATTAGTTTGTCATTTGTCGTTATCATCCCGCCTTCGGCGGTCGTGATAATTTTACGCGGGTGGAAGCTAAAACAGGCCATGTCCGAAGTGGAACCCGCGGCTTTTCCCTTGTACTTTGAGCCCAGCGCGCATGCCGCATCCTCTACAACGCGAAGAGAATATTTTCGCGCGATACGCCTTATGCTATCCATATCGGCCGGGGTACCTACCTGATCAACGGGCATTATGGCCTTGATCCGCCTTCCCGTTGTCTTATTTGTCAGCTTGCCCCTCGTCCAGGCGCACTTAGTTTTAATAAAAGATGTGACTTTTTCGGGGTCAAGATTATAGGTCCGCGGATCAATATCGCAGAAAGCGGGGTAGGCGCCGCAGTAAAGAATCGAATTTGCCGTAGCTATGAACGAAAAAGCGGACGTTATTACCTCATTATTCCGGCCTACTCCCGCGGCAAGAAGCGCAAGATGAAGCGCTGTCGTACCGCTCGATGCCGCAACGGCGTATCTTGTCCCGATGTACCTTGCGAATATTTTTTCAAACTTCTCTACTTTGGGACCCTGCATAACCCAGCCTGAACGCACCGTACCGGCGAGCTCTTTGATCTCTTTGCTGTCGAAATACGGCTTTGTAATCGGTATTTTCATAATTTCTTATGCCACTCTATCGTTTTCGCTAACCCCTTTTCAAGGCTCACGTGCGGTTTGTATTTCAACATCCTCTTTGCCTTCTCAATATTGGGAACGCGTAAATCTATGTCCGTTCCCACGTGCGGCCTGAAATAGATCCGGGATTTCGAACCCGCCAGGCTTATAACCATACGCGCCAGGTTCACCATCGTGATCGCCGCCTTATCATTTCCTATGTTAAAGGTGTTCCCTACGGCTTTTTTTGCCCGCAGGCAGGCGAAAACCCCACCGATTAAATCGTCGATATAACACCATGCCCTCACCTGCCGGCCGTTGCCTGTTATGTATATGTTTTTATTTTTAAGCGCGCGCGTGATGAATATCTGGATAGCGCCTTCCCCTACCTGGCCCGGACCGTAGACATTAAACGGCCTTATGGAAACTACCGGTAATTTTCTCTCCCAGTAATGACAGAACGAAAGCTTCTCCGCGGCCAGCTTGCTTAAAGAATACGTCCAGCGCCTTTCTTTCATTTCACCCTGAACTGTTTCGCCGTCTTCCCTTACGCGATCGGCATGGCGGGCGTAAATTTCGCTCGTGGAAAAATTCACGTAACGCTTGAGGCGTTTTCCCCGTAAGGCGTTAAGCACGTTGTGCGCGCCTATGATATTTGTCGTCATCGTTTCGGCCGGCATCTTATAATAAGAAGACACCCCCGCTATGGCCGCGAGGTGCATGACTATGTCGGGCTTTCCGGGCATGCTCTTACCCAGTTTTTTGGCGTCAAGGACATCGCCTTTTATGAATGTAAGGTTTTTGTGCCTCAGGATACCCTTTAAAAGCGGGGAAAACCTTCTGCAGTTGTCATAGATAATTATTTTGTTTTTATCCACGAGACGTTCCGCAATCGAGCTTCCGATGAAGCCCGAGCCGCCCGTCATAAATATCGTTTTATTTTTTAACCTTGCCCTTACCATAAGGATTATCTATCCGGTTGTACTTACACTTGATTTCGGATATATCTTTCATGACCTTTGCGGGATTACCGCACATTACGGCGCCCCGGGGAACATTCTTCGAAACAACCGACCCTGCCCCGATAAGGGCTCGCTCGCCTATCACAACGGCCGGGAGTATTGTGGCATTAGCGCCGATTTTCGCGCCCCTTTTGATATGGGGCCCCTTAAGACACTCTTTTACCCTGGGGCACTGCGGATGAAAAGCGTTCGTCAATACCGCATTCGGCCCTATCCACGCCGCCTCTTCCAGGATAGAGTATTCCGGCACAAAAACCTGGGAATGAATTCTCACGTTATCCCTTATTTTGACGTGGTGCTCTATACAGGAAAGTGTCCCGATACTTACGTTATCCCCTATTGCATTTTTTTCCCTTATAACCGCATTGTGGCCCGTCGAAAAGTTGTCTCCGATAACGTTCCCGGCGTATATTACCGTACCGGAACGTAAATGGCAGTCCTTTCCGATCACGGTTTTAAGTTCGCCGTTTTTTTTGCCGCGCGGCGGACACCCTATTTTTACGAATTCTTCTATGCGCGCATTTTTACCTATGATCACGTTTTTATATATATTTTTCATCGCATCTTCCTGTGTTGGCATAAGGTGCCAGGCACCTTAGGCCCTTAGGCATTACTCATTTGATCCGTATTTCCGTGCCGCCGGTTTTCAAGGATTCTGCCGCCGCGTTTAAAACCTTGACAACCCGCAGGCCGTTTTCGCCGTCCGTCTTCGGAGTCTTGTCATTGATCGCACAATCGACAAAATGGCGGCATTCCTGCTTCAGCGGCTCCGTCATGTCTATCCTGGGAACGACGAGGTCGCCCGCCCGTAATTTTATCTGAAAATCGGCAAATCCGCTTCCGCTTTCGGAACTTGCATGTTTATCCGCCCCCTTGTCATATATCTTGATCCTTGCTTCGTTGTCCACGTCATCATAAAGTACCATTTTTTTCGATCCTACAATTACGGCCTCCCTTACTTTCAGCGGATCCAGCCAGCTCACATGCACATTGGCAATAATGCCCTCCGGATAAGTAATGTTGATAAATGCAAGGTCTTCGCGGCCTGTCTTCAAAAATGACCCTCCCCACGCCTTGACTTTGAGCGGCATTTTTCCCGTGATAAAGTTTAAAATAGAAATGTCGTGCGGGGCAAGGTTCCACAGCGCGTTTAAATTCTCCCTTATGATCCCCAGGTTGAGGCGCCTTGAAGTAATGTAGTAGATCTTTCCGAGCTCTCCGCTTTCTATAAGCTCTTTTATTTTTATTACCGCGGGATTGAATTCAAAAGTGTGCCCGACCATCAAAATTTTTCGCGCGCTTTTCGCCTCATCTATGAGCTCGAGAGCCTCGGAAACGTCAAATGTGAGCGGCTTTTCGACAAGAACGTGCTTGCCGGAAGCGAACGCCTCTTTAGCCAGGGCATAATGCGTACTTGCCGGCGTCGCGATGGCTACTGCGTCCACCGATTTTGACCTGAAAAGGTCTTTGGGGTCTTTTGTAAATAGCGCCCCGGAAAATCTTTTTTTGAAACGCTTCAACTTCGAGCCGTCTTGGTCGCACAGGGCCGTTATTTCGGCGTTTTCCAGTTCCGAAAAATCCCTTATCAAATTCGGGCCCCAGTACCCGCAGCCGATTACCCCTATCCTTAACATCGCGCGCACCTCGCTTTTACCTTGCTCGAACAAAATTCCTTTACGCAATCCGCAATATATTTCAGTTGTTCTCTTGTCAGTTCGGGGTGTACCGGAACGACAAGCGTGGACAGGGCCGCCTCCCGGGAAACCGGAAAATCATCCGCTTCGTACCCGAGATATTTATAGCACTCCTGCATGTGAAGCGGTATGGGATAATAAACCCTTGACTCTATGCCCTTATTGATCAGAAATTCTATAAAAGCGTCTCTTTTTCCACTATCCACTTTTACGGCGTACTGATGATAAACGTGCAAATTCTGCGCCGCGGTAAAAGGCGTGGTTAAATTTCCTATATCCCTGAACGCTTCGTTTAAAAAGTCGGCGTTTTTCCTTCTTGTAGAAGCCCATTTATCCAGGTATTTCAGTTTCACGTTCAGAACCGCCGCCTGCAAATTGTCAAGGCGGCTGTTGTAGCCGAGCACCGAATGGACATACTTTTTGGAGCTGCCGTGGACCCGGAGGAGCCCGGCGCTCTCCGCTATATCCCCATCATTTGTAACGATCATCCCTCCGTCACCGAAACAGCCCAGATTTTTACTCGGAAAAAAGCTCGTGCAGCCCGCATCGCCCATTGAACCCGCTTTTTTCGTTTTATGTTCAGCGCCTATGGCCTGGGCAAAGTCTTCGATAACCTTCAAATTATGGGCTTTCGCCACCTTAAGAATACCGCCCATATTCGCGCATTGTCCGTAAAGATGTACGGGTATTACGGCTTTCGTCTTTTTCGTAATTTTTGATTCTATCATCGCCGGGTCCATCGTGTAGGACCTCGGGTCGATGTCGCAAAACACGGGAGTTGCGCCCGTGCTGGATATTGCCTCGGCAGTCGCAATAAAAGTAAAAGGAACCGTTATAACCTCATCGCCGCTTCCTACGCCCAGGGCCCTTAAAGCCAAAAATAAAGCATCAGTTCCCGAGGCTACGCCCACGGCGTATTTCGTCCCGCAGAACGAGGCTATGTTATCCTCAAGCGCCGAAACCTCCTTGCCCAATATGAAAGACTGCGCCTGAACGACGCGGCGCATGGCGCCATCGATTTCACTTTTTATCGATTTATACTGCGCTTTCAAGTCTAATAGCGGTATTTTCATCCTTCACCTTTTCCTTTTTGAGCCATCTCTCGCGCCACATTTCAAACACAAAAAGCGACCAGAGTTCTCTGGCATAGTCGACCCTGCCTTCCAAATGACTTTTAACAATACGCTGTATTTCTTGGGGATTAAAAACGCCTTCGCTCTTGATTTTCTTCTCATCCAGCACTTCAAGAAGGAGCGGGCGCAATTCTTTCTTGAACCATGAACCTACGGGCGCGGCAAATCCGTGTTTGGGCTTGCGCAGGATCCTTTCGGGCAGTATCCCCGCCATCGCCCGCTTCACTATGTACTTATTGGTAAACCCTCTCAGTTTGAGATTAATCGGTATGGAAGAGGCGAATTTTATAAAATCGCTGTCAAGAAAAGGGGTGCGGACCAAAAGCCCAGCCGCCTGGCTTGCGCGGTCTACCTTCGGTATACCGTCATCGGTCAGATATGTTTTCGCGTACAGGTAGTTTACCCTGTTAAGGTAATTGAGGTGCTTTGCTTCCTCCGCGTACCCGTACGATTCGTCGTATAAGACTTCGCTCTTTAAAAATTCCGTGAGATCGCCCGATAAAAGGTTCATCTGTTCGTCCGGCGGAAATGAACCGATCCAGACCTGGTGCCTTACGGCCTCCGGATACCTCATTCCCCTTAAGTACCTTCGCAGTTTAAAGCCGGAGCTCATATAGCTTGTTTTTCCCCCGGCGAATTTTGACGCCGCTTTAAGGAAAGCCGTTGAGAACGGCACGAATCTCAAAATCCTTGATATCTTGTGAGCCGTATACGACTGGTATCCGCCTAAGAATTCATCGCCGCCGTCGCCGCCGAGGACGACCTTAACGTGCTTCCTCGCGAATTTCGAAACGCAATACGTGGGAATAATCGAATAATCCGCGAAAGGCTCATCCAGAAGGCCTAAAACGTCCGGCAAAACGCGAAGCATTTCCCCGGCGCCGACTGTAAGTTCCCGGTGATCGGTCCTGAAGCGCTTTGCCACAATTCGCGCGTCGGGCGACTCATCAAAACGCTTTTCTTTGAAGGCAATGGAAAATGTCTTGACCGGCTCCCCCGGCAGGAGTTCCGAAACCATCGCCGCTATGCAGCTTGAATCCAGCCCCCCGCTTAAGAATACCCCGGGAGGCGTATCGGCCGTCAATCGTTTTTTTATCGCCTCCTTTAACGCGGACCGGAATTCTGTTTCGTATTCGGCCGGACGCTTACCTGTGCGGGATTCGTCAAAGGATATATTATTGTAGCGCGTTTTCTTAAAGTGAGCGCCCGATAAGGACGCACAGAAACCGGGTTCGAGTTTTGAAATACCCTTAAATATGGTGTGGGGGTTGGGAATATAATCATAGGCGAAATATTTCATCATCCCATTTACGTCTATTTCTTTTTTGGCCGCGGGATGTTTTAATATTGATTTGATTTCCGACGCGAAAATAAAAACATTCCCGAAAGTGGCATAGTATAAGGGCTTCGTGCCGAGCGTATCCCTTGCCAGGATAAGTTTTTTCTCTTTATCGTCCCACGCGGCGAGTGAAAATACACCGTTTATTTTAAGAAAGGCCCCGTGGCCGTATTCGCGGAACGCGCGAATGAAGTTCTCCCGTAAATTTCCTGAAGGGTAAAGTTCGCCGTCATAAAGAACGGCCAGATCGCTCTTTTTATCAAAGAGCGGCCCGACGGCGGTTCTGTCACGGGATACGGAAAACTCCCTTTGGCCAAGGGCCACATTGCCGCTTACAAAAAAGGCCTCCCCATCGGGGCCCCTGTGGGCGATGGCTCGGGCCATGTCCTTTATTATTTCCGGATTTGCCGCCGGGGACCTATCGAGATTTACATATCCGCATATTCCGCTCATGAGCGCTTTTCCCTCTCGCCTGTTTTTCCTTAAACCATTTGATCGTAATACCCAGCCCTTTTTCCAGCGGGATCTCCGGTTTCCATTTTAAGCAGGTTCTTGCCAGTTTTATGTCGGGCCGCCTTACCCTGGGGTCGTCCGAAGGAAGGCGCTTATATACTATCCCGCTCCTTCGGCCGGTCATTTTTATTATAGTTTTCGCAAGTTTCAGAACGGACATCTCGTTGGGATTGCCGATGTTTACCGGACCCGGCATGTTTGAAAGCATCAGCCTGTAGATCCCCTTCACCATGTCCGAAACATAACAGAAACTCCTCGTCTGGCTTCCGGTGCCGTATACCGTCAGCGGCGCGCCGCTTTCTGCCTGGCTGATAAAATTAGGTATCACCCTGCCGTCTTTTTCCCTCATCCTCTCACCGTAGGTATTAAATATCCGGACGATTCTCGTATTTACTTTGTGGTCGCGCCGGTATGCCATGGTAATGGCCTCGGCGAATCTTTTGGCTTCGTCGTAGCAGGCCCTTACGCCGATGGGATTCACGTTGCCCCAATAGCTTTCGGGCTGCGGGTTTATAAGCGGATCGCCGTAAATTTCGCTCGTCGAGGCTAAAAGGAATCCGGAGTTTTTCAGTTTTGCAAGGCCCAGAGCATTGTGCGTCCCAAGGGATCCGACCTTAAGCGTCTTAATCGGATACCTCAGGTAATCAACGGGGCTCGCGGGCGAGGCGAAGTGCAAAACATAGTTCAGAGCGCCTTTTATGTTGATATACTTCGTCACGTCGTGTTTTACGAACCTGAAGTCCTTCCTGTTTAATAAATGCCTGGTGTTCTCCATGGAGCCCGTTATCAGGTTATCCATGCATATCACAAAATAGCCCCTTGCGATTAAATAATCGCACAAATGCGACCCTATAAACCCGGCTCCGCCGGTTATCAATACCCTTTTTTTCATCGGTTCTCCTTAAACCATTCAACCGTCCGCTTAAGGCCTTCCTTGAACGTTACAAGATCTTTCATGCCCAGCTTTTTCTTGAGTTTTGTTATGTCCGCCAGGCTCTTTTTGACGTCACCCGACCTTATCGGGCCGAATACGGGTTTTATATTTTTATCCATAATCGCGTTCAGCGTGTCCACGATCCCCAAAACACTGGTAGAAATGCCGCACGCCACGTTGAAAACTTCACCTGAAACATCCCCCTTAGCGGTTGCCGCGGCCAGGTTGGCCCGGACAACATTTTCTATAAAAGTAAAATCTCTTTCCTGCAATCCGTCTCCGTGAATGGGCGGGCTTTCGTCATTCAGCATGCATGTAATGAACTTGGGCACTACGACGGCGTACTCACTTTCAAGCGATTGCCGGGGGCCGAACACGTTAAAATAACGCAGGGAAATGGTTTCGAGATTTAAACTCTTAGCGAAAAGCCTGCAGTAATACTCGCCGAGAAGCTTCGTGGCGGCATAGGGAGAAATAGGGTTTGCCTCGTCTTTTTCCCTCTCGGGAAACGTGTCCCGGTCGCCGTAGACCGAGCTTGAAGAGGCAAAGATCACCCTCTTTATCTTGTGCTCTTTTGCCTTTAGCAGTACACGCAGTGTCCCGTTCACGTTAACATCGTTATATTCAAGCGGGCGGGTCATTGATTTGGGGACCGATCTCAAAGCGGCCTGATGCAGCACAAAATCAACTCCAATGAGCGCCTTATCAAGGTCTTTTTCGTTTCTGATGTCACCCTTTATAAAAGTGATCTTATCGTTTACGGACGACAGGTTATCGATCTTACCGGCCGAGAGATCGTCCAGAACAACTACCTTCTCGCCCGAGCGAACCAGACGCTCGGCGATATTCGAACCTATAAATCCGGCTCCGCCGGTAATCAGAAATTTATTCATTTTTTCGTTTTTCTTCTCTCGTCATTGCGAAGCGCCGCAGGCGCTGAAGCAATCTCAAACGAAGGGATTGCGGAACCTGTTCCGAGCCTGTCACCCGAGATCACTTCGGCTGACTTTCCGCCTTCGCCAAGGCTACGGCGGACAAGTGTCTCGCTCGCAATAACAGCCTCTACAACTTTACTATATTTTTTCCGCTTATCCCCAGCCTGTAGAAAATGTTTCTTGTGTCCAGAATCGCCTTCGAATTTTTCGCCAAAAGCCTGTAATTCAACCTTGTGTGATCGGTAACAAGAAGTACGCAATCGAATTTTTTGAGCGTTTTCGCGTTCACCTGTATCGGCTTCATATCGATGCCGCGTATCTCAAGATACGGGAAGAGAGGGTCGTAATAAGAAATCTTCGCCCTTTTGGCCTTCAACAGTTCTATGATCCTGATCGCGGGCGATTCCCTCAGATCTTTTACGTCTTTTTTGTAGGCGATGCCGGCTATCAGGATCCTGGAATTTTGAATTCTCTTTTTACGGGCGCTCAGTATCTTTCCTATTCTTTTCACGACATAACCCGGCATCGATTCATTCACGGAAGAGGCCAGGTTGATGAATTTTGTTTCAAAGCCGTATTTCCTGGCTTTCCATGAAAGATAAAGCGGATCCACCGGGATACAGTGCCCGCCGACGCCCGGGCCCGGATAAAACGCCATGTAGCCGTAGGGTTTCGTCTTCGCCGCGTCTATTATCTCCCATATGTCGAGATTGAATTTGTTGCATAAAACAGCTATTTCGTTTACAAGGGCCGTGTTCACGATGCGAAAGGTGTTCTCCAGGAGCTTCACCATCTCCGCTGAGCGCGCGGAGGAGACGGCCACAACGTCTTTTATGGCCCGGCTGTAAAGAAGTCTGGCAATCTCGGTAGATTTTTCGGAAATACCCCCTATGACCTTCGGCGTATTTTCCGTCTTATAGAATTTGTTGCCGGGATCTATCCTTTCCGGGGAAAAAGCGAGATAAAAATCTTTTCCTTCCTTAAGGCCGCGAGATTCCAGAATGGGAAGAAGTATCTCGCGCGTGGTTCCGGGATACGTTGTGGACTCGAGCACTATTATCTGGCCGGGGCGTATATTCTCCTCTATTTTCCTTACGGCGTTCCTTATATAACTCATGTCCGGGGTTTTTTTCTTCCGAAGCGGCGTAGGAACGCAGATTATTACCCCATCGGCGCCGCGAACGGCCGCGAAGTTGTTCGTAACGGCAAACCTCTTCAGGCGTAAAAGCCCTTTAAGTTTTTTACTCGTCACATCGGATATGTAAGAGATGCCCGTCGTGATCTTCTCTACCCGCTTCTCGCTTATATCGATACCGATAACTCTAAATCCCTTTCTCGCAAAAGTCATGGCGAGCGGCAGGCCGACATAGCCGAGGCCTATTACGGCTATCTTTGCTTTTTTGGTTCTTATTTTTCTCTTTAAGATTTCAGCGCTACTATTTCGCATGATTAAATCCTTGGTTTAATTTCCGCCCGGGCGGCTGCCGATATAATCCCTTAACGCTTCCTGCCAGGGCCTCATGGAAAAACCGGCGGCCCTTTCAAATTTCGCGTTATTCAATATCGAAAACGCAGGCCTTTTCGCCGGCCGCGCGAGCCGGATGCTTGTAATTGGCATCACTTTAACGCCCTTGACCCCGGCAATATTCAGTATTTCCCTTGCGTAGTCGAACCACGAAACCTCACCCTTGTTGGTTATGTGATAAATTTCTTTCGCGCTTCGCGGCGAAATCTCTATCAACTTGTCAATCGCTTTTGCCAGGTCCCTCGTATACGTCGGCGAGCCCCGCTGATCATCAACAACCGCCAGTTCGCTTTCCTTTTTGGCCTCATTCAATATCGTATCGACAAAGTTTTTTCCGTTTGAACCGTATAACCATCCCGATCTTATAATTATGTATTTATCCAGCGCCCGGACCGCGAGCTCCCCTTGCAACTTGGATTCGCCGTAAATGTTCAGGGGATTAGTGTCGTCTTTCTCCGTATAAGCGCTTCCCCCGGTTCCGTCAAACACGAAATCCGTGCTTATGTATAACAGCCGGATATCAAGCCGCGAAGCCGCCTGCGCCACGTTGCGGGTGCCTTCCCCGTTCACCTTTCTTGTTTTATCCGGTTCGCGCTCGCACCCGTCCACGTTTGTCCATGCCGCCGCGTGTATTACCAAATCCGGCTTCACGCTTACTATGGATTCTACGATTTTATCCCTGTTCGTTATGTCGCACTCTAAAAATGACGCGCACGGCGCGGGGCGCGGCGGACAATGAGAAAAATCCAATCCGATAACCTCATAGTCTTCCGACAGTTCGCCGCAAAGGTCCGACCCGAGCATGCCGCTTGCGCCCGTTACCAAAATTTTTTGCAGGACTTTTCCTTTAACTTTTTCCACCATTTAACGTTTTCCCTATACCAAAGAACGGTTTCTTTTAGAGCATCTTCAAATTCGTGCCTCGGCTTCCAGCCCAACTTTTTAAGTTTTCCCGAATTCAAGGCGTAACGCTTGTCGTGGCCGGGGCGGTCCTTTACGAATTTTATAAGGCTTTTTTGCTTGCCCAGCAAATTCAATATTTTCCTGGTGAGGTCTATGTTTTTCATCTCGTTACCGCTGGCGATATTGTAAATTTCCCCTGCCTTTCCGAAATTAAAGACAAAATTTATCGCATCGCAATTATCCAAAACGTAAAGCCATTCCCTTACGTTCGTGCCGTCGGCGTAAAGCGGAACCTTCTTATCTTCGAGGGCATTTGTGACAAAAAGCGGAATGATCTTCTCGGGATACTGGTACGGGCCGAAGTTATTGGAACTTCGCACGATAATAACCGGTATTTTATACGTTACGAAATACGAACGCGCAAGGACGTCTGCCGCGGCCTTGCTGGCGGCATAAGGTGAATTGGGCATAAGCGGCGATTTTTCGCTAAAATAACCCTTGTCTGTGCTGCCGTACACTTCATCGGTGCTGATATGAATGAAACGCCGGATTTTATATTTCTTCGCGGCGTCCAACAAAACCTGCGTGCCGATAATGTTGGTTCTGACAAACTCTTTTGCGTCTTTAATCGAGCGGTCAACATGGGATTCAGCGGCGAAATTGATTATCGCGTCGCATTCTTTTACCAGCTTAAAAACTAATTTTTTATCGCATATATCGCCCTTTACGAACCTGTATCCCGGGTTTTTTGCGACATCCTTCAGATTGTCGAGGTTGCCTGAATAGGTCAGTTTATCAAGGTTTATGACCTTTGTCTTCGACATTTTTAATACATATTTCACAAAGTTCGAACCGATAAATCCCGCTCCGCCGGTTATTAACATTCGTTTATACACGGTTAATTTTGAATTTCGGTTTTGCATTTTTAATTTTACTTTTTTATTTTTCTCGCAACTAAGTTATTCGCCTTTAATAACGAATCAAACGTCCCGGAATCGGTCCACCAACCTTTCAGGATGCTATGGGTGAGTTCGCTTTTTTTCAAATAAGCGTTATTCACGTCCGTTATCTCAAGCTCTCCCCTTCCGGAAGGCTTAAGCATCTTTATTATGTCGAAAACCCGGTTGTCATACATGTAAATGCCGGTAACGATATAATCGGATTTCGGTTTTTTGGGTTTCTCCACGATTTTCCTTATTCTGCGTTTCTTATCAAATTCAACCACGCCAAAGCGCCCGGGATCCGGAACCTTCTTCACCAGTATTTTTGCGCCCTTCGGCTGTTTCCTGAAATCCTTCACAGCTTTTTTTATGTCTTTCTCGATAATATTATCGCCCAGGATAACCGCGATTTTACCATTATCGGCAAAATGTTCGGCAAGGCTTAGCGCCTTCGCTATTCCGCCTTCACCTTCCTGATAGGTGTAATTTATGTGTTTTAAGCCGAACTGTTGTCCGTTTCCGAGAAGGCGCAGGAATTCTCCCGCGTGGTTTCCGCCCGTAACAATGAGGATGTCCTTTATCCCGGCATTAACGAGAGCCTGGATAGGATAATATATCATCGGCCTTTCATAAACGGGAAGTAAATGCTTGTTGGTTATTTTCGTAAGCGGATATAATCTCTTTCCCAAGCCGCCGGCCAATACTACGCCCTTCATAAGTCACCCCTTACTTTTTCCAGTCAAACGGTATATCGTTTTTAAAAGCGTCGATTCTATATTCGTCCGGATTTTCTCGGTTATAGGGTTCCGTAGGCGTGTTTATTACGATAGATTCCCCGTCAGCGGCGCCTTTAAAACCATGATAAACATTCGGCGGGATCGAAACCAGTTTTGGATCCTCCGGGCCCGTGGTAATATCCATTGTTTTACCGGAAGTCGTGGAATCGCCCCGCGCATCATATAATCCGATGCGTACCTTCCCTTTGACGCAGCAGAAATTATCGCGCTGCACACGATGGTAGTGCCAGGCCTTTACCACGCCCTCCTTTACCGTCGTCATATAAACCTGTCCGAACTTCTCGAAAAATTCATCGTCCGAGCGCAGTATCTCCATGAGCCTGCCGCGTTCGTCCGGTATTACTTTCAGTTTTTTTATCTTTACTCCCTCAATCATGACCGCCTCCCTATGCCGGTGTACACAAACCCCAGCCTCTTCATCCTGGCCGGATCGTAGATGTTGCGGCCGTCAACGATCACAGGGCGCCGGAGGAGCCTTTTTACCTTCTTAAGGTTTAATCTCTTAAATTCATTCCACTCTGTAATGATAACCAGACAGTCGCTTCCTTTCGCCGCGGCATAGGCATCATCGCAAAATTCTATTCTTTCATTTTGCAGTTCTTTTTTCGCCCTTTCCATTGCCTGCGGATCATATGCTTTTATGAAAACTTTTCGTTTCAGTAACGCTCTTATGATATCAAGCGAGGGGGCATTACGTATATCGTCTGTATCGGGCTTAAATGAAAGGCCGAGTATGCCTACTGTCTTGCCTCTCAGCTTTTTGCCCAGGGATGCGCTGATCTTACCGACAAACATCGGTTTGCGCCGTTCATTAATGCTCTTTACCTGTTCCAATAATTCAAAATCACATCCTAATTTCCTGCAGATATGGATAAAGGCATCTACGTCCTTGGGGAAACACGATCCGCCGAAACCGATGCCGGCATTAAGGAAATTCTCATTTATCCTCTTATCCATCCCGATGCCCCTGGCCACCTCAACCACATCCGCCCCCGTGTGCTCGCAGATATCGCTTATTGCGTTAATAAATGAGATTTTTGTGGCGAGAAACGCGTTTGCGGCATGCTTTACGATTTCCGCGCCTTTAATGGTGGTTATGCTTATGGGCGCCTTAAGGGGCCCGTAAAGTTTTAACATCAGTTTTTTTGCTTTTTTTGCCTCAACGCCGATCACGATCCTGTCAGGGCGCATAAAATCCTTTATAGCGGAGCCTTCTCTTAAAAATTCCGGATTGCAGGCAATGTCAAACCTTACTCTTTTTTTCTTGAAAAATCTGATCGTATCCTTAACCCATTCGCCTGTTTCGACGGGAACGGTGCTTTTTTCCACTATCAGTTTATACGAATGCATATGACGCGCTATTTCGTGGCAGACTTTCTCGATATTTGAAAGGTCGGCTTCGCCGTTCTTTCGAGCCGGCGTCCCCACGCAAATAAATATTATTTTTGCGGTTTTTATCGCTTCTTCTATTGTGTCGACAAAGATAAGCCTCTTCTTACGCTTATATTTTCTTACGAGCCCCTTAAGCATGGGCTCATATATCGGAGTATCGCCTTTTTTCAGGGCTTTTATCTTTGTTTTGTCGCTGTCGGTGCATATCACCGTATTTCCCAATTTGGCAAAACACGCCCCCGTTACAAGCCCTACGTAGCCCGCTCCGATTATCGCTACCCTCATCGTTTACACTCCCCCTCGCTCTGTTCTTCGCTCTATACCTTAATCATTGTTATATTATACGCTATAGGCAGAATCGTTATTATATCAATAAATGCCTGTTTTGGCAATAGAAAATGAGAAAAACTGACATCCGATAAGGGAAGTTTCACTTTGGTATAACTTATTGTCAATTAAGAGGTTGTAACGCGTTATTTTCCGAATTTTGAGGTGTGAAAAATATGCTGCTTTTAACGACGGTGGCCGGGGGCGGGCCTTCGATAGGTCGTCTTGAAGAGGCCGATAGGTACATCCGGGAATGCCTTAAGCCTGAACACGAGCCAGGCGGTATAATCACCGTGCCGGACGTCGAAAGTAAGCTCTGCTATCCAGCAGTGGAGATCCTTAAATATCGTGTATTCCTGCTCGAGCCATTTGGTCGTGGCAAAGTCGAAGCGCTGGTAAATCTTGCATTTCCAATCGTCGTTCAAATTATAATACATTTCGCCGGTAAGCTGGCTCGTTGTCTCGTTTCCGGTGCTTTCGTAACGCTGGCCGAGTCCCAGGGTAAATTTCTTCCCCAAGTCGATATATACGTCAAGGTCGGCGGAGTTGAGCCTGCAATCCTTGTCGTCCAGTATCATCTTCGAATCTATGGAAAGCCAGCTGTAAGGCCACGCCTCGAGCGTGAATCTGATATCGCCGAATTTTCCCACTCCCTTGAAATTGAAGAAGTTCTTCTTCTGCCTGAAAGTGTAGTCGGTGCCCACCGTAAAACGCGCCAGGTCAGCCACCTGCATCTCCTCGCCGCTTTGTTTCTTCGTCTGGAGCTTGCTTTCCAGGAATAGTTCGAAGCCGTTATAATAGTCTATGGCGTCTATCGCGTCAAACTGATAAAGGTTGCTCGGCGATATCGTCGGCTGGCGCCTGTGGAGGAATTTGACATAGGGAGCGACGATGTGCTTCAGCTTATTTATATCCAATCCCCAAATATCGGTGTACACGTCGAATACCCTGTTGAATCTGGAACTCACCTCTACGCCCCACTCGTAAATACTGCGAAGCCTCGAGGTTTCCTTCCACCTGTTTCTGGTGTAGAAGGTCTGCCTCGTCGCCGCAAACGGCGTTACGTTGAGAAGCCGGAAAAACCTGGCGGCGTAAGAAAGCTTCTGCAGGGTGTCCATCCTTAGGGATTCATCCGGGGAACGGTCGTCGATTTCCTGGTATGTTTTTACGAAATTTGTCGTCGAACTTTCGCTCTGGTAGTAAAAGTTTGTACTCCAGAGCCGCTGGTTGTAAATCTCGAGCTTTGCTTCCGGAAGCCGTTCAACGACGTTGAAAAAATCGTTAAATCTCTTTTTCGCAAAAAGCGTAAATACGTAGTTCGGTTTTGCCGTCTGTACTATTACATAATTATCCGGCTCGGGATCCTCCTCGTATTCCCTGTAGAGATAGTCCTTTATTATGTCCCTGTCGCTTAATTTATTGAATTCGAGAACACACGTTGTATCCTGCGCCAGGTCCAGCTCGTGCCTGTACTGTATCCTCCAGCGGTTTTTTGCTTTCTCGGCTTTCGGCGTGACGGTCAACGCGTCGTTTTCGTGCGTATAATAAACCCTGCCGACGCCTTTTCCGAAATTCTCCGTCTTATACTGGTAATCGGCGCCCTCGGATAAGCCTTTCTTTTCCCTGTAATCAATGTGTACGAATCCCTTGGAGGCCTCGTTAAAATAAACCCTCCACGCGGTAAGGGCGTAATATCCCCAGTCGCTCGTCCGGCCCGGCACGATGGTGACTTCCGGGAATTTTTTGGCCAGGGGCTGCACGTAAATAGGCAGGTAAAATATCGGGACTTCTCCGACGTAAAATACAATATGCCTGGCCACTATTTTTCTATCGAGAAAGATTTCCAGCGACTTCGCCTCTATTCTGTAGTGGGGCTTTTCCAGGTCACATGTCGTTACATAGCCATCCTTCAGGGCGAAGTCCCTATCGCCCGTCTGTTCGACCAGCGCCGCGCCGCCGTAGAAAGGTTTTGCCTGCACGTCACTTCCGATCGCACAGCCTCTCTTGGTCGAGAAATTATAATTTATCTTGTCACCTTCCATTGAAACACCCGGCTGCGTAATTTTGACGTTCCCCTCGCACACGGCTTCCTTCGTATCGGTATAAACGCTGATCTTGTCGCAGGTAAGTTTTACGTCGCCGTAGGTAATGGCAACATTGCCGACGCCGGAAACCTTTTTCTGGTCATGGAAATATTCGACCTTATCCCCCTTGACCACAACAGGTTCGTCGGATTTCGTGATTTTTCCGAAAAGATCGTCTTGCAATGCGCGTGCATTTGGGGCGGGAATTTGAGAGAATACGACTACGAACGCGAGAATGAACCGTATGTATTTAAATATGTTAAGCCGCATTATAGATAATACCAACCTCTGATAATACGCGTTCAGTATATCATAAGATTACGCCCGGCTCAATAGTAAAAATTCGGTTAAGGGATAAAAGAAAAAAGCGCGCCTATCTCTTTCGTAGGCAGCTGACAGCGTCTTGAGGCTAAGCAGGAGGCGGTGCTTCCGAGCTCGGCATTACGATACCCATGGGCGCGAGCGGCATTGAAAGACCGAATGGGGCGCAGGGTCTCCGGCTCAGCATAAAAAATTATGCCAAGATTTTTTCCCTTGAATTTATGTAATTTGCTCATTGCACAAAAGGAGTGGCCCTGCAGCAGAGCTGCATGGCCTTTTCTGGTATTGCAATTTCGCAAATTACTAAATTCTACGGTCGAAAATATTCGCCGGAGACCCTGCGCCCCATCCGGTCTTTCGGCAGTTAAGCAGAAAAGTGAGTGAGAAATCTTTTACGCCCTCAGGCAAATCCGGTTGCGGCCCTGACGCTTCGCTTCGTAGAGTGCTTTATCCGCGTTTTCGACGAGCTCGTCCCCGGTGGAAGCGTTCGCCGGAAGAGAACTTATACCCATGCTCACTGTTATCCGGACCGACTCGTCATAGGCCTTTATGGTGTGCCCGGCGACCGAGCTCCTGATTCTTTCCGCAACGGCATGCGCGCCGGCTTTATCCGCTTCCGGAAGAAGTATGCAGAATTCCTCTCCGCCGAATCTCGCCACCAGGTCTATTTCCCGCACATTTTCTTTCAGGATGTCCGCTATTTCTTTCAGGACAACATCGCCTACAAGATGCCCGAAACGGTCGTTGCAATTTTTGAAATTGTCAAGGTCCGCCATAATAAAAGATATGTTCGTATGGCATTCCTTCGCCCGCGCGACCTCCTCCGTAAATCTGAGAAGAAAATAGCGCCTCAGAAATGTCCCCGTCAGTCCGTCCGTTACCGAAAGCCTCTCCACTTCGTCGAAAAGACCTATCCTTTCTATCTGCAGGGCAACCTGCGGGGCGAGTATCAGGAACTTATCGCGCTCGTCGGGACTCGTATTTTCGATGAGGATTACGGAAATCGCTTTTCTTCGCGCTATAAGCGGAATAACCAGAATATTTTTTACGTTTGGCGGAAACCCGAAACTGAAAAGATCCTCTTGCGCCTTAAGAAATATATGCTTTTTTGATTTTGCGGCGGACGCGGCTATGTCGCTTAAAGCGGGCTCAAGTTTCACGTAGCCCTCCGAAGCGGCGCTTATGCCGTAAGATCTGTCAACGGATATTTTGGCATTGTCATATTTGAAAAAGACGATTTTAAACTTTTCAAACCGGAAGTTCTCCGTCAGGAAATCCTTTAGCAATTTAAACAGCTCCGTAAACCTTAAGCTGAAAGACATTTCTTTCGTTATCGCGTAGAGCCTTGAAAGATTAGTGAGCTTTTCTTCGAGATATGCTTTTTCGCGGTTTATGTTTTCCAGGGCCCGGGAAGGGCCGGTGAGCTGCTCTTCTTTTTCTCTCAGTGACCCTTTAAAAATCCGCCTCTCGCCATCCAGCATTTCCTTGCCGAGCCTGATTGCAAGCGGCAGGAGGCCGAGAAAAGAGACGAGAAATATAAGATTGTTCGCTTCGGTCACTTGTCCCACACCCTGTTTTTGCCGGCCCTTTTGGCTTTATAGAGACGGGCGTCGACCAGCATTAAGAATTCCTCAACCGTTTTTGCCTCAGCCGGGCAGGAAGCGACTCCGACGGACGCCGTAATCGTTGTCTTTGCCCTTCTCAAAACCAAAGGCGCCTCGATTATGCCTTGCCTTACGCGTTCGGCGATTTTTGCAGCGGTTTTTTTGTCTTTGTTCAAAACGAGCAGCATGAATTCCTCGCCGCCGTAGCGGGATATAATGTCACCCGGTTCGGCAAAATCTTTAAGGATCGAAGAAATGTGTTTTAACGCAAGGTCCCCGGCGCTGTGGCCGTAGCGGTCGTTATAAAGTTTGAAATCGTCGAGGTCAAACATCAAAAGGGAAATGTCTATATTGTTCCTCAATGCGCGCTTTATCTCATCCCGCAGCCTCTGGTGAAAATACTTGTGGACGTAAAGTCCGGTCAAACTGTCATGAATGGCCAGGTCCTGCACTTTGTTGTAGAGCGCGGCGTTTTCGAGCGAAATGCTCGAGAGGTCGGCTATAATATCCAAAAACCGCAGGTCCCGCTGGGTAAATTTGCCTTTCTTCCGGCTGTCAACGCGGAGGATCCCCATGATCTTGTCCTTGCTTGTAAGGGGAGTGCTGATCACCGCTCTAAAGCCCTCGTCCAGCTCTTTGGGTTCCAGGGAAAATCTGAAATCATTGTATATATCTCCGACGAGAAGCGGGCTGCGGCGCCGCAGGACCCAGCGGTCAAAAGCGTCCCCCTGCTTGGCTTTCACCGGGGAAGCGGTATCACTTTTTCTGGAGCGCACCAGCTTAAGCTCCTGCCTTTTGGTATCGACCATGTAAAGAAGCGCGCGGCTTTCCTCTTCGAACAGCTCAAAACAGTTCCTGATGATAGAATCCCGAACGTCTTCTTCGGAAAGCGCCAGGCTGTAATCCTCTATTATCCTCTTCAGGCGGGTGGTCCTTTCCAGGCTGCTTCTTATCCTGAATGTATCGTTTTGGCGGGATTTGATTTCGGCGCCGAGGAGGTTCGCCTTCTCGCTCGCCTCTTCGGTTTCGAGGCGCAGCTTTTTGATGTCGTCCTCAAAAGTTCTGTGCAGCCTGTAACCGATAAAGCTTGTTGCGGCCAGGCAAATAACAGGTAAGGTATATATCGTTCTTTCGAAGAAAACGGCCAGAATAAAATAGGTTACAAGGAGCGTCGCGCTTCCGGAAATCAGACCCATCGTTATCCATATGAAGAAAACCGGAATGCTTAAGTAAAAAAGCAGTATAATCGAAGTTTCGTAAAACCCGGCGGACTCGTAAAGGAGGGCGCCTCTCAAATCCTTGATAAAAATCAGAAAAAGCATCCAGGCCAAAAAGGAAGTGAATCCGGCGAAAGTTCTGGTCCTTGGGTGGCGCATGATTAGGGTAGGGTTCCCCGTTTAAACTATCGTCTTTTCCGTATCCTTGTCGAAGAAGTGAACCTTGGCCATGTCAAAAACAAGATCCATATCCTGGTTGATGGGCGGGTTGTCATGGCTGCCTACTTTCGCTATCAGGGAATGTTTTCCGGTGGAAAGGTGCAGATATACTTCGCTGCCCATGGGCTCCACAACCTCGCAGGCCATTGCTACCGTGTTTTCCGGCGGGGCCTCCGAGGCAAAAAGCTTGTCGTAAATATCCTCGCTACGGATGCCGAATATGAGTTTCCTGCCGGCATACGGGGCGAGTTTCGACATCATCTCCTCAACAACCTTCACCCTTATCCTGCCGCCGGTTTCGTTAAAATATAATTTTGAATCTTTGTTTATAATCTCGCCTTCCACGAAATTCATGGGGGGGCTTCCTATGAAACCGGCCACAAATTTATTAACCGGCTTGTCGTAAATGACGGTAGGGCTTCCTATTTGATGGATCACGCCCTCATTCATAACGACAATTCTGTTGCCGAGCGTCATCGCTTCGGTCTGGTCGTGCGTTACGTAAATCATCGTGGCCTGAAGCCTTATGTGCAGCCTGTTCAGTTCGGTTCTCATCTGCACCCTCATCTTGGCGTCAAGATTGCTCAGGGGCTCGTCAAATAAAAATACGAGGGGCTTGCGCACAATGGCCCTTCCCACCGCCACCCTTTGTCTCTGGCCGCCGGAGAGTTCTCTCGGCCGCCTGTTCAGAAGCTTGTCCAGTCCGAGAATGCCGGCCGCATCCTTTACCCTCTTGTCAATTTCGCTTTTCGGGTATTTCCTCAGTTTAAGACCGAAGGCCATGTTGTTGTAGACGTTCATGTGGGGATACAGGGCGTAATTCTGGAATACCATCGCGATATTCCTGTCCTTGGGCGGGACGTTGTTGACGAGGGCGTTGCCGATATAGACGTCGCCTCTTGTGGCTTCTTCGAGGCCGGCGATGATCCGGAGTGTCGTGGATTTCCCGCAGCCCGAAGGACCGAGGAGCACCATGAATTCTTTATTTTCAACTCCGAGGGAAACGTCTTTAACGGCAAAGACATTCCCTTTGAAAACCTTGCTTACGTTTCTTAAACTAACCTGCGCCATAATGTCTTCGTTTTTCTGAACCGTTTACGATTTTCATCGCAACCGGTTCATTGTATCAATTTTACCCGAGATAATCCAGCAAACTCGACAACCTCTCCCGCATGTCATTGCGGTTAACTATCATGTCTATCAGGCCGTGTTCAAGCAAAAATTCCGATCTCTGGAAACCTTCCGGCAGCCGCTGCCTTATGGTCTGTTCTATAACGCGGGGACCGGTAAAACCGATCAACGCCCTCGGTTCGGCAATAATTACATCGCCGAGCGACGAGAAACTAGCCAGGACTCCCGCCATAGTAGGGTTTGTAAGGACAGATATGTACAACCCCCCACTCTCGGCGTGGCGCGCCAACGCGGCGCTCGTCTTCGCCATCTGCATCAGGGAAAGCAGGCCTTCATACATTCTGGCGCCGCCGCCCGAACCTGAAACAATAATAAGCGGCAATCCCTCTTCGGTGGCAAACTCCGTAATTCTCGTTATTTTCTCCCCCACCACAGAGCCCATCGAACCCATTATAAACCTTGAATCCGTAAATGCAAAAGCGGCCTTTTTCTTGTTTATACGACCCTTACCGACAACCGCCGCCTCCTTCAGGCCCGTTATCTCGCGGTCTTCTTTGAGCTTATCCGCATAGGTCTTGGGCCCTTTAAAGTTCAGGGGATCGAGTGTCTCCAGATCCCCGTAGTATTCTTCCAGATTGCCGTTATCCAGAAGGATTTCTATTCTTTTTCTTATTCCCAGCGTAAAATGAAAATTGCACTTCGGACACACACAGAGGTTTTCCTCGAGTTTTTTGTTGTATATTATCTCGCCGCAGCCCTCGCACTTGGTCCAGAGGCCGCCGGGCATATTCTTTTTCTTCGAAACGGTTACTTTTATGTATTTATTTTTTTTGAATAACGCCATCTTTCGCTCTTATTTCATGCGCAAATTAGCACAGATTCAAGTTAAATAACGTTTTTACAGATGAGCGCAGATATCTGTGCTCATCTGTGATTCCTATCTGTGCCCATCTGTGTATTCAAAACTTATTAATAACAAGCCCCGTCAAAAGCTTCGGGTAAAAATATGTCGATTTCTGCGGCATCATCTCGCCTTTTTGCGCCGCGGCCGTCATCTCTGAGATACGGGTCGGTTTCAGGAAAAACGCCATCTCGTAACCGCCTTTATCAACAAGCGATACGGCGTCCTTTTCGTTCCGTACATATTTTATACTACTTTCGGCGTTTTTAACGCCTAATATTTTGTCTATAACAAGATCGTGGAGAATCGTAACATCAAGCCTCCTCAGGACACCTGCTTTTTTCGAATTTATAACATCAGCCGCGGAATACTTTTCTTTTAAAAGGAGTTGGTACGGCTTCCCGCCGAAATACGCGCCGAAGGAGTGTTTATTCCGCGGGCCTTTCCCAAGGCGCGCAAATAGGCCGCTTACACCGCCTGCGCTCTTTACCAGGAAGTACTCTTTTAACGCGGGTATAACTTTTTTTACGCGGAAACCGGGTATATTCCTCACGACCCTGTGCGTAGAAAGTATTGTAAGGTTTCCCTTTTCGCTCAAATTGGAAAAATACATCATGACATGGTCGGCATTCTTCTTATACCCTTTTAATTTTCGCATTTTGTTCCTGTAGGCCAGGGCAACCTCGTACCTGTGATGTCCGTCGGCGATGAATATTTTTCTGCCGCGCATGCGCCTGGTTATTTCTCCGGTAATGTTTTTCCGGCCGGCCCTCCATAATCTGTGCGTTACGCCTTCAATGTCCACGGTAAAAAGCGACTTCTCTGATTTTACGAAACGCCTCAAGATCCCGTTGATCCCATTTTTCCTGTCCCGGAAGAGGCAAAAGATCGGACTTAGGTTCGCCTTCGTTTTTGCGATAAGGTTCGCCCTGTCGGCTTTCGGTTTATTCAGCGTGTATTCGTGGGGCAGAATACCGCTTTCTTTCGGATCCTCTATTTTCATGAGGGCGATGAAACCGATACGCCTTCTTCTTTTTCCTTTGTGAAGATACTCCTGGGTATAAATGTAAACGGCGCCCCCGGCGTCTTTTATAAGGACCTTATCCCGGATCCATCTGTTTAAAGTGAGCGCCGAGCGCGTGTATCTATTGCTATGCGGGGTGTCTTCTTTTTCTTCTTTTCCCAGTATGAGCCTTATTACGTTGTGCGGGTCCGCGTGGTAAAAACGGTTTTGCATGCTCCGGGAAATCACGTCGTAAGGCGGCGTAACAGCCCTTGTTATATCAACTTTGTCACCATTATAAAGAAGACCCCTGAATGGTTTTATTTCAGCCATTTTTGTCTGGACAGCCCTTACAACCTTCGCCGTCGTCCTTGTTTAGCGGACATGCGGGCATTTTTGGTTTTTTCCTATAATCCGTGGCGTAAAATCCGGATCCCTTGAAGATAATCCCCGCGCCTTTACCGATAAGCCGTTTTACCGCGCCCTTGCATTTCGGGCACTTTTTTATGTGCTCCGCGGTCATGCTCTGGAACTGTTCGAACATATTTCCGCATTTCACGCATTTGTAATCGTACGTCGGCATGCCGCAATTCCTCTACTTAAAGGTTTTTTTGACTCTGTTAAAAAAACCTTTCGATGTTGCCTTTTCCCCTAAAGTGCGCTCGAACTCTTTCAGAAGTTTTTTCTGCTCTTCCGTAAGGCGCTTGGGAACATCTACGCTGAGTCTGACCAGCTGGTCGCCGCGCCCCAAACCGGACATAAGGTTGGGAACCCCTTTCCCCTTCAGTCTGAACACCTTTCCGCTTGGCGTACCCGGCGGTATCTTCATTTTTATATTCCCGTTCACCGTGGGGACATCCAGTTCGGTCCCGAATACCACCTGGGTAAAATTTACCTTCGCGTCACAGTATATATCGTTAGTGTGACGCCTGAAAAGCTCATGTTCTCTTACGTGTATCGCGACGTACAGGTCGCCTCTCGGGCCGCCTTTTTCGCCCGCGTCCCCAACACCTGTAACCCTCAGCCTCATTCCGGTGTCAACGCCGGCGGGTATTTTAACATTGATTTTTCGCGCCTCTTTTACCTTGCCGCTGCCGTTACATTTCCGGCAGGGATTTTTTATTACTCTTCCCGATCCGCCGCAGGCAGTACACGTCCGGGATATGCTGAAAAAACCGTTGGATGCGCTTGTCTGGCCCCTCCCGTTACAGGTAGGGCAAACCGTGTCTTTCGTGCCGGATTTTGCGCCGCTTCCCTTGCAGGCTGCGCAGGTATCGTAGCGGGAAATTTCTATGTTTTTTTCGGCGCCTAATACGGCTTCAATGAATTCTACCTTCAATTCATACTCGATATCCCTGCCGCGGCGCGGGGTGCTTTGCTTCCTCTGTCGGCCGAAACCGAACAATTCATCGAATCCGGAACCACCGAAAATATTTCCGATGTTCGAGAAAAGATCGGATATGTCTTCGGCGTGCGAGAAATTCTGCCAGCCAAAACCGCTTCCGCCGAAAGCGCCTTTCAGGCCCTCGTGGCCGAAGCGGTCGTAAGCGGCCTTTTTATCGGAATCACTCAGGATTTCATAGGCCTCGGAAATTTCCTTGAATTTTTCCTCGGCGGCCTTGTCACCCTGGTGTTTGTCCGGATGGCACTGTATGGCCAGTTTCCTGTAAGAGCGTTTTATCTCATCGAAGGCGGCGTCTTTTCTTACGCCCAGCACTTCGTAATAGTCGCGCTTACTCACCTCTTGCCTTTGTTTGCGTCCGGCTCGTCTTCTACCTTGTATTCGGCGTCAACGACATCGTCTTTTTTTTCGGCGGCCCCGCCTTTGGCCGACTTTTCGTCTTTGGCCGCCTGTTCGCCTTTCGGGCCCGCGCCCGTCTGCTGCTTCTTCTGGGCCTCTTTATAGACCTCTTCGGCCAGCTTGTGCGAGGCTTTTGATAATTCTTCGACGGCCTTTTTTACTCTGGCGACATCTTTTGAGGCAATGGCCTCTTTTGTTTCCTTCAATTTATTCTCGATGCTTTCTTTCTCGGAAGCGGAAATCTTACTGCCGTAATCCGCGAGCGACTTTTCCACCGTATAAACAAGGGTATCGGCCTGATTTACCGCCTCTACCTCTTCTTTTCGTTTTTTGTCCTCTTCGGCGAATTTTTCCGCTTGTTTTACCAGCTTCTCTATCTCTTCCTTCGAAAGCTTTTTGGGCGCGCTTATCTTTATTGACTGCTCCTTACCCGTACCCAGATCCTTGGCGTGCACGTGGACTATTCCGTTTGCGTCGATATCGAACGTTACCTCGATCTGGGGCACGCCGCGCCTCGCCGGCGGGATCCCTACGAGATCGAATCTGCCAAGTTCAATGTTGTCGCCTGCCATCGGCCGCTCGCCCTGCAGGACCCTCACCGTAACGGCGGGCTGATTATCCGCGGCCGTTGAAAAAATCTGACTTTTCTTCGTAGGTATGGTCGTGTTCCGTTCAATAAGTTTGGTAGAAACGCCGCCGAGAGTTTCTATTCCGAGCGAAAGGGGTGTAACGTCTAGAAGGAGGACGTCTTTCGCGTCACCCTTCATTATCGCTCCCTGTACCGCGGCCCCCATCGCAACGCACTCCATGGGGTCTATCCCCCTTTCTATCTTTTTGCCGAGAAAATCTTCGACGAATTTTTGGACGACGGGCATCCTGGTAGGGCCGCCGACCATGATGACCTTATCTATGTCTTTCCTGTCAAGCTTGGCATCGCTGATTGCCTGCTCCAGCGGGTGTTTGCATTTTCCTATGACAGGCATGATCAACTCTTCCAGTTTTGCGCGGTTAATGGACATGGTAAGATGCTTGGGGCCCGTCTGGTCCGCAGTTATATAGGGCAGGTTTATATCCGTCGTGATAGAGCTTGAAAGTTCGACTTTTGCCTTTTCGGCGGCTTCTCTCAGGCGCTGCATGGCCATCTTGTCCTTTCTCACGTCAACGCCGCTTTCTTTCTTAAACTGCTCGGCGATATAATCTATGAGAATTTTATCCATGTCCGTTCCGCCGAGCTCGGTGTCGCCGCTCGTGGAAAGAACTTTAAATCCGCCTTCGGCCCACATCTCCATTACGGTAACGTCGAGTGTTCCCCCGCCGAAGTCAAACACCATGATTTTCAGCTCCTTGCCGACTTTGTTTAACCCGTAAGCCAGGCACGCTGCCGTTGGCTCATTTATGATTCTTAAGACCTTCAGTCCCGCTATCTCGCCCGCGTCTTTAGTGGCCTGCCTCTGGTTGTCATTAAAATATGCCGGGCACGTTATAACGGCTTCGTTTACGCTGTCTCCGAGGTAAGCTTCGGCGTCCTGCTTTATTTTCTGCAGGATAAAGGCCGAGACCTGCTGGGGCGTGTATTCCTTGCCGTACACCTTGAACTTGTAATCAGTGCCCATCTTTCTTTTGGCGGCCATTACGGTGCCCTCGGGATTTATGGACGCCTGGCGCTTGGCCGGCTCCCCGACGAGTTTTTGCCCATCCCTGGTAAACGCCACATATGAAGGAAATGCCTTGCCGCTTGCGATTCCCGCGCCCTCTGCGCTCGGTATAATCGTGGGCCTGCCCTTTTCCATAAATGCGGCCGCTGAGTTCGAAGTCCCTAAGTCAATTCCTATTACCTTTGCCATTTTTTACCTCCGATTTTTGTGCTTAAAAACCGCCCTGGTCCCGCCCCTGCGGGAGGGGAATCTATTTTTTTTCTTTTCCTTTCGAAACCTTAACCAATGCCGGCCTCAGGAGCCGGTCATTCAAAGTGTAACCGCTTCTTATTTCCTCCGCTGCGATGCCTTCGGGAAACTTATCGGTAAATACCTGCTCGGCCGCTTCGTGGAGATTCGGATTGAATTTTTCTCCTATCGTTTTAATCTTTTTCAGGCCGTTGACCTCGAGCACCCTGTGAAACTCGCCCTGAAGCATCTTGATCCCCTTCAGGAACGACTCCTTGTCATTCGATTTCTCGATCGCCTTTATGGCGCTGTCAAAGCTATCCATTATGGGGAAAAGCTCTATCATGAGAAACTGGGTCGAAAACTTTACGGTTTCGCTTTTTTCTTTTTCGACGCGTTTTTTAAGATTTTCGTATTCCGCCAGGGCGCGCAGCCATTTGTCTTTATAATCTATGGCCTCGCCCCCAGAGTTTGCCTGGGGCGACCCTGAGCTTGTCGAAGGGTCGGGCGCTTTTGGTTCTTTCGTTTCTTTATTCGCCCCGTTTGAAAATTTCTTCTCCTCTTTGTTGTGCGGCTCGGACATATCTTTAAAACCTCCTCTAAAGAGTGATAATACTAAAATTCTTCACGAAATTTCGAACGGGGTTCATGCGTAAACCCCTTCGAGCGCTTCCGTAGTTATTTCGGCCAGATATTGCACAACGGGCACAACCTCATCGTAGCGCATCCTCATGGGGCCGATAATGCCTATGCTGCCGGATGTGCGCTTCTTGAATTTGTAAGGAGACGTTATAATGGTACAGCTATGCAGTTCTTCGTACATGTTCTCGCGGCCTATGCGTATGGCGGTTCCGCTTGACTCCAGATCCTGGTTCATGATGCGCGCAAATTCCCTTTTTTCTTCTATAACCCTCAGGAAATCACGCGCCATACCCAGCTCCATAAATTCCGGCTGCTCGAGCATGTGGTATGTGCCGTCGAAATACAATCTGTTGTTCGGCGAAAGCGCTATGCCCGTATAATTGGTTATTTTCGAGATAGCGGAAGACGCATATTCGATTATTTCTTCAAAAAACTTTTTCCGGCTTATGTGTTCCCTGAGCCGCGTAAGTATATTTTTTCGCGGAAATTCCGCGACGAACATCCTGCTGTCGACATACCTTCTGTACCCAAGATCGGTAGGTATCCTGCCGGCGGATGTATAGGGGTGTGTAATGTAGCCCTCTTTCTCCAGTTCGATCATCACATTTCTTATGGTCGCGCTGGACAGGCCGAGAATGCGGGCTATGTATTTCGAGCCGACGGGAAGGGCGCTCGTCACATGGGCCCTTATGATGGCCTCCAGTATCCTATTTTTCCGTTTCTCTCTGTTTATTGTCATAATCTTAAATGAATTTAGCACTCTCTGTCAAAGAGTGCTAATATGATATTTTAGCACAAACCCTTTTTCTGTCAAGGGAATTATTTACTGGGAAAAATACTGGTGTCTCCACGAGAATAGCGGAGACAGCAGCCGAAAGGCTGTCCCTCTATACCTCTTTCTTGATCTTCTCGTAGAAGCTCGCGGGGAGCTGGACTTCGAGATGCACATTTTCATCGCGGTATTCGCGTTTTAAGACGCGGCCTTTTTCGTGTATCAGGCTTATGAGGCTTGCTTTATGCTGCGGCAGCACGATTGTGTAGGCTTTTACAATATTACCGGGATGCAGCACGATCTTGTCGATCAGGTCCTGAAAGTTCATCTTTTTCAGCGCGGAAATGGGTATCGCGTCTTTGAATTCCCTCGTCAATCGCCGCACTTCATTTTCGCTTACCATGTCTATTTTATTCAAGGCGGTAATCATGGGCTTCTCCTCTGCGCCGAGTTCCGCCAGCACGCCGAAAACGGCTTTTTCCATTTCTTTCGCCTTTGGGTGGCTTATATCCACGATGTGTAGGAGAACATCGGCGTACATCACCTCTTCCAGGGTGGCCTTAAAGGACTCTATCAGGTGGTGCGGCAGTTCGTTTAGAAATCCTACGGTGTCCGCAAACAAAACCTTCTGATTATTCGGGAGGACAAAGCTTTTTATAATAGGATCAAGCGTGCTGAAGAGCCCATCCTGCGTGTAGACGCCGGAGCCGGTCAAGGCGTTTAAAAGAGTTGATTTGCCGGAATTCGTATATCCTACGATAGCAATTGTGAGAAGCGAAAATTTGGCGCGCTGTTTGCGCCGGGTGGAACGCTGCATGCTAAGTTTATCCAGGTCCTTTTTTAATTTTGTAATTTTGCCTCTTATCCTTCTCCGGTCAATCTCCAGCTTTTGTTCGCCGGGGCCCCTTGCCCCTATCCCGCCGCCGAGCCTCGAAAGAAATATGCCCGTTCCGGCAAGCCTCGGCAATAAATATAAAAGTTGAGCCAATTCTACCTGTATTTTGCCTTCATTGGATTTAGCGCGCCTGGCGAAAATATCCAGAATAAGCTGGGTGCGGTCTATCGTCTTAACATTGATGATATCTTCGAGGTTTTTCTGCTGTGTTCCTGTCAGGTCATTATTGAATATGACAACGCTTATGTTTTTTTCGGCGCACAAAAGCGATATTTCTTCGGCTTTTCCCTTGCCGATAAAAAATGTGGCTGACGGCACGTCCCGCGCGGCGATCATCTCGTGGACGACTTCCGCGCCGCTTGATTTCACAAGCTGGACGAGCTCGGAAGCCTTCTCCTCGGGCCTCCAGGTCGTGTTCTTTCGCTTTAATTTCAGCGTTACAAGTAATGCTTTTTCCATGCAGCTTACCCTTTCTTGAACAAAATCATCCTGAATAAACCCGCCCCCGCCCCGAGGTTAACGATGAATCTGTTGAATGTCCTGATCCTTAAGATTTGTTTTACGATTTGCCGGGGCCTCAGGTAAAACCGCTTATACGCCTTCTTCTGCCATCTCAGCATTTCAAAAGGAAGGAGCCGCTCGAGCCTATGAACCGGCGGGGTGTGGATTCCGAATTGATCGTAATCTTCCGTTAAGATGAAATTTTTCGACCGCAGGTAATCGTAAACTTCGGTTCCGGGATAGGGCTTTAATATGTGAAACTTCGCCACATCGGGATCCAGCCTTCCGGCGAAATCAATTGTTTGCTTTACGGTGTGCGGATCCTCTCCGACGAGCCCTATCATGAAAAACGCCCACATCTCGAGTTTCATTTTCTTCGCCAGCGCGAAAACCTCTTCGACCTTCCGGAGCTTTACTCCCTTGCGGGCTTTGTTTAAAACTTCCTGCGAGCCGCTCTCTACACCCACGGCTATACTGTAGGTTCCCATGTCTTTTAGCGCCTTCAGGATCTCTTCGCTCAGAAAATCCGCCCGTATGCCGTTGGGAAAAGCGAATTTTACCTTAAGGTTTCTTTTTCTGATTTCGTCGCGTATTTCGAACACCCTTTTCTTTACCGTCGTAAAGTTATCGTCCCAGACGTGGATTTCTTTTACGCGCATTTTGCTTACGAGAAACTCTATCTCCTCGGCTACATTCCGGGCGCTCCTTGCCCTGAAAACATTGCCGAAAATCTGGCGAACATTGCAGTAGGTGCACATGCCGGGGCATCCCCGGCTTGTAATCACCGGCGCCGTATCGCGATATAAGGCGTCGGGGTATGTATATGCCCTTTTTTTGAAGAGGTCTCTTGCGGGAAAGGGCAGCTCATCCAGGTTATCTATAAGCGGCCGCGCCGGCGTCTCCGCAAGGGTGCCGTTTTTTTTGTAGGCCAGGCCTTTTACATCCGACAAATCACGTTTATGCGCGAGGCTTTCGGCTATTTCCCTGAATGTGATTTCACCTTCACCCTTTACGACAACGTCTACGCAGCCAAAGCCCAGTGTTTCCCGCGGCCTGATTGTGGCATGAATACCCCCAAAAACGGTCAGTGTCGCCGGGCTTTGTTTCTTAACTTCATTTGCCAGCTTCAAAGCCGACGAAAGCGTAGGGCTCGTAACTGTAAATCCCGCTATATCGTACTTTTTCGCTTTTACGGCTTTCGCGAAGTCCAACAGGCTTAAACCCTCGGCGTCGATATCCATTATTTCCACGAGATTGCCGCTTTTCTCGAGTGTCGCGGCAATATACGCAAGCCCCATATGCATTTGCACGGGCGGCTTCATCCCGCCGTAAGCCTCCGTCTGCGACGGATTTACAAGTAAAATATCCATTATCCCGCGCCTTTTATTGTCTCCCGCATAAAATGTATGGTCATGGCCTTATGCATGCGGCTTAAATCAAGCCATATAATCCGCTTATCCGGCCTGAACCACGTAATCTGCCTTTTGGCGAGCCTGCGTGTATCCCTTTTTAAGATTTCCACTGCATGTTCGAGCCCGTAATTTCCGGAGAGATACCCCTCTACCTGTTTAATGCCGAGCGCCTTCTTCGAGGTTATGCTCATGTTCAGCTTCATGAGTTTTTTCGCTTCCCGAACGAGGCCTCTTCTGAACATCGAATCCACCCTTTCATGGATCTTCCTGTACAATTTCTCCCTATCCATCACAAGGCCAAAAATCACGATATCATATTTGTCTTTTATGCCTTTGGTTTCTTTTTCCAGATCGAATTTTGTTTTTTTCTCAAGCTCGCGTATCTCCAGCGCCCTTATAACCCGCTTTAAGTCATTGGGGTGTATTTTCCGGGCCGAGAAAGGATCGAGCTTTTCAAGTTTTCTATGCAGAAACAAAGCGCCCTTTTTAGCCGCCTCCGTGCGCAGTTTTTTTCTCAAGGCCTCGCTTTTCCCTTTCGACGGGAAGATCCCGTCGAGGAGCGCCCTCACGTAAAGCCCGCTTCCGCCCGTTACAATCGGTATTTTTCCGTTTTTTAAAATACCCTGTATTATCTTTCCGGCTTTTTTGGAAAATAGGGCGGCGGAATATTCTTCCCGCGCCTTTAAAAAACCTATGAGGTGGTGCCTTGCCTTTTTTTGTTCGCTTTTGGCGGGCGCCTGGCTTATTATCTCCATGCCCTTATAGGCCTGCATGGAATCGGCTGAAATTATTTCGCCATCTATTTTTTCGGCAAGCATTACCGAAAGCTCGGTCTTTCCGGAGGCGGTCGGGCCCACTATGAATATTACCTTATTCAACAATAATCCTCACCGCGAACCTGTCGCGTCTGAGCTTCCTCAAAAGCCGCTTCGCGTAATACTTGTTTGAAAACTTGCCCGCCCTCACCCTGTATAAAACGCCGTCGTTTTGCCGAACCCTCTGTATGTAGGAATCGTATTTCTTCTTTCTTAACCTTTTTTGAAGTTTTTTCGCGTTTCTAAGATTTCCGAATGCCCCGAGCTGAACAATGTAATAACTTGTCTTTTTCGAGGCCTGAAAATATTCGATTTTGTCGGCCTCGAAACTCCCGCCGTACTGATTTTTAACTTTTTGGAAATAAGCGTTTGCCTTCTTGGTATTTTTCTTTGCCCCGTAGCAGAGAGCGGTATTGTAATATACACTGCTTGCCCTCTCGGAATCGGGGTACATGCCCATGAAGGTTTCGTAAGCATCGATGGCGTCATCATATTCTTTCTCGTAAAAATAGGAATCGGCAATGCCGATATGCGCCTCCTCTTCAAAGGCATCTCCCCGCATTTCCGACATATTCCGGAACAGATCTCTTGCCTTATCGAATTCGCCAAGTTGTATATGGGAAAGTCCGGTAAGATACAGGATTTCTTTTTTTTGGTCGCAACCAAGCCGCCGCTCCGGCAGGAGGCGTTCCACCTTCCTGATTAAAGCGGCGTAGTCGCCCCTCAAAAACAGGATGTTTACGTCTTCGACAAAGTCGGACCTCGACGCCTGGCGCGCCTCTGCGCCCGGGCAGATAATAAGCAGGCTAAACGCGAGAATGGCGGCAATTTTTTTCATTTTTTCTCCTCGAGATCTCCTTTTGCAGGTCAAGAAGGGCCCTGTGATTCCTTTTTTTTACGTCTTCCGGCACGTCATCTTCCAGCTTCGCCGCGGTTGTACCGGGCCTGGGCGAATATTTGAAAATATAGGCGAAATCGAATTTTATTTTTTTCATCATCCGAAGGGTATCTTCAAAATCTTTCTCTTTCTCCGTGGGGAAACCGGTAATTATGTCCGTTGTAAAACGCAATCCCGGAACGATTTTACGCGCTCCGGCGGCAAGCCCCAGATACTTCTCCGCCGTATAGCCCCTGTTCATAAGCCGGAGTATGCGGTCCGAGCCCGACTGAAGCGGAAGGTGCAGGTGTTTTACGACTTTATCAAGTTCGCGCACTGCTTTAAACAACTCATTGTTTGCGTCCTTGGGGTGGCTGGTCATAAAACGGATTTTTTCCATGCCTTCGACACCATTGATAATTGTAAGCAACCGGACAAAATTACACGTTTTACCTTCCCCGTCATTGCGAGCAATCCCTTTATACGAGTTAACATTCTGCCCTAACAGCGTTATGTCAGTAATGCCGCCGGCAACCAAATCCCTTATCTCATTTATTATATCGCCTTCCCTCCTCGAACGTTCACGCCCTCTTACATAAGGCACGATGCAATAACTGCAAAAGTTGTCACAGCCGCGCATTATGGACACGTAGGCATGGTTTTTACTCGTCCTGTAAGAAAGGCTTGACTCCGGCAGCGGCGCGTCGATGCCGTCAAGTGCCGCTATCCTGCGGCCGGGGGCTTCTTTTACAAGTTCCGGCAGACGCGCGATTTCCCCTGTTCCGCAGACGATATTGAGTTTTGGCAGCTGTTTGAAAAGCTTTTCCTTTAACGCCTGCGCCGCGCATCCTGCCACGGCGTATATCTTTTTATCTTCGTACTTATGCATCAGCTGGCCCATACTGCTTATGGCGCGCTTTTCGGCGTGTTCCCTTACGGAACAGGTATTAAAAAGTATAATATCGGCGCCATCCGGCGAATCGGCGAGCCTGTATCCCCTCTTTAAGAACAGGCCGGCGATAAATTCCGAATCCCTCTCGTTCATCTGACATCCGAAGGTACGCAAAAGTATACGCTTTCCGTGCCCCGGCTTGTCTTTATTTTCGCCCTTTTTGGCGTCGTTTCGCTCTTTTTCTGACATTTTACTCCTTCTTCTGCCTGACGATCCTTCAACGCCTCGTCATAGCACATCTTCCACGGCTGATTAATATCAACCTTAACAATTTCCTGATTTTGAATATAAATCCCTTTAAATATAATC
>Ga0208325_1000027_pt1 | contig 35587 bp, 42 predicted proteins | sample PL_2010_330m_FD_185486 | JGI IMG/M metagenome (GOLD analysis project Ga0208325, IMG submission 185486) | Freshwater microbial communities from Powell Lake, British Columbia, Canada to study Microbial Dark Matter (Phase II) - PL_2010_330m... | ecosystem: Environmental > Aquatic > Freshwater >...
TATCCACTGATCTCATATCCTTCAAAAGAATGCGTTATTTCTACCATGTGGTCGGAAACGTCTCCCCCAAGCACCAGCCGTATTCTTTCTTTCATGTCCGCGTTTTTCGCGCCGTCCAGAAGGCGTCTTCCGTCCTGCGTTAACCTGAACTCAATATCCGGATGCCCTATGATAAATTTTCCGACGACATCCACGACTGCGGCCAGCTCCGTGGATTCCCTTTTCAGGAATTTCCGACGAGCCGGAACATTATAAAAAAGGTTTCTGATTTCCACCGTCGTTCCCGGCGTGCGCGCCGCCGGGCGTGTCTTCAACATCTGACCGCCCTCAAGATAAACGTATACACCTGAGCCTGCCGCCGCCGTCCGTGTCGTGACTTCCGTCTGTGAAACAGCGGCTATACTTGAAAGAGCTTCCCCCCTGAATCCCAGGGTGGAGATTTTCTCAAGATCATCAATACTCCGCAATTTACTCGTGGCATAACGTCCGCACGCCATTTTAGCGTCTTCCGGCGTCATACCTGACCCGTCATCCGCAACCCTGATGAGTTCCTGCCCCGCAGCGCTCAGTTCTATCTCAATGCTCTTTGAGCCGGCGTCAATCGCGTTTTCCACCAGTTCTTTGACAACGGATGCCGGACGTTCCACGACTTCTCCCGCGGATATCTTCCCGATAACGGCATCACTGAGTATGTTTATCATGTTTGTTGTTTCCTTCCCATCTTTTCATGCCCTTAAACAGATGACGTTCCTATTTATCACACTAATAAATAGGTGACGTCCCTATTTAATCGCCGTTCCCGACTTCTTTTTTAAGCTCTGCTAGTTTTTTTAGGGCTTCTAGTGGGGTTAGGCTGTCGGGGTTTAGGTTCTTGATCTTGTCTATAATGGGGTGTTCTTTTTGTTCGGCGTTGAAAAAATTTAGTTGGTCATTTTGTGTTTTTTTCTTTTTTGAAAAACGCAGACGGATATTGCCTGTGGTAGAATCTTTTTGCAGATTATCCAGGATCTCACGCGCTCGCGTGATTACGGCGCCGGGCATGCCGGCCAGACGCGCAACGTGTATGCCGAAACTTTCGTCACAACTCCCCTCGGTCACCTTATAAAGGAATATGATTTCATCACACCATTCCTTAATCGCAAGATGATAGTTCTTAACCCCGCGCATGACATCCGCCAATTCCGTGAGTTCGTGATAATGCGTGGCGAACAGCGCCTTTGCGCCCGGAAGATGCCCGTGTATGAATTCAACTGTCGCCCACGCAATGGCTACACCGTCAAATGTGCTCGTTCCCCTTCCAATCTCATCCAGGATAATAAGGCTTTTCCCGGTAGCATTGTTAAGTATGTTAGCCGTCTCCAGCATCTCCACCATGAACGTGCTCATGCCGTGATATAATCTGTCCGAAGCGCCGACACGCGTGAAGATCCTGTCCACTATCCCGATATCCGCGGAGGAGGCCGGAACAAAACTCCCCATCTGGGCCATTATGATAATGAGCGCCATCTGCCGTATGAATGTCGATTTGCCCGCCATGTTAGATCCGGTTATTATAAAAACCCGTTTGTCCTCGTCGTTCATAGAAACATCATTCGGCACGAACGCCTTGTCTTTCAGTATTTTCTCAAGAACGGGATGACGACCATCAACAACACTTATGCCGCTGCCGGTATTCATCTCCGGACGACAGTAACGGTTCACGACAGCGCTTTCCGCGAGATTTGACAGGACATCTGTTTCGGCAACACGACGGGCCGTTTTTTTTAATCGTTCAATCTCGGCCCCGACCTTATCACGCAGGCAAGAAAACGCTTCATATTCCATGACCCTCGCGCGCTCGGAGGCCCCTATTATCTTTGATTCCTGCTCTTTCAGCGCCTGAGTGATAAACCGTTCCGCGTTCACGAGGGTCTGCTTGCGCACATAATCGGACGGAACGGCGTCCAGATTGGCCCTAGTAACTTCAATATAATACCCGAACACACTGTTAAACCCTACCTTGAGAGAGTTTATCCCCGTCCGCTTGATCTCACTTTTTTGAAGATCCGCGACCCAGTCCTTTCCTCCGTTCACCAAACGTCTCAACTCGTCAATCTCCGGAGAATATCCCTCCTTTATCAGCCCACCCTCATGCAAACCGACCGGTGGCGATGCCACGAGACAGTCATCCATCCATTTTATCACATCGCTGAAATCGTCCAGCTCCGTTATAATATCCTGCAGACCCGGCGGTATTTTTCCGGAAAAACCGGTCCGCATCCGGCCGACATTTTTAAGAGAGGCCCCAAGCGCCGTCATGTCTCTGGCGTTGGCCATGCCCATATTTACCCGGCCGGAAAGCCGTTCTATATCGTACATGTCGTTGAGAAGTTCTCTTACTTTGCGGCGGCATGACGTGTTGTCGTAAAAATACTGCACGACATCCAGGCGGTTCTTTATTTCATCAACACTTGTAAGAGGGTTTAATATCCATTCTTTGAGTTTTCTTTTTCCCATCGGGGTTTTTGTCCCGTCAAGAACCTCAAAGAGCGTCCCCCTGGCGGATAGGTCCTCCTGGTTCCGTATAAGTTCCAGGTGGCGATGAGAATTCCGGTCCATGGCCATGAAGTGATCCGCGCGGCGCGTGGATATAACGTCTATATTCCCCAGTCGGTTTTTCTGCGTGTTCTTCAGATATTTTAAAAGCGCGCCGGCGGCTTCCACCGCGGCGTTCAATTCGGAGCATCCAAATCCTTCAAGACTTTCCACCGCAAAATGATGTTTAATCTCCTTCAGGGACAATTCATGATCAAACATCCAGTCGTCGTTCACGGTCAACACGCCGAGGTTTGCCTTATTAAATTCATGGAAATCTTTATTTTTGTGGAAACTTTCGGAAACCAGACATTCTGAAGGTGAGATTTTATAGAGTTCAGCAAAAAGGTCTTCTTTGTTGTCAAACTCCATGACGCAGAATTCGCCGGTTGATATGTCCGCGTACGCAATGCCGAATTTCGCGCCGGATACGCTGAGTGAAAGAATATAATTGTTTACCGCCCCTTCCAGCAGGGTATCTGCCGTGACCGTCCCCGGCGTCACTATACGCGTGACCTCTCTTCGAACAATGCTTTTGCCCGCGACCGGCGCTTCCATTTGGTCGCAAATAGCGACTTTTTTTCCGTGTTTTATAAGTCGTGCGATGTAGTTGTCTGCGGCGTGATAAGGAATGCCGCACATCGGCACTTTTTTATCCTTATCTTTACCTCTGGAAGTCAGCGTGATGTGAAGTATGCGCGTGGCCTCGACGGCATCATCGAAGAACATCTCATAGAAATCGCCGAGTCGGAAGAAAAGAATAGAATCGGTATGCTGCTGCTTGATATCCAGATATTGCCGCATCATCGGCGTAAGAGCTGATCCCATGTTGCACTCTCCACGTGGTAGGTTTAAAACCCTTTGATCTGCGGCAGGCAAGCCCGCCGAAGGCGGGTCCGCCTTTGGCGGGAAAATCGGTGATTGTTATCCGATGGATTTTCTCTGGAACCTTTTGAAAAGACCTCTCTTAGTGACCTTTTCACGTTCCGTTTTCGCTTTTTCTTTTTTGACGTCGATGGCGGAATGTTTATCTTTTTCTTCCGTTTTTGCGTTGGGGTGAACGGTTTTTGTTGTTTCCCGTTCTTCTTTCTTTCCCTTTTGCGCTTTCGGTTTCCGCTTTTTTTCTTTCTCTTTTGTATCGATGCCTAAAAGTTCTTCATCCGAGATGGTTCTCTTCGTCAGTTCCATGATGGCCAAGCGCGCGCCATCACCTCTTCTGTCACCAAATGCCATTATACGCGTGTATCCACCGTTCACGTCTTTATACAAAGGGGCCAGGTTGGTAAACAGTTTTTTTACGATATCTTTATCTGAGAGTCTTTGGAACGCCCGCCGCATCGCGGTTATCGAACCGGGATTTTTTTTCGCCAGCGTTATCAGCGGTTCCGCGAAACTTCGCAAAGCGCGCGCCTTGGCCATCGTAGTTTCTATACGCTCATGCAGGAAAAGATCGTTAGCGAGACTCTTGAGCGTGGCTTTCCGCCAGGCCGTGTTTCTTGAAAGCCTTCCCTTTTTCTTGCGGTGTCTCATTTTACCGTCTACGCCTCCTCTTCCCCGTCATCGTCCAGCTCCAGACCAAGATGCAGCCCCATTGAGGAGAGAACGCTGTTAATCTCATTCAGTGATTTCTTTCCGAAATTCTTATACTTGAGCATTTCTGCTTCTTTTCTTCCCACGAGATCTCCGATTGTCCGAATATTCGCATCAGCCAGACAATTTGAGCTTCTCACGGATAATTCAAGCTCGGAAATAGGTTTAGTCAATTTATTCCGGAGTTCCGTTTTCTCTCTGGATTCCTCTTCTTTTCCCTCTATCTCCTCTGTTAATTTTCCTATACCCACAAAAACATCAAGATGCCTCTGAAGCACGTTGGAGGCATATAAAAGCGCCTCTTTCGGTTCCATACTGCCATTCGTGAATACATCAAGAATAAGCTTGTCATAGTCGGTAATATGTCCCACTCTTGTATTCTCAACATTCATATTCACTCTTTTCACCGGAGAAAACAGAGAGTCAATGGCAATCATGCCTGCCGGACTATCCCCGCTCTTGTTCCTCTCTGACGTAACATATCCCCGGCCGCGTTCAACTCTCATTTCAACTTCAAAAGTGGTGTTTTCCGTCAACGTCGCTATGTGGTGTTCCGGATTCACTATTTCAACCGTTTCATCGGTCTTGATGTCTTTCGCCTTGACCTCTCCCTTTTTCTTCACGCTCAGAAATATCGGTTTCGGGGTCTTGAAGTGTGACCGTAGAACCAACCCTTTGAGGTTCATTATTATCTGCGACACGTCTTCATATACTCCCGGAATAGTCGAAAATTCGTGAAGCGCCCCTTCAATCTTAACGCGCGTTACTGCCGTTCCCTCCACAGACGACAGCAAAACCCTTCGCAGTGAATTCCCTATCGTCACGCCGTATCCTTTTTCGAAAGGTTCCGCAATAACCTGCCCGTAAGTCGGAGTGTATGTTTTCTCGTCAAAGATTATTTTCTTGGGTAACTCAAAGTTCTTCAATTTCATTCCCATCGCGCGCATCCCTCCTTCGTCGTAACCCCTGTTCTATTCAACACTTACAAAATGCAACTGATTATTTTGAATATAATTCAACTATCAGGCTTTCCTCTATAGCCATCCCGACATCTTTCTTTACCGGCAGCCGTTTTATCTCTGCGGTAAGATCTTCCGGCGAGACCTTAAGCCATTCCGGGGTTCCCCGATCTTCAAGCATCTTTGTGGTTTCCCTTATGGTTTTCAGCTGTTTTTCTTTTCCTTTTAACACTATTTTATCCCCGGTCTTCACGAGATAAGACGGGATATTGACCTTTCGGCCGTTTACCTTCGCAAACCCGTGAGTCACAAGCTGCCGCGCCGAAGAACGACTCACGGCAAAACCGGATCTTTGAACTACATTGTCAAGCCGCCGTTCCAGCAATTGCAGAAGCACCTCTCCCGTTGCTCCTCTTGCCCTCTCGGCCTTTTCGAAATAGTTTCTGAACTGCCGTTCAAGAATGCCGTATACTCTTTTGGCCTTTTGTTTCTCTCTCAGCTGGGCCTCATACTCCGAGGACTTTCTCCGTTTTCTTTTCTGACCGTGCTGTCCGGGAGCGTATTCCCTCCTGGCAAAAGCGCACTTGTCAGAAATGCACCTTACGCCCTTTAAAAACAATTTCTCGCTCTCTCTGCGGCAAAGCCGGCAGGATGCCGCCACGTTTCTTGCCATTATACTCTTCTCCTTTTCTTCGGCCTGCATCCATTGTGCGGAGTCGGTGTCAGGTCTATTATGGTGCGCACACTAAGGCCTTCGGATCTGATGCTTCTCACGGCGCTTTCCTTGCCCGAACCGGGCCCTCTGAGAAACACTTCAACGTCCTTTATCCCAAATGACTTCGCCTTCCTGACCGCGTCTTTTGCCGCCACGGTCGCCGCGAAGGGTGTAGATTTTCTTGATCCCTTGAACCCAACCATGCCGGGCGAACTCCAGCACAGGGTCTTCCCCGCGGTGTCCGTTACGGTAACTATGGTATTGTTGAACGTCGCATGGACGTATACCTTTCCGGCGGATACTTTTCTTGTTATTTTCTTACGTTTTTTTGTCTTCGGCCTTTTTTGCACGGTTTCCTTTCCTGTCGGGGTTCATCCCGTTATTATTCACTCGGCTTTGCGGGCTTTCTGGCTGCTTTATCCTTGAAGGCCCCTACTGTTTTTTTAGGCCCCTTTTGAGTCCTGGCATTCGTTTTTGTCCTCTGCCCTCTCACAGGGAGGTTTCTTTTATGCCGCATCCCTCTGTATGTTCCGGCGCTCATCAGTCGCTTTATATTCCCCGTAACGAGACGCCTAAGGTCTCCCTCAACCTGATATTTCTCCCGGATAATATGCGTGATAGCGTTGAGTTCCTTGTCATCCAGATCCTTCGCCCTCTTATCGGGAGAAATTCCGGCCTCTTTCAATATTGCACATGAAACCGTTTTTCCTATCCCAAAAATATAAGTAAGCGCTACTTCTATTCGTTTTTCTTTCGGTATGTCAACTCCAATAATCCTCGGCATTTTTACTCCTCTTTGTATCGCAAAGTCCAAATAACCAATAACCAAGATACAAATAATATTCAAATCACAATACCAAAACAGTAACTTTTTTCCTCTTGTTTGATTATTTGAATTTGGTTATTGGTCATTGTTTGGTTATTGTCTCTTGTTTCTTGTTTCTTTTAGCTCTCTATTATCCCTGCCGCTGCTTATGCTTTGGGTCCTGGCAGATTACCCGCACAACACCTTTTCGTTTTACTATCTTGCACTTCGTGCACATTTTTCTTATACTCGGTCTTACTTTCATGATTACTTCTCTCTTTGCGTTATTCTTCCCCTGCCCAAATCATACGGGGAAAGTTCAACTGTTACCTTGTCTCCCGGAACAATACGGATAAAATACATTCGCATCTTTCCCGAAACATGCGCAAGCACTATATGTCCATTTTCCAACTTGACCCTGAACATGGCGTTCGGGAGGCATTCCGATATCTCACCGATAGCAACAATAGCTTCTTCCTTGGGACTCATGTTATTACCTCCGCTTTCCTGCGCCCGACTTTAACCGTATCTTCAAAATGGGCCGATAACTTTCCGTCCACCGTCACGGCCGTCCATCCATCCGGCAGGACCTTAATCTTTCTGGTCCCCGCGTTTATCATCGGCTCTATCGCCAGAAGAAGCCCTTCCTTGAGCACAGGTCCCTTGCCTTTCTCTCCCCAGTTCGGTATCTCGGGAGATTCATGCAGTTTTCTTCCGATCCCGTGCCCTACAAACATTCGGACTTCCTTGAATCCTTTTTTCTGGGCAAATACCTGAATGGCATTGGATATATCCGAAACCCTGTTGCCTTCAATGGCCTGCTCTATACCCTTCACAAGACATTCTCTCGTGACATCAATCAGATGCCTTGCGCTATCGCTTATTTTTCCGACACTAAATGTCCGCGCCGCGTCCGTGTAATAACCGTTCTTTTTAACCCCAACGTCAATTCCGATTATATCCCCTTCAGCAAGAACCGCCTTCCGTGAAGGCATTCCGTGGACAACAACATCGTTAATGGAAGCGCATATCGTCGCCGGAAAACCCTTGTATCCTTTGAACGCCGGTTCCGCGCCTCTTGCCAGGATTATGTCTTCAGCGCCCTTATCCAAAACTGCGGTGGACACCCCTTCGGCTATGTTCTTCTTCATCCAGGAAAATATCTCTCTTATTATTTCCCCGCCTTCACGGATTCGCCGGATTTCATTATTGTCCGTTATCACCGTCATTTATCAGGCCTTCCTGACGAAAAAGAGCGTCTATATCATCAAAGAGCTGTTTAGCCGGGAGATCACCGTTAACTTCTCTTAAAAGACCTTTTTTCATGTAATACTCAATAAGGTCTTTCGTGCGTTCCTTATAAACTGTTAACCGATTTTTTACCGTTTCCGGTTTATCATCTTCCCGCTGTATAAGTTCTCCGCCGCAAACGTCGCATATTCCATCTTTTGTCGGAGGCATGTTAGTAACGTGATAGTTCTTATTACACTTACCGCAAACTCTCCGTCCGGAAAGCCTCTCAATAGCAACTTTCTCGGTTGTTTCAAAATACAGCACAACATTCAAAGAACGTTCTTCCTTGATCAGCGCGTCATCAAGCGATTTTGCCTGCGGAACAGTTCTCGGATATCCATCAAATATCACGCCGCCTGCAGCGTCCGGCTTGGCCATCCGCTCTACCATGATACGCGTCACGACGGAATCGGGAACAAGCTCCCCGGAATTCATATACTTCTCGGCCTCTATCCCTGTTTCGGTGCCTTCTTTCACGGCTTCGCGCAGCATGTCGCCCGTAGAAACATGGAGCAGATGATACGCTTTTGTCAAATAGCCTGCCTGCGTTCCCTTGCCGGCGCCGGGAGGTCCCAGAAGGACCAAATTAAACTCCTTATTCACCATCATGCCATTCGTCCCCGTACTCGTCCTTTTTTCATGAACCCCTCATAATGCCTCGTAAGCATGTGCGATTCCACCTGTCTCATCGTGTCCAGCATAACTCCGACAACGATCAGCAGGCCGGTGCCGCCGAAAAAACTGGCAACGAGAAAGGGTATGCCCATCTGACTGTTTATCACGCTCGGCAAAACCGCTATGACGGTAAGAAACAAGGCGCCCGGCAACGTTATGCGCGTCATTATAAAATCAAGATATTCGGCAGTTTGCTTCCCGGGCCTTATCCCCGGCACGAACCCCCCGAACCGTTTCATGTTATTTGCCATATCAATAGGGTTAAAAGTTATTGCCGCGTAAAAATAACAGAAAAATAATATAAGAAATGAATACACCACATAATAAAGTGGTCTTCCCATCATGAGGGAACTCGCAAGTGTCTGCACTGTTCTGTGCGGAACAAAACCGGCAATCGTTGCCGGAAATAATATAATTGACTGCGCGAATATAATGGGGATAACACCGCCCTGGTTAACCCTCAAAGGTATATATGTGCTCTGTCCGCCGTATACCCTTCTTCCGATAACCCTTTTGGCATACTGAATCGGAATCTTCCTCTGCCCCTGCGTTATGAGGACAACGGCAACAATAACACCCACGAACATGAGCGCAAGAAAAACCAGCTTGAACGGGTCTATCTGCGCCTCACCACTGCTTCCCGGCGATGCCAATGAACCAAGCTGTATAATAGCCGCCGGCAACCTTGAAACGATACCGGCCGTAATTATCAGTGAAATACCGTTGCCGATTCCCTTTTCCTGTATCTGCTCGCCAAGCCACATGATAAACGCCGTTCCCGTCGTAAGCGTGATAACGGACAATATCCGAAAGCCCAATCCCGGATACTGGACAATCTGCATGCCCTGGAAATGCGCGGGGTTTTCCAGCCACAACGCTATAAAAAATGACTGCACGAGAGCAAGCCCTATCGTACAGTATCTCGTATATTGAGTTATGGCCTTGCGGCCTTCCTCTCCCTGCTTCGCAAGGCGTTCCAGTGCCGGAATAACCGTCGTCAAAAGCTGTAGAATGATTGACGCGGATATATATGGCATGATACCAAGAGCAAATATGGTTAACCGCTGCATGGCACCGCCGGAAAACATGTTCATTATGCCTAACAGCGTTCCGCCCTGTGTCTTCGCAATATTATCAAAGAACTGCGCCAACTGCTGACCGTCTATACCCGGCGTCGGAACAAAAGCGCCTATCCTGTACACGGCTATCAACCCGAGAGTGAACAGGATCTTTTTTTTCAAATCTGGAATTTTGAAAATATTTACAAAAGCGTCAAACACCCATTACTCCTATCTCAAATCTCAAAAACAACAGATGACCAATCGTTAAATTCAAATGACAAAGCACAAAATCCAAAATAAATCCAAAACCTCAAATCCAAATAACTAAACATTTGTTCCTTATGAGTTTTGTCATTTGTGCTCATTTTGTGCTTTGAATTTTGTCATTTGACATTATTTATTGCTTTACCGCCGGCTTCTTCAATGGCTTTTTTCGCCGCCAGTGAAAACGCATCGGCCTTCACGGTTATCGCCTTGTCTAATCTTCCTTTTGCCAGAACCTTGAGCTGTAATCCTTTTTTTCGGATAATCCTCTTCTCAAGCAAAAAAGCGTTATCAATAACCGCTCCGTCCACGATCGCCTCGACCCTCTGCAGAGTGCCTGTGTTTATAACATTTTTTGCCCGTCTAAACTTGTTCGTAAACCCTCTCTTGGGAATGCGTCTCACCAGAGGCATCTGTCCACCCTCAAACCCGGGATTGTAAACGCCGCCGCCGGATCGCGATTTCGCCCCTTTGTGCCCGCGGCCACTGGTCTTTCCGCGCCCTGAACCTATACCGCGTCCTTTGCGTTTACCCGGCTTTTTTATTCCCCGCGGTCTCTTGATGTCTTCTATTCTAAGTGCCATCTATCCACCCTTTTTAATGCAATGTTTAAATAACCAATAATCAAGAAACAAGATACAAATAAATTCCAATAATCAATAACCAAACATAATACTGTCAACAACTATTCAAAATTTGCCTGGGACATTGTCATTCTGAGGCCTCGAAGAGGCCGAAAAATCCAATCCTCTAGATCCTTCGTCGCTTCGCTCCTCAGGATGACGGCTTGGCTTCGTTTCTTGTTTGATTATTTGAATTTGGTTATTGATCATTGTTTGTCTCTTGTCTCTTGTTTCTTGTATCTTTATCTATTATCTTGTCTCTTCTTCTCTCTGACCGCAGCTGTTCAAGTCCACACAGAGCGGCTTTAACAACATTTATGGCGTTTCTTGATCCGAGACTTTTCGTGAGAATATTTTTTATGCCTGCCGCCTCACAAACCGCTCTCACGGGTCCACCTGCGATTACCCCTGTTCCCGGCGAGGCCGGCTTCAAAAGTACCCTCGATGCCTTGTACTTGCCTATCACTTCATGCGGTATGGTATCGCCCTTTAGATTAATCGAAACAAGGTTCTTTTTCGCCTTTACCACGCCCTTTTTTATTGATTCCACTACTTCATTGGATTTTCCGAATCCCACACCGACGCGTCCTTTACCATCGCCCGTAACAACAAGAGCGCTGAAAGAAAAATTTCTGCCGCCCTTTACGACCTTTGATACCCTGTTTATCTTCACGACGTGTTCAGGGAATTCCTTGTCGGTTTTTTTCCCAAAACCGCCCCCGCCTCTTGAGGGCCTTCTTGCCGGTCTATTTTTATTTTCGCGGCCCGCGTCTCCGGGGGTTACAACAGGTGTTTCTCCGGGTGTTACGACGGGTTTTTCTTCTTTGTTCTGCATCTATCCTCCTGGCGAAAAGCCTAAAATTCCAACCCTTTTTTTCTTGCCGCTTCGGCAACAGCCTTCACAACCCCGTGATACTGATATCCCGATCTATCAAACACTATTTTTTTTATGCCCTTTTTTGTAGCGATGTCCGCTATTTTTTCGCCCAGAATTTCTGCGAAATGCGCGTTCTTTCGCGTATACTGACCGGGCTTGTCCTTTGAGGCCAAAACGGCGGTAGATACGCCGCATAGCGTTTTGCTATTCACGTCATCCACTACCTGAACATAAATGTTCCGATTGCTCTTATGCACACACATCCGGGGTTTTTCAGGCGTACCGGAAATTTTTTTCCGTATTGATTTTTTTCGTCTTTTTCTTTGTTTCGCCGCATCCATTTTTACACCGCAACTTTCTTAAGCCACACTCTTACCCTGTTTCTGTCTCACATATTCGCCTTCATACCTGATTCCTTTACCCTTATATGGTTCGGGAGGATAAAACTGGCGTATCTTAGCCGCAACTTCACCGACCTTCTGTTTGTCTACCCCTTTGACCGAAATCTCTGTGGGGCTCACGATTTCCACCTTTACATCTTCCGGCGGAATATAATTTATACTGTGCGAAAAACCCAAATCCAGAACCAGCGTTTTACCCTTCATCTGCGCTTTATATCCTACGCCCTGAATCTTAAGCTTCTTCTGAAAAGCAGTTTTAAGCCCCGTAACCATATTCTGAATAAGGCTTCTCGTCGTGCCATGCAGCGCCCTCATCGTCCGCGAATCGGAAGGCCTGACAATAATGACCTGATTATCCTTGAGCTCTGCGATAAACCCCTCCGGTATGGTGTGTTCAAGGGATTTTCCGCCTCCCTCAACCTTTACCAGGGTTTCTTTTATTTCAATCTTTATCCCGGCCGGAATATCAATCGGCCGTCTTCCTACTCTTGACATTTTTATTTACTCCTTATGTCATTCCCGCGCAAGCGGGAATCTATCTGGTCCTTTTCATTCTGGATCCCCGCTTCCGCGGGGATGACAGAGCCTTTGTTACCATATCTTACAGATAATCTCTCCGCCGAGGCCAAGCTCACGCGCTTGGCTATCGGTCAAAAGACCTTTGCTTGTAGAAAGAACTGAAATTCCCACACCACCCATCACGCTTTTTACTTTTTTTGCCGAAAGATACGTGCGGCGGCCCGGTTTTGAGATCCTATTCAGTGTATTCATCACCGGGGTTCCGTCCTCAAGACTCTTCAGATACACCTTTATTTTCCCCTGCCGGGTATCTTCAATAACCTTGTAGTTCTCGATAAAACCCTCTTTTTTCATTATCTCAACGATTCCCTCTATAATACCGGATCGCTTTATGATAACATCTTTTTTGCCGGCCATGATGGCATTTCTCATCACTGTCAGCTGGTCTGCAATTAAATCCGTGACACTCATGTATTACCTTTCCTGATTATTTCTCAACCGTTTTCTCCGGAGCTCCGCTTTCCTCGCGGAACTCTACCAACTTGCCTTTTTAACACCCGGGATATCACCGCGCGAAGCCAATTCCCGGAAACAGATACGGCATAATTTAAACCGCTTCAGATATCCCTTCTTTCTTCCGCAGATCTGGCATCTGGTGATGACTCTCGTTGAGAATTTTGGTTTTCTTTTTGATTTTTCTATAAGCGCTTTCTTAGCCATATGATTTTCTTTCCCATTGCGACACTGAATGCACTGAATTTTGCAGAGAACACTGGATTCAGTGCCGTCTATCCCCTTCAGTATCCTCTGTGTTGCATTCTTCAGTGTCCTCTGTCTTTTTCTCAGTGTTCTCTGTGTTACCGCTTCTCAAAAGGCATTCCGAACCCCTCAAGCAACGCCTTCGATTCTTCTTTAGCACAGGCAGTCATAACAAAACAGATATCCATACCGTGAGTTACCGGCACCTTGTCCAGCTCCAGCTCGGGGAATATCGTCTGTTCTTTTATCCCTAATGTATAATTTCCCTGCTGATCAAAAGATGTCACGGATACACCGCGAAAATCCCGTATTCTCGGAATAACAAAATTTATCAGCCGGTCCAAAAATTCATACATGCGAACCCTTCGCAATGTTGTTTTATATCCAACGGGGGCTCCTATACGCACCTTAAAATTGGAAATCGCCTTTTTGGTTCTTCTCAGAGAAGGTTTCTGCCCGGTCAAAGACGCAATTTCATCTCTCAACGGCTCTACCAAATCTTTCTGCTGGGACATCTCGCCCATTCCTACGTTAACCACAATCTTTTCGAGACGCGGAACGTTCATTCTGTTCTTGTATCCGAATTTCTTCATCAACGCAGGAACAATATCCTTTTCGTATAAATCTTTAAGCCGTGCTGTGTTTGTTTTTTTATTATCTGTCATTTTATAACGCCTCTTTACATTTCTTGCAAAAACGGGTCTTACTGCCGTCCTTTAGTATGTCTTTGCCTGTCCTGGTGGGGCGGTTACAGCCCTTGCAGAGAATGGCCAGATTCGAAACATGAATAGAGGCCTCTCTATGCATGATACCGCCTTCCGAGTCCTGCTTCGTCTTTTTGAGGTGTTTTATCGCAAAATTCACCCCTTGCACGATAGCGCGCTTTTTTTCAGGGTTAATTCTCAACACTTTTCCGGTTTTTCCTTTATCTTTACCGGCCATAACTTTTACTGTATCGTTTTTTATTATATGTCCCATAACATTCCTCGTTTAAATAACTTCCGGCGCCAGAGATACAATCTTCATGAATTTCTTCCCGCGAAGTTCGCGAGCGACCGGTCCAAACACGCGCGTTCCGCGCGGATTTCCGTCTTTATCAATTACTACTACGGCGTTGTGATCAAATTTAAGAACCGTCCCATCCTTGCGCAATATCGGATAGGCCGTTCGCACGACCACGGCGCGAACCACTTCGCCTTTTTTAACCTCCGCGGCGGGCGTAGACTCCTTGATATTACACGTAATCACGTCGCCTATCGTTGCCATGTATTTTCCGGATCTCCCGATAACACCTATCATAGAGGCTTTTTTAGCGCCGCTGTTATCAGCAACATCCAACCTGCTGCCCATTATAATCATAGCCGATCAGCCTCTCTGCTTTTTTTCCAGAATTTCCACGAGGCGCCAGGCCTTGTTCTTGGAAATCGGACGCGTTTCGATTATCCGGACCATGTCCCCGGCTTTTGATCTATTTTCCGCATCATGCGCCTTAACCTTCATACGCTGTTTTATGAATTTTCCGTATATGGGATGTCTCTTACGAGTTTCCCATCCAACCGTGATGCTCTTATCCATGCTCGCGCTTATAACCGTGCCGGTTATTTCTTTTTTATTGGGTCTAGTGCCCTTCACTATTCTTCTCCTTCAAAATGGTGTAACATCTGGCTATATCGCGCCTCAGGGAACAGAAACGGTTCGGTCTCTCTATCCTGCCGGTCGTAATCTCCGCCCTCAGTTTGAACAATTGCTCTTTTATATCCAAAAGCTTGTGTTCAACCTCGGGTACGGTCATGTTCCTTATTTCGCTCGCTTTCAAGCCCGTCCTCCTCTTGATACAAATTTTGTCTTCATCGGAAGCTTATGCGCCGATAACCGAAAGGCCTCCCTGGCCATGTCATGCGGAACACCTTCCACTTCAAAAATAATCCGCCCTTTTTTCACGGGGGCAACCCATCCAACGGGAGAGCCCTTCCCCTTGCCCATACGTGTTTCCGCGGCCTGTTTCGTTACGGGCTTATCGGGAAATACCCGAATCCACAACTTGCCGGCTCTTCCGGTCTCCCTCATGAGAGCCACTCTTGCCGCCTCTATCTGTTTGTCGGTTAACCATGCGGTTGCCAAAGCCTTGAGCCCGAATTCTCCAAAATTAAGTTTTGAAGACAAACTCGTGCCTTTGCGCCGGCCCCTCTGTTGTTTCCTGAATTTTACCCTCTTGGGCATTAAAGCCATAATGTCGCCCCTTAAACAATAATCAAGATACAATAAAATAAATGTCAAATGACAAAATTCAAAGCACAAAATAAGCACAAATAACAAAATCCAAAACACAAATAAAAGTTTTGTTATTTGAATTTAAGATTTTGGATTTATTTTGGATTTTGTGCTTTGTCATTTGAATTTTGACGCGTTATCTTCCTTTTTTCACTCTTTTTTCCAGAACCTCAGTAACGCCTTCACCTTTGTTTCTTCTTTTTAACGTCCGTTTCTTCCGGCTCTACGGGAGCATCCAACTTGTCACCTTTGTAGATCCACACCTTCACCCCGATTATTCCGTATGTGGTGCGGGCTTCACTGAACCCGTAATCTATGACGGCCCTTATTGTCTGTAGCGGGATCTTGCCCCACTTATAACCTTCAACTCTTGCTATTTCCGCGCCCCCCAGACGTCCGGAACACTTAATCTTTATGCCTTTCCCACCGGCGTCTTTGTGCGCCTGTATGGTTTTTTTCATCGCACGCCGGAAAGCGATCCTTTTCACGAGCTGCAGTGCGATATTATCAGAGACGATCTTCGCGTCCAGTCCGGGATTTGCCACCTCTTTGATATCAATAAAAAGTTTTGCCCGATCCCCTACGATATTCTGTACGGATTCTTTAAGCAGCTCGATCTGAGCACCCTTCCGCCCTATCAGTATTCCCGGCCGTCCGGAAAAAATAGCAACACGCACGAGGTTACGCGTGCGCATTATATCTACATGAGATATCAGAGCCGCGAACATCTCTTTTTCTATTAATTTGCGTATTCGCGTGTCCTGCAGCAGTTTGTCCGCGAACTCTTCTTTCGTGGCGTACCAACGACTGTTCCAGTCACGTCCCGCTCCCAGACGAAAACTTATCGGATTGACCTTCTGCCCCATGCTATTTACTCCCTGACTTTATTTTTTTGTTTTTCTTAGCAGGCACAACTGCCTTATCCAGTTCAACCCGAATATGCGTTGTCCTGTGCCTTATAGGCGCGGCGCGTCCCATTGTCGCTGCTCTGAAACGTTTAAGCATGTAGGCGCCGTCTGCCATTATTGTTGAGATCATCACGTCTTTAGCAAGTAGTTTCTCCTGCCGCTTAAAATTTGCGTTGGCAAAAGCCGAGTCCAAGACCTTCCTTATAGGCACGCAGGCACTCTTCGGGGTATTATCCAGAATAGCTCTCGCCATTTCAATCGTTTTGCCCCTTACCAGGTCAACGACCAGTCTTGTCTTACGTGTCGATATCCTGACGTATCTGGCTTCCGCTTTTGCAATCATTATGTTTTCTCCAATGAAACTTTCGTCGCTGCTCCGTGGCTGCGAAACTTACGCGTCGCCGCGAACTCACCCAATTTATGACCTACCATATTCTCCGTTATAAACAGAGCGATGAAGGTCTTTCCGTTATGCACGGAAATTGTCAAACCTACGAAATCAGGTAATACAACAGACCTTCTGGACCAGGTCTTTATCGGCTTCTTGCTGCCGGTTTCCGCCCTTTTTCGCACCTTTTTCAAGAGACTCTCGTCCACAAAAGGGCCTTTTTTGGTAGAACGCGACATATCTTACTTCCTCCGTTTGATTATCTTACTGCTTGACGCTTTCTTCTTTTTCCGCGTCTTTAAACCTTTGGTAATCTTACCCCACGGCGTAACCGGATGTCTTCCGCCGGAGGATTTTCCTTCACCGCCACCCATGGGGTGGTCAACCGGGTTTTTTACCACGGCTCTGGATTTCGGCCGTATTCCACGATGTCTTGATCTACCGGCTTTTCCTAAAGAGATATTTTCATGTTCGGCGTTTCCCACTTTTCCGATTGAAGCGTAACATCCCTCGTTAACCAGCCGGACTTCCCCGCTCGGCATGCGCAGGTGTATGTTTTTTCCGTCCTTTGCGTCAACCATGGCGCCATTGCCCGCTGATCTGGCTATCTTCGCGCCGCAACCCGGTTCCATTTCAATACAATAAACTTCCGCCCCAAGAGGAACATTTTTGAGCGGCATTGAATTCCCTATTTCTATCTTCGCCGTGGGACCGCACTGAATTGTGCCGCCGACCTTGATCTGCGCAGGCGCGATTACATACATCAGTTGCCCATCCTCATACTTCACTAGCGCGATACGCGCCGAACGGTTCGGATCATACTCCACCGCCGCAACAACTCCCTGAATGCCTTTTTTCATATAACGAAAATCTACGAGACGATACCGTCTCTTGTGACCGCCCCCTATGCCTCTCGAGGTTATACGGCCACGATTATTTCTTCCGCCCGTTTTCCGCAGCGCTCGCGTGAGAGATCTTTCCGGACGTTTTTTTGTGATATCACTAAAATCAGAAACGTTCCCGCCGCGGGTGCCGGGTGTCATTGCTTTATATTTTCTTATACCCATAAGTTATGTTACCTCTATCGTGCTTCCGGATTTCAGCGTCACAATGGCCTTTTTCCACGAGGCCGTCATACCCTCGTGAAGCCTTACCCGTCTTCTTTTTCCTTTGATGTTCATCACGTGGACCTTATCCACTTTAACGTTGTAAATCTCCTCCACAGCTTTTCTTATCTCCACCTTGTTGGATCGTTTATCAACCTTGAATAGGTGCTTGTTCTGCGAACCCATCCCTGACCCTTTTTCGGTCCGTAATATATTTTTTATGACATCGTGTGTCGTTCTCATTTTAATTTTTCACCCAAGTTTTCAAGCGCCGTTTTTTCCACCAAAATACACCCGTTCAACAAAACATCTCTCACATTTATATTCTTTCCCTCTTTCAGGCTCACCCGTTTCAGGTTGCCTGAAGAACGTTTTACATCCTTGGTTATGGCCTCAACCACAACAAGCACTTTTCCTTCCACCTTCAGATTATCAAGAATCGCCTTGAACGCACTGGTCTTGGGCTTATCCAGCTTGATTTCTACCACCGCTTTCACCATATTTTCGGACAGTCTGGCGTTCAGACCGGATATCAACGCTTTTTTCAGCGCTTTTTTCGGCATGGAATACGAAAAATCACGCGGTCTCGGACCAAATGCCACGCCGCCGTGACGCCAGACAGGATTTCTGGAGGACCCGACCCTGGCTCGACCGGTACCTTTCTGTTTCCATGGTTTTGCTCCGCCGCCCGAAACCTCGCTCCTCGTTTTAGACGAAGCAGTTCCTCGGCGGCAATTCGCTTCATACATCTTCTTCGCTTCATAAAGAAGCGTTTGATTAACACGACCGTCAAACACCTCTTCATCCAGCTGTATTTTATCAACGGCCTTGCCATCCAGACCAAAAACATCCAGCCTTGTATTAAACTCTTTTATTTTCCGCTCTTTATTTCTTTTCATCGTTCGGCTTTTCTGCTGTTTTTTCTTCTGTTTTTCCCTCGGCCTTTTCTTCTTTCTTCTCGCGCGCCGCAAGGGTTTTCTTTTTAGCGTACCGAAGAATAAGATACGTGCCGTTCGCTCCGGGAATAGCGCCTTTAACCGCAATCGTGTTATTGGCGGCATCCGTCTCAACAATCTGGACATTCTGAATTGTAGTTCGCACGTTCCCCATATGACCCGGCATGCTTTGTCCTTTAAAAACGCGCGATGGATAAGAACTGGCGCCTATGGAACCCGGCGCGCGGTGCGACATTGATCCATGCGACTCCGGTCCACCGTTCCAGTTGTGTCTTTTCATGCCACCCTGAAAACCTTTTCCCTTTGAAAGGCCGGTGATATCCAGGAAATCGCCTTTTTGAAAAATCCCGAGCGTTACCTCATCTCCGACTTTTACTTCCAAATCTTCGTCACACCTTATTTCCCGGACAAATCCCTTCGGTTTCAGATTACGGGCCTTGAGATCTTCTCTCTGGGGTTTTTTAAGACGTTTTTCCTTTACGTCTTCATACCCCATACAAACGGCATTATATCCGTCTTTCTTCGGGGTCTTTACTGCCTGCACGGAACAGGGGCCCGCTTTCACGACCGTAACAGGCGTTCTTCTGCCGTCTTCCCCGAATATCTGTGTCATGCCTATTTTTTTTCCAAGTATTCCCGGAACCATTCAATTACCCCACTATTTTAAGTACAAATATCTTCTTAAAATTCAAATGACAAAGCTCAAAATTCAAAATAAATCCAAAATCTTAAATTCCAATGCCCAAACTTTTATTTTGTGCTTTGAATTTTGACATTTGTCATTATTTTATCTCTACATCTACACCGGCCGGAAGATCCAGCTTGCGCAAAGAGTCTATCGTCCTTGCTGTGGAATCCACGATATCCAGAAGCCTTTTATGCGTTTTGAGTTCAAACTGCTCCCGTGATTTTTTGTCCACATTCGGCGACCTTAAAACAGTATAAAGCTCACGTCTGGTCGGAATCGGCACCGGACCCACCACGGTTGCACCGGTTTTCTTGACCGTCTCCACTATTTCTGCCATTGACACGTCAAGAAGCTTATGGTCAAACGACTTCAAGCGTAAACGTATCCTTGCTGTTTTTATTTTCTTAGCCATTTTATCCTCGCTCCGTTATCAGGCAATCACTTCCGAGACTACTCCCGCTCCTACAGTGCGGCCGCCTTCACGTATCGCAAATCTTAACTCTTTTTCCAACGCTACCGGCGATATGAGTTCCACTTCTATCGTGACGTTATCTCCGGGCATTACCATCTCTACCCCTTCGGGTAGCTTTGCCACTCCCGTTACATCCGTTGTCCGGATATAAAACTGCGGCCGGTATCCGTTAAAAAACGGCGTGTGCCGCCCGCCTTCTTCCTTGCTCAATATATATACTTCCGCTTTGAATTTTGTATGCGGTGTGATCGTTCCCGGCGCCGCAAGCACCTGTCCTCTTTCCAGGTCTGTCTTCTCTATGCCGCGCAAGAGCACTCCCACGTTATCTCCCGCTTGACCTGAATCCAACAGCTTACGGAACATCTCTATTCCCGTTACCGTCGTCTTCCTCGTCGCGCCGAGACCCACTATCTCAATCTCTTCGCCCACTTTTACCTGGCCCCGTTCTATCCTTCCGGTGCCCACTGTTCCTCTTCCCGTTATGCTGAACACGTCTTCAACGGGCATCAGAAACGGTTTGTCTATATCTCGCACCGGCTGAGGTATAAACGTGTCCACCGCGTCCATAAGCTCGCCTATAAACTTGCAATCCTCACTGTCCAACGCGCCTTTCGCTTCCATCGCCTTTAACGCGCTGCCCTTGATTATCGGCGTATCATCGCCCGGGAAATCATATTTGCTTAAGAGTTCCCTTACCTCAAGTTCTACGAGGTCCAGAAGCTCTTTGTCGTCTACCATGTCCACCTTGTTCATGAACACAACCAGCGCCGGCACGTTTACCTGTCTGGCCAGTAATATGTGCTCTCGTGTCTGCGGCATCGGACCGTCAGCCGCCGATACCACCAATATCGCTCCGTCCATCTGGGCCGCTCCCGTGATCATGTTCTTGATGTAATCCGCATGCCCGGGACAATCTATATGCGCATAATGTCTTTTATCCGTCTCGTATTCCACGTGCGCTACCGCGATTGTTATGCCTCGTTCCTTCTCTTCGGGCGCCTTATCAATCGTATCAAACGCGCGTATTTCCGCCTGCCCCTTGTTCGCCAGGTACATCGTGATCGCGGCTGTGAGTGTCGTCTTGCCGTGGTCTACGTGCCCTATCGTTCCAATGTTCAAATGCGGCTTTGTTCTCTCAAATTTTTTCTTGGCCATTTTTTGCCTCCTTAAAAAGTCGTTATATGCCGTCTCTCTTATACTTACACTATAAAAACACTATTTTTCCGGCGTGCCTGTAATAACCTTCTCCATTATGTTTTTAGGCACTTCCTTGTAAAACGAAGGCTCCATTGTATACGTTGCCCTACCTTGTGTCAAGCTTCTTAAGGCCGTTGCGTAACCGAACATTTGCGCAAGCGGAGCGGCGCCGGATATTATCTTTGTCGTCGCTTTCTGCTCAATGTTTTCTACCTTAATTCTTCTCATATTCATGTCCCCGATAACGTCCCCGAGATACTCATCCGGCGTTGTTACTTCAAGCTGCATTATGGGTTCCAGAAGAACAGGTTTTGCTTGCTGAACCCCCGCTTTCATCGCTATCGATGCGGCGCTGTTAAAGGCCAGTTCCGAGGAATCAACATCATGATAAGACCCATCGTAAAGAACGACTTTAATGTCGGTAACGGGATATCCCGCGATGGCTCCCGTCTTTGCGGCGTTTCTGACGCCCTGTTCAATCGCCTTGAAATATTCCCTCGGAATGCTGCCGCCTTTTATCTTTTGCTCGAATACGACGCCTTCGCCTTTTTCTGACGGCCCAATTTTCAATTCAACGTGCCCATACTGACCGTGTCCGCCTGTTTGCTGTATAAACTTGCCCGTTGACTCAACCTGTTGGGTTACGGTTTCACGATATGCCACCTGCGGACTGCCGACGTTCGCGCCTACCTTAAACTCCCTTTTCAACCTATCAATAAGAATCTCTAAATGAAGTTCACCCATACCGCTGATAATCGTCTGTCCCGTCTCCTCGTTATATTTGACCTTAAAGGAAGGGTCTTCGGTCTCAAGCTTTTTAAGCGCCATTCCCAGTTTGTCCTGATCAGCCCTGGTCTCCGGTTCTATCGACATAGAAATAACTGTCTCCGGATATTTTATTCTATCAAGCGCCATCGGATGCTTTTCTTCGCAAAGTGTATGCGCTGTGGACGTCGCCTTAAGCCCTGCCAGACCGACTATCTGGCCCGGACCGGCTGACGTAATAATCTCTCTCTGGTCGGCATGCATGCGGACAATCTTCGCCACCCGTTCCCGTTTTTCCGTAGTCGTGTTAAAAACATACGTTCCCGACTCCAGCTTGCCCGAATAGATACGCACGAAAGTCACTGACCCCACGAAAGGATCCGTCATGACCTTATATGCATACGCGCAAAGAGGACTTTTCTCTTCGGGAACTATTGTGATTTCCTCCCCCGTATCGGGGTGCACAGCCTTCGGAGCTGCCACATCCAGCGGAGACGGCAGATAATCACAGACGGCATCCAGGACAAACTTCATGCCCTTGTTCTTCAGGGCGGATCCGCACATGACGGGAATGAATTTATTTTTGCTCGTAATCCTTCTTATATGTTTCTTGAGATCCTCGGGATAGATACCCGTATCTGTCAAATAGAGTTCTTCAACTTCAGAGTCCACGTCCGCAAGTTTTTCTATGAGATTGTGTCTCCAGTGGCTGGTAATCTCCTTCATGTCCTCGGGAATTTCCTGCTCCACCGCATCCTTGAGATCCCCCTCTTCGTCAAACATGTATGCCTTGCATTTTATAAGGTCTATCACCCCGCAAAATTTATCTTCTTTTCCGATCGGTATCTGTATCGGTGTCGCATTGGCGCCCAGCTTTTTATGCATGTCTATAATAACCTTGTAAAAGTCGGCTCCGACACGGTCTATCTTGTTTATAAGCGCTATCCGGGGTATGTCGTAATGGTCGGCCTGACGCCATACTGTTTCTGTCTGCGGCTGAACGCCGCCAACGGCGCAGAAAACGACAAGCACACCGTCAAGCACCTTGAGAGAACGCTCTACCTCAATCGTGAAATCCACGTGCCCGGGTGTATCTATAATATTAATATTTTTGTCCTGCCACTGACAGGTCGTAACGGCGCTGGTTATGGTAATGCCCCGCTCCTGTTCCTGCTCCATCCAGTCCATAACCGCCGTGCCGTCGTGGACTTCACCCATCTTATGAATCTTACCCGTATGGAAAAGCACTCTTTCCGTAACGGTTGTTTTCCCGGCGTCTATATGCGCGATTATTCCTATATTTCGTATATCTTGTATATTTCCCATAATCTTCCGTTCTTACCACCTGTAATGAGCAAATGCCTTATTCGCTTCGGCCATCCTGTGCGTGTCTTCGCGTTTTTTCATCGTTGGCCCTTCCCTCTTGTAAGCGTTCATTATCTCGTCGGCCAACCTTACCTTCATTGATTTGCCTTTTTGCTGTCTGGCAAAATCCCGTATCCATCTCATGCCTATGAACTGCCCGCGATCAACCTTAACCTCAAGCGGCACCTGATACGTGGCGCCCCCTATCCTTCTGGACTTGATTTCCAAGAGCGGGCGCGCGTTCTCAAGCGCCTGCAGAAATACTTCAAGCGGATCGGCATCCTTAATCTTTTCCTTGATAATATCCAGCGCGCCGTATACGATCTTTTCGGCCACTGATTTCTTCCCGCTTTCCATTACCATGTTCATAAATTTACCCAAAACTTTACTTTTGAATTTTGGGTCCGGTGATGGTTTGCGTTTTTCCGCTCTGCGCCTTCTCATTTTTTATCCTTTTCTGTTACTTCGGCCTCTTGGTGCCGTATTTAGATCTGCCTCTTCTCCGGGATTCCACGCCCGAAGCATCCAATCTTCCCCTGATTATGTGATACCTTACGCCCGGTAAATCTTTTACCCTGCCGCCCCGTATCGTCACGATGGAGTGCTCCTGAAGATTGTGCCCCTCTCCGGGAATATACGCCGTGACCTCAAGGTTGTTCGTCAGACGCACTCTCGCGATTTTTCTCAGGGCCGAATTAGGTTTTTTCGGTGTGCGTGTCTTCACCTGAAGACAAACCCCTCTGCGCTGCGGACACCCGACGAGCGCCGGCGACTTTGTTTTCGTCCTGATAGCTTTTCTTCCCTTACGTATCAATTGGTTTATTGTCGGCATTTATTGCTCCTTTGCAACACTGAGAGCTCTGAATTTTCTGAGAACACTGAATTCAGTGCTCTCAGTTCTTTTCAGTGTCCTCAGTGTTACCTTCTTCTACTTTTTTTATTTCTTCTTTTAATACCTCACGGACCAGCGAGATTTTTCTGTGCTCTTCATATCCCGTTCCCGCTGGTATCAAATGCCCCATGATGATATTCTCTTTCAGTCCCGTCAAATTGTCCGTTTTTCCGGCTGCGGCCGCTTCCGTCAAAACCCTCGTGGTTTCCTGAAAACTCGCGGCCGAGATAAAACTTTCCGTAGTGAGCGAAGCCTTCGTTATGCCCTGAAGAACGGGCTCGGCAGACGCGGGTTTTTTCTTCTTCTTTATCATTCTCTCGTTCTCTTTTTTAAAAATAGTCTTCTCCACTTTATCACCGTCGAGAAAAATGGTATCCCCGGAGTCCGTTATTTTGACGCTCCTGAGCATCTGTCGGATAATCGTTTCAATATGCTTGTCGTTTATCTGTACGCCCTGCAAACGGTATACTTCCTGAATCTCATTAAGAAGATATTCCTGGAGTTTTTTCTCTCCGGAAACCCGCAAGATATCCTGCGGTACCACAGGTCCGTCAACAAGCTGTTCCCCCGCTGCAACGACATCCCCGCGATATACATTGAGATGCTTACCGTGCGGAATAACATATTCTTTTCTCATCCCCGCTTCACTTTCAACGATTATCCTTTTCTCACCCTTTTTCGATTCGCCAAACTCAACCGTTCCCGCTATCTCACTGATAATGGAAGGATCTTTCGGTTTTCTGGCCTCAAAAAGTTCAGCCACACGCGGTAGACCGCCTGTGATATCCTTTGTCTTTGTCAACACCCTGTGCATCTTGGCAAGTACGTCACCGGCTTTGACCTCTTCCTTGTCCTTGACCGCAATATGAGCATTGACCGGAAGAGGATAAATCGCCTCAACATCACCCTTTTTGTTCAGGATAAGAAGCTGCGGGTGATAGTCGCCTTTCTGATCGATCACGACTCTGTTTTTCACGCCCGTTGCCTCATCCGTCTCAATCTTCATCGTAATATCTTTTTTGATGTCCTCATACTGAACCTTACCGTTAACTTCCGTCAATATCGGAATCGTATACGGATCCCACTCGGCGTATTTCATCTTTTTCTTTATGCCCGCGCCGTCCGCATAAAAAACAGAGGACCCTTGCGGAATTATCTGCCGCTCTATCTCGCGGCCGTCAATCTCGTCGATGCTTATCTGGCCGCTTCTGTTAAGAACAACGAACACGCCCTTCTCCCTGCTCTCAACGACTTTAAGGTTGTGATATTTTACAACGCCCGGTTCCTTGTTCTTGAAAAAGGACTGCTCTATTATCCTGCTGGCGGTTCCTCCGATGTGAAACGTCCTCATCGTAAGCTGAGTGCCCGGTTCCCCGATGGACTGCGCCGCAATTATACCAACGGCTTCCCCGGCATCCGCGATCTTTCCGGTAGCGAGATTCCGTCCGTAACATTTTGCGCAAACTCCCTGTTCCGCTTCACACGTCAGAACGCTTCTGATACGCACGCTTTCCAGCATGGGTATTTTTTCTATTTCCTCGGCCTGTTCATCGCTTATAACTTCGCCTGATTTAATAACGCTATTCCCTGTGAGGGGATCCGCAATGTTATCCAGCCCGACTCTGCCGGAAATACGTTCCGCGAGGGAAGCAACCACTTCATCGCCTTCAATTATGGCCGAGACGGTGATACCGTTGAGTGTTCCGCAGTCAGGCTCACGAATTATAACATCCTGCGCAACGTCAACCAGCCTTCTGGTAAGATACCCGGAATCCGCTGTTTTCAACGCCGTGTCAGCCAGTCCTTTACGCGCGCCGTGAGTGGAAATAAAATATTCCAACACTGTCAGGCCTTCTCTAAAATTCGCGGTAATGGGAGTTTCAATAATCTCGCCGGAGGGCTTGGCCATGAGTCCCCTCATCCCCGCAAGCTGACGAATCTGCTGCCGTGATCCTCTGGCCCCGGAATCGGCCATCATGAAAACAGGGTTGAAACTGTCAAGATGGCGAAATACCAGGGCTGAAACGTCTTCGGTGACATGCGTCCATGTGTCAATGATCTTGTTATATCTTTCACCGTCGGTTATAAGCCCTCTCTGGTATTGACTATGGACCTTATCCACCTCGACTTGCGCAAGAGCCAGTTTTTTAGCCTTTTCCGCGGGAACACTGAGATCGGAAACAGCCATGGAAGCCCCTGAAAGCGTGGATTCTTCAAACCCAAGCCTCTTGATTTCATCCAGCAACTCAACTGTCGCCGCGTGCCCCTTTAACCTATAACAATCGGAAATAACCTGACTCACGGCTTTCTTATTCATCGGTTCATTGTAAAAGGGCATCCCTTCGGGAAGGATATCGTTGAAGATAGCTCTTCCGACGGTGGTCTCTATGAGTTCCCCCTTCACACGGAGTTTTATCTTGGCAAACTTATCAACCTCTTCGTCCTGATAAGCCATTATGACTTCTTCTTTATCCGCAAATATCTTTCCTTCCCCCTTGGCCTTCATCTTCATTTTGGTGAGATAATACACGCCCAGAACTATATCCTGTGAAGGAGTTGCTATCGGACGGCCGTTCGCGGGCGAAAAGATATTATTAGCGGCATTCATTATAAGCCGGGCTTCCATCTGTGCTTCCATAGACAGAGGTAAATGTACCGCCATTTGGTCGCCGTCAAAGTCCGCGTTAAACGCGGCGCAGACCAGCGGATGAACGCGTATAGCTTTACCTTCAACCAGTTTGGGCTGAAACGCCTGTATTCCGAGACGATGCAGGGTCGGAGCCCGGTTTAGCATTACGGGATGGTCTCTGATAACGTCATCAAGTATGTCCCATACCTCGGGGTTTTCCTGCTGGACCATTTTTTTCGCGCTTTTTATAGTATGGACAAACCCTTTTTCTCTCAGTTTTCTGATAATGAACGGCTGATACAGTTCCAGCGCCATGACCTTGGGTAGTCCGCATTCATTTAGTTTAAGTTCCGGTCCAATCACGATAACGCTACGTCCGGAATAATCCACGCGTTTTCCGAGCAGGTTCTGCCGGAAACGGCCCTGTTTGCCTTTAAGCATATCCGCAAGCGACTTTAACGGCCGTCCGCCGGATCCCACGACTTCGCGCCCATGCCTGCCATTATCAAACAAGGCATCAACGGCTTCCTGCAACATCCGTTTCTCGTTCCTCACAATAACTTCCGGGGCTTTCAGCTCAAGAAGCTTTTTAAGCCTGTTGTTCCTGTTGATCACTCTCCGATAAAGATCGTTAAGATCGCTTGTCGCAAATCTGCCGCCTTCCAATGGAACAAGCGGCCGAAGATCGGGAGGAATAACCGGAACAACATCAAGTATCATCCATTCCGGTTTATTACCACTCTTTCGGAATGTCTCAATGACCTTCAACCTTTTCATCAACCTTTTTTTAGTATTCAAATCTTTTTTCTCGCTCATTTTCGCGATTAATTCCGCGGATATGGCGTTAAGATCCATCTCTTTCAATAATTCGCGAACACCATCAGCCCCCATCATGGCTTTGAAGCCGTTTCCATATTCTTCTTTCGCCTTGATGTACTGATCTTCTGTCAGCATCTCTTTCTTTTTAAGAGGCGTCTCGCCGGGATCCGTCACCACATACTGCTCATAGTAAAGAACCCTCTCCATGTCCCTCATTTTCATGTCAAGCATATTGGACATGCGGGAAGGAATGGCCTTAAAAAACCACACGTGTGAAACGGGCGCGGCCAGTTTGATACAGCCCATTCTTTCGCGGCGAACATTTGATTTGATTACTTCAACGCCGCAACGGTCACAGACAATGCCCTTATGCTTTATTCTCTTGTATTTGCCGCAGTTACATTCAAAATCCTTGGTAGGACCGAATATGCGCTCGCAAAAAAGCCCGTCTCTTTCAGGTTTCAATGTCCGGTAATTGATCGTTTCCGGCTTCTTTACCTCAAATAGCATGCTCCTCGAGCCAATCTTGCGCGTGGCCCAAGCCTTGATTTTTTCAGGAGAAGCTATCTGTATCTTGACCTTGTCAAATCTGTTTACCTTGCGCAACATATTTTTTACACTCCTTGGGAATATTTTTCGCTTTGCTCAAAATTGACATCAAGACCCAAACTCTGCAGTTCCTTGACAAGAACATTGAACGACTCCGGGGTGCTCGGTTCCAGCATGTTTTCCCCCTTGACTATGGTCTCGTATATCTTTGTGCGGCCAACCACGTCATCGCTCTTGACCGTGAGAAGCTCCTGAAGTGTATACGCGGCGCCGTACGCCTCAAGCGCCCATACTTCCATTTCCCCAAACCTCTGCCCGCCGAACTGGGCTTTCCCTCCAAGGGGCTGCTGGGTAACCAGCGAATATGGCCCTATGGATCTGGCATGCATCTTATCATCGGCCAGATGCGCCAGTTTCATCATGTATATATATCCGACCGTAACATGCTGATCGAACGGTTTCCCGGTAAATCCGTCGGAAAGCGCCGTCTTACCCGTTTCCGGCAGTTTAGCTTCTTTCATTATATCGCGTATGTCTTTTTCATTCGCGCCGTCAAAAACGGGCGAGGTAAACTTCCTATTCAGCACTTTTGCCGCCCACCCAAGCTGTGTCTCCAGCAACTGTCCGATATTCATTCGGCTCGGAACCCCGAGCGGATTCAGAACGATATCCAGAGGCGTGCCATCCGGAAGATACGGCATATCTTCTTCCGGCACTATTTTGGCAATAACCCCCTTGTTACCGTGTCTTCCTGCCATTTTATCGCCGGCCTGAAGTTTTTTCTTACTCGCGACAAAAACGGTTATCCGACGCAAAACCCCGGGCGGAAGTTCATCGCCGTGTTTTATCCTGTCCAGATCCCTTTCCTTCTCTATCACTGTCTGCTCAATCTGGCTGTTGGCAGTCGCAACGATATTGTTAATCCTTATCTGGAGTTTTTCGTCGTTATCCACGCAAAGGTCATCCAGTATCGCCTGCTTAAACTTTGGAAGGTCTTTCTCTGTTATCCGTTTCCCTGCTTTTATTAGGATCTTTCCCGTTTTAAAGTCTTCAATTCCGTTTACCAGTTTGCTCCCGACCAAACGCTGAAAAATTCTCTCGGCCTTTTTGAGCTCCAGCTGTTCAATAATGTTACGATAGCCTTCTTCAACAATCTTTCTCTCCTCGGAATCGCTTCTCCGCTGTTCCCTTGTCAGAGTTTTTCTGTTCTTGCGCGAGAGTTCCTTGACATCAACAACTATGCCGTTAATCCCCGAAGGGACCCGAAGCGACACATCCTTAACATCACCGGCTTTCTCCCCGAAAATCGCGCGCAGCAGTTTTTCTTCCGGTGAAAGCTCGGTCTCGGATTTTGGAGCGACCTTTCCTACCAATATGCTTCCCGCGACCACTTCCGCGCCAATGCAAATAATACCGTTCTCATCCAGATTTTTGAGAGTTTCCTCGCCGACGTTGGGAATGTCTCCCGTCACTTCTTCGTTGCCGAGTCTTGTATCGCGCGCTTCCAGCTCAAATCGGTGTATGTGAACGGATGTAAACGCGTCTTCCTTCAGCAGATTCTCGTTTATGAGAATCGCGTCTTCAAAATTGTATCCCCGCCATGACATGAAACCGACCAGAACGTTCTTTCCGAGCGCAAGTTCACCGTTATCCGTTGAAATGCCGTCAGCAAGGAGATCCCCTGCTTTGACAGTTTCTCCGAGTTTCACGACCGGTCTCTGATTAACGCTTGTTCTGGCATTGGTCCTCTCAAATTTCTTGAGGGGATATTTTTCTCCGGACACCACTATCTCTTTTCCGTCAATCCTGGTAACATTTCCGCCCTTTTGCGCAATGACCAGCGCGCCGGAATCTTTCGCCGTGCGATATTCCAGTCCCGTTCCGACAAGCGGAGCCTCGGGAAACAGGAGCGGAACAGCCTGTCTCTGCATGTTGGACCCCATGAGCGCTCTGTTTGCGTCGTCATGTTCCAGAAAAGGTATGAGCCCCGCGCAGATACTCACGAGTTGAAGCGGGGAAACATCCATATACTGAACGTCAGCGGCTGAAGCAAGAATAAAATCGTCCTTAAACCGACAGAATACCTTATCTTCTTTAAAATGTCCCCGTCCGTCGAGCGGCGAGTTCGCCTGGGCGATAATGTATTTATCCTCTATATCCGCGGAAAGATACTCTACGGTATCCAGAACCTTTTTTTTCTCTACCTTGCGATAGGGCGTAACCAAAAACCCGAATTCATCAACTCCGGAATAGGTGCTGAGCGAATTGATAAGGCCGATATTAGGACCTTCCGGGGTCTCAATCGGGCATAACCTGCCGTAATGCGAATAGTGAACGTCACGAACTTCAAAACCGGCGCGTTCACGGTTAAGACCGCCCGGACCAAGCGCGCTCAATCTTCTGAGATGCGTCAGCTCGGCAAGCGGGTTCGTCTGGTCCATGAACTGAGATAATCTCCCCCTTGCAAAAAAATCATGAATCACGCTCGTGATGAGTTTCGTGTTGACGATATTATGCGGCATGACTTCGCTCATCTCGTAAACGCTCATTCTCTCCCTGGCCACTCGTTCAACACGGGCCATGCTTATGCGTATCTGATTGGAAAGCTGCTCACCTACGCATCTTATACGTCTGTTGCCAAGATGATCAATATCATCTATGCTTCTTTTTCCCGACTTTATTTCAAGAAGGGCTTTGATTGCCTGAACCAGCGTTTCGCCGTCAAGCAGTTGAGCATCAAGCGCGCGGTTCATCCCGAGTTTGCGGTTTATCATGCGCATGCCGACATCGGTGAGATTGTACCGTCTCTTGTCAAAAAACATCTGAGCAAGCAAATCCTTGGCGGCCGCAAGGGTCGGAGGATCACCCGGACGAAGCTTGCGGTAAACATCAAGATATGCTTCTTCTCTGGTTTTTGTTCCGTCGTGCTCCAGCGTGTTTATTATCTCTTTGGGGATTGACTGCAATAATTTGACTTTTCGGACCTTGTTTCCCCACATCCGTTTCGCGATAGAAGGCGTAATCTGTTCCATCTGTTGGGCCAGTATGGAGGACGAATTCTCGTCAACAATATCTTCAGCAAGAACGCGGTCTATCAGCTCTTCGCACTGTTTCTCGCGCGTTAACAGCACTTCTTCCACGCCGCCGAACGCCTTGAGAATCTCTCCGTCGCTGGACAGACCGAAAATCCTCAGAAATGTCGTGGCCAGAAATTTTCTCTTGCGATCAATATATACATAAAGCAAATCATTCTTATCAAACAGAAACTCTATCCACGCGCCTCTGTCAGGGATAAGCCGAGCCGAATAAATCGGTTTGGTGCCGGGCGAAGTGCTTTCCTCAAACGATATCCCAGGTGACCGGTGGAGTTGACTAACGACGACCCGTTCGTCACCGTTGATAATATAGGTGCCAACATCTGTCATGAGGGGAATCTCCCCCATGTAGACTTCCTGCTCTTTTATCTCGTTTTCCAGCCGCAGGCGCAGTTTTACCCGAAGAGGCGCCGCATACGTGAGAGAACGGTGCTTGCACTCCTCCGTATTATATTTTGGACGAGCTATATCGTAATACAGATATTCAAGCCGATACACGCCGTTCTGGCTCGTGATTGGAAACACTTCACGAAAAAGACATTCCAATCCGCGATTTGCCCTTTTTGTCTTCGGCACAAAACGCTGCAGGAACTCCGCGTACGAGTCAACCTGGATCTTGAGCAGATTGGGAATATCATAAACCTGTTTCAGCCTGGTGTAACTTTTTCGCGCGACTTTAACAGTCATTCTGCACTCCGTCCTCTTTTTTTGTGTTACCAACGTTCCGGAGACCCCATAAAAAGGTCAAAGGCCCAAGGTTCAAGAAAAACCTTTAACCTTTAACCTCTCGGAACTCCCAAAGTATATTTACTTCAGCTCGACTTTTGCACCGACAGCTTCAAGCTGTTTCTTCATTTTCTCGGCTTCGTCTTTCAGCAAACCTTCTTTGATCTCTTTCGGAGCCGCTTCTACCAGGTCTTTTGCTTCTTTAAGCCCAAGATTCGTCAAAGCCCTGACCTCCTTGATAACATTGATCTTTTTCGGACCAATCTCGGCAAGAACAACAGTGAAGACATTCTTTTCTTCCGCGCCAGCGGCTGCCGCTCCTGCGCCTGCTGCCCCGGCGACTGCCATGGCCGCTACCGGAGCGGCGGCACTGACATCAAATCTGTCCTCAATGGCCTTTACAAGATCGGAAAGCTCAAGAACACTCATTTCTTCTATATTCTTGATAAGCCCTTCCATCTTGGCTGAGAGCTTCACCTTGGGTTTTTTCACCTCGGCTTTTTTTTCGGCTACAACGGTCTCGGTTTTTTCCGGGGCCGGTGTTTTTTCAGCAGCCGGCGCCTTTTCGGGTGCCTCAGCGGCTTTTGCCTGTTCTTTTTCTTTCTTTTCCTCTACCATTTTTCCTCCTTTGCAACACTGAATATACTGAATTTTGCGCCACTGAATACACTGAATTTGCAGAGAACACTGAATTCAGTGCCCTCTATCCCCTTCAGTGTCCTCTGTGTTGCATTCTTCTGTGTCCTCTGTGTTTCTATTGTTGACGTAACAAAAATCAGCTGTCGCTCTTTTCTTTTTTTTCTTTCACTGCATCCAACGCATACATCACACTCTTTATGATGGCTGCTAACACGCCGGCAAACCGCGTTATCGGAGCGTTCAACGTGCCGGCGACCATGGCAAGAAGCTGTTCGCGTCCGGGCAGATTGGAAAGCTCTTCTATTTTTTTTGCCTCAAGGGTCTGCCCGTCCAGGTATCCTCGCAAAACCACAAAACCCTTGTTCCCTTTTGAGAACTCCATCATGAGCCTGGCAACACACACGGGATTGTCGTTTATTATCCCGAGGCCAAGAATTCTTTTTTCGCCGATTGTTTCGGAAAGACCATCATCTATTCCGAGATCCTTGAGCGCAAGAGAGGCCAGACGGTTTTTAACGACCATGTACCGCGACCCTGATTTTCTCATTTTCTTGCGGAACACGTTCATGTCAGTAGCTTTCACGCTCTCAATGCCGGCAACCACAAAACCCTTATTTTTCGAGAAGACATCCTTCATCTCGGCGGTCATTAACTCTCTGACTTTTCTTCCGTATTTTACTGCCATAATATTATCTCCCTAAATACTCAACAATACTCAACCTTGCCTGAACTGGCTCTTGTCCAGCCTGAGCCCGGGACCCATTGTTGAACTAATGACTGCCGACCGCAAGCTTTGGGTCTTCTGTATTTTTGGATTGGCTGTCAAAACCGCCTTTATAAAAAAATTGATGTTTTCTTTCAGAACCTCTTCACTGAAAGAAAGTTTTCCAACGGGTGCTTTGATACCCGACTGTTTATCCAGTCTGTATTCAATTTTACCGGCTTGCAATTCCCGCACCGCCTTGCCAATCTCGGTCGTAACCGTTCCGGATTTTGGGTTCGGCATCAGCCCGCGCGGCCCAAGCACCTTGCCGAGTTTCGCAAGTTCTCTCATCATGTCGGGTGTCGCAACCGCCACGTCAAAATCCATCCATCCGCCGGCAACTTTCTGCACCAATTCGTCGCCGCCTACATAATCGGCGCCCGCTTCTTTGGCCTGGTCCACGAAATCGCCCTTGCAAAAAACCGCAATACGGGTCTTTTTTCCCGTGCCGTGCGGCAAACTGACGGTTCCTCTTATGGGATTGGCTGCCTGATCCAGCGAAATTTTTATCGCCACTTCAATCGTCTGGTCAAACCCGGTCTTCGGACCGTTCTTTAACACAGAAACAGCTTCTGTCAGCGTGTATTCTTTTTTGCTATCAACAAGTTCTTCTATTTTTTTTCGTCTCTTGCTTGTTCTGGCCATCATTCAACCTCTATCCCCATGCTTCGGGCGGACCCCTTTATGATCTCCACTGCGCCGTTCATGTCAATCGCGTTGAGATCCTCCATCTTTTGCTTCGCTATCTCCTTGACCTGATTTAGAGACACCTTACCAACCTTCTCCGTTTTCGGATTCCCGCTTGCTTTCGCGATTCCGGCCGCTTTTTTCAGAAGAACGCTTGCCGGAGGGCTTTTTACGATAAACGAAAACGTCTTGTCTTCATACAGGCTTATCACGACCGGCAGAGTCAGACCCTCTCTGTCTTTTGTTGCGTCGTTAAACTTCTTGCAGAAATCCATTATCGGAATACCGTGCTGACCCAGCGCCGGACCGACCGGAGGGGCCGGAGTTGCCTTTCCTCCCGAACAATAAAGCTTTATCGTAGTTTTGATCTTTTTTGCCATTTATCTACCGCTCCCTATATTTTCTCTATCTGCCAGGCTTCCAGTTCCACCGGCGTGGTTCTGCCGAAAATCGAAATCATTACCTTAATCTTTCCTTTTTCCATGTTAGAGTCCTCAATGGTTCCGGAAAAATTCTTAAACGGACCTTCCTTAACGCGAACCGCCTCTCCCTGTCTAAAGAGCACTTTCGGAACCGGTTTTTCCTTCGCCTCTTTCGTCTGCTGCAGAATCTCTTTCACTTCACTCTCAGCAAGCGCCACGGGCTTTGTCTTGGCACCGACAAACCCGGAAACTCCCGGGGTATCTTTCACGAGATACCAGCTCTTATCGTTAAGCTCCATTTCTATGAGGATATAACCCGGGAAAAATTTTCTTTCCGTTATTTTTTTCTCACCTTCACGGATCTCGGATACCTTTTCTGTTGGTATCAATATCTGGCTTATGAATTTTTTGTTTTCGGGGTCGCTTTCCAGCCGTCCCTCAAGGGCCTTCTTTGCGGTATATTCCTTCCCCGTCAACGTATGTATCACGTACCATTTTTTCGCCATCAGAAAACCCCTCGTATCAGCACATTAACAATGCGCGAAATAACCACATCGCACAACCCAATAAACACGGCAAGCATGAGAGTTGTTACAAGCACGATAATCGTGGAATTGAGCAGTTCCGGCCGCGACGGCCAGGCAACTTTTCGCATCTCGCCTCTTACCTGTCCTATAAAGGTTCCGATTTTTATCATACGCTTATACCTTCATGTCTCTCTGATTCTCGTGGCAGGAGAGACAGGTCTCGAACCTGCAACCCCCGGTTTTGGAGACCGGTGCTCTACCAATTGAGCTACTCTCCTTCTAAAAACACGCCTATACCGGGATACTGCTGTATTCTTCTCTTGTTAGTTCTTCGCTTCTTTATGCGGCGTATGCTTGCGCTCAAACCTGCAATATTTACTCCGCGTCATACGATCCGGGTTGTTTTTTTTGTTCTTTATTATCGTATAATTACGCTGCTTACAGTTTTCACATTGCAGCGCTACTATTTCTGTTGAGCCCTTTTTCTTAGCCATTTTATCCTCGCTCCGTTATCAGGCAATCACTTCCGAGACTACTCCCGCTCCTACAGTGCGGCCGCCTTCACGTATCGCAAATCTTAACTCTTTTTCCAACGCTACCGGCGATAT
>Ga0208325_1000029_pt1 | contig 35192 bp, 32 predicted proteins | sample PL_2010_330m_FD_185486 | JGI IMG/M metagenome (GOLD analysis project Ga0208325, IMG submission 185486) | Freshwater microbial communities from Powell Lake, British Columbia, Canada to study Microbial Dark Matter (Phase II) - PL_2010_330m... | ecosystem: Environmental > Aquatic > Freshwater >...
CTATATCTTAGAATCAATTCTTTTTTGCTATACATAGTAATAGATTATATAATAAAAAAATAGTTTCCGCAACCATTATATACTGTCATTGCGAGCGAAGCGAATCAATCATAAGCCCAAGCAAAACTCCTGTTATACTCCCCCCCTAGTGCCTCACCCCTTCTCTTCTAATAACCTTTATTACAGTCAAAAACATAATATACATATCAAACCAAAACGACCTATGACTAAAATAATACTCATCAAAAGACACCTTTACAGGAATCGGCAAATCATCCCTTCCGCTTACCTGTGCCCAACCGGTGACTCCGGGAACAAGCTTATGAATATTTTTCTTAGTGCGCAATTCCACAAGGTCATCCTGATTAAACAATGCAGGCCGTGGCCCTACAAAACTCATATCCCCCTTTAAAACATTGAATAACTGCGGCAATTCATCAAAACTGTATTTGCGTAATAAATGCCCCCCTTGGATCAAATACTCTTTAGGATTATCCATCAGGTGAGTAGCCAGCTGGGGCGTGTTTACTTTCATGGTCCTGAATTTAGCCATTTTAAAAATTGTGTTATTTACACCCACGCGATCTGTCCAGAATATAGCCGGCCCCTTAGACATTAGCTTAATTAATACTGCGATAACTAACATCGGAATCCCGAATAAAATTATCAAAACCAAAGCCAAAATTATATCAAATATTCTTTTTGCCATATTCCCTCACTGTCTCTCTAATACCCTCTTCCAGCGTAAACGGCGGCTTCCACCCAAATAAATTCCTGATTTTGCTACTATCAACAACTAACGATCCTGTCAATTTCTCCAACTCTTCACTTTTTCCTATGATTTTACACAATGCTTTTAAAACACCAAGGGGCAAATAAAATAAACCAACGTCATTGCGAAGACCCCGAGTGAAACGAGGGGGACGAAGTAATCCAAAGCCCCTATAACCACGGGGTCTCTCTTCCATCGCCCCCGCTATCATCCTTATTAAATCCGGCGTAGACACATCCTGCCCATCACTTACTAAAAAAGTCTCTCCCGCGGCCTTCGGATGCTCAATGCAAACACAAATCGCATCCACCAAATTACCAACATAAAGAAAACTGCGCCTATTATTGATACCCTTAAACGGTAATGGCAGACTAGACCTGGCCATTTTAATTAAACTCTTAAAATTCGCCTTTACCCCTGGCCCGTAAACTAAAGGAAGCCGTAAAATCACAACCTCAAGGCCAGTTTCATCTGCTATACGAGCCAATGCCTGCTCCGCCTCTAGTTTGCTAATCCCATAAGCATCCTGCGGCGCAGGCATATCCTTTTCCGTATATGCCCTATAATTGTCATTGCGAACCCCCTTGTCATTGCAATTCCCTTTGTCATTGCGAGTACCCCGAGTGAAACGAGGGGGACGAAGCAATCCAAAGTCCATACAACCCCTGTCATTCTGAGGCGAAGCCGAAGAATCTAAGTCCTTACCGAGCAACGCACCAGTTCCGTCTCCATTCACCTTCACCGAACTCGCAAAAATAAATCTCTTTACCCCTGCCTTTACAGCCATTCGCACCAGGCGTTCAGTTCCGAGCACATTCACTTTACGAAACTCCTTTATAGAGTCATCCGCGTGCTCATGCATAACATGAACACGTGCCACTAAATGAACGACCATATCCACTCCGGCTAAAGCTTCTTGCCAATCCGTTGACTCATCTATATCTCCCACATGGATATATTCATCAGCTCCAGGGATATCGCACACATTATTGCGCACAGCGCCTCGAACAAAATAGCCTTTTTCTTTTAAAAAAGCACACAGATTTCGGCCAATAAACCCGTTTGCGCCAGTAACTAAAATATTATGATTATTAATAATTGGGGGCATGATTTTAGAATTGAAAAATATGGCCTTATTTATACCATACAGTACGATTTATATAATCCGTATAACTCATGATAATTCTGACAACTTTTTTAGAAACATTATCCACGTCATAATCAGGGATAATTTTAAATTGGCGATTAACCTTTGAATACTGAGAGGATACTGCCTTAATAGCATCGATAATATCACTGGTTTTCAGGCCGCACATAATCAAAGTCCCCTCATCCATTCCTTCGGGACGTTCGTGCGCCTGACGAATAGTTACCGCTGGAAAATTAAGTATAGATGACTCTTCTGTAATGGTACCACTATCAGAAATTACGCACGTGGCATTCATCTGTAGTTTTATATAATCGAAAAAACCCAATGGCTTAAGAAAAGATATCCTTGGATCAAAATTACGCCGATTTAAACTTTCCAGTTTCTTTCTGGTTCTAGGATGAGTGGAAACAATGATTTTCCTCTTAAAAGTACGAACTATCTTATTTAACGCATCCAGCAAATCATTAAAATTTTGTTCGCAGTCAATATTCTCCTCACGATGCGCGCTTAAAACAAAATATTCTCCCGCAGATAGTTTTAATTTACCTAAAACTGTTGATTTCAAAATAGAAGACATATAAAAATCCAAAATCTCTTTAATCGGTGAACCAATTTTTATGATTGTTTCCGGCCTTATCCCCTCAGCAATCAAATATCTGCGGGCATGCTCAGTAAGGGTCATATTTATATCGCTTAAATGATCCACTATTTTACGGTTTAATTCCTCAGGAACCCGCTGGTCAAAACAACGATTACCGGCTTCCATGTGAAAAACAGGAATTTTTCTTCTTTTGGCAGCAATTATCGATAAACAGCTGTTAGTGTCCCCATAAAGAAGGATGGCATCAGGGCGCTCCTTTTCCATTATCTTGTCAGATTTTGCGATAATATTTCCAATAGTTTCCGCTAGTGTCTTACCCGCCGCATTCAAGAAATAATTAGGTTTTCTAACCCCCATTTCCTTAAAGAAAATTTCATTAAGCTCATAATCATAATTCTGTCCGGTATGCACAAGGATATTTTTATGGTGTTTTTCCAATTCACTCATCACCCGGCTAAGTTTAATAATTTCTGGGCGCGTCCCGACTATCGTCATAATCTTCATACTTTTATCCTTTCACAGAAAATAGGCTACCTGAGTAATTCTTCACCGTGCGATAGGTCAACATCTTCAATCATTATCTTATGCCTTCTTAATAACCTAACAGTTCCATTAAGATCAAGCGCGGTATCCTCAGAGCTAAACTCTTTTTTCAAAGCGGCAGGTTCTTTCTTGCTTAGTTTACGCAATTCCGGCAGCATCGGTAAAATAGCGTAATAATTTCCACGCTGAACACAATGTGTCGCCTCTTCTTCTGAGACCATTATTTCATGCATTTTTTCCGCAGGCCTGATACCGGTAATCTTTATATCAATTTTTCTTCTACCAATCAAAGCCTTTGCGATACTAATAACAGTTGCCGCAGGGACCTTAGGCACATATGTTTCTCCTCGTTTCGCAAAACGTAACGCAGCAAACAACGTTTCTACCGCCTGATTAAGGCTTAATAGAAACCGTGTCATTTCCGGAACCGTAACCGTTACCGGTCCACCGTGCTTAATTTGTTCATGAAAAAGAGGAATAACCGACCCGCGCGAAGCTAAAACATTACCATAACGCACACAAATAAAACGAGTTTTAGGATTCAAGATATTTGCCGCGATAATAATTCTTTCCTGTATAGCCTTGGTCATTCCCATGACATTTACGGGTTTGCATGCCTTGTCGGTGCTGACGCCGATCACCGTATCGACGGGATAATTATTCTCTCCGATAGCGCGCACTATATTGGAAGCGCCCATGCAATTGGTCAAAACCGCCTGTTCGGGAAAATATTCACATGTCGGAACCTGTTTTAGCGCCGCCGCGTTGATAATTATGTCCGAATTTTTTACTGCGGAGCAAACATCCGCGTAATCCCTGACATCCCCGATCCTGAATTCCAGAGCATTTTTAAAGTTATTATAAATAACTTCATCGGTCGCAACCAATTTGTGCAAATATGACATCCGCATCTGATGCTGCTTTGCTTCATCACGAGACATAACGATTATCTTCTTCGGAGTCCCCAGCTCCCCACTTAATACTCTTTTGACAAAAACCTTGCCTAAAGACCCTGTGCCACCAATCACTAAAATTGTTTTACCGTGAAAGATCATCTTGCCCCCTTTTTAATCTCTTCTGCCATTTCCTTAACCATATCTTCCCATGAGGGTGGATAATAAGCCGCTTCTCTACGAAATTTAGAAGAATCCAGGCTGCGATCACATTTAAACTCATCATCCGGGATTATTCTAGTTTTAAGATCCATTTTCTCTTTAATTAACAACAACAACTTGTATTTACTAATCGGCTCGCTAGAGACATGATAGAGGCCCTTAAAATCCACCTGGTTAATTATAATGTCTTTTAGGATTGTACATAATACAGCGGTGGTAAAGCCAGAGAATATTGCGTTTGTATAACCTTTTACGCTTTTACCATTCTGGCTCAAAAACCATTCCAATAGCCCATGCTTAGTGCTTAGCTCTTTTCCAATTATAGATGTCCTAATTGTAAGAGCATTTCCGCCAGCTACCTCTCCTAATAATTTAGTTCTGCCATATAAATCCAGCGGATCAGGGGTATCGTCTTCAGTATAGCGGCCTTTCTTGCCAGAAAAAACACAATCCGTACTTAAATGAATCAACCGGCAATTATCCATACTACACAGAGCAGCAAGCTTATGTGGAAAAAGAGAATTTATCTCAATACTTTTTATAGGATTAGTGGCCTCTCTTATCTGCTTGACAATCCCAATACAGTTAAGAATTACATCCGGGTTAACCGTGTTCGCAATCTTTTCAAAAACCGGAAAATTTTCCGTGCAAACACCGCAAATGGTCTTTTTCTTATCAAAAATCGCAAATCTCTTTACTTCAGAGAAAGTGCCGCGAATCGTTGCATATACGTCAAAATCCTTTCTAAATGACTGCCAAGCGGCATGACCCAGCATCCCATTTCCACCTAAAATTAAAACACGCATTAAAACTTTACTCCTTTTATTCCTTTAATCAAATTGTCTAATTGATTTATAAGTTTACTTCGGCAAAAGTTACTTTCAAAATACTTCCGTCCGTTTAAGCCCATTGCCTGACGTTCACGCTCATCCATATGATACATCTTTAAAACTAATTTTGCAAGCCCCAAAGGATTCTCCGGAGGACATGAAAATCCCGTTCTTGCCTCTTGAATAATCCTTGCGCCTTCACCTGCCAATGAAGCGATTATCGGTTTAGCGCATGCCAGATACGACTGTACTTTTGAGGGAACAGTAAGTTTAAATATCTCCTCGTCTTTAAGCGTGACCAATAGGGCGTCTGCGAGCGCAAAATACCGTGGCATTGATTCAGCCGGATGCCTTCCCAAAAATATAAAATTACGTCTCAAATTACGCGCCGCCACCTCATCTTCTGCCCATCGCCGCATCCTTCCATCTCCAATAACTATCCAATAGATATCCGTATGCTCCCTTAATTTCTCCGCAGCCGAGATGATAGTTGGAAAATCCTGTGCGGCTCCGATATTACCGGCAAACATAACAATAAAGCCCCGGGGTATTTCTTTGCGTTCCGGAGCATCGTCTCCCAGCTCCATTGGACAATAGAGTCCTTCAGCGCTATTAGGAAAATAAGCGATCCGGTTCTTATCCACTCCAAAGCTTAGAATCGAAGGGATGAATGCTTTTGACTGCACGAGGATCAGATTACATCTATGATATATAAAATGTACCAGTTTTTTTGCAAGTTTCAGAAAAATCGTAGACTTAACCGCCCCTGTGGCTGACAGGCTTTCCGGCCATAGATCCTGCACCCAGAAGAAAAGGGGCGTAGATTTGATCTTCTTTAACAATATCGCCGGCAGTCCCACGCTAATTGGCGATGGTTCATATACAAATATCAGATCAAACTTCCCACGGCAAATGAATGGAGCAAAAACGATCCCTGATACCACAAAAGAAAAATAGTTCAAGGCGAGGCATATACTGCCTCCGCACCCTCTGGGCATCACCGGAAGTCGCAAGATTTTTACCCCATCCCAATTTTGCCGCAAGTTTTTAAATAATCCATATCCGGCAAAATATTTGCCTTCCGGATAATTAGGTATCCCCGTCAACACGGTAACCTCATGCCCTTTTAGAGCAAGGCTCGCGGCTAAATCATTAATCCGAAAGTTTTCGGGCCAGAAATACTGGGTTACAATAAAAATTTTCATAGGTCTCAATTAGATATAAAATTAATGCTTATAATTAATCGCAATTTGGTTAAGAAACGTAAACGTGTTATGCGCGCAACTCTCCCAGGTGTAAGCCTTAGCTTTTTTATAAGCGGCTCCGGCCTTATCTGTCCTCATATTTGGAGAATCTATCAATCTCTTAAGCGCATCGGCGATCTCCAACGGCCTCTCAGGATCAAAATAAACTGCGGCATCGCCCAATATTTCCATCATAGGCCCTTTATTTGAACAAGCTATCGGTAATCCAGCTGCCATAGCCTCTGTTACAATCTGCCCGAAGGTTTCGCAACTGGACGCAAAGACAAAAACATCTGTCTGCTGATATAAATCAAACAGCTTGGAATACGGGATTTCTCCCCGATAATAAATAAAAGTCTCTTTTGGATCAAATTTAAGAAGAGATCGACGCAACCATTTCAAAGCCGGAGGATAAGCAGAGCCGATTAAATCGAGCTGAACAGGATATCCTGCCTCTTTTAGCTTAGTGGCCGCTTCGGCCACATGCCACTGATGTTTATACAAATCAATATTCGAAACATATAAGAGCCTAAATGGTTTTTCTATAGAATAATCTTTCAGATCCTTTTGTGCTCGGGGAGGTAGAAGAAATTGCTGATCTACCCCATGAGAAATAATAGTTACCCGGTCATGGCAGGATTTTATGTTTTTTATAACCTCATCCTGCGCATAAAGTGTCAAAAAAATTAAACCATCGGCGGCGCGAAAAGTACGCTTTTGAGACCAATGCAATAAGACATTCCGCAGAAACATCCAGGATACTCCATATCGCCGGATCTCTCTCCACTGAAAAGGAATTAGATTTTGTGACATTGTCACAAAAGGTCGGAATGAACCATGATATGATCCTCCGGGCACAAAAAGTAGATCGCATTTTTCTTGACGTAGCAAGCATTCCAATACAAACCTTTGCCAATACAAGCGCATAGGTAATGCGCGATCCAATAGCGGCTCACGAACCTTGCGCAACCACGACTTTTCCTCTAATCGGTTTAAAATAGAGCTCCCGCCCCAAACGATAACCTGAGTAAAGCCGTAGTCACTCGGGTTTGCGGCATGCAACAGCTCCATTAAATGAGTCACGCCTCCGCCAGCACGAATATTAGATGCATCAATACCAAGCTTCATTTATAGAACCTTCTCTCAATCATCAAAAATAGAGCAAATTTTTGCAATACCCAGGAAAATAATCTGGACTGAACAACCCAGATAGCCAGGCTTCCACAAAAAAACAAGAAGAAATATGGCCCGACACTTCGCGGGGCTATCCCGAACTGAGCCACATTATTCGCTACGGTTAACCCATATATGGCGCAAAGAAACGGGTTGGCGGTTAACACAAAAACTAGGTTTTCGCTAAACAATACAAGTAATGCAAACGCCACCATCCCCAGCATTACCATCCATAATGAACCACTGTAATACAAGAAGCCAGGGGCTCCGGGTAGACTGCCAAATTGGTATTTACTGACATCCGAATAACGGTAAATGGATTTGCATACTTCTTGATATAGGCCTACTTTTCCTATCTCGCACTTTTCTGTCATTGCCTCTAAGAAAATGGTGCCTCCTTTTTTAGGATAGGCCTGAATAGCCATAACCCCTTCAACACCAATCCAGCGATCAACACTCAATTGCAATATGCGCCGGAGGGCACCACCTTTCATTTGGTAACTAAATTCTTCGAGTAACATTCTAAACTGCGGGGCTTCGATCTTCATAATTTCTCTTTTTTCAGCATTTCCTTCTAGCAAACGTTTTTCCGGGCCAATTTTATCTACCGCTAGCTCGGGGAGGCTGCTTCCCGTTGATTCGCGCTTACGGATTAATTCATCTGCGTCTGAAATTTTGCCGTTAACCGTTACTGAAGCCCTACGTTTTATCAAATTAGCCTTCTCTTCAACTAATTCACGTAGACGTCTTTCCAGCGGCTCGCCTTTATCGATAAAATCCTTCACCTGTGCAATCCCCCCGTCTAATACCTCCAAACGGATTAATTCATCTGCGTCTGAAATTTTGCCGTTAACCGTTACTGAAGCCCTACGTTTTATCAAATTAGCCTTCTCTTCAACTAATTCACGTAGACGTCTTTCTAGCGGCTCGCCTTTATCAATAAGATCCTTCACCTGTGCAATCCCCCCGTCTAATACCTCCAAACGGATTAATCGGGAATTATTTTTTATAGTAAAAATTCTTTTGTCAATTCGCGCAATCTCCTTCTCAAGCGCCTCGGGTGAAATGCTACTTATCAAATTAGCCTTCTCCTCAATCAACTCTCGCAAATGCTTTTCCAGCGGCTCGCCTTTATCAATAAGATCCTTCACCTGTGCAATCCCCCCGTCTAATACCTCCAAACGGATTAATCGGGATTGAGTTTTAGATGTAAAGTCACCAATATTTGGATACAAGCAAGCCCTGTAGGTAGATGTCACCGACAGTGAAATAACAAACAGGCCAACGAAGGCAACAGCTATAAGTATGGCTTTTTTTCGCGAAGCCCCGACTATCGCCTGCTTATTTTTATAGAGCGCCAGCATCAGCGGAATTGTGTGAAAAATATAAATCGCGCGACTTAACAATGAGACACTCGAAAAGAATGCCTCCGCGAGAATAGCGTACACCGGCAATGATATGTTTTTTCTCAAAGATATATCCCACCAAAGCAGCGTCGCTATGCCCATGGCCAACCCCATGCCCAACACCCAATAAATCACCGCATTTAGCGGCCAGAGCAATATGGTGCGAGGAACCAAGCCACTCTGTTGGATACCGTAGATAACATTAATAACGGCTAGTCCCATCGCTACAGTCAGCATACTTATCCATAGCCATTTCCTTATTCTCGGATACCACACTGGCGCCCTAAACCCTCCTTCCGAAATAAGCATTGTTGATTTACGGCCAGCAAGCCCGTATAAAAGCCGCCCCACCACCACACCTATGCTTGCAACAATAGCAACCCATAGAACCCCATCCCAAGCCGCAGCAGTCCCATCAAAAGATCCAATTGGCTCCACATAGGGGTAGTCAAATATAGTGTGAACCGTCAGCTTGAGCCAAAAACCCAGCCAAAGAAAGACCACTAAAAAAAGGTATCCATAACTTACTTGCCGGTAAAATCCGCTCACCAGCATGGCCAAAAAGGCTACCGAAAATAGCGTATATATTAGCTTAGAACCTGGAAATCCGATTAAGCCACCCACAAACAAAGACAGCCAAAATAAAACTCCAGCCAACACAAAATACTTCTTTGAAAATCTGTGTGCCATTTTCCTAAATTCTCCTAATGTAATGCACTGCTTTAACAATGTCCCACTTGCCCCGAATAGATTATGTCCTAGCCTATATTCTGTGCAAGCTCGCTTTTCTTAAGAGGTTAGCAACTAACCCCGATTGAAAAAACCAGATAAAAATCAACCCGCAAAACACCATAAAAAGATGGATTAATACCTGTCGTGGCGCCACACCAAGTTGAGCAATCAAGTTCGCGACATTCATCCCATATAAGGAGCATAACAACATGTTACCAGTCATAGAAAGAACCGAACTTTCACTAAATAAAACCGCTAATGTCAGCACGAGCAACCCTAGAAAAACATACCATAGAGAACCAGTATAATAAAAAAAAGCAGCAGCACCTGGCAAACTGGCGAATGCATATTTGCTCATATCCATTTCCTGATAATGCGATTTGCATACCCTCTGGTAGAAGGTAACGTCTCCTATTTTTGGTCGCTCTGTCAATGCGCTCAAAAACAGTGCATCGTTTTTTTTCGGATAGGAATACACGGCCATTACACCCTCAACACCAATCCAACGGTCTACAATGAACCTAGTAGCGCCCACTCCTTTAGCAACCAATCCTTCTTTGATGCTATTAAAGTCGATAGGAACATTGGAATAATGATAATTTCTTAAAATATTGACGGCTGAAAATGAAATAATAAAAAGACCGATGAAAACGACAACTAACAGCATTACTTTTTTTAACGAAATTCTAACTAGGATCGACCTATTCTTATAGAGCGCCAGCATCTGCGGAATTGTGTGAAAAATATAAACCCCGCGACTTAACAATGAGACACTCGAAAAGAATGCCTCCGCGAGAATAGCGTACACCGGCAATGATATGTTTTTTCTCAAAGATATATCCCACCAAAGCAGCGTCGCTATGCCCATGGCCAACCCCATGCCCAACACCCAATAAATCACCGCATTTAGCGGCCAGAGCAATATGGTGCGAGGAACCAAGCCACTCTGTTGGATACCGTAGATAACATTAATAACGGCTAGTCCCATCGCTACAGTCAGCATACTTATCCATAGCCATTTCCTTATTCTCGGATACCACACTGGCGCCCTAAACCCTCCTTCCGAAATAAGCATTGTTGATTTACGGCCAGCAAGCCCGTATAAAAGCCGCCCCACCACCACACCTATGCTTGCAACAATAGCAACCCATAGAACCCCATCCCAAGCCGCAGCAGTCCCATCAAAAGATCCAATTGGCTCCACATAGGGGTAGTCAAATATAGTGTGAACCGTCAGCTTGAGCCAAAAACCCAGCCAAAGAAAGACCACTAAAAAAAGGTATCCATAACTTACTTGCCGGTAAAATCCGCTCACCAGCATGGCCAAAAAGGCTACCGAAAATAGCGTATATATTAGCTTAGAACCTGGAAATCCGATTAAGCCACCCACAAACAAAGACAGCCAAAACAGGAGCCCAGCCAGAATTATACCCGTAATCACAGGATTATGACTCCATCTTCGAGGGATATTATTTTCCATTTTTAAAACAACCTTCTATTTTCGAAACGGAGTGGCCATTGTTCTCCATATACCCGCTACTACGCGTTTTTCAGTCTCACCAAAAATACCGATAGCAAAACCGGCAACAATATAAATAACCCCAAGTACACTGCCAACAAGCCCAAATCCCAGCCATGTAGTCGCGACTGGCCGCATCAAAAACGACAACCCGATAAATCCAGTTCCCAACAGGATTGGTTTGAAATAGGCCTGCCGGAATAATTGCATTACCCCAATTTGAAGATAACAACGCAATACAATAACCAAATAAACAATATCCACACTGCATGTGAACAGTAACGCCCAGCCTGCGCCTTCTATTCCCAATGGCCGAATGAATATAAAGCAGAATGTCGCTAATGCCACCGCTCGGATAGTTGTATATATCGTAAATTGCCGTATCTTTCCGAGCCCTACCATCACATTATTGGGTAAAGTAGCTGTCAAAGTTCCAATATAACCTGCCAACGCCAATAATCGTAAAACTCCTACTGCTTTTACCGAAATTGTGGGCGTCCAAAGTGTTAAAAATAAATCTCCGAGAACAAACAGAGGGATAAAAACTAATCCTGCCAGTGCCGCAATAAATTGTGACGAACGAATAAAGATATCACGCAGCCGATCCATTTGCCCTAAACTTTGCAACTCACTTGCCATTGGAAAAATAAAGCCAAGCATGTAGGCAAGCATATAGCCCAACGAATTTACCAGCATAAAGGGCACGGAGTAAATACCTACCGCGGCCACACCCACCCAGACGCCGAGCAAAGTCTGGTCAAGACGGCTCACCAAGCTGCTTGTAAGGCGATTGAACGCACCATATCCAACATAACCGCGCACCCTCCGCAGCGTCGCCTTATGCATCCCAATAACAAAACGGAAACTTGGTAGTAGGCGACGCACCAATATGAAATATATTGGGCCAGCCAATACGGTAAAGATGACGCGAATTAAAACATAACCGACAACGCCATAACCCGCATACACGACCCCCAATCCGATCAACGTTCCGGCCGTACTGAGCAACACCGAAACGGAATAGTTAAGGTCAAGCCTGTGAAGACCCATCGCCACAGCGCGCCCCCAGGACATCCCCACGCTGCCTAAGAATCCGATGCCGGCCAAACGAAAGACCATCACGGCCTGACTAACTAAATTCTCCGGAACTTTAAATACCAAATTCACAAGCCATTCCGCTAAAAAAATAATTACAACCATACCTGCCAGTCCGATGCCCGCATATAACTGCAAGGTAGTACTCAGTAGGTGATTTTCTGCTGCGAAATTTTTACAGGCATGGTCTTCGGCGAGAAATTTGGTAATGGGCAGGTCTAATCCCATGTCCATGAAAGTCATATAACCGATGATAACAGCTACCAGGCTTTGCAGGCCATATGCTGATTTCCCGAGCATACGCAGTAATAATGGCAGGGTTATTAAATTAACTAGCATAGGCACGGCATAGCCCGTCACACTGGAGACCATATTAATGGATGAGCGTTGCAAGCGATTCATATTTTAATAATTCCTTTTACGTCTTGCGCGGTCAACCCTAATGCTTGAATAATCGTATCTGCATACGCGGATGGCAAAAACCTTGCAAATCGAGGACTCGCCAAATACGAGCGGATAGCCTTCTGGAAACGCTCATACTCGTGCTCCGTTATACCGCATAAATATTTATCCAATTCTGAATCATCCTTAAACCGACGGCGATCAATGAATGCCCCTGCATCCACGTAGTCATTAATATTAAGCGCGCCCCAATAAATGGGTACGCAACCACAGCGCATACTATCAAATATTTTCTCCGTGATATAACCCGGCTCGTCACGCACGTTTTCGTAGCATAAACTGAAACGATAATATGGCATCACATCCCACTTATTTTTGACTGTTCCACGGTACGATGGATAAATTTGTTGTGTAAAAGGCAACACTTTTTCCAAAAGATTCATTGGACGATTCCACCCCACGCCATAGAGATCGAAATCATCAGAATAATTCCGTTCAAAATACCTTATGGCCGCACGCCGCGCCGAATACAGCTCCTTTGGATAATGAGAAAATTTGTTCATTGATATATTTATTAGTAATTTCTTTTTCGCAAAGGGAATCTTCGGAATTTCCGTAAATTTCCTCGTTTGAGGCCAGCATATTTTGAATACTTTACGCCCATCAACAAAAGTATCATGCCATGTAAAGATAACAGGAAACATTTTATGTAATTTTGAGTCCCAATTTTTCGGACAAGCGGCCGGCGCTTCCCAAAGAAACAGTGCCAAGCGATCCTTCATACCTGCTTGAATGCATTCGTCATACACATTCCGAACCAAAAGTTTGTTCTTAATTTTGGATTTGGTCTTCTTGGCCATTCCACGCCAACCTGAATATGTTAACACACTGCTTACATCATTAAAAAAAATCCACTCACACCCCTCCAAGGAGTTATTGTCTGCTGCCTTAAAATCATATCCAAGCTCAGAAAATCGCTCTCGCAAATAGATAGCTGGGTCGTTATAACCATCACGTTCATTGGGATCAAACATGCTACTATCATCACCGGACGCCGAATGTATAAGAATTGTTCGCATACCTTAATGTACCTCTACTCCAAAACCAACCTGTAAAAAAATCTCCAATAAACGCTTATCCATAGTGTGCTCTCTCAGGGTTCGTTCATATCCATGGCAAGCAATGGTTTGTCGCTCTTTATTGTCGCGCAAATAGTAACGAATTTTTTCCACTAAATCATCCGGATCGACATACAGGGTGATCTCGCTACCGATCTGATAAACCCGCTCCAATCCTTCTGCATAGTACGAAAGCTGAAAACCACCGCAGGCATTAATTTCAAAATGCCTCCCTTTTATTTGCTCCGCAGTCTTCATTCCCGAGTGCGTAAAAGCCATAGCTGCCTGGCGCCAAACACGAAGGGTGCTATTAATCGGCCTAGATAATGTTAACAAATATCGAATATCCCATGAAACACAATTCGACAAATTTAAATTAATACGACTTTGGTTGAAAACATTTATCATTTCCTGCGTACTTAAAACGCCTCGTGGCCACCCGGATCCCCATACTTGCACTTTAAACCCATGCTTATTCAACCGGTTTATATACCACTCACGCTGAGGATGATACTGTCCGACAAAAGAAATATCATACCGCTTAGATAGATCTTTTTTGCGATAAACTTCATGATTGCACGCAAACGGGGAATAAATCACATTTGTAAATCCGACGTCCCGAAACTTGCGTAATCCATTAACATCTGATGTAGTAATAAAATTAAAGTGTTTTGCCCAAAAACGAGAATACTCAATCCTCCACATATCATCAAACAAGTAACCTATCGTAATCGTATGTTTACCTATCTCGTCTACAATTTCCGGAATAAATTGATCGGTATGAGGGATGAAAATAATGACATCAGGGCACTCGCGCTTAACCATGGCCAATAACGTCTGATTCATGGCCACCCGACCCTGTGCCTGTATTCTAGCGACAAAATCAAATGTCATAACCTTCCCCACCAACCGTTCCAACGGTTGCTGAAAATTAAAATACTCGTATGAGGTTGCCGAATCCAGCGGACCCGCAACAAGAAGAACCTTCATATCGCCTATAGACATCATTTTTAAAAACTCCTCGGACAATTCTACTATTTATATCTACAAATAAATTTTTCAAACGTTTCCACCAAACGATCTAAATCCTTTTGGCTATCGAAGGGGTGTATGCCCATATAAAATCCCCGTGCATGCACTTCATCAGCGCCCGGCAGATCTGTTCCCTGCAGTTCCGGAAACATCTGACATACAGGCTGTCGCGCAAGGTTACCGGCCACTATCGGACGTGTTTCAACGCCCTGTTCTTCCAGATAGCTCAAAAGTTCAGTTTTTAAAAAAGGGCAACTCGCTGTTAGCATAATCGGCAGAGCAAACCATGAGCATTCAGCTTTTGGATGTACCTCCGGGGTACACATCAGATCGGTATGTTTGCTCAAATATTTTTTAATATATGTGGCATTTTTAAGACGCTGGGCATGAAAAGCAGGTAACCGTTTCATCTGCTCCAAACCAAAACCCGCCTGTAATTCAGTGGGACGTACATTGAATCCCCAATTTAAAAACATATATCGCGGATCTAAATCATCCTGACGATTAACTTGGACATACCGGGCATTCCTCGCCCAGCCATGAGCGCGCAATAACCGAAACAAATCTGATAACTCCTGATCACGACAAATAATCATGCCGCCTTCCATAGTGGTGATATGGTGCGAGAAGAAAAATGAAAATGCTCCCGCCAAACCAAATGTACCTACCGGCTGACCGTCAAATTTGGCGCCCAAGGCCTCACAGCAATCTTCAATCAGAGTCAGGTCGTGCTTCTGGCTCAATGCCAAGATGCGCTCCATATCACAGGGATTTCCCATAAGGTGAACCAGTGAGATGGCACGCGTACGCGGGCCTATCTTAGCTTCCAGATCCTTTAAATCCATATTCAAGCTAACCGGGTCAGTATCAACAAAGCGCACCTTCAATCCAGCCATCATGGCCGACCAAATCTGGGTGGGCCAGGTGACAGATGGTACCAGAATTTCATCACCGGGTTTCAGTAGCTTGGCCTGAGGATTAATCATCGCAAAAGCAATAAGTAAATCAGCCGAAGACCCGCTATTTACCATAATAGCTTCTGTAATTCCATGGGCTTGCGCAAATTGGCATTCAAATGCAGTTGTTTTTTCCCACATAGTTGTGCGAAAGGAACAGAGCGAATCAACCGCCGCAAGCACTTCCTCCACCTCGTATGTCGCCACACTGAGGGGATACCAGTATTTTTGCGGTTTATAGCTGTTAATACGTGAACCTTCCTTCAATAAATCCTGCAAAGGTTTTCTTAGCTTATGCGTATATTCTAAATTCATTTTACACTCCTTTGCACACCATAACGTTGTTCAAAATCAGATACAACTGCTCTTAAACCATCTTCAAAGTTAATTTTGTATTTCCACCCAAGCGCGTGCAATTTACTAACATCCAATACTTTACGCGGCATTCCATCCGGCTTAATTGCATCCCATATAATGTGCCCGTCGTAACCCACAATACGAGCAACAATCTTGGAAAGCTCGCGGATAGAAAAGTCCTCACCCGAGCCAACGTTGATAATCTCCGGGGACTCATACTCGCGCAGAAGAAAAAAACAGGCATCTGCAAGATCGTCTATATGTAAAAACTCACGACGAGCACTGCCGGTTCCCCAAATAGTCACCTGAGGCGAATGTTGCCATTTAGCTTCTACAAATCGACGAACCATTGCAGAAATAACATGCGACCGCTCAAATTCGAAATGATCACCGGGGCCATATACATTACACGGCATGGGACTGATTACATTCATACCATATTGCTGATGCAAAGCCTGGGCAAGACGAATACCTGCGATCTTAGCTTCAAGCTCTTTCAGATCCATATTTAGGCTATTTGGGTCCGTATCTACAAATCGGACTTTTAATCCTGCCATCATTGCCGACCAGAGCTGCGTAGGCCAGGTAACTGAAGGCACCAGAATCTCATCACCCGGATTTAAAGATTTGATCTGCGGGTTTACCAATGCAAAGGCGATCAGCAGATCAGCGGAGGATCCACTATTGACCATGATCGCCTCTGAACAGCCTGCAGCATGCGCAAACTGCCGTTCAAATTCACCTGTTTTTTCCCACATTGTAGTCCGAAAAGAACACAGCGAATCCATTGCGGCTAAAATTTCTTCTACATCATACGTGGCCATACTGAGCGAGTACCAGTATTTCTGGGGCTTATAACTATTGATGCGGGAAGCTTCCTGCAACAAAGCCTGAACGGGTTCGCGTAATTTATGAGTTTGTTCCAAATTCATGAATATCTTCTCCCTTAGCGCGGATAACGTGCTTCAAAATCCGCTACAACCGACCGGATACCTGTCGTCAGATCGATTTTATGCCTCCAACCGAGAGCATGTAACCGGCTGACGTCCAACAATTTCATCAACATTCCGTCGGGCTTAGCTGGGTCCCACTCTATCCTCCCGTTATATCCCACGAGTGACGCTATCATCTCGGCTAATTCGCGTATAGTCATATCCTCTCCGGAACCGACATTAATAATCTCGGGCGAATCATAATGTTTTAACAGAAACAGGCATGCGTCCGCCAGATCATCCACATGCAATAGCTCTCTACGGGCGTTGCCTGTGCCCCATAAGGCTACCGCCGGCTTGTTGTCCCTCTTGGCTTCAATAAAACGCCTGACCAGAGCGGGTAAAAAGTGCGAACGCTCAACCTCAAAATGATCACCCGGCCCGTATACGTTTGAAGGCATCGGACAGATGACACTCAAACCAAATTGCTGCCGAAGCGCCTGTGCCAAACGAATGCCCGCAATTTTTGCAATCGCATAAGATTCATTTGTCGGCTCTAAGCGGCCGCTCATAAAATAATCTTCGCGCATAGGCTGAGGGGACTTACAAGGATAGATACATGAACTTCCCAGAAAAACGGTCTTTGTTACCTGAAAATGCCGGCATGCCAGCAAAATATTATTTTGAATTTCGAGGTTTTCCACTAGAAAATCCACGGGCGCAGCCATATTGGCAAAAATCCCCCCCACCTTTGCCGCGGCGATAACAACATATTCCGGCTTTGTGCTCTCAAAAAAACGCCAGACAAGTTCGCGGCACATCAAATCCAGCTCGGAATGTTTCCGCAGAAGAAGGTTATTAAATCCATTTTTCTGAAAACACCTCACCATGCCCGCGCCGACAAGCCCTCCATGACCAGCGATATAAATCTTTGAATGAGATGTTAAATTACTAACTTTCATTTTATCGGTTTCCTCAACCATACGTTTCTCCGTTCATATGCGCGTGATAACTTCCGCCCCATAAAAGTTCCCACTCCCAGATTAATGCCAACCAATAATCCTAACCCCATCAGCAATCGCACAAAAGTTTTAGGATGATTAACTGCCATGATAAAATGTCTGAACGCCATAGCTCCCCTTAACCGCTCTCTGGCTTCAGGCGCTTTTCCCATAACCAAAAGGTTTTGGGCACATAACGCTCCGTCTGCCGCGCGATACATATTATAACAAGCTAACGATTTCGGCTCAGCGATACGCCTCCCTTCAGGCTCGTTCAGGTGCTCGTCGATAACAGTGTAAAAATCGGGTAAATTGGTTCGCCCTCTCATGATCACCGCGCTTCCCTGGCTGCCGGAAATTCGGTATTTGTGCAGCGGTTCGTCGATTATGCCTATCGGGCCGAATTGTTTCGCCATGCGCAGGTACAGGTCGATATCGGAAGCTGAAGCAAACTTTTTCCAGCAAAAGCTACCTGTTTTGTCAAGCACCTCCCGCCGCGTCATCATTGTCGGGACAAGAGTAAAAGTGCCGTATTTCAGCAAGGCATTAAAATACTCTGAAAACTTGAAACAGACGCGCCCCTGTAGTTCTCCCGGTAATCGTATACTGCCCATCCGGATAGGCCGGTCTTGCTCACTTATAGTTTGCGTCATTGTAAATACCGCGCTCGCTTCTGGATGAACCTTGAAAAACTCAGCCTGATGCCGAACCATGGCAGGGGTGTAAATATCATCGGCATGGTAAAGCGCTATCAGCGGCCCACTGGCAAGTGAAAGTACGTAGTTCCAGTTATTTTCTGCGCCGCCTTCTGTTTGCGAATTAAAGCAGTACCGCACGCCACGCCCGGCATATTCCCGGACGATCTTAGCCGTTTCGTCAGTAGAACAATTATCCGAGACAATAATTTCACAATTCGCATAATCCTGGGCCAGGATTGATTCCAAAGTACGCGCGATAGTACGCGCGCCGTTATGAACAGGCACACATACCGTAACTTTTGGTAACCCCAAGGCCGTCTTCATCATCATTTTGATAATTTCCTGAAAAATACATCAAACTGTTCACATACGTATTTCAGCATTTCTTTGGTAAGCCCGGGATATACGCCGACCCAAAACAAACTACTCATGACCAGGTCGGTATTATTTAAATTCCCGGACACCTTATATCTTGTTTTTTCATATGCCGGCTGCTTTGTTAAGTTCCCCCCAAAAAGCATACGCGTTGCTATTTTATTTCGTTCCAGATAGCTTACGATATCATTTCTGGTAAAAGGCGCAGTTTCTCTTACTAAAATCGGGAAACCAAACCAGCTGGGGATGGATCCTTCCGTCGGTTCAGATAAAATCAGATACTTCTCGTGCTTTATCAAACGCTTCTTAAAAAAAGAAAAATTTTTCTTACGTATTTCAATAAATCCGGGCAGCTTCTCTAATTGCGCAACTCCTATCGCCGCCTGCATATCCGTAACTTTCAAATTATATCCAATATGAGAATAAACGTATTTGTGATCATACCCATATGGCAAATTACCGAACTTTTGGCCAAACCTTTTCTTACAGGTGTTGTCGTGCCCCGGGTCACACCAGCAGTCCCTCCCCCAATCCCTAAAAGACATTATTATCCGTTTTAAAAGCGGGTTGTCGGTAACTACCGTGCCTCCTTCGCCCATAGTAATATGGTGCGCGGGATAAAAACTGCAAGTAGAGATGTCGCCAAACGTTCCGGTATACCTGCCTTTATATTTTGATCCAAGGGCGTCACAATTATCCTCAATGAACCATAAATTATATCTCTTTGCTATTTTTAATATCGAGCTTATGTCCGCAGGATTGCCCAATGTATGTGCGATAAATATAGCTTTGGTTCTCCTGGTAATAGCCTTTTCGATATTTTGAACCTGTATATTATATGTCCATGGTTCTACGTCGACAAACATAGGAACCAGGTTATTCTGCAGAATAGGATTAAGAGTGGTGGGAAAACCGCAGGCTGTGGTAATGACCTCGTCCCCCGGTTTTAATTGCCTGCTTTTCAATAAAGGGGATGTTAAGGCGGAAACTGCCAAAAGATTAGCCGAAGAACCGGAATTTGTCAGAAGACAATATTTAGCTCCCAGGAAATCGGCAAGGTCGCTTTCGAATTTATCCGCATATCTGCCCGCAGTAAGCCAAAAATCCAGGGAAGCATCAACTAAGGCCAAAAGCTCTTTCTCGTCAAAGACTCTGCCCGCATAAGGAATGCGCTCAATGCTACCTTTGGCGCTTCCGGACACGTGATAAGCCCTATAGAACTTCTTTACATCATCAAATATTCTTTGTCTTATTCTATATGCCGGTTTTTTCATTGAATTTTCTCGGTAGCGCTTCAATTAACATGTTATCCTTCAATTCCTTTTCGGAAAGAACGGGATCCTGTTCTTCTATAGGCTTTCCTACGGCCAGCTTAGGAAGCACTAAATTATTCTTCTTCAGCATTATTTCCAAGAACTCCGAATCTTTGTTTTTAAATATATCATTGAGTCTTTTTTCCAACCCAGATAATCCTTTGATCCTGGCAGAATGAATTCCGTAAGCAGAAACCACTTCTTTAAAGTCAGGCTGGCTGTACCCTTTTACCGTAGACTGAAATTTACTATTAAAATACTGTTTCTGGAACTGGCGTATCATGCCGTAGCCTTTATTGTTAAGCAATATTATCTTGATTGGAAGATTATGGTGGCGCACGGTCTGAAGCTCCTGTATATTCAACTGAAAGCCGCCGTCGCCGGTTATTACAACGACCGTCTTTTTTGGCTCGGCAAAAGATGCCCCTATCGCCATGGGCAGGCTTGACCCCATAGATGCCATGCCGCCCTGTGTGATCAAACGCTGTCCTTTCCTTAATGCAAGAGATTGCCCTGCCCACATTTGATGCTGACCCACATCCAGACATATTATGGAATCGCTAGGTAAGACTTTAGATAATATATGCATCAGAAAATTGGGATCGATATCCTTGCCTCCTGGATTTTTCCATGATGGATATCTCTCTTTATATCCAGAAATTTTGTCTACCCATGATCTGATCCGTGCCTTCTCATATCCGGTCAGCTTCTTATTAAAAGTCGAAAGAAAATCTCTTATATCGCAAATTACTCCTATATCGGTTTTAACTTTACTATTAATTTCACGCGGATCAATATCTACATGCACAAGCTTAGCGCCCCGGGCGAATGTAGAGGGATTTGTTCCCGTCTGTCTTGTGTCCAGCCTGGTACCTAAAGCTAAAATAAAATCAGCATTTGCGACCGTCAGATTAGCATAGCGATTGCCGTATGTTCCTAACATGCCGCAAAAATTAGGCAAATCGTGAGGGCACGAATCCAACCCCATCAGAGATGAAACTACCGGTATTCCCGTTTTCTTTAATAACTCGAGAAGCTCTTTTCTCGCATTTGATACCCCCACTCCTCCTCCGACGAGAATTACCGGGCGCAAAGCGAAGGATACTAAATCTGCTATCTTACAAATAGTATGCGGATTCGTTTTTGGATTTTTGCTCCTGATTTTGTTATTGGAAGCTAACTTATTTACGGGAATGTCGAAACGCTGTACGTTCATAGGGATATCCAGAAGAACCGGCCCGGGTCTGCCTGACCTTGCAACAGAAAAAGACCTTTCCATGTAGCTTTTTATCTTCCCAGGATCGGTTATAAGATGCGCTTCTTTTACTATAGGTCTTACAATGCTGACAATATCAGTTTCCTGAAAACCGATCTGCCTTACCGGCTTATTGAATTTGAATTCATACGTATTTACCTGGCCCGTGATAAACAAAGTGGCGGTTGAATCAAAAAAGGCGCTTCCTATACCAGTTATCAGGTTCGTGGCTCCCGGGCCGCTGGTGGCCATCGCAACCCCTACATTACCGCTTATTCTGGAATAACCCTCGGCGGCAAATGCCGCGGCTTGTTCATGGTGCATAGATACAGCGGTTATATCCTTTTTTTCATAGATTGAATCCAAAAAATGCGTAATGGCTCCGCCGCATACCTCAAAAATGTGGCTCACCTTTTCTCTGCTTATGAACTTTATTACATAATCGGATAGCTTCATACCTTACTGGTATAACCTTTCATTTTTTCTGAACCAATCTATCGTTCTCTTTAAACCTTCATCGATACAAACCATAGGTTTCCATTTTAGCAACGCACGTGATCTTGATGTATCGGCTACCCAATTTTTTGGCTCTATCTTATTTGAGGCTATTTTTTTAATCTTAACCACCACATTATCACTTACCGCTCTTGTGATCTTTTCAGCCAGCTTTTTGATGGAACACTGTTTGCCTGAACCTATATTAAATATGTGCCCGCCCATACTACCGCTTCTTTCCAGCGCTTTTTCGTAGGAATCCACGACATCGTCTACAAAAATAAAATCCCTTACAGAATCCGGCGAAGAGATATTAACCGTCTTATTTTTCAGGCAAGATAATGTAATATAACTTACGGCCCGGCTTTTATCGTCAAAATAGCCATATGGAGAAAACAACCTCAATGTCATTATTGGTAATCTGTGCCTCAAGGCTGCATATTGACAATAAGTAGAAGCAGCTGCCTTTGAAATTCCATAAGGCGTTATGGGCTTAAGCTGATCAGATTCTCGCATAGGAGCGCCCTTGATCCCGTATTCAGAAGATGATCCGGTGTTTATAAAAAGTTGGAATCCTCTCTTCAGGCAAGAATTCAGAAGATTTACAGTCCCTCCAAAATTAGTTTTAAGAACGCGCGTCATATTATTTTGATTTGTATGCCCTCCATAAGTCGCAGCGTGCAATACCACGTCCGGCTTTATGCGTTTCACCGCTCTATCTACTCTTCCATTATCTAAAAGATCAGCATCGTAAGCAGAAATTTGACCTATTACATCCCTTATTCTCCATAAACTTGACTGCCGGCGCTTAAGGATGCTAATATCTGCTCCTTTTTTCAAAAAATGCCTAACAAGATTAGCACCCACGAATCCGGTGGCGCCTGTTATCAGAATCTTCTTACCTTTAATTTTCATTATTTGTTGAAGTAACCGGCATAAAAAGCCATGCTTTGCCTCAACCCCTTACTAAGGCTATACATAGGCTTCCAGTTCAGAATCCGCCGAGCTTTTGACGCAGAAAGATACTGCTCTTTTATCTCATATTCAGCCGTATTCATAATTTTGTAATTTAATCTCTTTCCGCAAGGATTAAGCCTATTAATCTCTCCCAATAATTTAACTACAGTTATCGGCTTCTCGTCGCTTAAATTAAAAACTTCTCCATAAAGTTTACGCTTTTCGAATAACTCGGCTATCCTTATATAGCCTGCCACGATGTCGTCAATATAGACATAATCACGCACGAAGGTTCCGTCGCTGCGTATCTGCAGTATTTTGTTCGAAACAAGGCATCTCATCGCGTCGGGGATGAGGCGGCTAAAATTAAAATCTCCCGGACCATATATATTCCCACAACGCGTAATCGCTACCGGTAAACCATAGGTATGGAAATATGTATTGGCAATTAAATCCGCGCAACTTTTAGAAACATCATAGGGATGGTTTGCGATCAAAGGGGCATCTTCACGATAAGGAAGTTTTTTATGACTACCGTACGCTTTATCGCTTGAAGCAACAATAGTAGCCTGTATATTCCCCTGCAGCCGAGCAGCTTCTAAAACTTCCCAGGTGCCCTTTATATTAGACTCGAATGCCTTGAGCGGATTTTTCTGGCCATAGCCAACAATCGCTTCCGCAGCTAAATGAAAAATTATGTTGATTGAGTGTTTGCGCAAAATCTTTTTAAGAAGGCTATAATCAGTGACGTTTCCCTTATAAACAATTATGTTTTTGTAATCCTGTGGGCAAAGAATGGTTTTCTTGCGAAAAGTCTTAATATCTAAACCAACTATTTTTGCTTTTGTTTTCAGTAACGCTTGGGTTAGATTAGAACCGAAAAAACCTTCAAAACCGGTTATAAGTATTTTCTTATTTTTCCAAAATTTCTTATTTATTGCCTTCATTTCCATATCTTCCAAGGGGCAGATCCTGATTGCCAAGTTTTCTCAAAGTTTATTTTATCCCTTAAGGTATCCATGCACCCCCAAAAACCGGTATGTTTATAAGAGCATAATTTACCCTGTTTCGATAACTTCTCAAGAGGTTCTTTTTCCCAGATAATAGTATCGTTGTTATCTATATAATTAAATATCCCTGGTTCAAGGACAAAAAATCCGCCATTAATCCAACCTCCTTCGCTTTTTGGCTTTTCCAAAAAAGAAGAAACCCTGTTCCCTGAATCTATATTTAACACACCAAACCTTCCTGCATTTTGAATAGCGGTTAACGTTGCTAATTTTTTGTTATTTTTATGAAATTGAACTAGTTTTCTTATGTTAATATCGGCCAAGCCGTCGCCATACGTTAAGAGAAAAGTCTTGTCTCCTACATACTTCTTCACCCTCCTCAATCTGCTTCCTGTCATTGTTTCTAAACCGGTGTCCACTAGTGTAATCTTCCACGGCTCAGAAGCGGTTGTATGGATCTTTGTTTTGTTTTTAGACAGATCTATGGTCACATCACTCATATGCATAAAATAATGAGAGAAATACTCCTTGATCATGTACCCCCGATACCCTAAACATATGACAAAATCGTTAAACCCATAATGAGAATACAGTTTCATGATATGCCAAATGACTGGCTTACCGCCAATTTCCACCATCGGTTTCGGTAAAACTTCTGTTTCTTCGCTGATCCTTGTCCCTCTACCGCCTGCTAAAATAACCACTTTCATAAAACACTCCTTTAAGTTCTTAATTTATATTTCTATACCATTCAATAGTTTTCTTTAATCCTTCTTCAAATGGTGTTTTTGCCTTAAAACCAAATTCTTTTTCTACCTTTATTATACTTAAGAATCTCCGCGGCTGGCCGTCAGAATTAGTCCTATCCCAGACAATCTTGCCCTTGAAACCAGTAAGTTTGACGATAAGATTGACTAAGTCTTTTATGAATATTTCGAATCCGGCGCCGATGTTAACTGGTTCAGATTTATTGTATTTTTCAGTGGCTAAAATAATGGCTTCCACGGCATCCTCAACATACAGGAATTCTCGGGTGGGTTTAACCGGTGCCCCAAACGTTAATGCCGGGGACAGTCCCCGTTGTCAATCGGCCTTCCACCATCTCTGAGCAAATTTTTTCTTAATAATTTTATCGCCCTTGCCGATTGCCTTTAATCCGCAAGCCCGCATATCAGCATCAATCATTATCTTTACTAAATCATAAAAAGTTACCGTCGGACACCATTTAAATACCTTCTTTACTTTCTTAATATCAGCAATAAGATTACTCACTTCCGTCGGGCGGAAATAGCGCGGGTCAATTTCTACATATTTCTTACATTTTAATCCGACATAACTAAAAGCTTCTTCTACTAATTCTTTTACGGAATGGGACTCGCCTGTACCCGTAACATAATCATCTGGTTTATCCTGCTGCAATATTCGCCACATCATCTCTACATACTCAGGGGCAAAACCCCAATCTCTCTTTGCGTTTAAATTACCAAGAAAAAGCTTATCCTGCTTACCCGACAATATACGCACTACTGCCTGAGTAATCTTTCTGCTTACAAAAGTTTCTCCTCTGCGCGGACTCTCATGGTTAAAAAGAATTCCATTAGAAGCAAATATTTTATAGCCATTACGGTAGTTTTTTGTCATCCAATAGGAATAGAGCTTAGCGCAGGCATAAGGACTTTGCGGCTGAAAAATCGTATTTTCTGATTGAGGCGGAAGCGCCACTCCAAACATCTCGCTTGAAGAAGCCTGATAGAACTTTATTTTCTTCTTACTACGGCGGATTGACTCTAAAATTCGTGTCGTGCCTAAAGCCGTGATATTCCCAGTATACTCCGGGATATCAAAACTCACTCTTACATGACTTTGAGCGGCTAAATGATATACCTCATCCGGTTTCAAATTAAAAATAATATTATTTATCTGCTCGGCATCTGATATATCTCCGTAATGCAAGAATAACTTTGCTCCTTTAGAATGCGAGTCAACATAGATGTGATTAATCCTCACGGTATTAAATGTACTCGACCTACGGATTATACCATGCACTTCATAACCTTTAGACAAAAGCAATTCCGCTAAATATGAACCGTCTTGTCCGGTAATACCGGTAATTAGAGCTTTTTTCATGACCTGACTCCGTTTATTATCGCACTTGTTGCGTTGCTTACGTTCTTTGTGTTAGATGAGTTATCTTTTCCGCTTCTTCCTTTAATTCTAAATACTCTTTCTCTTTTAGCTTAAGATAGTAGTATGTAAGGTGCGCTTGCTGATCTATGCCTTTTGGGGTTAGGATATACTTTACCTTATTAAACTTTTGCTCTTTTGAGATAAAGCTTTTTATCTTAACAAGACCTTTTTTAGCAAGGGCTTTAAGCAGATAATTGGTTTTGCCTAGTGAAATGTTGATGTGCCCGGATATGTCTCTTTGAGACAGGTCTTCCTGCGAAGATAAAAGGCGTAATATCTTAAAGATATCCTCTCCTAATTGGCCTGCGGGGGCTATGTGTTCTGGGTGGTGTTCATTCATTGAACTGTATATTATTATATTTGGTGGTTTTTGTCAAGGAATTTTTATACCTATTTGTGCCTACGAATTGTATCTGCCGTGTTTAGATTCTTCGCCCCTCATGCTACTCGGGAATGACAGTGGGTTTTATATAAGCTTTGGGATTGCCTGCCTGCCGGCAGGCAGGCTTCGATATATTCTCGCACAGACAGGAGCTTTATTTACTCTTTTGCCAGAACTCCATGAAGAAGGCGATGAATACGCCGAGCATTAAGCTTAGTATGCCGGCAAGGGTTATATTGAGCTTGATTTTCGATTTTATGCGTTCGGGTTCAAAGCGATTAATGACTTTAAAATCCTTCGCATTGGCTAAAACTAACTTTATATCCATTTCCTGTTTTTCTAAGTCAGCTATTTTTTTTAATTGCTCTGTATGGGTACTTTTTAGCAAAATATTTATAGCTATGTCTTCGGGAGAAACCGTTACCTCAGGAGCAATAATACTACATATTGAGGCTTCTAATTGGGCAATACCTGATTGAACTTGGGTTTTATATTCGTTTATCGCAACTAGATATTCTTCGTAAATTTCTTTTCTTTTTGAATATAATTTTTTAACATCATCAAGATAACTATTCGCAATGCTTTCATAGATTTTTTTAGATAAATCCGGATACTGAGCATGGACTTTGACCATTATGGAATTACTGTCTTTTACTTGTTCTACGCTTATATTTCCTCTAAGACGGCTTATTGGTTGGTCTATTTTTAATCTATCTATTGTTTCCTGGATAATAGCATCCCCTGTGATAATTTCAACCGTGGATCCAAAAGATATAATTTCATCACCAAAAGATCCGCTGGAAATAACTGCTTTAGTTTCATATGTTTTTGGTATAAGAAAAGTGAAAACTGTAGTAATAATTATTGAGGCGAAAAACAGCCCTAAAATAAACTTTTTTCTTTTTATAATGACATTTATGAGCTCGCGCAGGTCTATTTCGTCTTCGTGCGGGTTTTGATTGTCGTCCATGGGGGCCTCCTTTTTAGTTTGTGGCGTTTATAATGTTTGTCATGTGCTTTTTATATGGGCTTCGGATTGCTTCGGGCTGCGTAGCAGCCCGAAGCAATGACAACTGTGGTATATTTCTTATATTTATTGTTGAATATTACTATAATTAGATGTGTTTGTCAATGTTTTTGGCATTGATAAAGGGAAAACAGGTATGGTATAGTTATTTTAAGTTAAACAACAGGACAAATACATATAACGCGTATTTTTCCATGCCTATAAAAAAGACTACTCTGAGGATTCTGTATCAGTAAGGACAGCTCTAAAGCTTGATACCCCTCTTATCTATAAGATTGGCGGGTACTTTGGCTATGGTATGAGCATAGAGAGACAACATTCTTTGAAAACGATGCCTTAAGTTACAATAAGAATGCCGTGGAGTTTGACTATTGGTATAAATGGAAGGATTATAGATACAAACCCACTATTGAGCAGTGGGCGTTGAATGTTTCGTATAGTATTAAGTTTTGCCTTTAGATTGCCTGCCTGCCGGTAGTAGGCAGGCTTCGCTTCACAATGACAGAGATGCGTAATCTAAAATAAAGCCCTTTTAATCATAAATTCTATATTCTCATTCATATTACCGGGTATAGTTTCCGTGTCAGGGTAACGCAGTTTCCAGACACGAAACACCTCATCAGCAAAACCCTGCCCTATTGTGTTTACACCCTTAAAATCCATATTTATTGTTTTAAATTTATCCAGACCGCTCAAGACCCTGCGCGCCTGGGATCTTGAAATATATTCTTTATCCATCTTATAAAGACTGATAACAACTTTTGTCTTACTGAACTTGAAAGAATCATCCGTATATTCTCTAAAAACATCTCCAATTACACGTTTTGAATCAGGGTTTATCGTAAACACCACTCTGGTCCCGGATATATTTTTCATATCTCTTATAAAGATATCTTCTACCATATTATTGAAAATCAGCTGCTTGCGCGAACTTTGTATGGTTAAAACGTCAGCCAATTTTGATGTAAAAAATATCCCTTCACCGCTATGAGCTTCTGGAGCGGTGGTCTGCTTGCCTTTAAGTAAATCCTGTATAGCACTCATTTCGTTCGGGAGATTTTTTTTCCGCATTATGTTGTTAAATATGCCCACACCCTTGTCTACGACATCGAAACGTATGCATTCCCTCTTTCTTTTTACAATTACCCTTATATCCCTGGACATGGAATGCTCAATCGCGTTATTGAGCATTTTCAACAAAGCATAGCTAAATATGTCGGCAATATTTTTTGGCATACCGATAAAAATGCCTGTGGAATTTTTTATGTCCGCAAGCACCATATCTTCTTCAAGTCCTTTATTCTGAAGTATGCGACGAGCTTCTACTATATTCTTCTTGGCAAGATCTGCCGCTTGTTTTGTTGCTGGTATATATCGGGCGTTATTTGCCTTTCCTACCAGAATAATACGGCCTTCTTCTATTAACTGCCTGAAAAACCTGTTAATATATGCCCTGGAAAAACCTGTAGCTTTAATTATATCAGAAGACCTGACTTCCCCTTTTTTGCGCAATCTATTTACTATGAGCTTGCTTATATCCATCTGAAAGCCTTACTTTTAATTAGTTGACAACTTTAGTATATATTAAATTTTTAAAGTTGTCAACAGGTAATAAACAAAAATTCGTTTTTATCAGTAATGGCTCAGTGTTCCGCTAAGAGCTGAACTGTTACCGCGTTTATCATATCTTTAGATTCTTCGCCCCCCGCCTTTGGGTTCGGAGCTCAGAATTACAAAATCAATATTTAGACACTTGCATATACGAGCCAAGGTTTCAAGGGTGATGTTCTTTTTACCTTCTTCAATCTTGGAGATATCCGGCTATTTCATTCCTACAGTTAAAGCTAAATCTTCCTGGCTCATTTCTCTATCTATCCTTGCCTCTCTAATTCTTACACCAACACCTTTAAACAATAAAGAAGGCTTGCCTTCAATCTTTTTCCCCTTGCCCTGCCTTTTAAAAATCTCCTCATATATTGTCTGCCACCAATCCCTGAAATCCGTTTCTTTGTTCACTCTTACCCAGTACCTTCTTAATTTCGGCCAGGCCTTAATAAAATTTTCCTTTGAGATTATAGAAAAAAGCTCTTCTGGGCTCTGGCAGCGGGAAAGCAGCTTTACCATCCGGGACTGGAATTTAGTATGCTCGGGTTTTTTTAAAATATTTTCTGTTTCCTTAAGTTAGAAATCAGACAGTGCCCTATTTTTCCAACCTTAAGGTACTTTTAAACGCAGAAGTTGCAACGTGCGGCTGCCAACAAATATTTATCATCACCCGATCAGTCAATGAATTAAGTCGTGTGTCCCCCTAATACAGAAACAGTTCCCGTAGCTGTAGTTGGGTATATATGTTTTCTTTCATAATATGTCTTGCAATTTAGTTATAACTAAATTGCAAGACATTTTTATTGCATGTCAAACAGATTTAAAAATGTCCGGGGAATTTTATACGGTTACTAAGGTTATAGAGATTACGGGTTATCTAGCTTTGCGTAAAAGATGATTTACTGAAATACGGGTTACTTTTCCGTCTTTCCATATTGCAAGAGGCCTCCCGGTAAGCTTATGTTTTTCTACCACCTCACGAATAGCTTCTTTAAAGGCCTTTAGAGCTTTTACCTGCAATGTCTGTTTTGTCATTTTAGGTTTACCTCGCTATTTTTATAATTTGTTGAAATAAATTTTTATCAATGATTTCGGTTTTTCCGTTTTTTTCTTGAGCAATCAATCTGGGTATAATGTCCGCGTTGTTAAATAACAACCAAGTATCTAATAAGGGCCTATAATACTTGAAAAAATTAAAAATACTTCTATTAAATCTACGCCGTACATCAACAGCAGGTATACCGTGCCCACCTTCAGCTACCGTTTGGCCCCGCGATTATATAAACATTCTTATTCATGGCTAAAAGGATTATACCTTAGATAGGAAGCATCCGCAATATAAATTGCAAGGAATTTTGGAAAGGTTTAGGATGGCATTTATTCAAACCAGTTTATGGTGGTTTTAAGGCCATCATTAAGCGCTACAACGGGCTGCCAGTTAAGTTCTTTCTTTGCCTTTGCGATATCAGGCCTTCGGACTTTGGGGTCATTTATTGGTAAGGGCTTGTATTCTATCTTGCTCTTTGAGCCTGTAAGCTGAATGATCTTTTTAGCGAGGTCGATTAGGGTCATTTCATTGGGATTTCCGATATTTACAGGCTCATTTAAATCTGAGTTCATAAGTTTGTATATGCCATCTATAAGATCACTGACATAGCAAAAGCTTCTTGTTTGCGAGCCATTTCCATAAACCGTTAAGGCCTCTCCCTTAAGCGCTTGGTCTATAAAGTTTGGTATTGCCCTGCCATCATGGTCTCGCATATTAGGCCCATAGGTATTGAAAATACGCACTATCTTAGTGTCTATTCCATGACTTCTGTGATATGCAAGCGTTATTGCCTCCGCAAAACGTTTTGCCTCATCGTAAACACCGCGAGGACCTATAGGGTTGACATTGCCCCAGTAGGTCTCTGGCTGGGGATTTACTAATGGGTCACCATAGACTTCGCTGGTTGAGGCAAGTAAAAACTTAGCCCCATGCTCTTTTGCAACCCCTAAGGCATTATGTGTGCCTAAAGAGCCGACTTTAAGGGTTTTTATGGGATATTTAAGGTAATCTACAGGGCTTGCCGGAGAGGCAAAGTGCAGGACATAATCTATTTTTTCTTTTACATCTATATATTTTGTGACATCATGCTCTATGAACTTAAAATTGGGGTTATCCAGCAAGTGCTGAATATTCTCTTTCTTGCCGGTTATGAGATTATCCATGCATATTATGCTATGGCCATTCCTGATAAGCAGATCGCATAGATGTGAGCCTATAAAGCCCGCACCGCCGGTTAGTAGTATTCTCATGAGTTTTCTCCTTAGTTAATAGGTAAAGGTAAAGGTAAAGGTAAAGTTTACCTTTTATTCTTAAAAGTAACTATTATTTTATTGATGTCATTATAAATCTGGCTGAGCCTATTAATAAGAACTTCAGCTTTATCCTTATTAATATAACCTACTCTATTAGCATATTCTAAGTGGCTTTGTGTTTCAGTAACAGAACCTCTTGAAAAATAATAAAAATTAATTTTATCAGATATATGGTGCCTCCCATATGCTTCTGCAATATTAGCTGAAATGCTTAATGCTGCTCTACGCAATTGAGATGTTAAGCCATAATCCTCTTTTTTAGGTAGACTTTCCGTTAATTTAAAAATATCTTCTGCTATATCAATAGCATTCTGCCATATTGGCATATCTTTAAACGATTTATATACTATTTTATCTATGATCTTCACCTCTACCTCTACCTTTACCTATGATGTTAGTCATATCTTAAGTAGTCTGTCCTGATTTTCCTTAAACCACCCCACTGTACGCTTAAGGCCTTCGTAAAAGTCGATGCCAGGGCCTGTGATTTTTCGAATCTTTGAGACATCGGCATATGTCTTTCGGACATCACCTGCACGCTTTGGAGCAAATTCGGGCTTTAGGTTTGTACCTAGCAGCTCATTTAAAGCATTAACTATATCTAATATTGACACGCTATTGCCGCAGGCAACATTAAAAACCTCCCCTGATATGCCTTCTTTAACTGCGCAGGCGAGATTTGCCTCTGCCACATTACCTACATAAGTAAAATCTCTCGACTGCTCGCCATCCCATTCAACTATAGGCGGCTTATTATTAAGCATTCTTGATAAAAGGGCAGGTATAGCAGCTGAGTATTTACTCTCAGGATTCTGCCTTGGGCCGAATACATTAAAATAGCGTAAGGATACTGTCTCTAATCCAAAGGTCTTTGAGAAAGTGTGGCAATAGTTTTCAGCAGCAAGCTTTGATACACCATAAGGCGATATTGGTCGGGGATTAAAATCTTCTTTTTGAGGAAAGCTCTGTACATCTCCATAGCAGGATGAGCTTGAGGCATAGACAAGTCTCTTTATACCTGCCTTTTTAGCTTCAAATAGAAGATTAAGTGTGCCGTTTACATTAATATCATTCGTAAGAAACGGGTCATCAACTGACTTTGGTACAGAGCGAAGCGCTGCCTGGTGAATTACGTAATCTACGTCTTTTAGAGATTTTACAAGATCTGATTTTGATCTTATATCCCCTTCAATTAGTTCATAGTTCATTGTTGATTGTTGATTGCTAGTTGTTGATTGTTGATTGCTATTTGCAAAATCGAGGTTATTTCTTGAGCCGGTGATAAAGTTATCAAGTACTCTAACCGATTCGCCGCGCTTAAGAAGTTCCTCGACAATGTTTGAACCTATAAATCCCGCTCCGCCTGTTACTAAGTATTTGTTCATGTAGTTCTCCTGGGTTAGTTCTAGGTTCTAAGTTATTTTTATGGACTTTAGATTGCCACGTCGCCCGCCTTTGGCGGACTCCTCCAATGACAGTGTTGCTATAACTTTATAATATTAGTTCCCTTAATGCCATGCATAGCAAACGCATTACGGGTATCGAATATGAGTTTTGAGTGTTTTGCGATAAAACTATATTTAAATTTACTATGGTCAGTAGTTAATATAACAAGATGCGGTTTTTTTAAATTAACTGCAGTAAGCTTTGTTGATTTTAGGTTAATGCCGCCTATATCGAGATACGGTATATAGGGGTCATTGTAAGAAACCTTTGCTCCTTCCTTCTGCAGTATTTCTATAACATCAAGGGCCGGTGATTCACGAAGATCCTTTATGTCTTTTTTATAGGTAACACCCAATATTAATATGCGGGCATTTTGCAAGCCTTCTGGTTTTTTATGAAGCAGCCTTTTGGCTTTTCCGACTACAAAACGCGGCATAAAAAGATTTGTCTTTGCCGCTAAATCTATCATCTTGGTCTTAAATCCAAGCTTCCTTGCCTTCCATGAAAGATAGATCGGATCTTGAGGAATACAGTGGCCACCTGTGCCCGGGCCTGGGTAAAAAGGCATAAAACCAAATGGCTTTGTCTTTGCCGCCTCCACCACTTCCCATGGGTCTATCTTAAACTTATCACAGACCATGGCAAACTCATTTATAAGGCCAATATTTACTATCCTGAAGGTATTCTCAAGGAGCTTTACTATCTCCGCAGTTTCTGCTGACGACACAGGAACCACCTTTTCTATAACCGCAGAATAGAGTTTAGCGGTAAGTTCTGTTGCTTGCTTACTTAAACCCCCTACGATTTTTGGTATTTTGTCAAATGTATAGACAGGATTCCCTGGATCGATCCTTTCAGGAGAAAAAGATAAAAAGAAATCTTTTCCTTCCTTAAGCTTACGGTTAGCAAGAGCGGGCAGGACAACATCCCTTGTAGTGCCCGGATAGGTAGTGCTTTCAAGCACAACAAGCTGGCCCTTTCTTAAATATTTTGATACAGTACGCGATGCCTTTATTATATATGACATATCAGGGATTTTTCTTTTGCGTAACGGCGTTGGAACGCATATGATAATAATATCTGCCTTGGATAATATTTCTGCATCGTGCGTAGGATGCAATTTGCCAAGCACTGCTTTTATATCCCTATTTGATATATCATCTATATAGGATATGCCATTTTTAAGATTTTCTATCCTGCTTTGCTTTGTATCGAAACCATAGACGAAAAAACCTTTTTTGGCAAACTCCACTGCTATTGGAAGCCCTACATAGCCAAGCCCTAAAATACAGACCTTTGATTTTTTTGATTGGATGAGTTTTAATAAGTGTTTATACATAATATTTTTCCCTTTATTTTGGGAGCTTGGCCCTTAGCCTCTTGCCGGTTTTATAACGAACACGAAACCATAATAACGGATTCCAAAAATATTTCTTCTTAATAAAATCAAAATCCTTTTTACTGGTTTCGTTTTTATCTATAGCATCCTTCATTACCGCAGGATGTGTCCCGAAATATACAGGCAGTTTACTGATTTCATTGTAGTTACAGTTGCCTCTGCCCGCTTGTATATTGTCATCTGGGTTTAATCCCATATCGCTTTCTATTCTTTCCGCTACGCCACAGGTGTGGTTTATCCAGCCATAATGATAAAGAAAGCAGGGTGTTTTAATAGCATTTAAGCGGCTTTTGTCTTCTTTTTCAAAGCCCCAGGCATCTTCCAAAGACTTTATGGTGCCATTATTGCGTATAATCCTTACCTGCTTTTGAAACCAGCCCCCGTCAATCCTGTATCTATAAAAACTCTCATAAAAATGCAGCCATTGCAGCTTAAAGCCTTCAACCTTTTCATTTTTAAGATATTTTTTCATATAACGATAAAGCCTGGGCAGGTCTTTCTGGTGTATAACCTCATCTGACTGAAGATAAAACGCCCACTCCCCCCTGCACTCCTTTAGAGCATTATCGGTTTCAAGGGCAAGCATCCTGTCGCCTAAACTCAAATCCCACTTATGAGGAAAGATCTTTATTTTAGGGCTGCCTATAGATTCTATTAATTCGCGTGTTGCATCTTCTGAATCACCAAGATTTACTATAAATTCA
>Ga0208325_1000031_pt1 | contig 34657 bp, 32 predicted proteins | sample PL_2010_330m_FD_185486 | JGI IMG/M metagenome (GOLD analysis project Ga0208325, IMG submission 185486) | Freshwater microbial communities from Powell Lake, British Columbia, Canada to study Microbial Dark Matter (Phase II) - PL_2010_330m... | ecosystem: Environmental > Aquatic > Freshwater >...
GCGGTAGCCCTGGCAAAAGCATTTAATTGCGGAGTAAATGAACTGCCGCTGTCGTTCGTGCTCTCATGGTTTGAGCAAAAAGCGGTGGCTATCCTTTTGACGCTGTTCCATTTCGGCATCAAAGGTATACGCCTGGGACCAACGTTGCCTGCTTTTGCGACGCCGAATGTCCTGAAAGTATTGCAGGATAAGTTTGACATCAAGCCCATTACAACTCCGGATGCGGATCTAAAATCCATCCTGAGTTAACAAACGGAGGCATCAATGACAAAACAGGTTATTAACCTAGCGGAAACCGTAAATTATCAAACCGGCTCCATAGTCAGTAAAGAAATCGTCAAGGGCGAGACAGGCAGTGTAACTTTGTTTGCCTTTGATAAAGCTCAGGCCTTGAGCGAACATACGGCGCCGTTTGATGCATTGGTCTACATCATTGACGGTGCGGCGGAAGTGACAATATCCGGGAAATCGTTTCATCCGGAATCCGGCGAAAGTATAATAATGCCGGCGAACGAACCGCATTCGGTAAAGGCCGCGAATCGCTTTAAGATGATGTTAGTAATGATAAAGTCATAGAAAAGGGCGGCCCCATGTGGCATGTTTATGTATTTCGTTGCGCTGACGGTTCGCTTTATACCGGCAGTACGACGGATATAGATCGCCGGCTAAAAGAACATAATGCCGGTCGGGGCGCGGGTTATACTCGGCCCCGTCTGCCCGTAAAGCTGGCGTATAAAGAAGATTATTCCAACAGATCCGATGCTCAGCGCCGTGAAGCCGAAATTAAACGTTTTTCACGCCGTGGAAAAATCGCTCTCATATCCTAATGAGACATAAAGACGGTAGGGCACCTTTTAAGGTGCCTACTATTTGATTGCCGCTAATAAGCTTGAGAATTAAGGCCGAATGTTATAATATTACGAAAAGAAGAAAGGCGGAAAAGCAGTGAATAAAAAAACCATTTTCGCGGTTGGCATGGTGCTCCTGATCTTCGCCGTCATACTCGTTTACGAGTGGAGCGGGGCATGGAGAGGGTATAAGACCATTATGGAGCAGAGTGAGGTCATAACCGCCGAGCTTTTACAAGAAGAACATATTCCCGTCTACATGCTCATTGTTGTGACGATTGTTGACTATATCAAACATTCGTGGCTTTGTTTGCTTCTGGCGTTCATCGCGGCGGGCGCTCTTCAGGAATTTGTTCCGAAAGAAAAAGTTATCAGATACATGGGGTCAAACAGGGGAGTTTTCCCGTATCTGGTGGGAGCGGGATGCGGGCCCCTGCTTTCAATGTGTTCGTGCAGTATAATCCCGATCTTCGGCGGGCTTTATAAAAGAGGCGCGGGCCTCGGCCCCTCGCTCACTTTTCTTCTGGTGGCTCCCGCATTTAATCCCGCGGCGGTTCTTTTAACCCTGGCGCTTTTGGGCTGGAAATTTGTCGTAGGAAGGATTATTTTTGCCATGGGCGCGGGGATGTTGGTCGGGTATATCACGGAACGGATAATGCGGAACAAGATACCGGCTCCGGAACCCATGAACATTGAGGACGATGTTTATGCGGGCCCGGAAGATAAAGGCGGTTACTGGAAAAGAACGGTTAATATGTTCCGGTATTCATGGGAGTTCGTGAAGATAGTTCTTCCGCTGATACTGATTGGTGTTGTGATGGCGGGTCTCATAAAGGCCTTTCTGCCGCCCGCCTTTATCGTGAAATATCTCGGTGTCGGAATATTTCCCATCATGCTGGCGTCGGCTATAGGGGTTCTCATGTATGCGCCGAGTCTGGTAGAAGCACCTCTTATAAGGGGACTGATAGATATGGGAATGGGAACAGGCGCCGCGATGGCCCATCTCATAACAGGTCCGGCGTTGAGTTTGCCGTCCATACTCGGCGTATGTAAGATAGTCAGTCCTAAGGTGCCTGCGGTCTATGCATCGCTGATGTGGGTGTGCGGTGTTATCGCGGGTCTTGTGTTCTGGTTTTTCATGCCGGTATTCGGATAAAGCGGGGAGGGAATCATGAAGATAGAGGTTTACGGTCCGGGCTGTTCACGGTGTCAAGCGGTTGAGAAGGCCGTGCATGACGCTCTTGCCGAACTCGGCATGGCGGCGGATGTGGAAAAAGTCACCGACATGGCAAAGATCGTGGATGCCGGTATCATGATGACGCCGGGGTTAAGCATCAACGGTAAAGTCAAGTGCGGCGGCCGTGTTCCCGGAGTTGAAGAGATCAAGAAATGGATCAAAGAAGGGTAAAATAAGGAGGAAGAAGTGGAAGTATATCGATGTAATGTATGCGGAGAAGTGTATATAGGAGAAAAAAAATCTGTAAGCTGTCCGTTCTGTGGGGCGCACGGGAAATATTTCGTTCCGGCAAAGGACTGGAAATTGCTGCGCACGGCGTCATTATCGGATGTTAGCCGTGAAAACCTGAAAAAGGCGCTGGACTTAGAGATAAACAACACGAATTTTTATAAAGCCGTCTCGGAAAAGAGTAAAGACCTTCATGCTTCAAGCATGTTCAAGGGGCTTTCAAAAGTGGAGCGCGAACATGCCTCGGCGATATGCAAGCATTTAGGAATAGAAAAACCGGACTCAGATGTCGGCTCGGACAAGGCCGTTGATTCTGACGAGGAGAACATTAAAGAGGCCAACAGGAGAGAACGGAGCGCGGTTAAGTTTTACGGGGAGGCATTGTTCCAGGCCTCGGAACGTGAGATCAAAGAATTCTTTAATGCGGTAATGCAGATAGAGTCGGATCATATAAAATTAACTAATTAGAAACTTGAGGGGGTTGAAATGACAAAAGTAAGAGAACTTTATCGGTGCGAGATATGCGGGAATGTTATTGAAGTCGTGCATGAAGGCGCGCCGTCTCTGGTGTGCTGCGGCGAGCCGATGGGGAAGCTCGCGGCAAAAACCGCGGACGAGGGAAAAGAAAAACACGTTCCGGTTATTGAAGAAGCCAGCGCCGGCATCAAGGTAAAGGTGGGGAGTGTTCCTCATCCCATGGAAGAAAAACATTATATAAAGTTCATTGAAATCTTATTGAAAGACAAAGTAATGCGTAAGGAACTCAAACCCGGCGATTCCCCGGAGGCAAAATGCTACGGGTCAAAGTCGGATGTAATAGAAGTGCGGGAATTCTGCACGGTGCATGGTTTGTGGAAAAACGCGTAAATATTTAAAAAAAAGGCAGGAAAAAGATTATGAAGAGCATAAAAGGAACAAAAACAGAAAAGAACCTTCTCGCGTCTTTCGCGGGAGAATCACAGGCGCGGAACCGATATACCTATTTCGCGTCCGTAGCGAAAAAAGCCGGATACGAGCAGATATCGGCGATATTTTTGGAAACGGCTGATAACGAAAAAGAACATGCTAAGAGGTTTTTTAAGTTTTTGGAAGGCGGGGATACCGAGATTACAGCGTCTTATCCGGCCGGGATAATAGGGGATACGTCGGAAAATCTTGCGGCCGCGGCCTCGGGAGAAAACCTTGAATGGACGACGCTCTATAAGGAAGCTGAGGCAGTAGCGCGGGATGAGGGCTTTGAGGAGATAGCGAAGCAGTTCAAAGAAATCGCCGAAGTGGAAGAGGAACATGAAAAACGGTATAGAAAACTGCTTAAAAATATCAAAGACGGCAGCGTGTTTAAAAAAGATTCTGCAGTCAAATGGAAATGCCGTAATTGCGGTTATGTTCACGCGGGTAAAGCGGCGCCCGGAGAGTGTCCCGCATGCGCGCATCCGATGGCGTATTATGAAATTCTGTGCGAAAATTATTGATCAGGGTTCATGAAAGCGCTAAAGTCCGAATACAGAAAAAAGAAGAAACGTATAGAAGCGCGGCTGAAAGAATTCAGGCGTATCGGCGCCGGCACGAACGAAGATATTTTTGAGGAGCTTTGTTTTTGTCTGCTGACGCCTCAATCCAGGGCCATTTATTGTGATAAGGCGATTAAAACCCTGAAGCAGAAAGGGCTCTTATTAAAAGGTGCGCCGCGCGTCGTGAAGAGCCGGCTTAAAGGTGTAAGGTTTCCGAACAATAAAGCCGCATATCTTGTAGCGGCAAGAAAGCTCTTCAAGAATAAGGGCGCGCTTGACGTGAAAGGCAGGATTGATGCCGGAGATATATTCAAAACGCGGGAATGGTTCGTAAAAAATGTTAAAGGCCTGGGATATAAAGAGGCGAGCCATTTTTTACGCAACATAGGGCTTGGCGGGGATATAGCGATACTTGACGTGCACGTCTTGAGGAGTTTGAAAGAACGCGGAGTCATAAATAAGATTCCCGCTTCAATCAGTAAAAAGATTTACCTGAAGATAGAAGAAAAGATGAGGGTTTTCTCCCGAAAAATAAATATTCCACTTGAAGCATTGGATCTTTTATTCTGGTCCGGCGAGACAGGATTTATTTTTAAATAATATAAGTAGGGACGTCACCCATTTGTTTATAATAAGAAAGGCAGATGACGGTAAGAAAATAGGTTACCGAATTATTGAGCTAGTACATCTGTCCCTATTCCCCTATTTCCTTGAGGATGGGAGATAACATGAACGAGTTTTTAATAGTTTTAAAACATTATGTTATTGAGATTATACCGGCGCTGGCGGTCGGGTTTTTTCTTTCCGGTTTGATCCATGAATTCGTGCCTGACGATTGGGTGGAAAATAACCTGGGACGAAAAGGCATTAAACCCATCTTTTACGCCACTCTTGCGGGAACGATTCTGCCGATCTGCTGCTGGGGAACCCTGCCGATAGCCCTGAGCCTTCATAAAAAGGGCTCAAAATTGGGGCCGGTCATGGCGTTTCTGGTGGCCACGCCCGCGACGTCGGTAAGCGCTCTCACGGTTACGTATAAACTGCTGGGTATAAAATTCGCTGTTTTTATATTTTTCGCGGTGATTCTGATGGGGCTTCTCATGGGGATTATCGGCAACCGGCTTTCTTTTGTTCCGCGAAAAAAAAACGAAGAGGCGTGCCCTGAATGCGAAAAGGGTATTGCCCATACGCATGAGAAGAAGGAGAGAACTCTTCTTCAGCGTTTAATATCCGCATTAAGGTTCGCTTTCTGGGACATGCCGCGGGAAATAGGGCGTGAATTGATTCTGGGCATACTTTTGGCCGCCGTTGTGGCTACCTTCGCGCCTGTGGGTCTCTGGATAAAGCGGAATTTGTCGGGCGCGGCCGGATATCTTTTTGCTGTCGTGTTCGGCCTTGCGATGTATATATGTTCAACGGCTACGGTTCCCCTCGTGGACGCCTTTGTAAAACAAGGGCTGAGTATCGGCGCGGGAATGGTTCTCTTATTGGCCGGGCCCGTAACAAGTTACGGCACGATTCTGGTGCTGAAAAAAGAATTTGGCACAAAGATACTAATCGTGTATCTGACGTTTGTATCCGCGGCCTCTCTATTTCTGGGCTATATTTTTTCTCTGATTTAAGAAATATCCTACCTGAATACCTTGCGGAACCTGAGTGCGCCGATGAGGAACATTGTTGTTCCCAGAGCGGATAAAAGGGCGACTTCTTTCCACATCAGAAGAAGAGAGTTGCCTTTTAGGAATATGCCGTTTCCCAGATCAAGATAATATTTCAGAGGCGAGAACTGCACGAGTATGCCCATCCATTTCGGCATGGCCTCTGCCGGCACCCATGCGCCCGAAAGGAACATTATCGGCACGAGCGCCAAGACCGAAAAAAGCACCGTTTCAGAGAGATTATTTGAGATCGTGGAGATAACGAGGCCCAGTCCCGCTATGGCGAAAAAGTATATAAAAGACACGAAAAAAAACGCCCAGATACTTCCCCGGATCGGAACGCCTATAACGGGTTTCAACATCGTAAATACGGCAATGAAAGTAACGGCGAAAAGCACCGTCATCATGGGCACGATTTTCGCGATCATTATCTCATATGTTCTTAAAGGCGTAACCATGAGCTGTTCTATTGTTCCAAACTGTTTTTCATTGACCATGCCGGATGCCGTCAAGAGAAGTCCTATCAGCGAGATACTCATGAAAAATTCCTGAAGGCAGAACGTCCATCTGTTGTTGAGATTGGAGTTGTAAAAATATCGTTTTGAAACATTCACGTAAGGGAGTATGTCTTTTGTTATGTTTGAAAGCTCCCAATTTGTAACAACAAGTTCCATGTTGTATTCGTGAACGATATCGTTTATGTAACGCAGCGCCAGCTCCGATGCGTTGCTGTTGGCCCCGTCTAAGATGACCTGCATTTCGGCCGTACGGTGCGCCGCTATTTTCTTGCCGAATTCATGGGGAAACACCGCCACGACCGAAACTGTTCCTTCTTCTATAAGGCCGCGAATTTCATTTTCATCGCGGATTATATGCGTAAGGTTGAAAAACGGTTCCCGGAGCTTGTTTATCACTTCGCGGCTCTGGGCACTGAGATCCATGTCGTAAACCGCCAGCGGGTAATTTTTCACATCCATGGAAACGTCACCTGCGGTATAGATATCCAGTGTCGCGCAGTAAAGAACGATCGCCAGAAGCGGCACGTTTCTGAAAAACTGCAGAAATTCTTTTTTTATCAGAAGAGATAACCGTGACAACATGTTTTAACCGAGCCTTTTTTTGAACAGTTTAATGCAGAGAAAATATATCCCGACACAGAAAACGACGATTACTATGACATCGTTTTTGACATGCGCGAAGCTTGCGCCTTTAACCATTATTTTTCTTATAAGGCTTATTTCATAAGTGCACGGAAGTATATAAGACATGAACCGCGCGCCTTCTCCCACATTTGTCAACGGCACCATGAAACCGCTGTACAGGAAAGCGGGAACCAGCGTTATTATGGATGTTATCAGAATAGCCGCAATCTGCGTGTTCACGAGAACGGCAATGAGAAGGCCTATCGCTATCGTGGATGCCACGTAAAAGATGGAAACAATCATCAGGGTAAATGGATCCCCCCGCATCGGAACCTTGAAGAGAAATATGGTTATGAGCAGAAATATAAAAAAGTTTATGAATGAAATGAAGATATAAGGAAGCATTTTCCCTAAGAGGTATTCTGATTTTGTTATGCTTGAACAGTACATGTTAAGTATGGAGCCCGTTTCTTTTTCTTTTGCGAGCGATATCGCCCCGACAAGAGGGGGGAAGAACATCATGACAATGACCACGATTCCAGGAATGATAAAATCTTCGCTCCGGAATGAAGAATTGTACCAGGCGCTCACTTTCAAGGCGATCGCATAGTCGGTCTGGTCGCTGAACCCGTAATGTTTCAGAAAGAATTCCTCTAATATTTCATCGCGGAACGAACCTATGATCGATTCGGCATACGAGGAGATAAGGTTCGCGCGATTGGGATAAATGCCGTCTATCAACGCTTGCAGCGTTACAGGTTCCCCCTTTTTTATGTTTTTGGAAAAATGCGGGGGGATGACGAGTATGATATGGGTTTTTCCGAGATCCATTGATTTGTCAAGCGCGGGGTAATTGCCGACGACCTGTTTGACGTTAAAAAGGTTAGTGGCGCTTTGAAAATTATCGATAAGGCTCCGGCTCAAAGAGGATTTATCAAAATCCACCACGCCCATCGGAATATTTTTAGCGTCAAGAGGGAAACCGTAAGCGAAAAGAAAATACAGAATGATAGGTGCGAGTATCGTCATCAAGAAAAAAAGTTTATTCCTCTTGAGTTCTAAGTATTCTTTTTGAGCTATCGCGTTAAAACGCCGTATTGAGAACATCTGTTTTCCTTTTAATGCGGATTATTTGTGTTCAGTTCCGTGTTCGCAGAAATAAACAAAAACATCCTCAAATGGCATGGCCCTTTTGTTTATGTTTTTTAAGGTAATGCCCGTAGCTACCAGTATTTCTTTTATTTTCACCGTTGCCTCTTTCTCGTGTTTGGTGTAAAGATGAACATCAGCTCCGTAAATAAGGCAGTAGCTGAAATCTTTTTTGAGCGTCTCAACCGTCAGAAAAGGATCATTGGTGCTCAGCTCCAGAAGGTTTCCTATTTCCGCGCATACACGGTCTTTAAGCGCGTCAGGTTCCCCGATGGCGACAAGGTTGCCCTTTGTCATGAGGGAAAGCCTGTCGCAATGTTCGGCCTCGTCCATGTAGTGTGTCGTGACCAGAACCGTTACCCCCATTCTGCGTGACAGAAGAAATATAATATCCCAGAATTTTCTTCTGGCTATGGGGTCAACCCCGGAAGTCGGTTCGTCCAGGAATATGCATTTGGGTTTATGTATTATCGCGCAGCCGAGTGCAAGGCGCTGTTTTATTCCCATCGGCAGGGCGCCGGTTATCACGTCGCCTCGTCCCTCTAAGTCGGCGATTCTTAGTATGAGGCCGGCGCGCCGTTCGAGTTCGCCGCGCGGCACGCCATAGATGCCGCCGTATAATTTTATATTTTCGGAAACAGTGAGATCTCTGTAAAGGGAGAATTTCTGTGACATGTATCCGATACTTTTTTTGACTTCAAACTGTTGTTTAAAAAGATCCAACCCGCCGATTGACCCTTTCCCGGAAGTGGGAGGGTAAAGGCCGCAAAGCATTTTTATCGTGGTAGTTTTTCCGGCGCCGTTCGGCCCAAGAAAACCGAATATCTCCCCTTGTTTGACGTCAAAACTTACTTTGTTAACGGCCGTGAAATCCCCGAACTTTTTTTCCAGTAAATCGGTTTTTATCATGATGCCGTCAGCAGCGCCTGCGGCAGATGCAGACCCGGCAGGTTCATGTTTTTTGCTGAAAAACTCTTCAAAGGCGCTTTCATCAATGGTTTCGTTTTTTTTTGATATCTTTGAGAGAAAAACGTCTTCAATTCCGGCGGTGCCTTTTTCAACATGCTTCAGGTTGATGCCGGCCTTTCGCGCGTAGGCCTCGATGCCTTCAATGTCCGTGTTCTCATAGATGGCCTTCAACCGGTCGCCTTTAGGGTAGACCACTTTCATGCCGGGCATATCTCGCAGGACTTTCAGGGTTTTTTGCTGGTCATCTGTTGTTATTTCCGCGAACTCACCCTCTAGCCTGGACGGCAGTGTTTCCGGCCGGCCTCGCTCAACAATCTTTCCGTCGTGCAGCAGTATTATGTCGTGGCATCTCGCCGCTTCATCCATGTATGATGTGGTCATAAAAACCGTGAGGTTTTTTTCTTTCACCATCGTGTTGATAATCGTCCACAGGTCTCTTCGGGATATAGGGTCAACGCCTGTCGTGGGTTCGTCCAGGAATACCAGGTCGGGCTCGTGGATGAGAGTGCAGCAGAGCGCCAGTTTTTGTTTCATTCCGCCCGAGAGGTTTTTTGCCGGGCGGTCTCTGAACGCGTCAAGTTGTGTGCTATTAAGAAGAATGTCTTTTCTTTTTTCGCGCGAGGCAACGTCAACGTGATTTATCTCCGCGAAGAAATTGATGTTTTCATTCACGCTGAGTTCCTGCGCGAGAGCGAGGCCCAGCCCCTGCGGCAAAAAACCTATGGATGTTTTGATGCTTTCGGGAAAGCGAAGCACATCTTTTCCCAGAACCGATACCGTTCCCCCGGTGGCTCCGAGAACCCCGGTAATAAGATGGATAAGAGTGCTTTTGCCCGCGCCATCCGGACCGATAAGCCCAAAGATCATGCCGCGGTTAACTTCAAGAGAGACATCGTGGAGTGCAGGGACGTTTTTATAGTTTTTTGAAAGATTGGTGACTTTGATGACAGGGTTCATATTTAAGGTTGCCGGTAAGACTGCCATGAGGCCTTCTTGTCGATCTTAATCGTCCCGTTCGCCGGCATGCCGGGCTTGAGCCGGTGATTCGTATTTTCCAGTATTTTTAGTTTTATCTGGAATACGAGTTTTGCCCGTTGGCTTTTGGTTTCTACGTTTTTAGGTGTGAATTCGGCTTTTGCGGCTATTCTGTCCACAACCGCTTTAAATTCTTCATCCGGCATGGCATCGGGGAAGACCCTGGCTTCGTCTCCTAAATTTACTTTACCCGCTATATCGGTGCTTAAGAATATTTGCAAGTAGAGGTCGTCCATGTTGATGATGGTAACAAGAGGCGTGCCGGAGGCGATAACCTCGCCCTTGCGCACGATTTTGGTGACGATAACGCCCGATATAGGGGCGACTATCGTGGTGTCTTCAAGATCCGCATTCAGCTTGTCAATTTCTCTCTTGGAGGCGATGACATTTTCTTTGGCCTGGATGTATTGGTTCTCGATATGGTCGTATTCGGTTTTTGCGACTGCCCGCTCCCTAAAAAGGCGCGCGTAACGCTGATATTGCAGTTCGGCGAGATTAAGATCAGATTCGGCTTCCCTCAGATGCGCTTTTGCCCGCGCGATTATCGCATGAAGCTGGCGGGAATGGATGTGCGCTATTTTTTGCCCGGCTTCAACGGTTTGACCTTCTTTTACCCACATCTGGTCCACTTTGCCGGCGAATTTTGTTCCCGCGTGGTATTCGCGTCCTTCCATCCGTCCGCTTACATCAAGAAAACCGGCCCGCTCGCTTCTCCCGCCGAAGTAGGTTCCGATAAAGACAATCCCTCCGAAGACAACAAGAGCCGCAAAGGTGAATATCAACGCCATGGATGCTATATTCTTTGTAGGTTTCATTATAGAGTCGTATCCTTTGTAAGCTGTTCCCTGGGTTCTCCCGTCGGTTCTACTTTCGGCGGCTCAATCTCTACGTTAGTGCCGATGATGCGTTCCAGCCGGGCGAGGGCGACATTATATTCATAGAACGCGTCGTAATAGCTGAACTGGGATCTTTTCTGAAGGACAAGAGCGTCGTTTACTTCTGTGGATCGGGCGACTTTTTCGTCATATCGCAGTTTGCTTATACGGTAGTTCTCTTCCGCGTATTCAATCTCTTTCTGCGCGACGTCAAACTTGTTTTTGGCGGTGCGCATGTTTAAAAAGGCCTCCTGTATATCAAACGATATCTTTTGCTCAAGGGCGGCATGTTTATCTATTATTCCGTAAAGCTCTTCTTTTCGCGCTTTCATGAGGTCTTCAGTCTTGAGCCAGTCCCAGATTAGCCATTTTGCCGTTACCATGCCCATGAAAACATCGTTGGTTATATAATCATCGCCTCTGAGTTCCGGGGTTCGGCCGTGTTTCCAGAAACTGACGCCGGCTTCAATCGTGGGCTGGGCGGCGGTGCCTTCAAGATGCACGATCTCTCCGGCCCGTTTCTGCAGGTAAAAGAAAGCGACGAGTGACGGATTGCGCTTTCTGGCCAGGCCCAGGCATTCTTTTGTTGTAAAGGGTATTTCCTTGTCGTAGGTAATGTCTTCCAGGCGGAATCGGGAATTTATATCAATGCCCATGCTGACGTTCAGGGCGGCCTTGGCGAGGCGGAGATTCTTTTCAGCCGTTATCAGGTCTTGATGGGCATGCGCTTTTTTGACCTGGATCTCAAGGAGCGCGTTTTTTGCCACGAGGCCGGTCTTATAATATTTTTCAGTCATCGCTTCGTGCTGTGTGAATCGTGTCAGGTTTTCGTTGACCACTTTCATGTAATTCCGGGCTCTTAAGGCATGAAGATAGTTTATCGTAACTTCCTGTATAAGATCGATTTTTGCTTCCAGGAAGCGCATCTTCGCGACATCCACGCCGAGTTCCGCTATGTTTTTTTTGTATTGTACAGCGCCCGCGGTGTATACGGGCATTTTCACGTGTGTTCCCCAGATAAGTGAAGTGTAATCCATAATGGGAAAGTTCCCGCTGGTATCGTCTTCCATTTCCAGTTGGTTCGGCATCCCGAGGAAAGTATAATCTGTGCTGAGGACAGGCATCCATGCTTTGGACGCCGCGACATGAAGATATTCCGATTTGTTCAGGGTTTTTACTATAGAGCTGAGATCGGGGTTGTTTTCAAGGGCGATGTTAAGCGCACTTGGGAGATTAAGCGGTTTTTCCATAACGCCTATATCCTGCGCGTATACAGGGGAAGAAAAAAGAAAAGAGGCCGCGGCTACCGCGGACACGCCCTTCATCAACATGGTTCTGGCTGTATAACGCGAAAAAAGATGCATCATTTTTCGTAAGTGCCGATAATAATAATATATAGCGTTTGAAAAAGTATACCATAGCGAATTTTGCAAAGCAAAATTCGCTATGGTTAAACATTGACCCCATGTCCTTCGAGAGCTATAATTCATATAGCATGCCTAAAGGCCAGACAATACTAATAGCAATAGTAATGCTCCTTGTGATGACTGTTTCCGGGGTTCCGGCGTATACTTCCGGAACGGAAACGGGGGATGTCGTATATGTTCCGGGCCAGGGCATGAGTGTAGAGGCTCTGGAGCTTACCATAGAACCATCCGCCACGATCATTTTTCAGGGAACCCCACGGACCAACAAGAAGGAAATAAAAGAATTTGCCGTTACATATGTGGGCTATCTGCAATTTACGAAGAAGTTCGGTAAATGGGCAAAGGCGTTCCTTGAGGTAAAACAGGGATGGGGCGACCGGCTTGAAGAGCAGCTGTCGCTATTTGCCAATGTGAACTATAACGCATGGGATGTTAAGGGGAATATCCGCGCGCGAAAGTTCTGGTACCAACAGAATTTTTTTGACGAGCAGTTCACGATATCCAGCGGGCAGTATAACTCCAGAGATGTGTTCGCTCAGAATAAATACGCGCGGGATGATGATATCCAGTTCCTCAACTGGCTGATGAACCGTTTTCCGGGGATAGAATGGCCGGCCAGTTATTGTTTTACAATCCATTCATACGCGGGGTTTGAAGCGATAGATTTTCTTGAGTTTGAATTCAACTATTTTGACGCCGACTCGGACTGGGAAAAGGTGTTTCACCGAGGCATGGCTACCTGGCAGGTAAACCTTAAACCGGCGTCGTTATTAGAGATAGACCCCGAACAATGGGAGGGAAACTACAGATTTTATGCCTGGGTGAATACGAGAAAGCATACAAAGCTTGTTGATGCGGGCGAAGCGAAGAGTAAGGACACGAAAGAAATAAATTACGGATTCGGCCTGAGTTATGACCAGATGATAACGGATGTGTTCGCGGTATTCGGCCGCTTCGGGTGGCAGAGACCGGATATAGAGCCGGCCACACCGAATGCTACGGCCGGGGGGGTATCCGCGCTGGCATGGTTCACGGGCGCGCAGATGACCGGCAGATACTGGAACAGAGAAGACGATGTCATCGCTGTTGCCGTCGGTCAGATTGTGCCGAGCGGAAAATATAAAGATGCCGGCAATCCGGGCAGAGCAGAAGGTCATATAGAGATGTATTACAGATATCAGTTGGACAAATGTATCTCCATAAGCCCCGATTTTCAGATAATATGGAACCCTGACGGTGACGAAGCACTACGCAATAACCCGGTATTCACATACGGAGCGCGAATTAACATTAAGATATAATAGTGAACAGTGAGTAGTGAACAGTGAACTGTCGAGGACGACGGCAGAGAGCAGAGCAGGGTAATGTCAAATGACAAAATTCAAAGCACAAAAGTTTTGTTATTTGGATTTGAGATTTTAGATTTATTTTGAATTTTGTGCTTTGGATTTTGAATTTTACAGTTCACTACTCACTATTTACTGTTCACTATAAAACCACATTGCAAAGCACTGGGGAATCCGTATAATCGGTATACCATTGTAGACGTACGGCAGTGCTGAAAATACAAGAAAAATTGCGCGGAAGACAGATTCGTAAAGGAATCCAAGCCGCGGAAAGAGAGAGAAATGAGTGATACCCTGCGAGAAGATGAGGCTATGTTCAGAGAGGTGTTTGATAACATGTCCAGCGGTGTGATTGTCTATGAAACAAAGAACCGCGGTAAAGATTTTGTTATAAAAGAGATCAACCGCGCTGTGGAAAAGATAGAAAAAATAGACAGAAAGAACCTGATAGGAAAGAATGTAATTGAAGCGTTTCCGGGTGTAAAAGATTTCGGTCTTCTGGATGTTTTTCGCAGAGTATGGAAAAGCGGCTCACCCGAACGTCATCCGATTTCTTTTTACGAGGATAACAGAGTTTCCGGATGGCGGAACAATTATGTGTGTAAGCTCCTGTCGGGGAAAATAGTTGCGATCTATGATGACGTAAGCGGGCATAAGAAAACGGAAGAGGCCCTGAGAAAAAGCGAGTCTCACTACCGCAGAATGGCGGCCAACGTGCCCGGACTTGTGTATCAGTTTTACATGAGTCCTGACGGGTTCATATCTTTTTCTTTTGTAAGTGAAAGCAGCCGCCAGATATTCAAGCTTGATCCGGAAAAAATTCGGCAGGACGCGAATGTTTTCATGAACATTATACATCCGGAGGATCGCGAAAAATTCCATCGGTTATGCGTTGAATCAGCCGAATCACTCCTTCCGTGGAAATGGGAGGGCAGGATCATAGTTGACGGGAAAGAGCGGTGGTTCAGGGGGGTCTCCAGGCCGGAACGTCCGGCGAGCGGCGAGATGTTCTGGGACGGCCTGCTGGTTGATATAACTGATCGAAAAAAGATAGAAGAATCCCAGCGTCTGACGCAGCTGGGCAAGTTTTCGTCCGATATGGCGCATGAGGTTAACGGGCCCCTGCAGGTTATATCCGCCAGGGCCCAGCTTTCTCTGGAGAGAAAGGTCGCGGACAAGGAGGTAGAAAAAAACCTCAAGATTATAAAAGGGCAGTGTGATCAGGCGGTGGATATCATACAGAGGCTCTTGATGTTCTCAAAACCGAGCAGGGGAAAAGTAAGAAAGATCAGGATAAATGATTCAGTAGATTTTGTGATTAATCTCGTGGAACACCATTTTCTGCACAGCAATATAAGAATAGTCAGGGAGTTTAGTCACTCGCTTCCTGCCGTGAAGGCGGATGAGAAACAGATGCAGGAAGTATTCATGAATCTTCTGACTAACGCCGCCGATGCGATGCCCTCAGGGGGAACTATTACGGTTTTAACCTCGAAGGAAAACAGAATGATACGGGTTGATTTTGTGGATACCGGAAAAGGCATACCGCAAGAGAACATGAAAAAAATATTTGATCCTTTTTTTACGACGGAAGAAAAAGGAACCGGTCTTGGCCTTTCGGTATGTTTCGGTATAATCAGCGCCCATCAAGGGGAACTTAAATACGCGAGTAAGGTCGGTCACGGGACGACAGCGACTATACTGTTGCCGGTGTAAGAGCATAGAGCATGGAGAGAGAGTCGTCATCCTGAGGAACGAAGTGACGAAGGATCTGAAGTATTAGATTCTTCGGCCTTACCCCTCGACTTCGCTCGGGACAGGCGGGCCTCAGAATGACGGAGAGGGTTAGAGCGCATGAAACTTAAAAAAGAGTTAAATTTTCTGCATGTTTTCTGTATCGCTACCGGCGCGATGATTTCCTCCGGACTTTTTGTGCTTCCCGGGCTTGCGCATGCGCAGGCGGGACCCGCCGTAATCGTTTCTTATCTGGTAGCGGGGCTTCTGGCAATGACCGGAATGCTGAGTCAGGCTGAACTTGTTTCAGCCATGCCGAAGGCGGGTGGCACTTATTTTTACGTTACCCGCAGCATGGGACCGGCGTTGGGCACGATAGACGGTCTTCTTACATGGCTCTCCATTTCGCTTAAAAGTTCATTCGCTCTCGTGGGTATGGCCGCGTTTACCCTTCTGGCGGTGAATCTTAACGCGCATGTCGCGGCGATTATATTCTGCGCCCTTTTTATCGTGATTAATCTTATCGGCGTCAAGGAAGCGGGCAGATTGCAGGTCATTATCGTGGTCTTTCTGCTGGCGCTTTTAGTCATGTATATAGTGCGCGGAATACCCGAGATAAAGATCCAGAATCTCACACCTTTCGCTCCCGGGGGACTTGCGTCCATTTTTTCCACGGCCGGGTTTGTTTTTATCTCATATGGCGGTCTGCTCAAGGTCGCCAGCATCGCTGAAGAAGTAAAAGATCCGGCTAGGACAGTGCCGTTGGCAATGATACTTTCACTTGTTACTGCAGGTATTTTGTATACACTCGTCGTGCTGGTAACGACCGGCGTGCTAGAAGGAGATAAACTTAATAATTCCCTTACCCCGATCTCCGACGGCGCGGCTGTTTTCATGGGAACATGGGGACGCATCGCGCTGGGCGTGGCGGCCTTTCTGGCGTTTATTTCCACTGCCAATGCCGGAATCATGTCTGCGGCAAGGTATCCCCTGGCGTTAAGCCGCGATCGTTTGATCCCGGATATTTTCGGAAGGATTAATCGGCGTTTCAAAACGCCGGATGTCTCCATCATTGTCACGGGCGTGTTCATGATTGTTGCTTTGTTCCTTAATCTCGGCACGCTTGTAAAAGTCGCCTCGGCCGTCCTGATCCTCACGTTCATTTTTTCCTGTCTTTGCGTGATTATAATGAGGGAGAGCGGTGTGCAGAATTATCGCCCGCGTTTCCGCGCGCCTTTATATCCATGGATACAAATAATCGGCATTTTCGGGTGCTGGCAGTTGATGGTCAGCATGGGGAAAGAGGTGCTTTTGATATCGTCGGGCCTTTTCGCGTGCGGTTTGGGCGTATTCTGGTTCTACGGCCGGCAGAGGGCCAAAAAGGACTTCGCTCTTCTTCACCTCATTGAACGGGTTATGGCAAGAGAATTCGTGGACGTATCTCTGGAAGCGGAATTAAAGGAAATAATAAGGGAACGTGATGATATAATCAAGGATCGGTTTGATGGGGTAATAGAGCAAAGCGTAGTGCTTGATATTAAAGAGTCCATGCCCGTGGAGGATTTTTTCAAGCTTACCGCGAAAAAAATATCAGCCGAACTCAATGCGGATTTTTCATCCGTTTTTAGAATGCTTCTGGACAGAGAAGAGCAGAGCAGCACCGTTTTGAGCCCGGGCCTGGCGATACCGCATATTATAGTTGAAGGGACGCATACTTTCATGGTTCTCTTGGCGCGCTGCAAAAAAGGAATCATCTTTCCCGGGGAAGGGCGGAAGGTTCATACGGTTTTTGTTATCGCGGGGACAAAAGACGAACGCAATTTTCATCTCAGAGCTTTATCCGCGATAGCCCAAATAGTTCAAGACCCGCATTTTGAAAAAAAGTGGATGTCGGCAAAGAACACAGAAGCGCTAAGAGACGCAGTTCTTCTTGGTGAACGCAAAAGGCATTGAGGCGGAAGAAACATGATGGGTAAAATAACCAAGAAACAAGATACAATAACCAAATAATGACCAATAACCAAATTCAAATAACCAAACAATCCAGAGAAAGATCTGCTGTTTGGTTATTGATTATTGGAATTTGTTTGTATCTTGTTTCTTGGTTATTGGTTATTTAAAGAGTATCTTGTAACTTGGTTATTGATCATCGCGAACAAAACGAGGAGGCATAAGATGAAAAGCGACATACTTTTAATTCTGGTGAACAACAGGAAAGAACAGGCTCCGAATATTCAGAAGTTACTGACCGGATGGGGCTGTATTATCAAAACCCGGCTCGGACTCCATGGCGGCGTTCTGGATAACTGCGTCGACACGGGCCTTATTATTCTTGAACTGGCGGAAGATAAGGAGAAAAACAGGGAGCTTGCACGCAAATTGGATGTTTTGCCGGGCGTGAATGCCAAGCTCGTAGAACTCTCGGTGGAATAACCCGCCTCGCGCGAAAATTTCACTTGACTTAGATCCGGAGAGGTTGTAGGATAACCCTCAATCGTTATAAATTTCACGATTAATTCTCATCCATGAAGAAAATATCTGACAAGACGATCACGAGGGCTCTTTTATATATCAGAACGCTGGACAAACTGACGAGAGAAGGGCGTGAGAGTGTTTCGTCGGGGGATCTTGCCGGGATTACGGGCCTGACGGATGTTCAGATCAGAAAGGATATCTCCAATTTCGGTAAGGTTGGAACGCCGAGAATCGGATACGATGTTATTGAACTCAAGCGTATTCTGGAGAACCTTGTTCTGAGAAAAAAAACGGTACAGGTAGTTCTTTTCGGCACCGGCAATCTCGGAACGGCTATATTGAAGTATCCCGCTTTCGGAAAACAAAGGATTGCCATAGTCGCCGCGTTTGAAAAGGATAAAAGAAAGATCGGTAAGCGTGTGAACGGTGTCAGGGTATATCCTGTTTCGCAAGCGCGCGAGATAATAAAAAAGAAAGATGTCAGTATCGGGATTATTGCGGTTCCCCCGGAACACGGGCAGGAGGTAGCGGATTTAATAGTCCGGTCCGGCCTTAAAGGAATAGTTAATTTCGCGCCGGTGTCACTCAACGTTCCCAAGAACATGCAGGTCAGGGATATTGACTTGGCAATAGAGTTTATGTCGCTTTTTTGTCAGACCAGAATGGATGCGGCCTGATAAGTTATGAAGCGATACTGTGCGGTGAAAAAAACAAGAAAAAGAGGTAAACATGAAACCGGTTTGTGCTGTAGAGAAGGTTATTGAGAAAAACGGAAAAAATATAATCGTATGCAATGAAACGAGATCGCACCTCTTGCCGGTTCTCAGAGACATCCAGGACAGGAAAGGATATATCTCTGACAGGGACATGCAGGAGATTGCCGACGGCCTGGGAATACATCCCGTTGAAGTATATTCCGTCGTAACGTTTTATTCTTTCCTGACGAGCAAGAAGAAAGGCAAATGCATTATACGAGTGTCCAATTGCATGCCGAACGTCATGAGCGGCAGTAAGAACGTGATAAAAGCGTTTGAGAGGGCCCTGAAAATAAAACTGGGCGAAACTACGAAAGACGGCCGGTTTACTCTGGAGACAACGGGGTGTATCGGCATGTGCGACCAGGCCCCGGCGATAATGGTTAACGACCAGTTGATGGGGAAGATAAGTCCGAATAAGGTAGGTCAATTGATTGCGGATCTGAAAAAAGTAAGGAGTAAATAAACATGTCGGAGAGACTCGGACCAGTGATATTTAGCCGGATAGAGCCGTATGCCGGTCTTAAAAAAGCCCTGGAATTGGGAAAAAATGAGGTTCTTGAGACCATAAAAAAGTCCAATTTAAGGGGAAGAGGCGGCGCGGGATTCCCGACAGGTCTCAAGTGGAGCCTGACAGCCGCGGTCAAGGCAGAAAAAAAGTATGTGATATGTAACGCCGATGAAGGTGAACCCGGAACATTCAAGGATCGGGTCCTTTTAACGGAGTATGCAAAACTGGTATTTGAAGGCATGATAATAGCCGGGTTCGCTATCGGCGCAGATGCGGGGTTTCTTTATTTAAGAGGCGAATATAGATCGTTTTTGCCCGGCATTGAAAAAGTATTGTTCGAGATGCAGAAAGAAGGAGCGCTTGGCAGTAGTATCATGGGCAAGAAGGGGTTTGATTTTAATATAGAGATCAGACTCGGCGAAGGCGCGTATGTCTGCGGAGAGGAATCTGCTCTCATAGAATCTCTTGAGGGTAACAGAGGCGAACCGCGGAACAGGCCGCCCTTTCCGGTAAATACGGGGTTTGAAGGCCATCCCACGGCGGTTAATAATGTTGAAACCTTCGCAAACGTGCCGCACATATTGGCAAAGGGGCCGGACTTTTTTAAGAAAATAGGAACGGACAAATCAGCCGGTTCAAAATTGCTGAGTATTTCCGGGGATTGCAAAAAACCCGGTGTTTATGAAGTGCCGTACGGAATCTCATTAAAGGGTGTTCTAAAACTGGTCGGCGCTGTAAACGTTAAAGCCGTGGCGGTTGGCGGGGCATCCGGCATCTGTGTTTCAAAAAAGGATTTCGGCAGGAAAATAGCATTTGAGGATCTTTCTACGGGCGGGTCCGTGGTCGTTTTTGACGCGAAAAGGAACATGATGGACGCGGTTGAGAATTTTCTGGAATTTTTCAAAGAAGAACATTGCGGCCAATGTACTCCCTGCAGGGAGGGGATACCTGTTCTTTTGGAAGGGGTACAGTTGATAAGAAAAGGAGGATGTTCAAAGGAATATCTTGAAGATTTGCGTTCGCTTGCGGAAACCATGCAATGCGCTTCCAAGTGCGGCTTGGGACAATCCGCGCCGAATGCCTTTATTTCTGTGGTAGATGGATTTCAAAAAGATTATAAATTGTCAAACAAGAAAAAAGAGGAGAAAGAGTTCAATGCTTAGGGAACCTTTTGCTAAAAGTACATCAAGAGCGCCGATAAGCCAGAGAGCGCATCCTGTAGAGAAAACGGTCGGGAAAAAGCAGGAGAAGGTAAAGGTCATCATTGACGACATTGAGGTAGAAGTACCGGTCGGAACAACCATACTTGAAGCAGCCAAGGAAGTGAACATAAGAATACCATCCCTGTGTTACCATCCGGATCTATGCCTGGCTGGTGTTTGCCGCATATGCGTCGTGGAAGTAGACAGGGAAAAAAATCTTCAAGCGTCATGTTCTTATCCAATATCCGCGCCGATAAACGTCAAGACGTATTCCCGAAGGGTCAGAAACGCGAGAAGAAACATTCTTTATCTTCTTCTTAGGAATCACTATGGGGAGTGTTATTCCTGTGCACGGAACAATAACTGTGAGCTTCAGGCGCTTGCCAAAGAATATGGCATTACGATGTATAAGTTCGGGCATACAGATAAACCGCGCTATGAGGATGACTATTCAAGTTATTCCGTTGAGAGAGACATGAACAAATGCGTCCTTTGCCGCCGCTGCGTGAGAAGCTGTATAGATCTGCAGGAGGTTGGCGTGCTTGAAGCCGTGAAGAGGGGGGCCGAAACAAAGATAGCGACGTATATGGATAAGCCCCTTGAGGATGTTATATGCATAAACTGCGGTCAGTGTATCAATAGATGTCCGACGGCGGCGCTCAAAGCGAAAGACCCCGCGGAAGAAGTATGGCGCATGATAGACGATGAATCAAAACACGTGATTATACAGACCGCCCCAAGTCCGCGGGCCGCCATGGGAGAAGAATTCGGCCTTCCGGCCGGAACCAGCGTGACAAAGCAACTGAATACTGCCCTCAAACGAGTTGGGTTTGACCGGGTGTTTGATACCAATTTCACGGCCGATCTTACTATCATGGAAGAGGGCACTGAACTTTTGATGCGTCTGAAAAAAGCACTTGTAGATAAGGACAAAAAAGTAAAACTACCACTGATGACTTCATGTTCTCCCGGCTGGGTAAAATATATAGAGCATTTTTATCCGGATAAACTGGGTCATCTTTCAACGGCAAAAAGTCCGCAGCAGATGTTCGGCGCGATATTAAAGACGTGGTATGCGAAAAAGCACAAGATTGATCCACGAAAGATCGTGAGCGTTTCACTCATGCCGTGTTCAGCGAAAAAATTCGAATGCGAGCGTCCCGAGATGGACGATTCAGGGTATAAGGATGTGGATTATGCTCTTACCACGAGGGAGATCGCGGGCATGATACGTGAATGCGGCCTGGATCTGCCGAATCTTCCCGATTCCGATTTTGATAGCCCTTTGGGTATCGGATCAGGCGCCGGTCTTGTCTTCGGCGCTACCGGCGGCGTGATGGAAGCCGCGATAAGGACCGTGTATGAGATAGTGACGGGTGAGCCGGTGCCGTTTAAAAAATTATGCGTTACGCCTGTCCGCGGTATGGAAGGTATAAGGATGGCGGAGCTCCCCGTGAAGAAAGCCGTTGATGCATGGAAATTTCTGGAAGGGGCAACTCTCAAGGTCATGATAGCGCACGGCACCGCAAATGCGAAACGGGTCATGGAGATGCTCCTGCGCGGCGAGTTGAATGACTGCCATTTTATAGAGATTATGGCCTGTCCCGGCGGATGTCTGGGCGGCGGAGGACAGCCCATACCCACGAGCCCCGAGATAAGAGAGGCGCGTGCGCAGGCAATATACAAGGAAGACGAAGGTCTCCCGTATAGAAAATCTCACGAAAACCCGATCATAAAAGAGATCTATAAGGAGTTTTTAACAGATGGTCCCTGCGGGCACCTGAGCCATAAACTCCTGCACACGTCGTATACAAAACGCGGCAAGTGGATCGGTAAACAACCGAAAACATAACGGGGTATAGGAAGAAAATAGCCAAGATACTGGAACGAAAATAACCAATAACCAAGTTACAAGATACAAATAATATTCAAATCACAATAACCAAGTTTCAGAGCATCATCCCCTCACTTTTTGTCATCCCCGCGGAAGCGGGGATCCAAAATGAGGCGGTCCGGATAGATTCCCGTTTACACGAGAATGACATGATGACGATGTTTTGGACTTATTAGTAATCGAATTTTTTTAACGCTTTCTCTCTTGTTTGGTTATTGATTATTGTTTGGTTATTGTAACTTGTATCTTGGTGATTTACATGGACATGCAGAAAGCTCCGAAATCATCGCGATTACACATAGGTATTTTCGGCAGGACAAACACGGGGAAATCAAGTTTTCTCAATCTCTTGTCGGGTCAGGACGTTTCTATAACTTCTTCCGTGCCGGGAACGACAACCGATGTGGTAGAGAAGACCATGGAACTCTTGCCTGTGGGGCCGGTCGTCTTTTTAGATACGGCGGGGCTTGATGACGTTTCGGTTCTCTCGGACGAAAGGATAAGAAAAACCCGGAAGATGTTTGACCGTTCGGATGTCATAATGCTTGTTACCGAACCCGGACTCTGGAGCGGGTATGAAGACAGCGTCGTAAAAGAGGCCGCAGCAAGAGAGACGCCCGTAATTGCAGTTATCAATAAAACCGATCTTTCGCGGCCCTCCGGCGAGTTTATTGACGAGGTAAAGAAAAAAACCGGACGCGTCATGCTCTGTTCCAGCGTTGGCGCCGGACGGAGAGATGAATATATAAACCTTTTAAAACGGTATCTTGTTGAGACCTCGCCCGGGAGTTTTTTGAATCCCCCTTCGCTTGCGGAAAACCTTGTCGCGCCGGGAGGAACGGTTCTTTTGATAGTGCCGATAGACATGGAGGCGCCGAAAGGGCGACTCATACTTCCGCAGGTTCAGACCATACGTGATGTGCTTGATAAAAACGCCGCAGCAATCATCGTAAAAGAAGACGGTTATGCGGGAATGTTGAACGAAATGAAAAAGCCGCCGGATCTTGTTGTCTGTGATTCACAGGTGGCAAAGAGAATGGTAAAAGAAACACCGCCGGGTGTAAAATGCACCACTTTTTCTATTCTCTTCGCGCAAAACAGAGGCGTTCTGGTTGATTCAGTTGAGGCCGCCGTGTGTATAGATGATTTAAAATCCGGCGACAAAGTACTTATTGCCGAGGCTTGCAGTCATCATCCTGTAGAGGACGATATCGGCAGAATGAAAATACCACGTTGGCTTGAAGAGTACACGGGCGCGAAACTTAATATTGATACGTGCTCGGGCAGAGACTATCCTGAGAATCTGGGGGAATACAAGATTGTTATACATTGCGGGGGATGCATGATAACCCCGCGTGAAGTATTTATGCGAACGCAGAAAGCAAGAGAACACGATGTTCCCATAACGAATTACGGAGTATGCATATCTTTTCTGCATGGCGTTCTTGAAAGAACAATAGAACCGTTCCCGGATGCGTTGAACGCATGGGGAAGAAAGAACCAGGACGTAAGAAACAAGATACAAGATACAATAACCAAACAAGAAACAATAACCAAATTCAAATAACCAAACAAGAAGGAAAATATTAAAAAATCGAATATTTGTAAGTCTGGATAAACCGTTGTTTGGTTATTGTGATTTGAATATTGTTTGTATCTTGTAACTTGGTTATTGGTGATTTACATGGCGAGCAAAAGGCAGGGTAAATGAATACATCAACTGACATGAAAACATGGATGCGCGATAGGATAAATCCCGGGGAGATAACGAAATATCTTTCCGGTGATGTCGATTTTATCCCGGACTCGGAGATTGAAGAAAAAATCCGTCGGATGAAAAACCCTGACCCGGCATATGTCAGAGATATACTTGCCAAGGCCTGTTCTATTGAGACTCTGTCGCCGGATGAGACAGCCGCGCTTTTAAACGTTGAAGATCCTGATATTCTGGAAGAGATGAAAGAGGCGGCCTATCGGGTTAAACACAAGGTTTATGACAACAGGATCGTGACGTTTGCGCCGCTCTACATGGGTAATTTATGCGTTAATAACTGCCTTTATTGCGCATTCGGAGCCGACAATAAAAAAACCGTGCGAAGAGTACTCACCCTGGATGAGATTAAGGCGGAGACCCGGGTTCTCGCGGGTGAGATTGGGCACAAACGTCTTATTGTGGTCTACGGCGAACATCCCTCAATGGATACGGATTATATCACGGCATCAATCAGGGCCGTCTATGGGGTTAAAGTTCCGACAAAAAGAGGGCACGGTCAGATACGAAGAGTCAATGTCAATGCTGCACCTCTTTCTATAGCCGGGCTCAAAGAGCTCCGTGATGCCGGGATAGGAACCTATCAAGTTTTTCAGGAAACGTATCACCGCCGGACTTATGGGAAAGTCCATCCGGCCGGAACAATAAAAGCGGATTACAGGTGGCGCTTGTACTGCATGCACAGAGCGTTTGAAGCCGGGGTTGATGACGTTGGTATCGGGGCTCTTTTCGGATTGTATGACTGGAAGTTTGAAGTGATGGGTCTGTTGTATCATGCCCGCGAACTTGAAGAAAAGTTCGGTATAGGTCCGCATACCGTTTCGTTCCCCCGGCTTGAGCCGGCGGCAAATACACCATTTACACAGAATGAGAACCATAAAGTGTCTGATAGCGATTTCAAAAAACTCGTTACGGTTTTGCGGCTGGCTATACCCTACACAGGAATGATCCTTACTGCGCGGGAAAGTGCCGGCATGAGACGCGAGGTTCTGCCCGTGGGATGCACCCAGACCGATGCATCAACACGGATTGGAATAGGCGCTTATAGTGACAAGCATTCTGCACAAGAAGGCCGGCGTCAGCAATTTATACTCGGGGATACGAGAGGCCTTGACGAGATTATTCGCGAACTGGCGCATGCGGGGTATATCACTTCTTTTTGCACCGCCGGTTACAGATGCGGCAGAACCGGTAAGCATATAATGGGAATGCTGCGTTCGGGAAAAGAAGGAGAATTCTGCAAACTTAACGCGGTTCTTACTTTCAGGGAATGGCTTGACGATTTTGCGTCGCCCGAGACCTTTTGCATAGGCGAAGAACTAATAGAAAAAGAAATAAGTCAGATAAAAAAGAAACTGCCCGGAATGTATCCGGAACTTATAAAAAATTACGAGAAAACAAAAAATGGCAAAAGAGATTTATACTTCTGAAGATTCGTTGTCATCTCATACAGGCGCCATCAAGAAAGATGAAATAGTTGCGCTCTTGAAAACGCGTGATACCGTCCGGATAGAACAGCTGAAGAGACGTGCTGACGAAGTGAGGAAAGCACGCGTCGGAGACAAAGTGCACCTCCGGGGTATTATAGAATTTTCAAATTACTGTGATAAGAACTGCCTCTATTGCGGATTGCGCAAGGATAATGCGCGTCTTAAGCGGTACAGGATAACGCCGGATGAAATTTTTGACGCGGCCGTCATAGCAAATGAACTCGGGTACAGAACCGTGGTGCTTCAGTCCGGAGAAGACGGGGAATATCCTGCAGATGCTCTGCTAGGCGCGATAACGCGGATAAAAAAAGAACTTGATCTTGCCATAACGTTGTCTTTAGGGGAGTTGACCTTTGAAGAGTACAGAAATTTAAAGGACGCGGGTGCGGATAGGTATCTTTTGAGATTTGAAACGTCTGACCCCGATCTTTACGCGAAACTGAAACCGGACGGCGATTATGATAAGAGATTTGAATGTCTCGCCTGGCTGAAAGGACTCGGCTATCAGGTGGGATCTGGAATCATGACGGGTTTAGAAGGACAATCGGCGGAAAGCATAGCCGATGATATATTGTTGTTTAATGATTTCGGGCTTGATATGGTAGGAAATGGCCCCTTTATCCCGAATCCCGACACGCCGCTCGGATCTCTTGCGGGCGGAGATCTCTTGACCGCGCTGAAAGTGACTGCGCTGACCCGCCTCGTAACGCAGAATACTCATATTCCCGCTACAACCGCTATCGGAACAATACATCTGGAGGGCAGACAGAAAGCCCTTGCCTGCGGAGCCAATGTCGTAATGCCGAATGTCATGCCGAGGCAGTATAGGGAACATTATCTTATTTACCCCGGCAAGATTTGCATAAAAGAAGACCCACGCGCCTGCGGTGCGTGTCTCAGGAATATGATCACGGGATTAGGAAGAAATGTTGCTGAAGACCACGGGCACGGACTTAAGAGCGCGGTGCCCGTCATCCTGCCTGTCCCGCCTGTCCCGAGCGAAGTCGAGGGGAGCGAAGTCGAGGGGAGCGAAGCCGAGGGGAGGAGCGAAGCGACGAAGGATCTTGATGCTGAATAGATCCTTCCCCTTCGCTACGCTCAGGGTCAGGATGAAAGTCCGGGAAATTTATATGAAGCTGAATAGATCCTTCGCTTCGCTCAGGATGAAATGTCGGGAAATTTATATGAAATTTCCCGACATTTCAATTATATGTTGCGTTAACCCGAATCGCTGATAGAATAATAAGAGTATTTGATGCGGAAGAAGCGGAAGGGGTATCATGAAGAAAAAGACCTCAAAAAAACTAAAAAAAAGAACTGCGACAATAAAAGAGATTTACGGCGAGAATGTTTTTAGTCTAAAAACTATGCGCAGGTATCTTTCGGACAAGACATTTCGCTCTCTTAAAGCAACTATCCAGGAAGGGTGTCCCCTGAATCCGGGAATAGCCGATGAAATGGCGGATGCCATGAAGACATGGGCACTTTCCAAAGGAGCGACTCATTTCACCCATTGGTTTCAGCCTCTTACCGGAGCTACCGCTGAGAAACATGATTCATTCATAATACCGGATACCGAAGGCGGCGTGATTCTTCAATTCTCGGGAGAAGAGCTCGTAAAGGGCGAGCCCGATGCTTCAAGTTTTCCTTCCGGAGGGCTCCGGGCAAGCTTTGAAGCGCGCGGCTATACGGCATGGGATCCAACCAGCCCCGCTTTCATAAAAAAGACAAAAAAAAGCGCCACTCTGTGTATTCCGACCGCTTTTTATTCCTATCACGGTGAAGCGCTTGATAAAAAAACACCTTTACTTCGGTCAATACAGGTCCTTTCCAGGCAGGTCTCGCGTCTCGGAAAGCTTTTCGGCGTCAGGGCGGTAAACAAGCGGGCTCATGCGACTCTCGGTGTTGAACAAGAATATTTTCTGATAGACAAAAAATTCTATCATAAGCGGCTTGATCTTATTCAGACGGGAAGAACCCTTTTCGGCAGAAAACCCGCGAAGCACCAGCAGATGGGAGATCATTATTTTGGTATCATCAAAAAACGTGTGCTGGACTTCATGGAAGATCTTGACCGCGAGTTGTGGCGGCTTGGTATTCCGTCAAAGACCCGGCACAATGAGGTTTGCCCGGGGCAGTTTGAGATTGCTCCCATGTTTGAGGAACAGAATCTTTCCGTTGACCACAACATGATGGTAATGGAAATGCTGCGCCAGGTCGCGGAACAGCACGGATTTATATGTCTTCTTCATGAGAAGCCGTATGCCGGCGTGAACGGGTCCGGCAAACATAACAACTGGTCTGTTGTGGGACCTGATGGCCGTAACTGGCTGCAGCCGGGTAATAATCCGCGTGAAAATGCCAAGTTTATTACAGTTATATGTGCTCTCATGAAGGCCATTGACACTTACGCGCCGCTTTTAAGGGCCTCTGTTGCTTCAGCCGGGAACGATCACAGGCTTGGGTCCAGCGAGGCGCCCCCGTCGATATTGTCTATATTTCTCGGCGAACAGTTATCCGACGTGATAGAGCAGATTGAAAAAGGGACGACCGGGAGTTCTCCGAAAAGGGGTGTCATCAAGATCGGCGTTACGTCTCTGGCTCCGTTCCCGCGTGATATAACCGATCGGAATAGAACGTCACCTTTTGCTTTTACGGGAAACAAGTTTGAGTTCAGGGCAGTCGGATCAAATCAAAGCTGCGCGGAAGCAAACATCGTTCTGAACACCATTGTTGCCGACGCGCTGGATGAGATCTGCGGAAAACTCGAGAAGGCGCTGCGCGGAGGGAAGAATTTTAACACGGCCCTGCAGGCGATATTGCGCGATATTATCAAAAAACACAAGCGTATTCTCTTTAACGGAGATAATTACAGCGCAAAGTGGCTTGCTGAAGCGCGGAAACGCGGCCTTCCGAATCTCAGGACTACGGAGGAAGCGCTTGAAGCGCTCAGGGATGAAAAAGTCGTTGCGCTTTTCAAGAAACACAAAGTTCTTTCAGAACATGAGCTAAAGTCCCGGTATGAGATATTCAAGGAACAGTATAAAAAGACCATTGATATAGAAGCCGGATGCGCTTTGACAATGGCGAAGACGATGATCGTGCCTCCGGCCGTGGAATATGAACGAAGGCTTATTGAGGTTATAAACGGAGCGGAATCGTGCGATCTCAAACCGGTCAGGGCCAGGCAACTTTTGAAAAAAGTATGTTCCGAGATGGAAAACACGCTGAGTGGTGTAAAAAAACTGGAAAAAAGCATAAAAGGCTCTTCTTCCCGGAGGATTATAAAAGACATGGATGCGTTGCGGCGGTCCGGAGATGAGCTTGAAGGCCTCTTGCCGCAGAATCTCTGGGAACTGCCGTCATACGCGAAAATGATGTTTTTAAGATAACTGCGCAAAGAGGTTTGATAGAGGCAATCATGCCGAAAAAATCTGCCGAGAAACAATATCTTGCGACACTGACAAAGATCAGTAAAGCCATAACATCGGATTTGTATCTGGAAGATATACTGAAACTTATTGTTAATCTTACTGCCGGTGTCATGAAAGCCAAAATATGCGCCTTGTGGCTTCTTGACGAAGAGACGCAGGAACTTAAGATAAGAGCGACTCAGGCGATGAGTCGGGAATATCTTAAAGAGCGTCGAATAAAAGTAGGCGAAGGCATAGTCGGCCTTGTCGCCGAAAAGAAAAAACCTGTGGTAATACCTGATGTTCTGAAAGACGAACGGTATAAAGAGAAATCTCTTGCGAAAAAGGAATCTCTTGTGTCGATGCTCAGCGTTCCGATGATGGTAAAGGAGCGTGTGGTGGGGGTTATAAACGTCTATACCGTAAAACCATATAAATTTACGAGAAGCGATATTAATCTTCTGAGCGTGGTGACAAATCAGGCGGCGGTTGCGATAGAGAATACGGAGCTCATGGTAAGAAGCAAGATTGTTCAGGAAGAACTTGAGACCCGAAAAAAGGTTGAAAGGGCAAAAGGAATCCTTATGAAGGAACAGAACCTTTCCGAGGATGAAGCTTACACACTCATGAGACGGTCCAGCATGAACAGGCGTGTTTCGATGAAAGAGGTTGCGGAAGCGATTATACTTTCTTTTCAGATAAGAAAACCCGGCAAGACTGGATAACTTTCTCGGGATCTTTTGATACAGTAAAGGAGGCGTATGTTGCGAAGATATTTAATGATTTTATTTTTAGTTTTACCGATTGCGGGCTGTGCGGGTCTTTCCGAAACGGGAGAGACAGGGAAGAGGATTGATGTTCTGGAGAAGAAAGTTGTTGTTCTGGATGAACGACAAACGATTACGGAAGACCGTCTGACGGAAAATGAAAAGAAGATTACCGCGCCGCAGGCAGCCGTAAGAGAAGCGCCACGGGAGAAAAAAAAGACGGCGATTTCAATGTCCAGAAAAAAGATCCAGGGAATCCTCAGGGATGCCGGATATTATCGCGGTCCGATAGACGGAAAAATGGGGAAAAAGACCAAAAAGGCCCTTAAGGACTTCCAGACCGATAATGGTCTGAGCCCCGACGGCATAGCGGGCCCGGCCACGAAAGAAGCCCTTTTGCGGTGCATGTCGCAGAAGTAGGGGTATTTTTTTCTTGACTATCGTGGAGGAATGAGGGATACTTGTGGTGTAGTCGCAGTGGCGGTTTCAATGATTTAAGGGACAAAGGCGTTCCCCGGTAAACGGGTGGACGCCTTTTTTATTTCCCCCGATAAAACAGTTAATCAGGTTAAATAACGAATGGAGGGTGAGACAGATGGCATATGTGCAGAGAGTTATAGAAACGGTAAAGAAGCGTAATCCCGGAGAGGTTGAGTTTCAGCAGGCAGTGGAAGAGGTGCTGGAATCGCTCAGACCGGTTTTAAAAAAACATCCCGAGTTTGAGGAGGCCTCCATTTTGGAGAGAATAGTCGAGCCAGAACGGCAGATTATTTTCAGGGTGCCGTGGCAGGACGACAAGGGAAAAGTGCAAGTGAACAGGGCGTTTCGCATTCAATTCAATTCGGCTCTGGGGCCGTATAAGGGAGGATTACGGTTCCATCCTTCCGTTTATCTGGGTATTATCAAGTTTCTCGGTTTTGAACAGATATTCAAGAATTCTCTTACGGGACTTATGATGGGCGGCGCAAAAGGCGGGTCTGATTTTGATCCCAAGGGAAAATCCGATGGCGAAGTAATGAGATTTTGTCAGGCCTTCATGAATGAGCTGTACCGACATATCGGTGCGGATACCGATGTTCCCGCAGGGGATATCGGCGTCGGCGGAAGAGAAGTTGGCTACATGTTCGGTCAGTGGAAAAAGATCACACAGCTTTTCAACGGTGTTTTGACGGGAAAGGGTCTTGATTTTGGAGGTTCGCTGGCCCGGACTGAAGCCACGGGGTACGGTTGTGTGTATTTTTGTGAGGAAATGCTTAAAGACCGCAAAACCTCTTTTGCGGGAAAAACGGTTGTTATCTCCGGATCCGGTAACGTGGCAATATACGCGCATCAGAAAGCTACTCAGCTTGGCGCTAAAGTAGTTGCCATGTCTGATTCCGGAGGATTTATATATGACAGCCGTGGAATAGATCTTGATACGGTCAAGACAATCAAAGAAATTGAACGCAAGCGCATAAAAGAATACATAAAGGTGCATAGTTCAGCAGAATACACCGAAGGTTGTTCGGGGATATGGAACATCAAATGTGATGTTGCTCTGCCGTGCGCTACGCAGAACGAACTGGAAGAGAACGCGGCGAAAGTGCTTGTCAAGAACGGATGTATTGCGGTCGCTGAGGGTGCGAACATGCCCTCGACTCCCGGCGCGGTAAATGTATTCCTGAAAAGCGGCGTGTCTTTCGGACCCGGTAAAGCCGCAAATGCCGGCGGGGTAGCTACATCCGGGCTTGAGATGGCGCAGAATTCTCAGCGTCTTTCCTGGGATTTTGAAAAAGTAGACAGAAAATTGCACCAGATCATGGTGAATATACACACTTCGTCAAAGAAAGCCGCCGAGGAATACGGCACGCCCGGTAACCTTGTTAACGGCGCTAATATTGCCGGTTTCATGAAAGTGGCCAGGGCGATGATGGCTCAGGGTGTTGTATAACCATAGGATGGATGAGTTTTTTTCCGGCGTTGTGGAAAATGTGATATAATTTCCGCTATATGGGTAATATTTCTTTCGGACTGGCATTTTTAGCAGGGATTTTTTCTTTCCTGTCTCCCTGTGTGCTGCCGCTTGTCCCGGGGTATGTTTCGTTCTTATCGGGCATATCTCTGGAGGATTTGCGCAAGGGCAAGAAGGATGGAAAACTCACCCAAAAAGCCGTTCTGGCTTCGTTATTCTTTGTTGCTGGATTCTCATTAGTATTCATATCATTCGGCGCATCCGCCTCTTTTATAGGAAAATTATTCTCCCAACATACGATTCTCTTGACAAGGATAGCCGGAATAATTATCGTTGTGTTCGGCCTGCATCTTTTGGGTATTTTCAGGATAAAATGGCTCAATTATGAAAAACGGCTGCATGTAAAACAGTCTTCCCCGGGTTTTTTTGGCGCGTTTATAATCGGGATTGCTTTTGCCTTCGGATGGGCTCCGTGTGTCGGACCGATACTTGCGGGTATACTCGCCATGGCAGCTGTTCAGGCGACCCTTTTGAGGGGAGTGATGCTTCTTGCGGCCTACTCTCTGGGGCTGGGTGTTCCCTTTATTATCACGGGGTTTGCCGTAGGAGCATTTATGCGTTTTTTTGAAAAATACAAACCCCTGATTCGGTGGGGAGAGATTGCCGCGGGGCTTCTTCTTGTATGCATAGGATGCCTGATATTTGTCGGGAACTTGAGTATACTGACGAAATATATTCCGTCCGTGTTATACGAGTTTGCCAAATGAACGTGACATGGAGGAGAGAAGGAGTGAACAGTGAGTAGTGATCAGTGAATGGTAAAATTCAAATGACAAAGCACAAAATCCAAAATAAATCCAAAATCTCAAATCCAAATAACAAAACTTTTATTTGTGTTTTGAATTTTGTTATTTGTGCTTATTTTGTGCTTTGAATTTTGTCATTTGACATTATCCGTATCTTGTATCTTGGTTATTTAAACAATACGCTACTACGTAGCGAAGGAGGCCTACCATGAGCTACAAACACCGATTTTCTATTTTTCTCACCGTTTTAACGTTCCTCATGGTGGCGGTTTTAACGTCGTGCGGTGGTGACTCCTCTTCCGAAAGAGGAGACGATATAGCGCCGGACTTTACGCTTAAAACCCTGAGTGGCGGGTCTTTTACCATGTCCGGGACGAAGGGAAAAGTCGTTATACTGGATTTTTGGGCGGGATGGTGTCCGCCGTGCAAGAAAGAACTGCCGCATTTTCAGGCACTTCACCGCGCGTACGAAAAAAAAGGCCTTAAGGTTATAGGGGTACTGGTTGATGCCCGGGATATGGCGTCAGTGGAGTCTCTTATCCAAGAATATGGAATCAGTTATGCGATTCTTTTGGGGAACGACTCCGTGGCGGCCGCTTACGGAGGGGTAAGGAGCATCCCCACCACTTTTGTGATTGATCGGGAAGGACGTATCGTCAGAAAATTCGTGGGATATCGGGACAAAGAGGTGTTTGAGACGGTAGTGAAAGAACTTCTTTAACGGAGCTTTCGGATATCACGGCCGAAGAAGAAAGGACCACGGGTGACAACAGACGCAAAGCAGAGAAAATATCTCGTACTGGAATGTATCGTTCTTGCCTTGGGCGTGTTCTTTATCTTTAAGGTGCAGTTCGCGAACGCCGCTCTCTACGGGTCGGACGGTTATCTGCACATAAGGATGGCGGAATTCATAAAGCAATACGGCATCCACTACACCTTTCACTGGACGCGGTTCTCCGTTTTTTTTGACCGGTTCTCGGACAAAGATTTTCTGTTTCATGTTTTTCTTATCCCTTTTACATTCTTCAGGGATATCTTTTTCGGCGCGAAGCTCGCCGCCGCCACGTTTTACACTTCTCTTTTCGCCGTGATGTATGTTTTTTTGAGAAAATGGACGAAACGGGAATATGTTTTTCTGTTTCTTATTCTTTTTTTCGCCCCCTGCAGGTTCATCACTACACTTGAAAGACTCAGGCCATTTGCGCTGGTCATGATCATTACCATTTTAACGGTTCATTTTCTGATAAAGAAAAAGGCGCTTCCGTTGTTTGTTCTGGCTCTTATCTATTCCATGGCCCACGTTTCCGCTCCGTATATGATTGCATACGCCTTGATTGTGGAGCTCGTGCGCGCTGTAAGCTTTAAAGAAGTATCATCCAAGAACCTTCTGGCGGTTACGACGGGTATTGTTGTCGGACATCTGATAAATCCGTATTTTCCGAATAATATTTTATATTTTTATTTGAATGCGATTCTTGTTCCCTTTTATGCGGCAAAAACAGGTGTTTTGGAGCTTCCCGCTGAATTTTTTCCGCTTCTTTCAAACGTATTTTTACAAAGTTATCCGCTCATAACCCTGGGCATGCTTGGCGCTCTTTTTCTGATGCTGATAAAAAACGATGTAAAAACGTCTTTCCACACGAGTGTTTTGTTTGCCGTTACGGCTTTTTACTATATTCTGTCTTTTACGTCCCAACGCGGACTTACTCACACGTGGCCGTTTTTCCTGTTGTTTCTCGCGTCATTCGCGAAGGATTTCTTTACCGGAGAGAGGCGAAAGATCGCGCCCGTTTTTTTTACGGCGTGTTTCGCCTCGATATTGGTGTTTTCATTCGGGCAATACAGGGATTTTTTGCCGGGCATCAGGGGTGCGGAGATCATGAACCGTCATTTTGAACGCATGGCAGACGAGATAAAGAAGCATGTTCCGGAAGGTGAGCTGGTTTTTCATGCCAATTGGTCAGACGGGCAGTATTTTATAGGACTGAATCCCAGCAATGATTACTTTGTCACACTGGATCCGGTGTATATGTATTACCGCGATAAAAACAGATATGCCCTGTATCGGGATGTGGCTTTCGGAAGAAGCACGGATCCGTATCGCGCGATGAATGATGTTTTCGGGTCAAGATACGGTTACGCGGGAAAGAGCTATTTTTCCGGATTGATAAGGCAAGTTCGTCGTGATCCGCGTTTTGAGGTGCTGGCCGAGGATCAGTTCGGAGTTCTGTTCAGGTTGAAATAGCAGGAAGGAAATAATCAAGATACAAGGTACAATAACCAAACAAGAAACAACCCTTCGACTGCACTCAGGATGGTTCGAAGGATGGTGAGCGAAGCCGAACCATAACCAAAGTCCAATACGCAGTGAACAGTAATCAGTGAATAGTAAAATCCAAATGACAAAGCACAAAATCCAAAATAAATCCAAAATCTCAAATCCAAATAATAAAACTTTAAATT
>Ga0208325_1000032_pt1 | contig 34656 bp, 34 predicted proteins | sample PL_2010_330m_FD_185486 | JGI IMG/M metagenome (GOLD analysis project Ga0208325, IMG submission 185486) | Freshwater microbial communities from Powell Lake, British Columbia, Canada to study Microbial Dark Matter (Phase II) - PL_2010_330m... | ecosystem: Environmental > Aquatic > Freshwater >...
CCTTAAAGCTCTATTTCAGAGGCTTGATATTGACTATGTAATACCACCACTCAATAATCGGCGCACTCTGTCTCTGGGGGTTAAGTATTCTCCGGAGGGGCTCTGTATTCCATTCAAGCTGACTCTAGGCAACATGATTGAAGCTGCCGAGCTGGGAGCCGATATTATGCTTCAGGCTAGCGGCTTTGGTATCTGTCGCCTGGGCTACTATGCCAAGACGCAGGAACAGATTCTGCATGAGCTAGGGCACAATGTTGAAGTAGTTTGTTTGGGCGTCTCTGAGCGAAAGTTATTCGGCTTCCTGGGAATGCTTAAGCAGGCGTCAAATAATGCCTCCTGGGTTAGGGTTATATCAGCCTTTCGCTTTGGTGTGGCTAAACTAAATGCCATGGATAGGATAGAACGAGTGGTGCAAAAGGTGCGGGCGGTAGAGCAGATAAAGGGGACATCCAACGGATTATTTACCCGGGCGATTAAGGCTATTGATAACGCAGACGATTATGATAGCCTGAAGAAGGTGAAAATAGACTACATTGAACAGCTTAACCATGTGCCCAAGGACGACCAGGCTCAACCGCTATTGGTGGGCGTCACCGGAGAATTTTACGTAGTATTGGAGCCCTTCTCCAACCTGGATGTAGAGAGCGAGTTGGGTAAGCTGGGGGTAGAGGTAAGGCGGAGAACCTTCATCTCGGATTGGCTTAAGTTCAGCCTGTTCCTCAATCCGTTGGGCATAGATGAGACGGCGAGGATTCATAAGGCAGCTTTACCCTACCTTAAGCGGGACATCGGCGGTGATGGCTGGGAATCGGTGGGGGAAAAGGTGCTCCACGCTAAAGAATATGACGGTTTAATACACCTGGCACCGTTCACCTGTATGCCTGAGATAGTAGCTCAAAATATCATGTCATCAACCAGGGAGAATATTCCGGTGCTAACCATACTCTGTGATGAGCAACTAGCTAAGCCCGGTCTGTTGACCAGGCTGGAGGCTTTTGTTGACCTTCTGGAACGCAGGCGACGGGTGAGCAATAATAAGCGACGCGGAGTAGCTGTGTAGGGTGATTTCATGGAAGCTTATTTAGGTATAGATGTTGGCTCGGTAACCACTAAGCTGGCGGTGCTGGATAGAGATGATGAGCTGGTTACTCATGTCTATCTGCCGACGCAGGGCAAGCCTATTGATATGGTGCAGCAATGTCTGAAACAAATAAAGCCGCAATTGTCTGAAGATGTTGATATTCGTGGTGTAGCTACCACGGGGAGCGCCCGCTACCTGGCTGGGGTTATCGTTGGTGCTGATTTAGTCAAGAATGAGATTACCAGCCATGCGGTGGCTACCCTGCAATATGTTCCTCAGGTGCAGACCATTATTGAAATTGGGGGGCAGGATAGTAAGATTATCATTGTTAGGGACGGAGTGGTAACTGACTTCGGCATGAACACCGTGTGTGCTGCCGGCACCGGTAGCTTTCTTGACCACCAGGCGCTGCGCCTCAGTATGAGCATTGAGGAGTTTGCCCGGCGGGCACTGGATAGCAACACACCGGTGCGTATTGCCGGGCGATGCACGGTTTTTGCTGAATCAGACATGGTACATAAACAACAAATGGGGCATCGGATTGAGGATATTATCTACGGTCTATGCCAGGCGTTAGTTCGTAATTACCTTAATAATGTTGGTCTGGGAAAGGATATTAAGCCCCCCATAGTATTCCAGGGAGGGGTTGCCTTTAACCGGGGTATAGTGAAAGCACTCCAGGAAGAGCTTGGTACCGAGGTTATTGTCCTACCCCACCACGAGGTCATGGGGGCAATAGGGGCTGCCTTGCTGGTGCATGAAGGGATGATGAATAACAATACTGGAAGCCAGTTTAAGGGATTTGGCGTAAGTGAAATAAAGTATCATACCTCCTCCTTTGAGTGCAAAGCCTGCCCTAACCTATGTGAGATAGCCCAGCTTTCGGTTGATGGTCAAGCTCTGGCTCGATGGGGAGGACGTTGTGACCTGTGGGAGGGAAGCCCCACGAACTAAATTTTTAACTGAGGGGATAGATGATAATTGCTGTTGATGCTGCCGGTGGAGATTATGCTCCTTACGAAATAGTTAAAGGAGCTATAAAGGCTGCCCAGGAGTATAAGGTGGATATCGCTCTGGTGGGCAGGAAATCTGTACTCCATGTATTGGCGAGCCGCCATTTAAATAAAGCTGGCATCACTATCATTGATGCTAGCCAAACCATTGAGCTTCACGAGTCGCCGGTAAAAGCCGTCTCCAGTAAGCCAGACTCCTCAATAGTAGTCGGAATTAATCTGGTGAGAGACGGGGTTGTTTCCGCCTTTGTCTCAGCCGGCAACAGTGGGGCAGTAGTATGTGCCGCCCTTTTCAGCCTGGGCAGAATAGAAGGCATCAAGCGTCCGGCCATATGTGGTATTATCAATATCACTCCCTCTGCTCCCGTTTTCCTTATTGATGCCGGGGCTAATGTCGATTGCCGACCAGAGTATTTGGTTCAATTTGCTGAGCTAGGCACAATCTACACTAGGCAGCTTCTTGACATCAGCTCGCCGCGTGTTGGCTTACTTAGCAATGGCGAAGAGGAAGCCAAGGGTAATCGTCTGATTCGGGAAAGCCATAAGCTTCTCAAAAAAAGTAATGTAAACTTTATCGGCAATGTAGAGGGCCAGGATATATCAAAAAGAACGGCTGATGTTATCGTTACTGATGGCTTCACCGGAAATATTGTAGTCAAGACCATGGAGGGATTAAGTGACACTTTCCTGAACTCGCTGCGACAGGTGGGGCAGCGCATTTCCGGTGCCTTGCACGGGCACGGCTTACTTCATACGGTAGGATTGAGCTCCTGGGCTAAACGAATAGACTATAGAGAATATGGCGGGGCCTGTCTTCTGGGGGTAAATGGCAATATCATCATAGCTCATGGTCGTAGTCAGGCTAGGGCAATTAAGAATGCTATCGGTTTAGCCAAACAGACAGTGGAACGAGACGTCTGCCAGATGATTAAGGAGGAAAGTCGTAAACAAGCCACGGCGATAGATGACAGCAACTTTGACAAATAGGAATTAAGCCATGAACGAGGAATATGAGGTAGTTATTATTGGTGGTGGTCCGGCGGGACTTACCGCTGGGCTTTACGCCGCCAGAGCCAAGCTCAACAGCCTGCTTATAGAAAAAGGATTAGTCGGCGGTCAGATAGTAAACGCCGAGCGGGTAGACAATTACCCCGGTTTTCCTGAAGGTATTAGCGGTAGTGAACTGGGTGAGTTAATGTATCAGCAGGCAATGAAATACGGGCTAAAAACTATTATCGCTGAGGCTATTGGCCTCGAGCTTCATGAGAAGCAAAAAGTGGTAAAGACCACCGAAGGCAACTTCATAGCTAAGGCAGTGATTATCGCCGGTGGCTGTAGCCGCCAGAAATTGGGCATCCCCGGGGAAGAGAAATTTACCGGCAAAGGGGTATCCTACTGCGCTACTTGTGATGCTTATTTCTTCCAGGACAAGCCGGTGGCTGTAGCCGGTGGTGGCAACGCCGCCATTACTGAGGCTCTTCACCTGGCTAGGTTTGCCTCCAGGGTCACCGTGATACACCGTCGTGACCGGCTACGGGCTACGCCTATTGTGCAGGAGAAAGCCTTCTCTGAACCCAAAATAGAATTCCGGTGGAATACTGTAGTTGAGGAAATTGAAGGCGGAGATTCCGTTAAAAGAATCAGGCTTCGCCAGGTGCAAACCGGGGAGAAGTCTGCCCTTGAGGTAGCCGGAATCTTTGTCTCTATTGGACTTAAGCCTGATACTGACTACCTCAAGGGTGTTTTACCATTAGACGAGGCTGGCTATATCATTACTACCGACAAGATGGAGACCGAAATACCCGGTGTTTTTGCGGCTGGCGATATACGCCATGACTCTCCCCGGCAAATAATAGCCGCTGCCGGAGATGGGGCTACTGCGGCTATATATGCCGAAAAATTTATAGCTGAATAACCTTTCACTTCCCTCGGCGGTGAAGTATAATTATAAAAAGGGGCAAAAAGATGAAGGTCATTTTTGTAGAAGATGTGTCCAAGGTGGCCAGGGCAGGTGAGATAAAAGAGGTAGCCGATGGTTACGGCAGGAACTTCCTTATCCCTCAAAAACTAGCCTTACCGGTCAGTTCTATGGCTACCAGTATGATAGAAGCCCAGCGCCGGAAGAAAGTCCAAACTGTGACAGAATCAGTTGAGCTGGCTGACCAACTGGAGGGGAGGGAAATTGTCCTGAAAGCCCGGGCCGGAGCCAAAGAGCGATTGCATGGCTCGGTTACCAGTGCCGATATTGCTGCTGAATTGCAGAACAGTACTGGGATAGTGATTGACAAAAGGAAAATAGAGTTAGCTGAGCCTATTCACCAGCTCGGCAGCTATGAGATAGCCATTAGACTGGCTAAGGACATAATGCCTAAAATAAAGGTAGTGGTTACAGAGGAAGAGGCGGAAAAGGGGAAGGATAAAGAGCCGGAGAAAGAGGCGAAGAAAGAAAAGAAAGCGGAGGCGAGGAAAGAAAAGGAGGAGATAAAAGCGGAGAAAGGGAAAGGTAAGAAGAAGGAGAAGGTGAAGAAGACAGAGAAGGAGACGAAGACGAATTAGAATGTATGGCGAAAAATTGCCGCCGCACGATATTGATGCCGAGGAAGCAGTAACCGGCTCGCTGTTGATAGATGGCACGGCAATCTATAAAATTGCTACCTTCCTGCAGCCGTCGGACTTCTACCACGAGCAGAGTCAATGGGTATATGGGGCGTGCCTATCGCTTTATCAGCGTCCCGAGGGTTCTGAGGCGATAAACCAGATCACGGTAGCTCAAGAGCTTGCCCGACAGGGAAAGCTGGAGTCATGTGGCGGAGCTGCCTATTTATCACACCTAATCTCCATAGTCCCTACCTCGCTTGATATTGAGCACTATGCCCGGATTGTTTATCGCCTGTCGGTAATGCGTGGTCTTATTAACGCTGCCGGGCAGATTGCGGCTATTGGTTACGAGGCTGACCCTAATGTTGACGCCAGCCTTAGTCGGGCAGAGGAGATTCTATTTAGGCTGCGCCATGGGCAGAGTCCCCGAGATTTCGTTCATATTCGACAGGTGCTGGATAAGTACTTTGAGGCTGCTGCCACCCCAGCTACTGAAGCTGAAGGCTATCAGGCACCACTTCCTTATGCGCTCTCAGGTTTCACCAAGCTTGACGAGTTTCTGGGTGGCTTTCAGCGCTCTGACCTGGTTATTGTTGCCGGCAGACCCAGCCTGGGCAAAACTAGTCTGACACTTAGTATTGCCCGAAACGCTGCTGTGGCGCAAGGGGCTTGTGTCGCTCTGTTCAGCCTGGAGATGGCACAGGAGCCATTGGTGCTGCGTTTACTATCCGGCGAATCTGGGGTCAATTTAAGACGGGTTCGTCTCGGGCTCCAAAATGAAGACGAGGAAAAGCAGATTATGGATGCTACCGGCATCCTTTCCGAAGCCCCAATTTATATTGACGATTCTCCCCAGCTCCGAGTAGTTGAGATGAGGAGCAAGGCTCGCCGACTCCACTTTGAGCGCGGCATCGACCTCATTATTGTTGATTACCTGCAGCTAATGCAGGGGGAGGGCAGGGGAGAGAACCGGGTTCAGGAGATTAGCTACATCTCTCGCTCCCTTAAGGCACTAGCTCGTGAGCTTAATGTTCCTGTGGTGGCCGTATCCCAGCTCAGCCGAGCTGTAGAGTGGCGGGCTTCACATAGACCTCAACTTTCCGACCTGCGTGAGAGCGGGAGCATTGAGCAGGATGCTGACGTGGTTATGTTTATCTATCGGGATGATTATTATTACAAAAGAGAGGAATGGGAAACCCAGTTTCCAGATAAAGACTACCCGGAAGGCATTGCCAATATTATCATTGCCAAGCAGCGAAACGGACCTATCGGAGAAATTGACCTTCGCTTTATACCCAAGACAGCTAAATTCGAAAATATGATTACCAGCCAAGAGCCGAGTCTATTATGAAGCAGTTTACTGGTTTCCCGGCCAAGATGCAGTTTACCCCCCTGCCCAATCTTTTCTTCAGCAGGTTACTGCCCCAAATTAGCGATATGGCTGAGCTAAAGACAACCCTCCATATTTTCGAGAACCTTTACCGCAAGCGGGGCTATCCTCGCTTCGTCACTTATGGAGAGCTTTTAAGTAATACCAGCCTGATGAGTAGCCTTAAGGAAGTGGTCAAGCCACCTGATGAGGCATTGCGCAAAGCCCTGGAGATGGCTACCGGGCGGGGAACTGTCCTTCATATAGCCTTAGATAGAGATGGAGCCACCGAGGATATTTATTTTCTCAATACTGAGGATAATAGACAGATGGTGGCCAAAATTCGGAGTGGTGAGTTTCAACTTCCCGGGCTGAAAGCTGGGGGACAAGCCTATGTTGAGCTTGAGGAACCGCCTGATATCTTTACCCTTTATGAACAGAACATTGGTATGCTAACCCCGATGATTGCTGATGAACTGCGTGAGGCAGAGAAGCTATACCCGGCAGATTGGATTAGAGATGCCATTAAAGAAGCGGTTAACCAGAACAAACGTAAGTGGGGCTATATTTCAGCAATTTTAGAGAACTGGTCATCGGAAGGCAGGAGTAGTGGAGCATATAAGCGAGATTCTGCGAAGAAGACAGACCCAGATAAATATATCAAGGGCAAATATGGACACATGGTCAGGCGCTGAGGAGCCAGAGCCATCACCCAGTTCACTCTGTCCTATCTGCAAGGGGGCTGGATTTGTTTATGCTGACGTTCCGGTGGGGCATCCTGGTTTTGGTAAGGCACTGCCGTGCCGCTGCACCCGGGAGGAATCAAACCGAGAGCGCCAGAACCGCTTGCAGCGCTATAGCAACCTGGGTTCACTGACCCGTTTTACCTTTGATGACCTGCTCCCCGAGGGGAGAAGAGGTGACCCGGTTAGTCAGGAGCAATTTAAACGGGCTTATGAGGCAGCTAAGGCATTTGCTAAAGACCCCAAAGGATGGTTAGTTCTGGCTGGCTACAGTGGCTGCGGCAAGACACATCTGGCAGCGGCTATTGCCAACGAGCGCATTAGCTATGGCTACCCGTCATTCTATATCACCGCCCCTGACTTGCTCCACCACCTACGTTCCACCTTTAATCCAGATAGCGAAATAGCGTATGGCGAGTTCTTTGACCAGGTGCGCAGCACTCCCTTACTTATCCTTGATGATTTAGGGGTGCAAGCTGGCACCCCATGGGCAAAGGAAAAGCTGGACCAGTTGCTGAATCACCGCTTTAATAACCAACTGCCCACGGTAATTGTTACCATAACCCCCATCGAACAGCTTGAAGACCGGATACGCACCCGTCTGACTGACCCCGATTTGTGTCGTGCCTACGTGGTTAAGGAGAAACCAGCCTCATCAGAATATAGCTGGGGTCCAGAGTTTGAACTGCAAAAAACAATGACCTTTGACAATTTTGACCGGAAGCGGGTTAACCTGCTGCCGGAGCAACAAGAGAACCTGGCGGAGGCATTCCGTTTGGCCTTTGACTTTGCCAAATCATCCGAAGGCTGGCTGGTATTTATGGGTGTTACTGGCTGTGGTAAGACTCACTTAGCGGCGGCAATCGTTAACTATCGCTATCAGGCCAACCAGCCGGCTTTGTTCGTGGTGGTGCCCGAGTTCCTTGACCACCTGCGCTCTACCTTCAGCCCTGACAGCAAGGTATCCTATGACCAATTATTTGAAAAGGTGAAGACGGCACCTCTACTCGTCCTGGATGACTTTGGTGAGCAGACGACTACCCTCTGGGCACGGGAAAAGCTCTATCAGGTTATTAACTATCGCTATAATGCCCGGTTGGCGACAGTAATCACTACTCGCTACTCTTTAGAAGAAATTTTAGAGCAGATTGAGGTCTCCATTAGTTCCAGGCTGGTTGACCCCAAAATCAGCACGCCATTTAATATCATTGCCCCCGACTACCGGGGTGATTTACGCCCCAGCCAGAGGAAAACATCCCGTGGTGGCAAGAAACAGCGCTGGAGCTGACAAGTTCAAGCTAGGGTAAGTAATCCCAAGTTTAGGTTTGCATATTTAGCCGCCATTTAGTAAAATGAGTAAGCCTTGGTATAGAGAGAAGCCTTAAAGATGATAAACTTTCCTGTCCTGGTGCTGAACCAGAACTATGAGCCGCTTAATGTATGTCGAGTTCGGCGGGCAGTAGTGCTGATTTATCGGCACAGGGCTGAGATGCTGGAGGATGGTTCAGGGTTTATTCACTCAGCCAATCGTATCTTTCCCGTGCCTTCGGTAATACGGTTAGACTATTTTATTAAGCGTCCCCGGCCTAAGAGGAAGCTAACTCGCCTTGAGGTTTTTAACCGTGACCAATATACCTGCCAGTATTGTGGTAAGGAGACACGGCAACTTACCCTAGACCATGTTGTCCCACGATACCGGGGCGGTCCACACACCTGGGAGAATGTGGTTAGTGCCTGTATACTTTGTAACCGTCGTAAGGCAGGCAGAACCCCTAGCGAGGCCGGGATGAAATTAATTTGCCCTCCCTCTCCCCCTCACGGTAACCAGTTTTTTTATATCCCTTCTCACTACCTACAAACCCAGAACGGGTGGCAAAAATACCTTCCTCAGTGAAAATCGGCTTAACCTTCTTCCTTCGGCGCCGGTGAGGAGCCTTCGTCAATGGTAATCTCACTGAGAGAAAATTCCACGATTGCTTGGCTTTCCAGTTCAACCGATACTGTTTCCTTTAGTGCGTTACTGCCAACTACACTGGCTACCCCCATAGGTGTAGACACTCGCTTCCCCTCCTTGGGCATTTTCTTCTTCATAGCACGGTATTGCTCATTCTCATAAACCAAGCAGCACAGCAAGCGACCACAAACTCCTGAAATCTTCATTGGGTTAAGGGGTAAATCCTGCTCCTTGGCCATTTTAATAGCCACCGGAGTGAACTCGCTTAAGAAGCTCATACAGCATAACTGACGACCACACCGACCAAAGCCGCCTATCAGCTTGGCTTCATCCCTTGGCCCTATCTGTCGTAACTCCACCCGTGTTTTAAGACGGCTGGCTAGTTCCCGAACCAGCTCGCGGAAATCAACCCTCTCGGCAGCACTAAAGAAAATAGTAAGGCGACTGCCATCAAGATTGTACTCAGCCGATATCAGCTTCATTGACAGCTCTAGTTTCGTAATCAGCTGGCCACACTCAACTAGAGCCTCTCTCTTTTTATCCTCTAGTTCCTGGGCGCTCTTAATATCCTCGGGTTCTGCCTTGCGCACCACTTGCTTCAACGGTGTGGGCACCTCACTGGTCAGTACTTGTTTAGGCGAGATGACCACTCGCCCCAGCTCCAAGCCGCGGCTTGTCTTGACTACCACACAGTCATTTTCCTCGAGGTCAATACCTGCCGGGTCGAAGTAGTATACTTTACCGGCTCTTTTGAAGCGGACTCCAACAATCTCAGCCATACTTTATCGAAAATTGGGTAGCGGGATTTTGCCCACTACGCTTCTCCTTTCTAGGTATACTAAGCATTAACACCTCCAGCACCAGCCGTGGACTGGCATTCTGCTTAAGCTGTTCCTCAGCCGCCTGAACACTACTAATAAAAGTCCTTATTTGAGCCAGGCTATAGTCCCCGGCTGTCTTAATAAGCGGGGCTTCAAGGTCAACGTTGGTAATATCATCACTGCAGCCTACCTTAACTAACATAAGGTCGCGCCAATAGTCAAGCCATAAATCCAGTATCTCATGAACTACCCCCCGGCTCTGATTAAACTGTGCTACCAATTGGGTGGCATAGGCAAAACGCTCCTCATAATCAGCATTGATAATGTCAAGCAACCTGTCTATCCGCTCGGCACGCTGCTGAAGCAGGCTATCATCAATGGCTGCCGAGAATGCCCAGTCGGGACAGCCGTGGGAAAGCCTGGCTAGGAGTCTGGCTTTTGGTGGCTCCATACCCCAACGATTATTGAGGGCAGCCTCTATTTCGGTGGTGGCTAGGGGGGGTAACTCCAGTCGCTGGCACCGGGAAATAACAGTGGCAGGCAGAAGCCGCTCACTGGTGGTTAGCAGGATAAAGACTACCTTGCCTACCGGCTCCTCCAGGGTCTTAAGCAGGCAGTTAGCGGCTTCATTTGACATAATCTCAGCCCCATCAATAATAAATACCTTATACTTACCCTCAAAGGGCGGCAGGTTAGCCGAATGCTGGAGTTGTCTAATCTGGTCGATACTGATTTCCACCTGGGACTTAGCCTCGGCTGAATTGGTATTATGGATCAAGCCTACAATCTGGACATCGGCGTGCTTGGCTGAAGCTATTTTTTGACAGGAAGGGCACTCACCGCAGGGCGGCTCATCTGCCTCGCAGTTCAGTGCCTGAGCTAGATTTAGTGCCAGAGTCATCTTGCCCACATGAGGGGGACCAATAAAAAGATAGGCGTGAGCCACCGTTCCTCTCTCCAGACTATGCTGGAGCAGGGATACAACTCTGGTTTGCCCAATTACCTGCCACACGATAAAGTCTCCTGTCTTACTATCTAAATTAAATCACACCTGGTCAGGTCGTCAAAGGTTTCCCGGCGCCGAATAAGATGTGCCTTACCCTCCTTGACCAGAACAATGGCTGGCTTAAGTGAGGCGTTGTAGTTGCTGGCCTGAGGCAGGCAATAGGCGCCACTGCCGGGTGTGGCAATAATATCACCGGCAGAAACCGGGGGCAGGTTAATATCCTTAATCAAAATATCACCCGACTCGCAGAACCGGCCAGCAATAGTAATCTTCTCCGTATTCCCTTCCGGCATCTTATTAGCTACCACTGCCTCATATTTAGCACCATAAAGGGCGGGGCGGATATTGTCAGCCATACCACCATCTACCGAGATATAGTGCCTGACACCGGGTATGTCTTTAATCACACCTACTTTATACAGGGCTACCCCTGCCTGTCCTACTATTGCCCTTCCTGGCTCAATAACCAGCCGGGGTAGGGACAACTTTAGCCCCTGGCATTGGCTGATAATTTTAGCCGTTATTGACTCAGCGTAGGCAGAGGTGGGTGGGGACGGGGAATCCAGGGTATACTGAATAGCAAACCCGCCACCGACATTCAGTTCCTTGAGTTCAAAACCGTATTTCAGCTTCATTTCAGCGGCAAAGTTGAGTAAAAGCTCAATAGCCTGCTCATACGGCTCAATCTCAAAGATGAGGGAACCGATATGAAAGTGCAGTCCGACCAGGTTCAGGTTAGGCGCTGACCGGGCAGTGGCTACAGCTTCTTCGCCTCTGGATAAGGGGAGACCGAACTTGCTGTCAATGGTGCCGGTGGCGATATACTGATGAGTATGGGGGTCTATCCCGGGCGATAGGCGCAGCAGTATATCGGGCGTATAGCCTTGATTTTCGGCTATTTCGCCGAGCATTTTAAGCTCGTGGAGATTGTCCACTACTATGCGACCAATATGCCACTCCAAAGCCAGCCTGATTTCCTCGGCTGATTTATTATTGCCATGGAAATAGACCCTGTCCAGGGGAAAACCAATTGATTGAGCAATACTGAGTTCCCCGGCAGAGACTACATCAAGTCCCAGCCCTTCATCCTTTAATATGAGCGCCAGAGCCCGATTTATAAAGGCTTTGCAGGCATAGATAACGGTAGTATCAGCATAGCGCTGACCAAATTCGGATTTGAACTCGGCGCACTTACCGCGCAGGCTGAGTTCATCAAAGAGATATAGTGGTGTGCCGAACTCGGCGGCTAGCTCTACGGTATCACAGCCGCCAATTATGAGGTGACCCTGGCCATTCACCTCGGCAGTTACCGGAAATAGAGAAAGTCTGGACATCATTTCCTTAATGTTAGCAGTGACGACTAGCGAAGTCAATTTAAGAGGGTATGATGTGTTGGGGGTCTATTGACAACTTGTTTTTATGGGGTATTATGATGTCAGGGAGCAGGTTAAGCAGATGAAAGGAATCGGGCAACAAATCTCAATGATAATCACCATCATTTCGGAGAGAAGGCCTCTCCTGTTCTTCGGGATTTTAGGAATCATCTCCTTGGTGGTCGGCTTTATTTTAGGCATCAGGGTGGTTAACTATCTGTCGGAGAAAGAGATACTGCTAACCGGCACCGCCCTGCTCTCAGCCCTTCTCCTTGGTATTGGAATATTCAGCATATTCACCGGGATAATACTGAGGACATTATCAAAACGGAACGGTAACTCGTAATTGAGGTGGCAGGAGGTGAAAATGAGGCGATTGATATTAGCAGTTCTAGTTATCAGCGTGATTTTACTTGGTGCTTGTGTAGAACCAGCGTCAGCACCACCAACACCGAGCCCTACTCCAACTCCTGAAACCACTCCTGAACCGATGCCAGCGCCAGCTCCAGAGCCTGAACCCGAAGAATCACCGGAAAATATGCGCTGGGTAGCCAGTCAGCTCCGAGACTTGCATAATACTATGCCAAGCTTAATTACCAAATACCCAATTGTTACATTTGAAGAGAATTTGATACATGAATTTCGTTTTATAGCCGGGGGCTGGGCGCTCTATTACCGAATGTCAGCTGTCAATGTTTCCCAAGCAAAAGCACACATCGACAATGCCTATTGGCTAACCAACAAAAGTAGACTGCCTGATGAGACAAAGCCACGGGATGTCAGTGTATACGAAATAAATGCTGAGGTTGTCAAGGCAATAAGTCTCCTTGAAAAGCAAGTGCCGTATAGCTACACATGTCAAGAGGACTTTATTAAGTGGGTTAGGGAAATAGGTACGGCTGAAATACAACGGCACGCAGAAAATGTCATTACGGACATCATGGAATTTTACGATGAGTACCGAGAAGAGTTGTCCAGAGTAATAACCAAGCTTGAGCTTATTCAATCTAGACTACCCAAGGACGATATTATTTTCAGCTTAGAATAGGTGCATAGAGCTCAAGGCTATTTTCAAAGCGGAATGCGGTTTGGCTGTGGCTAAAATATGAGAGTGGCAGCGACTGGATTTGAACCAGTGACCAAAGGCTTATGAGTCCTCTGCTCTACCACTGAGCTACGCTGCCACAAATTAAAATATAGCACGCCTCAAATTAAGCTGTCAATTTCTGTCTAGCTGTCCCAAAATCTAGTCAACCCCGGTAACATGTTTTCTTAATTCATCAGGTAATCGGCTCTTATCATTGGTGCCGGCGGGAGTTATTGGCGGTTGACCATTAGCCTTCATAATAGCTTTTCCCTCATCGCTCAACAGAAAATCGACCCAGGCAATAGCTAACTCCTGATTGGGGAAGTTAGAGGGTATGGTTACTCCATAAACTATGGGTTTACCCTTTTTGGTTATTGTTTCCCCTGGTTTCTTACCTGAAATCTCCACCTGTGCCATGGCATAGAAATCCCTGAACTCTTCGTTAGCGAGGTTAATCTCCGCGGGTAGCACAATATAGTTTAATTTATGCTGCACCGCTACCGACAAATATTCAAAGGCATAGTCCAGGTCGCCTGATTCTAAGAGGGCGATAAGCTCTACTGATTTGGGTCGCATCAAATCTCCCTCGGCTTCGTAGAGTTTATTGTATAGTCCGGGACCGGGGTAATACGACTCGGCTAGTTGCCATACCATCAGCGTTCTATAGCCGCAGGGGTCCTGGTCGGGGTCGCTGCGACCGTATTTCACTCCGTCTCGCTGGAGGATTTCATACCAGTTGTCCCCGTTTATTTCGTCAGCAAATTGCGATTGGTCAGTATAGGCGATACACATTTGGTTGGTAGCAAATATTATGTACCAGTCAGCGTATTCAGGAAACATAAGTTGGGGGATAACGGTGTAATCGGCGGAGCCAATGACACCGCACTCCTTATGAAGCTCGGTAACCTTGCGGATAGTAGTCTGGCTGCCGGCTCCCTCCGACAATATCTCTACATCAGGATAGAGCTTATTGAACTCTTCACTGATTTGAGCGAAGGGTATGGTCAGACTCCCGGCGTGGAATATAGGCAGCTTACCGGAAAGCCCCTCTGCTGGGGAAGACGGGGAGCAGCCTGACATCAAGCCCAAGGCTAACAAAAGAGCTATGGAAAATGCGATTATTTCGTTTCTCATGTGTTCCTCAATATGAGTTTTCTTTTTAAATCTAAGCCTGTTTTGTTAATTACTAATCCTTCATATCACGTCACCTTCTTTAAATGAGCTATGACTCTAAAAAACATGGATGGCTGAAGCCTTAAAGGTAATATAGACCTTTTTCCCTTCACTCAGCCCCATCTCCTCGAAGGAGTGGCGGGTGACTAAACAAATGAAGTCTGGGGGCAGGGTAACCGTCAGATAAAGAATTGCCCCTTTATTTGAGATATTGGTGATAGTGCCACAGAAAGAATTGCGAGCGCTGGAATGTAAGGGTTCATAGGAAATAAGAATATCCTCAGGTCGGATAGAAGCATGCCACTTGCCTCTAAGGTCGGTAACTACTACTAGCTCGACATCTTCAGTGTGAAAGACAGCATTTCTACCATCTTTGACCACTACCTCGCCGGTGAAGATATTCTTGGTCATAGCGAAGCGAGCCACAAACTCAGAATTAGGTCGACGGAATATCTCATCTGGGGTACCTGTCTGGTGGATGCAGCCATCGCCCAGAACCGCAATCCGGTCGCCCAGGGCTACTGCCTCCTCAAAATCATGGGTAACATGGATAGTGGTTATCTTTAGCTGGTTGTGGAGCTGGCGAAGCTCCCGTTGCACACCCTCCCGAGTTTCAGGGTCAAGGGCACTGAGCGGCTCATCAAGGAGGAGCACCTCAGGTTTAACGCTGAGGGCTCTAGCCAAAGCCACTTTCTGACGCTCACCACCACTCAGGGTGTCAGGGCGCCTATCCAGCAGGTGGGCTATCCCCAGTAAGTGAGAAAGCCAGTTAAGTACCTCGGTCAATTCTTGGTCGGGATGCCGATGAAGCTTCAGACCAAAAGTGATGTTTCCGGCTACTGACAGGTGGGGGAATAGGACGTGGTCTTGATAGACAATGCTAATACCTCTCCTTTCTGGACTGAGTCGGGTTACCTCATTTCCCCTGAGCCATATCTCCCCGCTTTTGAGCGGGTATAGACCGGCAAGAGATTCTAGTAGCACTGTCTTACCGGCGGCGGTTGGTCCTAGAATGACGAAGTATTCACCTGCCTCCACATTCAGGTTAATATCGCGGAGTAAAAAATCTCCCAGGTCAACACAGAGATTCTTTATCTGTATCATGTTCTCTGCCCCCGATACAGCATTAACCTAAAAAGGATAAAGGAGATGAGGCATATCAGGATTAGCAGCGCTGCCACCGGCTGGGCGTAGGCAAGCCCATAGCTCTCAAATCGCTCATAGATAAGGGTGGAGGCTATCATCGGGTGATAGGCTAGTATAATCACGGCAGCAAACTCGCTTATTCCTCTCGCCCACATCATCATACTGCCGGAAACGATGCTCCGCCAGGCCAGGGGAAAGGAAACCTTGAAGAAGGCCTGCCACGGCGATGCCCCCAGGGAGCGGGCGACCTTCTCCAGCCTGACATCCACTTTCTTAAACCCCTCTTTAGCTGAATTTATCAGGAAAGGAACGCTGACGAAGAGCATGGCAACAACAATACCAGCCATAGAATCCAAAAAGTCAATGCCGATAAAGTGAAAGGCCTTACCCGCGGCAAAACTACGACCGAAGACGAAAAGGAGGGCGATACCGGCGGCAATATGAGGTACCACAATGGGCACATCAACCAGTCCCTCCACCAAATTCTTACCCCGAAAATCAATCCTGGCTAGCAGGTAGGCTAGGGGTACCCCCAGGAAAAAGCCGATAACGGTAGTTATCAGGGCGGCATATAGAGTCAGCCCAATAGAGCGCATAACCTCGCCGTCAAGGGCTGTCTCCAGCAGTATCTGGGGGTCAGAGGTAACTATTATTTTAAGCAGAGGCACAATGATAAACAGAAAAATAACCAACCCCAGTAGAATGAAAGTGAAGGTCATACTGTTGGTGATAAACCATTTCTTATCCAAGAGTCACCTCCTGCTGGTATGTTAAGTAAAAAAACACCTCCGAAAGGAGGTGCTCGAAAATAGACCATAAGTGTCTATAGTTAAGCTCTCCTTTCCAAGCACGGGAGGCACTGCCGTTTCCAGCAACACCCTATCGGCCAATCTCCATAGGCTTACCTTTAGGAGAATAGGCTCGGAGAGATATATTTAGTTTTTATCTAGGGTAATACTACGTTCCTCGCTTGTTATAGTCGGGGCACCAGGTGGCGTTGGGACGTGCCGGGTTATGACATGCCCCGCGCCAATTCCATTTACAGCTATCACAAAGAAATATATTCATTCCTAGCGCCTTCTTGATGCTAAGGGTTATCCTGTGTCTCCAGGGAGGCTTTGTTGGCTTCACCTTTAACCTGAAATAATCTAAAATACCTGTTTAGTGTATCAGCTTAGATGCTATTTAGCAACAAACGTGATAGAATATGGCTAGTTTTTAAATGATGATTTCCAGTAATAATTCAGCTAGGTTGAAGGAGATAGATTGCCATGACCACCAAGGTCAGGGAAAAAGAGCAGCCGCTGAATATGGAGTCGCTTACCTTTGGTGACCTAACCTGGGTCAATATTGAGCGTCCGACGGAACGGGAGATAGAATATCTGGCTCAAAATTACCCCTTCCATCCCCTGGATTTAGATGACTGTCTCAGCCGAATACAGCGACCCAAGATAGATGAATATAAGGACTATCTATTTTTGGTCTTCCACTTCCCGGTATTCAATAAGGAGACACGCGTCACTTCACCCAGTCAGGTATCGGCATTTATTGGTGAAAACTACCTGATAACCTTACATAAAGGGGAACTTAAGCCATTGGTTAAGCTGTTCAAGGAATGCCAGATTGATGAAGAATCGCGGCAGGAGAACTTTAGCCAGGGCTCTTCCTATCTCCTCTACCGGATAGTTGATAGGCTGGTTGATTACTGCCTGCCGATACTAAATAAGATTGGTGACAATATTGAGGATGTGGAGGATGATATCTTTACCGACGAGATGCCTCGGGCGATAAAGAAAATCTCTATGATGCGGCGTGATGTTATCTCTTTCCGCCGCATCATCTGGCCGATGAGAGCGGTTGTGGGCAGTCTGGAGCCTAAGGTTCGCCGTTTTGCCAAGTCGGATTTGTCAGTTTACTTCGGGGATATGGTTGACCATGTGGATAAGATTTGGGATGGTTTGGATGAATATAAAGAGATAATTGAAGGGTTAAACGATACCCATGATTCGCTGGCGACTAATCGCACCAATGAGGTCATGCGAATACTGACCATCATTGCCTCTATCCTGTTGCCCCTAACTCTATTGGCATCCATTTACGGGATGAATATCCCGTTGCCAATGCAGGACTCCCCTTATTCGCTCGCCGTTTTGTTCGTTATCTGGATAGCTATTGTTAGCGGCATGCTCTACTTCTTCCGGCGACAGCACTGGATTTAGACGCAGTCGAGTGTAGCCGGTGAAGGTTTAGTGATAATGAATGTCTCGCACCGATTGTTAATTATTGCCGCTATCTTTGTCACCTGCCTGATTACAGCTAATATTGTCGGCGTAAAGGTTATTAGCTTCGGTCTCTTTATCCTCCCGGCTGCGGTAGTCCTTTTTCCTTTAAGCTATATTTTCGGTGATGTTCTTACCGAGGTCTATGGGTATCGTTGGGCAAGGAAAGTTATCTGGCTTGGTTTCTTCTGCAATCTTATTTTTGTGGTCTTTGCCTGGGTGGGGCAGGTGCTACCTCCGGCTCCCCTCTGGGAGGGACAGGAGGCTTATGAGAGTATTTTAGGCTATGCGCCGAGATTGTTTATTGCCTCCTTCTGCGGTTATCTTGCTGGTGAGTTCGGCAACTCTTTTGTCCTGGCCAAAATGAAGATTTTGACTCGGGGGCGATGGTTGTGGACCAGGACTATTGGCTCCACCATAGTCGGGCAGGGGCTGGACACCCTGATATTTGTTACCGGAGCCTACTTTGGCGCTCCTTTCTTTGTGCCTATAATGATTTTGTACCACTGGCTGGCAAAGATTGGCATTGAAGCCATTGCCACCCCATTCACCTACGCAGCGGTCAGCTTCTTGAAGAAAAAAGAGGCGATTGATACCTATGACTATGAGACGAATTTTAATCCCTTCCTCGTCTCAGGTTAGGGATGTTCAATATTAACCGGATATAAGAGTTTTCAGGGAAGGGGGTTACCAAGCAACCAATGGATATTCAAGTCCTGGGGGCTCATAACTGCGAATCACAAGATTCAAAGCTCGTCAGCTTACTAATAGACGATGTCCTGGCTTTAGATGCCGGCGCGCTTACCTCAAGCCTATCCTTCTCAGCTCAACAGAAACTTAAGGCAATCCTGGTCACTCACCAACATTATGACCATATTAGAGATATTCCGACCATAGCCTTTAACCTTTTCCTTCGGGGGGCTACTATCAATATCTACTCTATACCCACTGTGTATGAGGCGCTTACTACTCATTTACTGAACGGCAGGATTTATTCCAAACTCTTGGAATCACCTCAAAGTAATCCAACAGTTAAGTTCACCGTAATAGAGCCAGGCAAACCTGAGCCGATTGAGGGCTATAGTATTCTGGCTATTCCGGTAAATCACTGCGTTCCTACCGTTGGCTATCAGGTCGCCTCCCCGGATGGTAAGATAGTATTCTATACTGGCGATACCGGACCAGGCTTAGCTGACTGCTGGAAGTATGTGTCGCCCCAGCTACTTATCATTGAGGTTACGGCTCCAAACCGGTATGAAGAATTTGCCCGAGAGTTAGGGCATCTTACTCCTGGTCTGCTTGAGCAAGAACTGACAGTTTTCCGGGAGGTTAAGGGCTACCTGCCCCGGGTAGTTTTGGTTCATATGAACCCTGAATTAGAGAAGGAGATAGAGGCTGAAATCGCCGTGGTCGCCGAGGCATTAAATAGTTCAATCAACCTAGCCTATGAAGGGATGCAAATTCACCTGTAAAATAGCCACCATAAGTAGAGTGCCGGGGGGAGGTTTAGACGGGCATAGCCTCTCTAAAGAAATAACCTTCCCCCCTCTTTGAAAGGGTAGATGCTAAAAGGAGAGTCAAAGAGAGGCTCCGCCTCTCTTACATAATCCATTCCCCCCTGCCTCTTGATAAGGGGGTGGGTTGCTAAATAGCTATCTAAGGGGGTGGAGTTAATAAACACGCCTAAATTCATAGTTGACCACAATGTGGGGAAGCTGGCCAAGTGGCTGAGAATAATGGGGTATGATGCCCGGTTCTTCCATGGCACTGATGACGCTGACCTGGTAGCTACGGCGCTAGCCGAGGGAAGGGTGATATTAACCAGAGACACCCAGATTATGAAAAGACGGGTAGTAACCAATGGACGGCTCAAGGCCATCCTTATCCAGAGCGATGAACCCGAGCAACAGATGTGTCAGGTAATAAATACTCTAAACCTGGATTGTCGGTTTAGACCGTTCTCTCTCTGTCTGGAGTGTAACCAGCCCCTGCAGGAGAAGAGTAAACAGCAGGTGAAGGACCGGGTGCCACCCTATGTTTTCCAGACGCAAGACCAGTATATGGAGTGTCCTGCCTGCCACCGAATCTACTGGAGGGGAACCCACTGGCAGGCAATGACCCAGAGACTGAAGAAGTTTATGAAAGGTTGACCATAGAGATTGTTTATTGACCTCACCCCCTTTAGATTTTTATTAGGTAACCCCATCCCCTTTATCCCCTTCCCCTTATCAAGGGGAAGGGGAGCTTATATAAGGGAGGCGAAGCCTCCCTTATACCCTCCTTTTAAGGAGAGGGGGAAGAGATTTTAGAGAGAGGCGAAGCCCCTCTCTTACCTGCCCTCCCCCCAGGTTGTTTAGTAAAGGGATTAAAAGGGGCGAAGCCCCTTTAAGAAATTCCCTTCCCTCTCCCCTTATGAAGGGGAGAGGGACAAAGGGTGAGGGGTTGGTAAGCAATCTCCAAATAATCCCTTGACCATAGCCCAGGATATTGATACACTTCAACTCGGTAATAGCTGAGGTAGCTTAATTTACAGCGGAGGATTACAGTGAAAATTCTAACCACCGCCCAGATGCGTCAGGTAGAACAAGACTGTGCCAAGGTTGGCTTGTCCACCAGTGTGCTTATGGAAAATGCGGGGAAGGCGGTAGCCGAAGAGGTCAGACGAATCCTGGGCAATATTAACCAGCAATTCATCTTGGTTCTGATAGGACCCGGCAACAATGGTGGGGATGGGTTAGTTGCCGCTCGCCATCTTCATGACTGGGGAGCCAAGGTCAGCGTCTGCCTTTTTAGCCAGAGACCGACAAATGACCCCAACCTTGAGCAGGTTCAGACACGTGGTATGACGGTGGTTGACGCTACTGACAGTGAAGGTCTGGACAGGTTTGATGAGTTACTGCCATCGGCTGACGCTGTTATTGATGCTCTATTTGGCACCGGTAAAGTTCGCTCCATTCGCAGCCTCTTCTTGCAGGCATTAGACAAGGTAGCTAGAGTCAAAAAGAAGCGACCAGGCCTTCGTATCATTGCCCTGGATTTACCCTCGGGGCTTGATGCTGATACCGGTGAGGTAGACCAGGCTTGCCTTTATGCTGATAATACTATTACCCTTGGCTTTCCCAAGCCAGGTTTATTTAACCCTCCTGGTGCCGAAAGGGTAGGTGAAATGTCCGTAGTCGATATTGGCATACCAGCATACCTGGCTGAACCGGTAACTGAAGAGCTTATCACTACTGAGTGGGTTAAGTCGGTTCTTCCCCGGCGTCCGCTTGAGGCTAACAAGGGAAGCTTCGGCAGGGTTCTGGTGGTTGCCGGCTCGATTAACTATATTGGCGCCGCCTACCTGGCCTGTAGCGGGGCTATTCGAGTTGGGGCGGGGTTAGTAACCCTGGCGACGGCTACCAGCTTACAACCTATCCTAGCCTCCAAGCTAACCGAGGTAACCTATCTCCCCTTGCCTGAGTCTCATCCCGGCATTATCTCCGCCGAGGCAGCCAAGCTCATACAGCAGGAATTAAACCACTGCAATGTCCTGCTACTGGGCTGTGGGCTGGGACAAAGCCAGTCAGTCATAAAACTCGTTAAGTCCGTACTTTTTAAGTTGAAGCCAGCGCTACCATCCCTAATCCTTGATGCTGATGCTCTTAATACCCTGGCTAACACTCCGAAATGGTGGCAGCAGCTAACTGACGATGTCATACTTGCTCCACACCCGGGCGAAATGGCAAGATTGGCTGGGATATCAGTAGATGAGGTGCAGTCGGATAGGGTACGCGTTGCCAAAAAGATGGCTCAAGAGTGGCACAAAACGATTGTCCTGAAGGGAGCTTATACGGTTATTGCTGCCCCAGGTGGTCAATCGGCACTTAACCTGGTAGCCAATCCCGGGCTGGCATCAGCCGGAACCGGTGACGTTCTTTCTGGGATTATAGCTGGATTAATGGCACAAGGTCTGTCCCTCTTTGATGCGGCTGCCTGCGGTGTGTATCTCCATAGTGAAGCTGGTGAGATGGTTAAGGCCAGGTTAGGCGATGCGGGTATGATTGCTACTGACCTTTTACCGGAGCTACCACTGGTTATTAAGCGATTAAAAGAAGACTAACCTAACCGGTTAGTGAAGTTGGACGGGAAGGTTATGCTACTAGTCATTGATATTGGAAATACTGACACCACTTTAGGGGTTTTTGACGGTGAGGAGCTTCGGGCTACCTGGCATCTGGCGACAGAAATTCACCGTCGGGCAGATGAGCATGCTGGATTACTGATTAACCTGCTGCACTATCAGCATATAGACGCGTCTGATATTAAAGAGGTAGCCTTATGCAGTGTCGTCCCACCATTAATACCTACCTTTGAGGAGCTATGTAAGCGATATTTCCATATTTCGCCGCTGGTGGTAGGAGCCGGGGTTAAGACCGGGGTTCGCATCCGCATGGACAACCCGAGGGAGGTTGGCGCTGACCGTATCGTGAATACCGCCGCTGGGCATCATCTATATGGTGGTCCGCTAATCATCACCGACATGGGTACCGCCACGACCTTTGATATAGTATCCAAGGAAGGCGACTATCTGGGGGGGGTTATTGCCCCAGGTATAGTTACTGCCGCTGAGGCTCTGTTTATGCGGGCAGCGGTGTTACCCAGAGTGGAATTGGTTCGCCCCAAACGGGCTATTGGCACCAATACTATCACGGCTATGCAGTCTGGGATTGTCTTTGGCTATGTTGGACTGGTTGAAAGCATAGTGTCTCGTGTCCGGCAGGAATTAGGGGAAAAGGCTAAGGTGGTAGCTACCGGAGGCTACGCTGAATTGATAGCTAAAGAAACACCGGTAATTGATGTGGTAAACCCTGATTTGACCCTGGTTGGATTGAGACTTATCTATCTCATGAACCGGGCCTGATAAGGAGGTTTTTGGTTAGGGGGTAGATTGAAGGGGCGAAGCCCCTTCACAAATAATCCCTCCCCCTCTCCTTTGAAGGAGAGGGGGATACAGGGGGTGAGGTTGTTAAACTCTTTCTGGTGAGGAGACAATATGCTGGCTAACAAAACCATAGTGTTGGGCATAACTGGAAGCATAGCTGCCTACAAGGCAGCCGACATTGCCAGTAAGCTAACCCAGGCTGGGGTTAGGGTTGAGGTAATCATGACCCAAGCGGCTACCAAATTCATCGCTCCACTCACCCTTCGCAACCTTACTGGCCGACCGGTAGTAACCGATATGTTTGAGTTGACCTCTGAGTACAGTGTCGACCATGTAGCTTTAGCTGAGGCGGCTGATGTGGTGGCTATTGCCCCGGCTACCGCTGATGTTATCGCTAAACTGGCAGTCGGTATCGCTGACGATATGCTCACCTGCACCGTGCTGGCGACTAAAGCGCCGGTTATCGTAGCTCCAGCGATGCATGCTGATATGTTCCAGAATCCCGTCACGCAGGACAATCTGGCTAAGCTCAAAGCCAGGGGCTTTATTATAGTCGGGCCAATTCGCGGTCGTCTTGCCTCAGGCACAGAAGGTATTGGGCGTCTGGCTGAGGTTGAGGAAATAATCGCTGCCATAGAGCAGGTGGTGGGCAGAAGCGGTGACCTGGCCGGTAAGCGCATCGTGGTTACTGCCGGGGGTACTCAAGAACCCATTGACCCGGTCCGTTATATTGGCAATCGCTCCTCGGGTAAGATGGGTTATGCTATGGCTGAGGCAGCCAGAGATAGAGGGGCTGAAGTTAAACTAATCACTGCCTCCACTTACCTCCCTGAGCCGGCAGGCATTGCGGTTACTCATGTTGGCACCGCTATCCAGATGAAGGAAGCAGTAGCTCAGGCGGTGGCTCAGGCCGACGCTTTAATTATGGCGGCGGCGGTGGCTGACTACCAGCCGAAGAGCACAGCCAAGGCTAAGATTAAGAAAGAAGTCCCCAGCCTGACACTGGAGCTGGTCAGAACCCCGGATATTCTAACCGAGGTAGAGGGCAAATTTGTCAGGGTTGGTTTTGCTGCTGAAAGTGAAGATATGGTGGCAAATGCCAGGCAGAAGCTACAAAAGAAGCAACTTGACATAATAGTAGCAAACGATATTACCGATGCCGACAGCGGCTTTGGCACCGATACCAATAAAGTAACCCTGATTGACCGGGATGGTAAGGTAGAAGATTTGCCCTTGCTAACTAAAAGAGAAGTGGCGGATAAGGTACTGGATAAGGTGGTGGGGCTTTTGGCTGGGAGGTAGCCCTAAATTGAAGGAGGCGATAAGAGGTGGCTAAGGTAAATTATACATGTGAATGTTGCGAAATTTTGTTTCTTTCAGGCAAGCCTCCATCTCGCGAGCACTTGTGTAGCGATTGTATCGAAATACGAAGGCATTTGAGGCCGTATGCTGAAAGACTTGGCGTAGGGCAAGTGCTTGCTAGGGCTGGCAAGCTATTACTCCCTTATGCAGAGCAGAAGCAAAAGTAAAAATACGATCGCCAAAGGATGATATGTGAAAAGGGTAATCAGCCTTATCGCAGTAGTGATGCTGACAACTACTCTATTCGCTTGTGTGCCGTCGCCTACACCAATACAGACTCCGGCCCCAGCACCGACTCCTACACCTGCTTCAGCACCAGAACCAAGCGTAATACGGATAACTGCTGTGGACTTGTGGGAAGCCTACGATGAAAATGAGGTGGCAGCCGATACCATGTATAGAGGAAAAACACTCGAAATATCTGGGATAATAGACGAAATAGGTAAAGATCTTTTTGACACTCCGTATATTAACTTAAGAACCAAGTTCAGCGAGATTATCCTTCCATATCCGCAAGATAGTCTAGTAATGACAGAGAGCAGAGTGAAATGCATATTCGATAGCAAACATGAATCTCAATTAGCACAGTTGGTTAAAGGACAAGAGGTAAGGGTTCAAGGAGAGTGTAGCGGCTATAACTACTATGTGAGGATGACAGACTCAACTTTATTAGCAGCGACGCAGATCCAGAAGCCTGAAAATGAAGAAATAAATTTTACAGTCAAAATAGAGAGGTCAACTCTTGTCCCCCCACGCAAGATTGCCGGGCAGGAGATTCCTGGTTCCAATATTGCGGTTAGAATAGAATGTAGTGCTAGTGAGGGAATTTACATTCACACGATGGCGTTGCGTTCAGATATTGCTGAACAGACTTGCTACGTGGGAGATACATATGGGAAAGGACATGTGTCTGGGAGTAATTCTTATGTCTATCTTAATTACCAAAGACCTGCGATAGAGGTAACATTGCTGGGGCTCAGTGAAGAGGTTCTTTTCCATGAAACAATCACTATTGAAGATTGATATCATTAACCGTTGGTATGGGTGCAGCGTAGTAATGGGGAGTTGAGTGAGAGAGGGGGCGAAGCCCCCTCTCTAAAAAACCCTCCCCCTCTCCTGGTAAGGAGAGGGGGATTAAGGGGGTGAGGTTGGTAATTGGTAAGTATTTAATATCTTTTTGTCACCCTGAGTGAAACGAAGGGTCTCAGAGATTCTTCGCTACGCTCAGAATGACAAGGAGATGCTCAGAATGACAAGGAGATGTTCAGAAATGACAGCGAGGCGAACGATTATGTTGACTAAGTTATGAAGAGGTAAGCATGGCAGAAGCACCAGATTCTCAATATGAAATGCCCAAGGCCTATGAGCCGGGGAAGGTTGAGCAGAAGTGGTACCGGTTCTGGCTGGAGAAGGGTTACTTCACCCCCAGGATAGACCCGAAGAAGAAACCCTTCGTTATTATTATGCCCCCACCCAATGTTACCGGCGAGCTTCACGTCGGGCATGCCTTAACTGATATCTTAGAGGATATTATGACCCGCTGGCACCGAATGAAGGGTGACCCCACCCTTTGGCTGCCCGGTGTTGACCATGCCGGCATTGCCACTCAGGTGGTGGTGGAACAGCTGCTGGCGGCAGAGGGGCTAGACCGACATCAGTTAGGCATAGATAAATTCACCGAGAAAATAACCCGGTGGGCAAACGAATGCCGCCAGACTATCGATGAGCAACACCAGAGGTTGGGCGCTTCCTGTGACTGGAGCCGGGAGCGCTTTACTCTGGACAAGGGACCAAGCCGGGCGGTGCGCACCGCCTTCGTCCGTCTGTATAACAAAGGGTTGATTTACCGGGGAGAACGGATTATCAACTGGTGTCCCCGTTGTGCTACCGCCCTCTCCGACCTTGAGGTAGAACACAAAGAGGTAACCGGGCATCTATACTACGTCCGCTACCCTCTGGTTGATAACAATGATTTTATTACCGTGGCTACCACCCGGCCGGAGACGATACTTGGTGATACTGCGGTAGCGGTCAACCCGGAGGACAAACGGTTCAAGGCTATGCTGGGCAAGGAGGTCATCCTGCCGGCGGTGAACCGGGTAATACCTATCATAGCTGATGGGGCGGTTGACCCCGCCTTTGGCACCGGGGCGGTTAAAATCACCCCGGCTCATGACCCGGTGGACTTTGAGGTGGCTCAGCGCCAGGGACTGCCTCTGGTAAACATACTGAACCTGGATGCTACTATGAACGAAAATGCCGGTCCCTATGACGGGCTTGACCGGTTCGCTTGCCGCCAGGCTATTCTCTCCGACCTGGAGAAAGACGGACTTCTGGTGAAGGTTGAGCCCTATGTCCACTCAGTAGGACATTGTGACCGATGCCAGACAGTTATTGAACCGCTTGCCAGCAAACAATGGTTTATCAGGACGCAACCTCTAGCTCAAGCCGGCATTAAAGTCGTGGTTGATGGGCGCATTAGCATTATCCCCGAGCGCTTCACCAAGGTCTATCTCAACTGGATGGAGAATATCCGTGACTGGTGCATCAGCCGCCAGCTATGGTGGGGGCACCGCATCCCGGTGTGGTATTGTCGGGACTGTGGTGAGTTGACGGTAACCGTTGACGATGCCAAATCCTGTAGCCACTGTGGCTCAACTAATATTGAGCAGGACCCGGATGTTCTGGATACCTGGTTTAGCTCGGCGCTGTGGACTCACTCTACTCTGGGCTGGCCTGATGATACCGAGGACTTGCGCTACTTCTACCCGACCGCAGTGATGGAAACCGGCTATGACATCCTCTTCTTCTGGATAGCCAGAATGATTATGATGGGTCTGGAGGATACCGGCGATATTCCTTTCCAGACGGTTTACCTTCACGGGCTGGTGCGCGATGAGAAGGGGGAGAAGATGAGCAAGGTTAGGGGCAATGTGCTTAATCCGATTGATACCCTGGAGAAGTATGGCACTGACGCCCTGCGCTTTGCCCTATCTACCGGCACCTCACCGGGAAACGATATCAAGCTGACCTCGTCAAGGCTGGAGGCGGGGCGTAACTTTGCCAACAAGCTGTGGAATGCCACCCGATTCGTAATCAGATGTATTGAGCCAGAAAGCACCGATGTGAAAATCCAGTGGGACTTGCTTCCCGTAGAAGACCGTTGGATAGTAAGTCGGCTTAATCGCACCATATCAGGTGTAACCAGCCTGATGGAAGGCTTCCAGTTTGGAGAAGCCCAGAGGCAAATTCACGATTTCCTGTGGGGTGAATTCTGCGACTGGTATGTCGAGTTGGCTAAGATTCGTCTCCGCTCTACCGAGGAACTGCCACCTGTCCCGGTTCTGGTTTATGTCCTGGAGACCTCACTGCGTCTTCTGCACCCCTATATGCCCTTCGTTACCGAAGAGCTATGGCAAAACCTCAAGCAGCACCTGTCCCCGGACTGGCAAGCCACCGAGTCCATAATGGTAGCTGCTTACCCTGAGGCTGATGACACCGCTATTGACCCGGAATCAGAGCGAATTATGGAATCCATAATAGAGATAATACGCTCTATCCGCAATACCCGGGCTCAATACCAGGTGGAGAGCACCCGGTGGGTTGAGGCTCAAATCTACGGGGGCGAACTTACCTCAGCTATTGCTGCCTATTCTCAGGCCATCCAGACCTTGTCCAGGGTGAGGCCAGTTACTTTCCTGGATAGCCGACTGGAGAGTCCACCGGGTGAAGATGCCCTGGCATTGGTGCTTGGGGAAACAGATGTAGTCATACCTTTAGGGAGTATGGTTAATCTGGAAGCGGAGAGGGAGCGGTTGCAGAAGGAGGTAGAGGGAATTCAGGCTGAGGTGGCTCGACTTGAAGCCAGGCTCAAGGATGGGGCGTTTCTGACCAGGGCACCAGCCGCCGTTGTGGAGAGAGAGCGAGATAAACTGGCGCAGAGAAAGGACAAGCTGGAAAGGCTCAAAGAGCAACTGGGTAGATTTGAATAGAGTTTTTACCTTTTATTCCGTGTAGGGTGGCTTATCGGTTACCAGTCTCCGGGGAAAACCGTTCTTCGTCCGTTGTTGCCTTAACTGCTCCAGCCCCTTCTTGGTGTCACTGGCAACCCTGGCCTTATCACAGTGGTTTAGTCGGTACTTAAATAGCCAGTAGGTAAACTCCTTAAGCTCGGTCAGGCTGATTGACCGGCGCTGAGGATATCCCTTTTCACGGCGGAAGTGCTTGAGCAGCACCGCTTTAGTAGCCCCATATATCCGGTGATAAACCTCGTTATCAATATCAGGCTCCTTATTGAAGCCCGAGGTTCGCCTCTCCTTGCGCACCTCCTCCCGCACTGCCAGAACTAGAGCCTCCTCTACCGTAATGCCATAAAAGTAATTGAGATACTGGCGATACTTACTACTGCCAATGAGCTGCTTGAAATTATCTTCGGTCAGGTTAATTGGCGGCTCACCATGAAAAAGGAGACCCAGTTTCTCATTTTCAGGTAGTAGTCCATCTACTGATGCGCATAGGCGCTCAGCCAGGAGTAGCCAGTCGAAGGCTTCATCGGCAATGAGGTAGCAGTGGATGAGACCGTTATTGGTTTCCTCAGCCGCACTCCATAGCCCGATAGCCTCCAGTAAAGCGATATACCAGTGCTTATCTCGGGTGATGGCGTGCCTTAAATATTGTATGGCTTCAGCATCTCCCGCCGGAGTCAATTGAAAAAGTGGTAGCTGTTTGTCCAGGTCTGTCATTCCCTATCCCCTAGAGTCACGACATTGGCTTGTGGTATGCTGTTTCCTTTCTTGCATTGCCTGAATCTGGCGGAGGATATTTCCCGCAGTCTTATCCCCGATATGGGGTAAACTGGCTACCTTGCCGCCAACGATAGCTGCCTCCAGTTCATCTATCGACGTTATACCCAGTTCGTTGATAAGCAATACGGCTGTCTTGGGTCCCACGCCGGGTATATCCAGCAGGTCACTAACCCCCTCCGGGAACTCAGCCTTTAACCTCTCGTAGAGGGCAAGGCGCCCGGTGGTTACCAGCTCGGTAATCTTCCTGGCAATGGCTTCCCCCACCCCGGGTACTTCCTTTAACCTGTCCTCAGCCACCAGCTGCTCCAGTTCCACCGGCAGGTGTTTGATAGCATGAGTCACATTCCGGTAAGCCCTTATCTTAAACGGGTTCTCCCCCTTAAGCTCCAGGAGGTCAGCAATGTCCTCAAATATTTTGCAGATTTCACTGTTTTTCATTGGTTTTGTTAACACTTATTCAGCTATGGTTTCCCATTCACCTAACACTCTGTCTTCATCTAAGTGACTTTCAATGTAATCACGGAAAGAAGAATCAGAAAGAAACTGTTTTGCTTTACCCTCCAGATTATAGGCTTCTTCCCTTGTGACTACCCAAGTAGAGTCCCAAAATTTTGGGTCATCTACTTCAATGTTAAACTCCGATAGAATTGTATTAAGATTGTTGATACATGAAACTCTTTTTGTAGATTTACATATTGCTCTTATGAAAAAGTAAAAATCGTTCCTTTCGTTTTGAGAGACTACCTCAAAGTTGTATTTCCTTCCCTGAATGGAAATTGTCATTTTACATCACTCGCATATTCTCTTCTAAATTCTTCATACACAATTCTCAAGACTTTTTCTCTGTCCTCTATGTCTTCAAACTGCTCCGCCAACTTTAATATATCATTTCTGCTGATTGACTGAACTTTCATGTTAACAAGATAGTTCTTAATCTCTTTTGATATGTCATCGATTACTAAAATTACATTCCCGTCGTTGAGTCTTTCGCTATCAAAGTTCACTCTTAATTCTGCATAGATATTGTCGGCTGTATTCTTATTGTATATCTTAAGCTTCTTTATCTGATAAACGACTCCAAAGTTTGTAGAAAGGTCAACGCCTTTGTCATGAGCGGATGTGCGAGTGTCACGGTATACTTTGCAAGCAAATTTCTCGAGGTGAACTTTTATCACAGCAAAACTAAGTATTTCAAAATTTGTCGGATTCTTACTAGCATATTCCTTGACCATATCGACAAATTGACCCTTATCTGCGGAAAGTTCCGCCCTAAACGTCTGTTCTCCGAGGTTTGGTATCAATCCCAAACGTTTAGTAATATGCTGATTTATCATTTCTGGAATCCAAGCAATAAGGATCTCAGCATAAGTAGTGTATGGGGCAAGAAGCTCGTATTCCTTGTTTCCTAAAACCTTCAAAACACCATATTTGGGTAGATTCCGTGACGGATAGGCATCGTAGTATTTCCCACCTATATGTAAATCGTGTTTTAGATAATTCATCATATATTTAACGGCTTCTTCGTAACATCTTCTAATTTCTGTATCTGAAAACAGGTTCTTACCTGCCTCATGATACTCCTTCACAATTCCAAAGGTTATGATAGGGAAGATAATTTTGGTCTGGGATCTCTGCAGCATTTTCTCTATGTTATCTTTACAAAAAAGTTCATCAACCATAATGATAAACTCCTTAATTCAAAACGGCAATTCTTCCATCTTGAATAACACGGTATACCTCGCTGGCAACTTCCCGCAAAAGTTCTAGATACTGGCCATAGGTTTTGAATAATCCTTTATAGTCGAATGGAGCGTTGAAGTATGGCGGTGAAGTAACCATTAAATGAACGCTTTTATCTGGGATTTCAACCATACTCGCCGAGTTGCCAATTATAAGTTTATGATTAGTTACCATATTTTCTTCACCTTCCGCAGCATTTGTATTTCTTGCCCGGTTCAGCCGAATTTTTCTGGCGTCATTGATAGCCACTCCACCTGAAGCGTGACATCATGAAACTTACCAGAAAAGGGTGCTTTTCTCCCCAGGATGTTAATAACCGGTAATACGTAGTATTAAAAATTTCCTGGCTCTTATTGTCCTTTTCCTTGGCTTCCTTTATTTCTTGAAGCGTCTCCTTAATTAATAAAAGACACCGTTTACGTCGTTTATGTAGTTTTTCACTGGATTCAGGCAGATTTTCCAGGCTCTGGCTCACCTCTTGAATTGCCTGCTGTAGCTCTTTATCGGTCATACTAAGCTCACCTTCCGCAGCATTTTTTGTATTTCTTGCCACTGCCGCAGGGGCAGGGGTCGTTGCGCCCTATCTTCTTGCTGCCAACAGTTGCTGGTTGCAGGCGGCTTCCTGCCGCTACTGCCTGAGCTGGTGTGCCACCGCCTCTGGTAGCCGTGGCTCGGGTCATCGGGGTGGGGGCTTCCTTCTTGACAATGCCCACACGGTATATGGTGTGGGCTACATCGTGCTGAATGGTATCTAGCAATATCTGAAACTGCTCATAGCCTATATTTTTATAAGCATCTACTGCCCGCACCTGACGTAGAGTCTGCCATCCTGCCTCCTGACGCTTATCCTCCATCGCCGTGAGGTGCTCGACCCACAGGTTATCTATGGTGCGAAGCATTACCAGGCGCTCCACTATCCTCATATCATCTGAGCCTAATTCCTTTTCCTTTTCTTCATAGGCTGCCTCGGCCTGCTCAATTAACCTGTCTTCAATCTGCTTCGGCTTGAGCTGGACGAGGGCATCGGCGTTGAGCTGGGGTGGTAGGGGGAAGATGGTGGAAGCATTAGCCAGTAAGCCCTCTATATCCCAGTCAATGCCACGCTCATCAGGAATGTGAGTTGCCGCTATACCCTGAAGCTCTTCTCTAACCATTGACAGGATGTTTGCCTTGAGGTCGGCACCGCTTAGTATCTTCTTCCGCTCGGCATAGATAAGCTCACGCTGCTGATTAATGACATCATCGTACTCGACCAGGTGTTTACGCATATCAAAGTGGTAGCCCTCAACCCTGCCTTGAGCCGATTCAATAGAGCGGTTAACCAATTTATTCTCAATCGGGGTATCCTCATCCAGGCCAGCCCAGTCCATAAAGCCCTTAATCCGGTCGCCGCCGAAGCGCTTGACAATGTCATCCTCCAGAGACACATAGAAGCGGGAGCTTCCCGGGTCACCCTGCCGCCCGGCTCTGCCCCTGAGCTGATTATCAATTCGCCGTGCCTCATGGCGCTCAGTGCCGATAATGTGGAGACCGCCAAGCTCAACTACTATATTGTGTTTCTCCTGCCAGTCTGGCTCGTTTTGCCCGTCAGGGCTTCCTCCCAGAACAATGTCAACGCCGCGCCCAGCCATATTGGTGGCAACGGTTACCGCCTCTGGTTGGCCGGCCTGGGCAATGATATAAGCCTCCTTGTCGTGTTGCTTAGCATTAAGCACCTGATGGGGAATCCCTTTCCGTTTTAATAGCCCGCTCAGTTCCTCCGACTTCTCAATAGACACGGTGCCGATTAGCACCGGGCGCTCTTCTTTGTGAAGCTGCTCAATCTCACGCACCACCGCCCTGAATTTAGTCTCTTCATCCTTATAAATCTGGTCGGGGTAGTCCTCACGAATCATCGGCTCATTAGTTGGGATTTGCACTACCTCAAGCTTGTATATCTTGTGGAACTCCTCAGCCTCGGTGGCGGCAGTACCCGTCATCCCGGCCAGTTTGTCATACATTCGGAAGTAGTTCTGGATAGTGATGGTGGCAAAGGTTCGGCTTTCTTGCTGAACTCTGACATGCTCCTTGGCTTCTATTGCCTGGTGCAGCCCCTCAGAATAACGGCGACCAAGCATTAACCGGCCGGTGAACTCATCAACAATAATAACCTGACCATCCTTCACCACATAGTCGCGGTCACGCTTAAATAGCACCTGAGCTTTAAGGGCACTCTCAAGGTAGCGGGTGAGGGAGTAGTTTGACGGGTCGTAGAGATTAGGCGCTTTTAACAGTCCCTCCCTCTTTAGAATCCTTTCCATACTGCTGATGCCAACATCGGTCAGGTTAACGGTGCGTGCTTTTTCGTCTATGGTGTAGTCCTCATCCTGACGCAGGCGAGGAACCAGTCGGGAAAATATTTGATACCTCTGACTCGCTTCCTCAGCTGGACCACTGATAATAAGCGGGGTGCGGGCTTCATCAATAAGGAGATTATCCACCTCGTCAACAATGGCGTAGCTTAGCTGACGCTGGACACAGTGGGACAGGTCAATAACCATATTGTCCCGGAGGTAGTCAAAGCCAAACTCGCTGCTGGTGCCGTAGGTGATGTCGGCTTCATATGCCTGGCGGCGGGGAATGGAGAGGAAGTGGAGCCACCGTTTATCCCCGGAATCAGAGGTGGGGTCATAAAGGCGGGCGGGAGCATGTTCATCTGGGGTCTGTTGAGGATAAATACTGGCTACGCTTACCCCCAGGGCGTGGTAGATAGGACCCATCCAGTAAGGGTCCCGCCGAGCTAGGTAGTCGTTGACGGTAGCCACATGGCAGCCCTGACCGGTAAGGGAGTTGAGATAGAGGGGAAGGGTAGCCACCAGAGTTTTACCCTCTCCAGTTTTCATCTCGGCGATTTTACCCTGGTGCAGGACAACGCCGCCCATTAACTGCACGTCAAAGTGACGTTGACCTATAGTCCGCCTGGCGGCTTCACGAACGGCGGCAAAGGCTTCAGGCAGAAGCTCATCAAGTGAGCTACCCGCTTTGTATCGGGACTTAAATTCGTCAGTCTGGGCACGAAGTTCGGCATCACTGAGTCGTTCAAATTCAGGCTCCAGCTCATTTATCTTGTCTACTGCTGGCTGTAAGCGCTTCAGCTCCTTCTCATTAGAATCAACCATGCCTCCCAGCCACTTAAACATAACCCCTCACTCCTCAAACATAGCTCCTATAGATAGTCCAGTATGAATGCGGTGAATGGCTTCACCCAGCAGTGGAGCTATGGGCAAAACAGTAATCTTATCCAATTTCTTATTATCGGTGATGGGGATGGTGTCGGTAACTACCACTTCCTTCACCGGACATGAGGCTATCCTCTGAATTGCCTGACCAGAGAATACCGGGTGAGTACAGCAGGCGTATATTTTCTCTACCCCCCGCTTCTCCAGGGTGGAAACGACATTTATCAGGGAGCCAGCGGTGTCTATCTCATCATCTACAGTAAGCGCTACCTTGCCCTCCACTTCACCAATAACATTCAGCGTCTCCGCCTGGTCGGCGTTGCCTATTCGTCTCTTTTCCATAATAGCCAACGGGGCATTAAGCTTGGCTGCCAGGTCACGCGCCCGCTTGGAAATGCCAATATCAGTAGCCACTACCACCAGGTCGTCAAAGTCTGTCTTTTTGAAATAATCGCTCAGCAAGTACAGGGCGGTTAATTCGTCAACCGGTATGTTAAAAAAGCCCTGAATCTGTGCGGCATGCAAATCCACGGTCAATAGTCGGTTAGCCCCAGCCACAGTGAGCAGGTCAGCTACTAACCTGGCGGTTATCGGTACCCGGGGTTGGTCTTTCTTATCGGTGCGACCATAGCCATAATGGGGAACTACAGCGGTAATGCGCCCGGCTGACGCCCTCTTCAAGGCATCAAGCATAATCAGTAGCTCAACTAGGTTCTTATTGACCGGGGAGGAGAGAGGCTGAATAACAAAGGTATCCCGCTGGCGGACATTCTCCAGGATACGAACAAAAATATTCTCGTTACTGAACTCAAAGACTTCGGCTTTACCCAATTCCATTCCCAGATATTCAGTTACTGCCCGGGCTAGGGCAGGATGGGCATTGCCGGTAAATACTTTTAATTCATCCATCGATTGTCACCTCTGATTGAAATATAGCCTTTAGCTCATATTATATATATTATAG
>Ga0208325_1000034_pt1 | contig 34370 bp, 48 predicted proteins | sample PL_2010_330m_FD_185486 | JGI IMG/M metagenome (GOLD analysis project Ga0208325, IMG submission 185486) | Freshwater microbial communities from Powell Lake, British Columbia, Canada to study Microbial Dark Matter (Phase II) - PL_2010_330m... | ecosystem: Environmental > Aquatic > Freshwater >...
TAACAACAAAGGCCAAATAGGTATATGTTTTTCAATAAACTGACCAATAGCTTTCAGGATCTTGTAAATCTTATATGTAGTGGAGAATTTCATTAGTGTATATCTGAATAACCTTTAATATCTCTTTCATTAGGCATTATTTCAAAATGTGGCGCATCAATGAATTTCTGATCATCAATATCATAATCACTATCCCAATCAATTCCTAATCGTATTCTATGAGAGATAATACCATTATTATAAAGATAATCGGCTTTCCCTTTAACATAACCTGCGAAAAATGCCATCTGTCTGGGCTTCCAATCAATCCCTTGTCCTTTTTCATAAGGTGCGGCATCAACTGCTTCACTGGGATATTTATTATGTTTAGAGTTCGGATATTTTTTTGTTGAATTACCTTCGGCAAATGCTTTATCCTGAGCTTCTTTTTCCCTATGTCCGCAGACTATCGTACAATCAAAATCCTGTATCACATGAGCAAAAAGTATCTGTAAGTCTTTATGACAGGTTTTTAACCTTGCTTTTGATGTTTCGCTGAAGTATGCCATTATTTCAAAGTATCATTTATTGGTGATATATCCTGTTTGTATTCCATGCGGGAGTTTAAATTCTCAACGGCTTCTTTATTATCACTACTTTCAGCTTGTGTATTCAAGCTAGTTATAAAACCGATGATGGTTATCACGCTGACAATAATGCCAAAGGCAAAAAACCCAGTATTAATATTTGCCATCCGGCGGTTTTTAACCTGTTCAACACCACGTCCCTCACCCTCTAAGCCGCTCTTCCATTTTTCGAGGTCTGTTATAGAGCTATTCTGTTTTTTAACTACTCTTGTAAGATTATCTATTGACTTTTTTATCCGTTGATTATCACTTAATAATACTGTTGATTGAATCTTGAGTGTTTTTTCAAGACGTTCTGCAAGGTCTTCATTCTTGCGATCAACGAGTTCATATATCTCTTTATCTTCCAGCATTTATTCAATTTGATAATCTGTTCTTTGTGTCATCTTTCATTCTTTTAAAGGGACATCTATAATTTATTTATCGGTATTGAAACGCCCAATATAAAAAATACTCCACGTCCCATGTAAGTATCCGGCGGGTTCATCTTTCCAAGAACTTTATCCCACGTGCTTGTCCCACCGATATAATTGAGCGGCAAACCCCTCGTAAGATTATACGAATAATCAAAAAGAGCTATTCTCAGGCTTGTATAACTTGTCAGATACCAACCCCATTTGCTTTTTTCATAGTCTATAATAAAGGGACTGGTAAGCATTATTCCTATTGATGCAGCATTACAAAAATGTCCCCATTGTTTTTCACCTGAATCATTTAAGCCGTCACCAACGGCATCAAAGATTATAGAACTCGAATAAACAGTTATTACTTTCCATGCCTGAGATTTCTCTTTCTCTGCTTTGATATAATTATCAAAATAATCAGTCTTAATTTCAAGATTATACTGAGAAAAACAAGTCAGAAAAACACTACTTAGCAATAATATTATCAATAACCTTTTCATCTTTCATTCTCTTTCAAACTCTGCATTGATGTATTTTGTCCTATAATTTGGTCGTGGTGTCATCTTTCATTCTTTTAAAGAAGTATTTTTGGTTAATAGTTAAATTATTCCACAATATAATTTTGCTTTTGTTAAATCGTTTCCTGTTAATTTTGTATGCAGGTTAAATATATCTTTTAGTAATCCATCCTCAACTTTTGTAAATAGCCTATCCTGATATAATACATTGAAATAGCTATTATATTTAGAATATGATCTTAATTCACTACCAAGCCATCCATAAGGATAAGAAGCATTATAAAAATCCATTGAGCCGGTTGCAATATGTATCGTAGCGTTAGACTTATCGAAAACATCTAATTTGCTATTTATGGTTCCATCGGGGTCAAAATCAAATAATGCATCGGCAAAATTGTAATAAGTTGCATTACCCTGAATATCTTCTGACTTTGAATAACCTGCTCCAATATTTACTCCGGGAGTGAGGCTCAATGCCCCCCCATCATTATTAAGCGGTACGTGAATATTTGGATTTGCATCTTTCTGCCATAGAGAATATCCTTCTTTTATCAGTCGTGTTGAAGTAAGTTCATCATAAGTATATCTTCCTCCTGTTCCTGACCATGTTCCATGCTGATTTTGTCCAGAAACATCATATTCATAATCACCCATACCAATAGGATAATATTCATAAGGAGTACCCCCATTTTTAGAAACAGAAACATAAGATACTAAACCATCCATATATTCAAGATTTTGCCACCCAATATTAAAATCTCTTAAATTCATTAACCCTAACGAAGCAGGTATGTCAACATTAAAAATAAGTGTTTGTAAAATCCCATTAACGTATAATTTTAACTTTGTAGCATTCGTAGCCTGGGTGCCATCATAAACCATACGTAAAGTGAACCATCCAGTATCAGTAACATTATTTACATAGGCGTTGCTTCCGGGACTGCCGTTGCAAGCCATAACATAAATATCATTACTCGTATTCCAATAAAGCCCCACTCTTCTACTTGTAGCATCATACTGCATTGCTACTGTATATATCCCGGCACTACCTCTATAACATATCATCGTTATATCTACTTGTTGTGCATCCGTTAAATCAATGCCAGTGTCTATATAATCATTTGTACCGTTAAATGAAGCTACTCTTGGCAATATCATAGATTGCCGTCCATAATATGCATAATCAGTATTTAATATATCTTTTATAATCATCTTATTTAATCTTTACTAATAGTGATTTCTCGATCTCTAATCCTCCGAACCCACCACTAAAATAACATTTTAACAAAAAATATTCTTGGTTATTTTGCGGGAATACTTTAAATAATCCTATCGGATTTGGTAATAAATCAAGTTCCGTGCTATCAACAATCACAAAATTTTCTCCATTATCTTTACTAATTATAATTCTTGGTTCTAATGTATTAAATGAAATAGGCATCGAAAGTATATTATTATTTTGTTGCAAAAATCCAACCATATCAACATTGAAATCATATAATTCAACATATTCTCCCTCGTCAGTAATATCATCATAAGGAACTCCCCATATTCCCATTTTAGCTCCTATTGAACTGTCCGAACCCCATTTAACATTGTTATTGCTATCGAAAAACATACCTGTTGTTTTCCAGTAATCTTCCTCATCTCCTGTTTTCAAGTAATCAAAAATGTAATTCATGCCACCATTCCATGTCACTTCTATCCAATGGCATTCATCATTAAACGGAGGTGCTGCCCCACTATCACCTGTCTGAATTATCCATTTACCTGTATTAGGATTATAATTAATAGCGTGAACATGGCGACATTCATAAGGATTGGTAGGATCACCATAACTATCATAATTAGCGTTTTGCCCAAATTGATAAATCATTGTGATTGTTTGCCCATCATTATAGGTATGGTAAATATTTACTTCGGAATTACCGACAATATTGGTGTATGGCCCCCACATTAAATGCTCTATTCCGTTAATAATTACGACATTATCTGGCTGTAATTGTCTGAAATATTGTCCAGGATTCGTTAAATTGATGGGGTTCCCATCAGTGTCATTTACTATAATTTCCGTATATGACTGTAACATATCTGTACTCCGATATATTTTATTTTGTGTGGCAAAAAGTACAGTTCCGGTATTAAAGAGAAAAACAGATTTAACAACAGCGGGAATAGCAACACCTCTTATAAAAGATAATGAATTATCCAAAGAATACCATAAATAACTATCCTTAATAGCAACAGCATAATTATTTCTTTGTGCTTCTATTAACCAATTAGCAGTATATTTATAATCAATATTTGTTTTCTCGTTAATTGTTAAATTCAATACCTCAACACGACAATCAACATATTCAGTATGCCATGTATCACATCTGCTCGCCCACCACCGTGACCAGGAGAAAGCACCTGATTTTCTGACACCTATTTTTATACCTATTTTCGGCATTGCCTTATTGTAAAAAAGGGAGGAAAGCATATTATAACCAACCTCCCTTCGGATTAATATTTATTAGACAGGATGCTATTTCTTAACTTCTGGCTTCTCAGGCTTTTTCTCAGTATCCTCAAACAAATAAGCAAATTCCCTATCCCCGGTATCCTTATTCCTCATCTCGAAAAGAACCTTTAATTGTTCCTGCGTAGCCTCATTCAACGGGAGCAGATACGAACTGTTATTACGTCCAAAAGCAACTGCACTCTTCAAGTATTTTTCTTTTACTATTAATTTTGCCATGATTTCTTTATTATGACCATTTACATATCGAAGCATCCCCGGTGGTTACAACAGCAGCCGTTAAAGTTGAATCAAGTGGCAAGGCTATACCTCCACATTCATTTCCGAGAGTGATACGAACAGTATTGCCTTCTGCCTCCGAGAGTCCCTTACCTGTAGGATGATTTATACCCTGTAGTTTCAATGGCCTTTCCCTGATATCCGTAGAGTTATAACCAACAATCCAGCATGATCCATTTCCGTCAACGATGAGTGCAAAGAGCCCACATGGTGATGCATCAATAAGAGCGTTTAAAAATGTGTTTGTTGCTGTTGCAGGTGGCATAATATCAAACTCCACGGTATTGGTGAATTTGGCATTATTTAATCCCACGATCTCTTCCGCCTGTACCCAGCTTACAGAGTCCTGTAAAGCATCTACACGCATGAATGGTGTAGTCCCTGTTACTTCCGAAATCTCTCCCGTAGTAACCGTAAAAGCAGTTGCCACTGATTTCTCAGCAATGAATATCTTTGCAGCTCCGGATACATTCTCGCCACAGCTTTGGGTAAATATTGCTAAAGCAAAAGCACCGGTTATCCCTGCCGGGAGAAACAAGTCAGGAACAATAAATGCTAACAGCATGACAATACCTAACAAGTATCCGCCATATTCAAGAATTTTGTTCTTTTTCATCTTTCTGATATTTTATTTATACTTTATAGTCGAAAATTAGAATATAAAACAGTGTAGTTTTTGTAAATTTTTTACAAATGATCCAAAGAACTTTTATTCGGTGATATTCTTTGATAATCACCGTTTTACATTTAATTGTACTCAGGCAGAAGGCGACCGCACCGGTAACGGTTGTTATTGAATTTCTGCTTATCACCGACCAGGTTGAGAAGTTTCACTCAGGGCCTGGATTTAATTATCTTAAACAAACCTTCAAACCTGTATGTCCTTTAGTTTTGTTTCGATATAATCAAACACCGGGGAGGATACAGTTAAAACCCCTATTGATTGTGAAATTAGGAGTTAAAACAGTGTGGTTTTCCTATATTTTGTAGGAATTATTTTTGCAGTATTTTTTCGACTAATTCCACGCTGACATGGTACTTTGCGGCCAACTTCCCTTTTAAAATCTGCTTACCATTAGGTTCAACTTTTTGTTTATATTCTTCTTTTAACAAAATCTTTTTAGCAATATCATCCCTGATCCATCCTTTTTCAAATAACAGATCAGTTACCCTTTCCTCAATTTGAAAATTCTCTTTTAACAGTTCAGCCGATCTCTTGCGAATATCTATCATAATTTCTCAGATGTGTTGATTATCTCTAATTCCTTCAATCCTGAATTAACCTTATTCAAATTAAGCTCGACAATTATTTTTTTGGCTGTTATATCTGTGAACCTGTCAAAATCAATATTTACTGCCGGTTGTCCTGATTGCATAACCGGAGGTGTAGTGCCTATATAACCACCTGCTACATATCCCGGCACACCTATATTACGCATGACTCTTGGACCACCAAGCATCGCCACATGCTTATCGGTCAAAACTGTCTCGGTCTTATTTGCAAGAATGAGTGTGTCATCTTTTTTACCGGTATTGACATGAACTCCGTCGGTGATCTTACCACCACCTTTATATTTGGGCAATGGCTGTGCTGCTATCAGTGCTGTTTGAATAGCACCCATGCCGATAACCCACGGAATAAGTAACGGTTTACTAAGCGTTTTAATTACATTTTTTGCAGTATCAATAATAGATTCAAAGATTGCTTGTCGTTTATTGGACTGATCTTCTTTATGCATTAACTGCTTTTTCTTATCCTGATATGCTTTATCTATTTTTGCCTTTTGTTCTTCATTATCTTCGGCTGCCTTTATGTCTGCATTATACTGAGTTTCGAGTGCCGAAAATTGCTTATCATATTTTCGTTTGGTATATTGTCCCCAGATATTAATTAATCCTTTTGTTGTTTCGTCAGCCATTTGCCATTGTAAGTTTTTCTTTTCATCCTCAATTTCCTTCCACTCATCATAACCTCTATTCCATTCCTCAATTTCTTTATCAACTTGTTCTTCAATTATTTTCAGTTCAGCATCTGCCTGTTCTTGTCCAAAATCAAGTAATTCTTTTCCCTGACTTTTTCTATTGTTAATTTCATCCTTAAAAACAACATATCTTGCTTTACTGGCTTTTTCTTCTATGCCTTGCCTTCTCTCTTCAGCCTCAACTTCTGCTTCAAGGCGTTTAAGTTCATCTTTATTAGCCTTTTTCTTTGCAGCCTCTGCTTCTGATTTAGTTGTAGTTATTTCATCCATTTGCTTTTGATAATCTTTACCAATAGCTATAAACTCATCTTTTAATTTCTGTACTTCTTCATTGCTATTTACCCTTGCTCTTTTTGCTGCCGCCCAATAGCCCTCGCCCATAGCAACAAAAAATTTAAACCTATCATTAAATGATATTATTTTTTTATCATCAAATAATTCATTAAGGTTTTTTGTTCCTTTTGTGCCAATGCCAGTTACTATGGTTGTTAATCCATCAACAAAATTCTTTATTGCCCCATTTGATTCATTTATTCTTAATGTCAACCCCTCCCATGCGCTTTTTAAAATAGTTATTGATCCCTTGACATTATCAAGCATGGTATCGGCCATTTCTTTTGAAGTGCCATCGACATCCAATAGTGAATCATTGTAATCTTTTGCAGCTTTATTGTTTTCAGCAAGTATCAAACCTGCAACAGCACCACGTTTGCCAAATAATTCGAGAGATGTTGAAGCCCTGTTTTGTGATCCCTGGATTTTTCTCATAGCCTGATCCCATGTCAATCCCCTTTTCTCTAATTCAAGGAATATATTCCTGAGTGATGTTCCTGAAGTTGATGCATCAAGACCTGAATTAGCAAGCACAGCCAATTTACCTGTAACGCTCTCTAATGATTCTCCCACAGCGGCTCCAGTAACTCCGGCATTCTGCATAGCCGTTTCAAATTTACTCATATCAAGAGCGGATGTTCCAAAAGCAGCGGTCATAACATCGACCACATGAGTCATCTTTGTAGAATCTAAGTTAAATTGCCGAAGTGTAGCCCCCGCTATCGTTGCAGCATAAGCAAGGTCACTACCGGTTGCAGCAGCCAGATCAAGGGTAGCTTTTGTTATTGCAAGGATCTCCGTTATAGAAAAACCAAGTTTTGCATATTCCTTTTGCAGTCCTGCAACTTCCGAGGCTGTATATTTTGTAGCACCACCGAGGGAAATAGCACTTTGACGGAGTGATTCAAATTCATCACCTGTTGATCGGGTGATAGCTTTAACGGCAGACATGGCATATTCAAAGTCCCATGAAGTCTTGAATCCGTTTTTTATGACATTGAATAAAGCTCTTGCAGCAATGGCGGCACTGGCAAATATTCCAAGTGATGTTAGAATGGTTTTCCCAAGCCTCATGAAAGAGCTTTGTGTCGGTGTTATAGCTTTCTTTAACTGTTTTTGAAGAACTGTTTGTTCTCTTAATTCTTTATTTAATAGAGCAAGTCTGGTTGCATATTGTTTTTCAGTTATCTTTCCACTTTCATAAGTTTTTTTTAAAACTCTCTTAGCATTATTAACCTTCCCAATCGCAATCTGAACTTGCGCTAACATCTTTTCTTCATTCGAGAGACCTAATATTCTTAATCTAAAACTTAACTCTTTTTCTGCCATAATGTCACTCTTTTATCATATATATAAGCCCGTTCATTGCTGCCTGGGGGATCCCTTTCTCAGGCAAGAGGTCTTCGGTTACCATATGCGGCTCGAACTCACTTTTTTCTTCAAGAAATTGGTTGTATTTCTCTACCTGGGCATCCCTCTCTGTAATGTCATTTTTATATTTGTTCTTGAGTTTTTCGAGATCATTAGCAAACGGGGATCCCGGAGCGGACCCACCCTCCAGGGCATAGTTTTCGATGGGACCCTCAATGCTATTCACAATCTTTGTAATAGGCCGGTCCTTATCATCCCGCACCGCATGTTGCTGGAGAAGCTTAGTTTTCTCATCCTGAAACATTCCATAACCTTCAGAATGTTTCAGGATGGCTTTTATATCCTTTACGAGTTCCGAAAGCTTTCTTTTATTCTTAGCCACTGCGTAGCTAAGCCTCACGTGCAATATAGCAGGATTGACCTCATCCATTAATGAGAGGGCATCCAGCATTTCGAGACATTCACGGTTAGTCATGGTTCTTCTGCTTTACAGTTTGTTATTTATTTCAGGCTTGCCGTTCTGGACAGGCTTTGTCGAGCCTCCTCCGGAAGTCTTGTTAGAATTGTTTTTTCTCTTTTTTACAGTTGCTATAATACCTACAGCAACTATGGCCGAAAATATGGCCCCTAAAATAAAAGCTGTTAATCCGTTCATAGTTTTATTCTTTAGTTTGGTTAATAATATTTTCTATTGCCTCAATCATGTCATTGATATCGGCGAGTTTCTCTTCATATAGGGCCTTGTCTGCATTTAGCTGGTCCAGGGTATAAAGGCCCAGGGAAACCTTTACTGAAACATCCTTATCTTCAATATCCTTCATCTCTTTTACCTCAAATAGCTCGTAATGCTCTTCGAGGTCTTTGTCCGTTGGTTTTGTTGCTATTATGTTCATCTTATACTGGATTTGCTAATTGGTTAATTGTCACTATTACATCGTCGCAATCCGGGGAGCTGAACGTTACCGTTCCCTGCCTGAGTGACCCTGTATCATTTACGGCTACATGGATACTTACAGATGCATTATCCCCCGGGCTTGATGCGCCTGTTACTAAAAGCCAGGCATCATCTTCATTATAGCTCCATTCCTGAGTTTCACATCCTACATCCACCGAAACCACGCAAGTATCCCCGTTGTAATCAACGTTGTTAAAAAGCGTGGGGTTTACCGATAAATAAACCGGTATCGTCCTCTCAAAATTCAATCCGTGATGTACTAAAAGTGCTCGTCTCATCTTTAACTCGGTGATAAGTAGTTATTTCCGTAGCTCCAGTATAAATTAGTTCCATCGCTTACGAAAGTCAATATATTAATCACATTTGCTGATTCATCAAGTGTCAGCAGCCCTCCGTCGATGACCTTATTATATGTCGGGCTGGCAAAACTTAGTGTATGTCCTCCTGAGGCATCCTGGATAACAATAAGACATCCGCTGGTCCCGTTGTCTGCATTTGTTATTGTCAGGGAGCAATCTCCGGTAAGTGTTATTTTGGCATTATAGCCATTGTCAATGTCCCAAGTCTTGCTTGCAGCATAGGTCAATGTCTGGAATGCTGTGAAAACATCTCCTTTGCTGATCCATGAGCCGTCACCCTGTAATACCTTGCTTGTTGCTCCAGAACTATTAAGCTCCAGATACAGCGAAGCACCACGCTTGAATTGTAAGGCATTTCCACTTTCGGCTATTGTCCAATTTGTAGTCGCATAACTTCCTCCCAATATTTGTCCACTTGCCGAAACATAACCTATATTTTGTAAATTAAATACTGCATCCGAACCGCTTGTATCCCTTGTAGCAAAATTCAACCACCCTGATTTTGCTTTATTGAGTAAATAAGTGCTCCCTTTTAAATATAATGTAGTTCCTATTTCTACATAACTTAATGTAGAGATATGATCACTTGCCGAAACATAACCTATATTTTGTAAATTAAATACTGCATCCGAACCGCTTGTATCCCTTGTAGCAAAAGGCAACCACCCTGATATTGCTTTATTGAGTAAATAAGTGCTCCCTCTTAAATATAATGTAGTTCCTATTTCTACATAACTTAATGTAGAGATATGATCACCCACATTTATCACTCCATTAACTGTTATCCCGGTGTTTATTGCTGTCACCTTTGCAGATCCTGAATAATGTAAAGAAGTATGTTCATGACCGTCCAGTGAAACCTCACTATAAGAGAATCCAGCAGATATAAACCCTCCACCGGCTGTCTGCTTTAACATATCGCCGGTTGAGCCACCGGTGGCTGTAGGTGCATAAGTATTTGTATCGAGAGCCCAGGTATTAGCTGCTGTTTTCTTCAGGAAGGATGTTGCTGTAAAGCCCAGGGCAGCTATTGCAGTAAGGTCGGCATCCAGGGGCTGATAGGATGTACTTGATAGTGCAAATGTCCCGGGAGCTGTCATCGTTACTATAGGAGCTCCTGATGACCAGGCCAGAGCCGAAATACCATCTAGGTTAACATCATATTCTTGGTAAGCTGTAGTATCCAATGCCCAGGTGTTGGCTGCAGTTTTCTTTAAAAAGGCAAGGTTAGTAAAACCAAGACCGGCTATACTGGCAAGATCAGCATCGAGCCTGGAATTACTGAGTGTACCCGATGTTATTTCTGCTGCGGAATGTTCATGTCCATCAAGCGACACCTCGCTATAAGAGAACCCCGCAGATATAAACCCTCCACCGGCTGTCTGCTTTAACATATCCCCGGTGGATCCACCTGTGGCTGTGGGTGCATAAGTATTTGTATCGAGAGCCCAGGTATTGGCTGCCGTCTTTTTAAGGAATGAAGTTGCTGTATATCCAAGAGCAGCTATGGCCGTAAGATCGGCATCCAAAGGCTGATAGGATGTACTCGATAGTGCAAATGTCCCGGGAGCTGTCATCTTTACAAAAGGTGTCCCGGAGGACCAGTTAAGATCAGTAATCCCATCCAGTATGATATCATATTCCTGGTAAGCTGTAGTATCCAATGCCCAGGTGTTGGTTGCTGTTTTCTTTAAAAAGGCAAGGGCAGTAAAACCAAGCCCGGCTATACTTGCCAGGTCTGCATCAAGCCTGGAATTACTGAGTGTACCGGATGTTATGTCAGCTGCAGAATGCTCATGTCCATCCAGTGAAACCTCACTATATGAAAATCCAGCCGAGATAAGCTGGCCATCTGCCGTCAGTTTTAATATATCTCCTTCGCTGCCACCAGTTATGATTCCCAGGTATGTATTCGTATCTAAAGCCCAGGTATTAGCTGCTGTTTTCTTCAGGAAGGATGTTGCTGTAAAGCCCAGGGCAGCTATGGCCGTAAGATCGGCATCCAAAGGCTGATAGGATGTACTCGATAGTGCAAATGTCCCGGGAGCTGTCATCTTTACAAAAGGTGTCCCGGAGGACCAGTTAAGATCAGTAATCCCATCCAGTATGATATCATATTCCTGGTAAGCTGTAGTATCCAATGCCCAGGTGTTGGCTGCAGTTTTCTTCAGGAAGGATATTGCTGTGAATCCCAGGGCTGCTATGGCTGTCAGGTCGGTATCTATAGGCTGAAAATCGGCAGGCTTATATGAACTTGTGTTTAATCCACCCACGGCATTCATCAACGGGATATTTCCATTGACCGGAGATGTGATAAGAGGTACATATGTATCAGTATGTAAATGATCTGCTGTAGCAAAATAGGTTGCTTCATGACCATCCAGCAGATCTGCATCCAGACCACTGCCAGCACCATCAACAAGAAGTAATCCTTCAAGAATATCTGCTGCCGGTCCACTTGCTGTGAATGGTTGCCAGGATTTTCTACCCGCATCATCGCTTGTATAGTAGTGTCTTACACTCATTGCTTCAATACCATTTCTAATTCAGCCGTAATACCATCAGTAGTAACACGTTGCAAAATAAAATAATTCATTATTCCATCTATCTCAATACTATAAGTAGGTCTAAATCCTTCGCTGGCTGCCGTATCGACCACAGTAAAAAACTGATTTAAAAAGCCGGGAGTTAATTTTATCCTGACAGTATATATCTTTCCCTTATCGACATAGTGATAATGTTTGATCCAGTAATCGTTGTATATATCCGAAAAGTCAAGTGCATCAATCTTCGGATAGGTGCTTTTAGTAGCACTCTCAAAATACCATGTAAAACCCGCTGTCAATCCTTTCCATTCGACTATCCTGGTCTTGAAATCTGCCAGACGGTCAAAAATACTACCATAAGGATATACAGGCAGTTCTTTCCAGATGGTAGGTGCCTCAGTAGTATAATTATTAATCGTGTAATTATATCCTTTGAGTATTGTTGCAAACTCACAAGTCTTATATGTTATGTCCTGCTCTGCAAACAGGCTCGTTAATGTTATCTCTTTCTGTCCGGGCAGGTCTGTATTCTCTTTCAGGTATTCGGCAAAGGACTGATCCTTATCATCACTTGAAAAACGCATGATGATAGTTTCGTTATAATTTTTTGATATAAGCTCTGCCGGGAAATCCGAATTATCAACATAATCCGTTAAATCGACAACGGTACCGGAGACAAAATCATCCCAGGGCTCTATATACAGGTTTTGTTTTGATTTGTCGAGCCAGAATTTAAGATTGAAAATACTCTTTATCACTGAGAGAAAATCCAACTGTGTCATATCCGGCAACATCTCTTCAAAGCTGATCGTTGCTCCATTGCCTATATAGCGGTTGGCACTGCCCCATACATTCTCAAAATATGAGCTGATAGCCGTATATAATGTTATTGTCTGTGATCCCGCCGTTACTGTGCCAATGACCCTTGTATATGACTCTATGGTTATCGAATCACCAGCCTCACAATATATATAACCTGTATCAAGCTCTGCTGTCACACCATCTATGAGTTCATCAACACCATAAGCCCCTGCATCAAAACTCGCTTTAGATGTCCCATTGCGGTTAATATCTATCTCAAAATCTTCATCCGTTATAGTTACCGATCCATTGCCATAACCGGTGTTTACCATTGTCACCGATGCACGGAATCGATATGTGCCCGTTGTTGGTACGGTATAGGTATCTGTTAACCAGTCTTCTCCTTCATCTGTTGACTCGTTAGAGAATTCCAGGTCTTTAATAATATCGACCATAAAGGCACCCGATTCGGTAGCAGTATCATAATTATCCGTAGTGGCATCGACATAAGTGAGCAAGTCCTTTTCTTCAATAAAATCCTTATCAGCTATTTTCTGATTACAAAGGATAAACAAGTCCTTAATAAATGACTCTGCGATCCATGATGATACTATCGTATATGGCTCAAGAATCTTATTTATAAGTGTTACAATGCTTATCATTGGAATAAAGTCACTTGTTATCCAGTTAGCGGATCCACCTGTCTCGCCACTTGCCAGCCCACCAAAATATATCATCGGGTAACGATATGCCGGATATGAAGCACTCCAGCTTGTCACTATATTCGTACCATTGAATTCATGGTCGTGCGTTGACAAGTCAAGTGCTGTCATCTTCTTGTCTTTCAGATTATCGAGCCATGTATCTGACTTGATTATTATTTTGGCATAATTATCATTATAATCCAGTACTTTCACCGTACCGGATATGACAAGCATCTCACCGAGATATAACCTGCCTGTATCACTGGGCTCACTTGTTACATCTGCCTGGTTGATGAATTTGAGAAGTTTCTTATTTGTCTTTGTAAGCGGGAGATTTAGTGTATAGGATTTATTATTATTGCCAAGCTTATCATTTCGTATGTCACCGATAGAAAATACCACATTAAAAGCCTCATTAAAGTCTGCCAGTTCAGTCCCCATATATAATTTAGTCTTCATATTCTATCTCTATCTCATTAACAAACATCTCCGAATCTTCTATTTTCACAGGGTCACTTATAATTGATACCTCTGTGGGTGCAGCATAACTCGCTTCCAGTTTCCTCACATCCATGCTATCCGATAGGCTTTTTAGATATGTAGTATTACTGATGTCATTAAAGCGTGTTTGTAATTTCTGCCTATTGGATCCTGATACATTGAGTAGTCTGTTTGCCTTACCTGATGTCTTGTAATATTTCCTGTCTGTTAGATATGATATGTCTTTTTTGCCCTCGAAGGCAAGGTATTCCTTACCGCCTACCAACCCGTCAAACTCAAGTACTTCACGGGCATCATTCTCGGTTGCATCGATATATATGGTCATAACCTCGGTGATCTTATCCCCGCCAACCTCGCCAAGCTGTATTCTCAGATCGCTTGTTACACTTGCCATGAGTTCCCCGATATTAACAATTATAACACCCCATTTATCAGTAAGATCGAAATGTGTGGCATGGTCATAAGCCCCGCTATCTTTTGAATAAAATAGCTCTATATGGACAACCTCTGAAAAGAATACTATCCAATATTCCAATGGTACGGCTGTATAAAACTTCGTTATATTATTTCTAAGTGTCTTACAGGCAAAAAAACATGTCGAGTCATGACAGACATATTCCGTGAATGCATTAGCATCACCTACTGCCGGGACAAAACTATACGTAGTACCTGAAGCATTATCCGTGTCTCCCGTTGTTGTAGTACCATCTGCATCTTCCCATACCTCGGTAAATAGTATTGTATAAGCCACTAAAGGACTACCACCTGATACTTTATATAAATCTCCCGAGTCCCTTGCAATACTAAGCCCCGTAACATTTGCTTTTAATATATCGAAAAAGTCAAAATCTGATAATCCTTTAGGCTTTTCACTTGTCGCCACAACAACCGCAGATACCGTTATATCAGCCCTGACCCTCAGGTTTACATGATCGGCATCTTCGGAAAGAGACGTAACGATATTAAATAAACCACTATTATCAATATTCTCTGGATATATGTTTAATGTTAATGACATTTAATATTTTTTAGAGAATTACTTATTTTAAGTTTTATTTCTTCTGGACACGGTATTCCTTTATTCCATGCAGTTGGATGTTTGCCAAACATAGGATGCCTTTCCTTAGTATTATACATTCTTTTTTTTGCATCACTCATTTTCTTCCTTGATTCCTCTGACATCGTCTTGCCCTTATTCGGCGAAACATGACCTTTTTTACTTTCACTTATCTTTCGTTTTGTTTCTTCCGAACACGAAATACCCTTATTCCATGCAATTCTTGTTTTCCCTTTATTGGCTTCTGATATTTTTCTTCGTGTCTCTTCAGAACAAATTCTTCCTTTCATATTTTGTTTAGCCCGTTCACTAAGTTTGCGACCTTTAATAGATTCACTTAATCTTTGTTTTGATTCTTCTGACCAAATATAACCCTTGTGAGATTCACTTAATTTCATTTTGGTTTCATCTGATGCTTTTACACCTAAGCTATTGCCTGCTGTTTTACAAATATTAAAATAAGGATTAAGTACATCAATATAAAATTGCTCATAAACAATCAAATTTTCTTTCGAACAACCGACTATTATTGAAAAGACTAAATCTAATTCACCATATTTATTAAAATGATTTTGAAGCTTCTGATTAGCATGATTGTTATTTCTTAAACCAAATAAATGCTCTCTTCTTCTCCGCTTACAATCGATAGCACTCCCAACATAAATTCTTTCAGGCTTTATTTTTGATTGTATTTTATATATTCCACTAATTTTCATATATATTAATTCTTTGAAAGCTCTACCTGCCACTTTGCAAGTAACGCATCTATATTTATTGATATATAATTATTTGTTAGTTCTCTTACCGTTATAGTCAGTTTATCTTCACCTCTGCGAAGTGCCTCCTCAACCCATCCAGTGCGTTTTCCCGTACTTGAATAACGATAGCTCCCCGGTGTAGGCATACCTGATTTCTTCTGTGTATTGGCAATGGCAAAGGCTACACCAAGGGATTCCTTCTCATCGAGTCCCATGCGTAGTTGTGCATACCTTTGTAATGCCTGTATGTACTTGCTGGTACCGCCCCGCCCTGATCGTCCTGAATAGGGTATATTACCAGGTTTAACACCCCGTGCAATGATATTGCCGTAAAAGGGCATATAACCCGATAGGATAACTTCATTTACAGTTTGAGTGACACGGTAATCTATCTCCCGAACAACTGCACCATTAATAGAATGACCTTGTGCTTCCCATTCTTCAAGAAGTGCCTCGTTGAGAATAGCTTGTAACCGATCTATACCTGTAAAAGTTAATTGTTCCATCAGCACCACATTTTTATTTGAATCTCCGGATACATGACACCCAGCTCCGTATCTGCGGATCGTTCCCCCTCATGCAGGTAAACACCCTTCAGATCATCAATATTGAGTACCCGGATACAGTCTGTATCATTCATCTTATTGATATATGTATCAAAATAACCCTCTATAGTATCCCATAGAGTGATCTTATTCTGTGTATTGGGATCATAATTGATAACAACAAAAGCGGTCAGGGTAAGGATTTTGGTTTTCTGTATTGTTGTGCTACGGTGGTCTTTCTTGAAACTAGCCCCGTCAATAGCCCATAGTACAAAAGGATAGGTTTTCTCCCTCTGGTTATTGAAATAGAGATCATAGTCGAATATAACATCCGCAATAGATGTCCCGGTTTTAATTATTAATTTTGTCTTTAACGCCGCTAATGTCATACTAACCTGTTTTTTGTAATCTCTTTAACTTATTTTCTGAAGAAATATTCATCTTTCCCATATTTATTATAATGATTTTACAATTTAAGTGAATGATGAGTATTTTTTCTTAATTGTTCAAAATGAGTATTTTTCCTCTTATTTATATTTGTAGAACTACCAATATAAATACGATTTGGTTTAACCTTACTTTGAATCTTATAAATACCAGTTGTCATTATTCCTTTATATTACTTGTTCTACAAAACGAAACGTAATGAAAAAAATCGTATAATTTGATATTTTTTACTTTCTCTAATGTTCCAAGTCCTCCATAACCAGTGGCCTCATACAAAAGTCCAAAACTGCCAAACTTTTGTAAGTTCGGACCAACTTTGTTAGCTCGTTTATCTGTTTTGGGAGACTGCCAAATAATTGGATGCTCTTTGTAGAGTCTGGCAACCGCTGAAGAGTGTAAAAAAAAACACTCCAAACTACTGACATAGGTGCTTTCATAAACAATTTCTGCCGTTTCAATACTCTTTTCTCATTGTATTTTTCCCATCCCTTCCGACAATATATCCCCATGAACATTGCAAGATTGCGAAGATTACCCCTTGACATATGCACACCCCGAAATATCTCTGATGCTTCAAGGTAACTTATTGCAGGTTCATTCCTTAGTGGTATGTCCTGACCCATGATATTAACAACTTCCGGCAGATAGAATCTTCTCAGTCTCAAACGAAATGATCTCCCGATAAACGGCTCATAGCTCCTGATCTGTCCCATGATATGTATTAGAGGCTCATGAAGAAGCAGCGACAGGACGAATGGTTTAAAGTAATATTCGTACAGCTCCCGGATATTGTCTGGTGTCAGCTCACTGATTTTCTCTTCCGGTATGTTTGTCAATGTCTTAATGACCTTACGGAAGTAATCAGGAAATGTCTTTTCAAGTTCTTCGGTTGTCAATCCTGAGACAAAATCGATATATGAATTAATGTTTTCCTTATCATCGGGATTGTATTTACTGTCGATTATTACAAACTCTTCGTACCTGGGAGGTATTTCAATATCGGCAAGATCACAAAAGCGTTTCAGGGTCATATCATTCCAACTGTAAACACCCCTGTATTTTCGCTTTCCTATCTCTATTTTTATCATCTCAGCAGTCTTTCAAAGTGGTTTATAAATGTCTTCAGATCGTTACGTAATGCGTAAAAATGCATGTATGGCCGTCTTTTTTCTTTTGCAAAAACCTCCAGATCCTGCAATTTCTTCATTACTTCCTCTGTGTCGTCAATTATCCCTTCTCCCCGTTGCCTTATCTGCTTATTTATTGACAACCGCACTTCCATCTTAAGATGTGATCTGTTCTTTCACTTTATAACAATGCAGAGTCCCGGATGTCAATTGAATATTGGTAATGATATAACCGTCAACCCTGTAAAACTGAGCCAGCAAAGGATCAGTGAGTGTAGTCAGAAAATAAGAAGCTAAATTAACTTCTGCTGACGTTATATCTGCCAGTGTCGTAACTGCTGTTTTTAGCGGTATTCCCTTTATGACAGCCAGCACCGTATCGGCATCGGCATCAAAACCCCAGTACTGTTTGTTTGTAACTGCATCCGTGCCCGTTATGTCAAATGTGCCACCTTTTGCTACTATCTCATCCGTTGTATCATCAAAATGTGCATACATAATTTATATTTTAAATGTTTATATTCCAAAGGCATTTATATTCCACAGGGCAGTAAAGTACCAATCAGGATAATCATCTTTGTTGGCATACAAAAAGTTATATGCTGATGGCTCCATGTCATACACGGCTCCAAGATCCTCTCCCTTTACAGGATAGGTAAAGCCAGTTTTGTAAGGTATCTTCCCGTATAAAGCCCTCATCTTATCCCAGATGTCGCAAAGCTTATACACCGGATTAACTCTCTCCCAATCTTTTCCTTTAAGCAGTATTGTCATCGCCTTACCATGATATTCGACAAGGTGACGTTCTATAAATTTATAATAGACATAATATGCTATCAGGGATAACAGTGCAGTGTTTCTCAGCCCTTCCCAACGGAGTGTTATCTCCTCACCATAGAAATCATGAGTGAATTCTGCACCATCAACCAGGTCGGTATATATCTGTGTTGCCGGATCGCCACTCTCATCAAGGTCTGCCAGTAATGCAGTATAAAGACTATATCCAAGCAATTTGATAAGTATTTCTTTCTCATATTGCGTTATTGCCTGGGTCAGCTGTGCATCTTCTGAAGCATTGGGTATAAGTATCTCCCCTGTGAAATATGTACTGTCAATAAATGCCATTTATTTCTTAACTTTCTTCACAGCAGGTTTTTTGGCAGCCGGTTTCTTTGCCTTTGATTTATTAACCTTCGACTTTGCACTTAACTTATCTTCACCACCTTTATACAACTTGATATTTTCAAGTTTAAGGGCTTCGGCTTTTTCCTGCTCTTCTTTTTCCTTATCAGGCTCTTTGTTTTCTTCCTCTTTAGCCTTCTCTGCCTGATCTTTCGTAGATTCATCAGCTTTAGCCTTGTTTGCTACTTTCTCGGCAGCTAAACGATCAGCTTTAGCTTTGGCTTTCTTCTCCTCTTCTTCTTTTAAAAGGAGTGCCTCGTATTCCTTGAGAGGCATGGCAGCCCCGCATCTTACCATCAGGGCCCCAAGTCTCCCATGAAATCTCTTTTTCGTGTGATTTTTTGCTACTGCTTCCATTAGTCTGCTGCTTCAGGTGTTAATGTTCCTTCTCCATTCAAACTGCCTACAAACCATTTTGTAGCGGATATTCCCTTCACTATCATCCCGCCTCCAATCAAATGGCCTACTCCTCCATATGTAACTAAGTCAGATGTTGCAACATTATCACAAACAAATGAATTATTATTAGCAGTTGTAGATGTTACAATCAATTCATTATCTGCGGTCTGTAAAAGATAATAAACTACTCCTATTGTTGCCGCCGATGCATCTGGAATGGTAGCCGTACCGGCTCCGTCAAATGTGACAATTGCCCCGGATTGTGCTGCTGTCAATGTCTCTGACTCATCCGTATTAACCACAACGGTAGCAACCCTGAGATTGGCAGAAAGAACACCCGATACCGCAACTGTTCCATCGGTTGTATTGGCGATAGTCTCTCCATATTGCATGGAAATATCAACAGGCCATGTAGCTCCTTCTCCTTTATTTCTTATCCTCAACCCTGCTCCTAAACCAGTTCCTGTAGCAGTTACCGGACCAACTCCACCGAGGTTTATGTCAACACCTGTAAAGTAGGTTCCACTCGGTACTGTCATTTCGCCAGCAAGTGTCGTTCCTGCATTTATGATTCCAAATTCCGCACCAGAGGCAAGTACTACAACACCTGCCTGATTATATGCTTTTAGAGCAGTAATTGATCCACCCGTGAAGGTTGTCGAAGCATCTTTAGTCTTTAGTTGTGCAAAAAGACCCGTCTGGGTTGCACCACTTGACTGAGCGGATGTCAACAGATACCTTGTCCAAAGCGGTGATGTTACATCAGATACAGCAGTATTGCCATCATCACAGAATATCTGAACACCTCCCGTATTATCTGTTGAACCTACCAGGACATGCCCTTCGCTTGCCGTATTGGATTTTACCCCGATTACAAGTGGAACAGTAGATGTCCCACCAGGAAAGGTATTAGCTCCCGTCCATGCATTTCCAAGACCAAGCCCCGGAAGTGTGGATGTGGCTGATGGTAATGTAATAGTAGCAGCTGAAACATTCTGATTTTGAATTGTCGTCACTGCCGTTCCTGTAGCAAGTGGTGTAAGTGTGATTCCACCGCTTACCGAACCGGATAAAATCAATGAACCATTTGAGGAAATATTACCCAGCCCGGATGCTACACCTGTCGCATTAATTGCCCAATCGGTGCTTGTAATAGCTGTCGTGCTGGTTGCATCACCAAGAGTCAAAGCCCCGGTGCCACCTGCGCCAACCGTCAATGCTGCATTAGCATCATCATCGGCACTCGTTATGGTGACCGTTCCGGATGTAGCCCTTGTTATTGTCAGCGTACCAGCATTTGTAGGAACCTCCATAGCATTAGCTGTTCGTGCATCAAAGGTTAGTATCTGGCTTTTTTGTGTAGTCCCGTCAGCTGCAAATTCTACCTTTAGATAATTATAATTTATCGGTGCTGTAGAACTTATAGTCTGCGGATTGTCAGCGACATCATCCCATGTCGCCGTAGAGCCTATCTGTACCCAGGAACCACCTGAAGATACTTTACCATAGGCAATGACTGTAATGGACGGATCACCACTAATAGAATCCAACGTATATGTAAACACCTGGTGTTGCATATATGCCTGCGGATTATGAATAGTGATATTTGTCGTGTCACTTGTCGTTATTGTATCCGCTGTGGTAAATGACATCGGCCTGCTAATCATGGTTTGTCCGTTCATGATCACTGCCGTTCTTTCAACTTGTGCCATGCCGACTGCCCCAAGAGCAGCCAGCATAACAATTAATAATAGTATTTTTTTCTTCATCACGTTATAATTTTTATTGATTAAGCTGAAGTTATTGCAGTGACATCAGTATCTATCGCTGAACTGTAAATTACAGCAGCTTTATCCCTTACACCGAAGGCAAGACGAACTTTCAAAACAACAGTTTTCTGTCCTTCGGTTAAATCAGCAGCATTGTAACCAATCTCCATAGTCATTTCCTTACGCTTGCCAAGCATTAACTGCTTGGAGTCAACAACAACGGCAGTATTGGCTGTTATGGATGTCGATCTCAATACTCTCATTCCACAGATAGCAACAGGCTCGCCAATAGGTGAATAAACAACCCTGCGATCAACAATACTATTATCCATCTGGTCTTTTCTGCTGGAAAGGCTTGTCACATCGGTAGGCGAAAGAAGTATTGCATCTGGCTTGTACTTGTTACCTTCACACTGTAGTTTCATATGTGCAAAAAGGTCAACAGTAGTAGCATATGCAATAGTGCCATCCCAGGTAGCAGCGAAATCAGTCTTTTTATTTGCTGTCAGTATCCCCGCAATAGCAGATGAGTCATCACCAGCAGTACCGAGTACATAACCATCTATCTTATCGAGTATCTTATCGGGAACGGTAATTGCAATTTCCTCCATTGCCTCTTCGAGATCATCAAGAGTCTCATCGGACAATGTCAGGTATGTGGCAATATAAAATGCCGGGAATGAGGTTGTCTTGAACAGGAAGCTCGATTGACTTGAAGCCGATCCTTCTGTCTTTGTCCCGGAGCCATCGGTGTAGCTGTAAACAACCAATATGCTCATGTTTGGTCTCTTGATGGTTTTTGAAGGCATCCAGTCAAGGACATGCGGATATATCGTCAATGGAATACCAACACGCTGCGGATCAAGCTCCGTAAGCCTTATTGTCGATACATAGTTCTGGACAATATTACTTTCCAGCATATCGACAGCATCTTTCCTTGCAAGTCTTTCTACAGGAAACTTCACTTTGAATACAGGACTTGCCTGATTGCCTTTCTCGGTAAAGTAATCCTTTAGAGACTTACGTTTCCCATCATCATCATTTTTGTCGACAAGCAATCCCTGAATGTCTTTTTTCTCCATCACAGATGCAATAAGCGCATCGTAAAAGGATACTGCTTTCCCTGGTTTACCATTCTTTGCTTCTTCTGTCATTGCTGCTATAGCAGCGGCATTTTCTTTCGAGGCTTCAAGAAGTTTCTCAACACTATCCTTGAGTGCTTTCACTTCTTCGTGATTATCTTCCTTTTTATTGAGGGGTTCCAACTTCTTGTTGATTTCCTCAATTTTTTTATCAAGATCTTCTTTCGAGACATTGTCTTTCGTTGAGTCAGCGATAAGCCCCTTGATGTCTTCGATTAGTTGCTCTCTTTCTTTTTTTTGAGCTTCTAATGCTTCTTTTTCTTCTTTTGTCATTTTTGTAAATATTAAAAGTTTAAAAAATCTGTTAAACTGAGTGGACTATACCGGCTCAATTATCGTTTTGAGTGCCTTAAAGGCGGCTCTATATTCTAAATGGAGTGTATTGTGCTACGGCTCCAGTTTATTCATATTCCTTTTTCAGTCGCTCACGTATGAAACTGAAATCAATCACTCTGAATTCTTTGTCGCATTGTGCAACAGCTTTCCCACATTCAGGGCAATTGACAAATCCCAGGCTCATCTCTGCTTCTTTGTTGTAATCAAATTCATGACCACATGCCTGGCAAAACACTGATTCTTTTCCTGCTGTTACACTTTGTGTCGGTGTGGCAATATTACTGCCCAACGGAACAGCAGATCCTTCAATAAGCTTCGCTTCGAGTACGTACCAGAAATATCCCTTTTCATCAGCAACCTCTTTATTGGCAATCTGTGGATAGTATTTCTTCCATGCCTCATACTCATTGGGTTGATCTTCGTCATTAAGGGCAAGGTCAAACTTGACATAATACATTCCTACCGAGTGATTTCTTACCCATCCTTTAGCATACTGGCCGAACATATACCTGTTACGATCTTTGAGAATCTCCGAATCAAATATCAATGCTTCGGTTGTCCCTTCATAGCCATATCCAAGCTCCGACCACTTATATGTTTTGGTATATGCTTTAAGCTGGTCACCGTCTGCTATTATCTTCTCAAACTCCATATCATGTTCCTGAAGGTGCATGACCATCTTGTTATCCTTGATGGTCTTGTTCCAGATACCGGGAATATGTACATCCATGTGACTATCCATGAAATTGGTTGTGTTTATCACAGCAATAACCTTCAAGGCATCTATGTTTGCAATGTCGGCTATGGTGCCGTTATCGGCTTTTACCGCATCAGCCTTCTGCGGATCGACAACTAAAACAGTCTTGACTATCACGGGGCAGTCAGCCCTTTTCATCTCTGCTTTCTTCTGTGTGATAAGCGTGTCCTTGTTATCAATAAGAAACTTATAAAACTCTTTCCGGGTCTCGAAATGCTTTGCCCCGTAATGATAATTCCCTGAAGTAGTGCTTTCGTTTGGCATCTTACTAAATGTTAATGATTACTCTTTTTACCTTTTTTGATAAGCACCCTGTCGTCTAATTGCTTCTGTTTTAGTTTTCGCATCTCACATATCTGTTTGTCTGTGAGCTTTTTCTTATTACTCATCGGTTCCAGTTTTAACTTTTAATGAAAATTCCTTGTTCTGATTATCAGACCTATCCCCCCTGTCACTCTTTAGAACATCCCCGCCATCAACCGGCTCCAGATCCATCAATACGAGGTATTGATTCCATGTGATTACATTGTTGTTATAGGCTATCTCTGCTGACTTGGTATTATATGACAGAGCTATAGCTTTTTCCTTAAATGCCTCTTGAAGTGCCTGTATATGGGAGAAGTCAGTACGCAACTCAAAGCCATATTCACGCATATTAAGCCTGTCAGTATAATATTGATCTTCATTTTCGACAAGCGGAATAACGGTATCCTGGTACAGCCTTCTTACTGCCTGTACCTGATTCTCGAATGTAGCTCCCAGCATATAAGTCTTATAAAGCTCCGGAGGTACCTTGAAGCCATTTGATATTATCATGGCATTATTAGAAAATTCTTTATAAATACCAATCTCTTCAGAGTTAAGAATCGTTCTGATGAAATCTATATCATAATGAGCTATGAGAAATTGTTTTTGATTATCCTTTAGTCCATATTCCTTTTTGAAGGTCTCATCAATCTCCTTTTTGGCATCATGGCTTAATGGTATCTGCGTGCCTTGAGCATCTTTATTATTGGCTTTGATGATTCCCTGCATGCCACGTGACTTGAGTATCACGTTCATCGCTTCAAAAGTAAGCTGTGTATTGGTAATAGGGTAACGGAGGTTTTCTAATCGTGATGTACCGATAATGGAACTACCTACTTTAGATATATTAATATCATTGAAATGTATGATATTATCAGGGTCAAACTTTCGTATCGGATCACGATCTGTGAGACAATACATCTCAACAATCCCCTTCAGGTCAATCTGATCAAATAGTTTTCCTGTCTGTTTCACTTCTACCCATTCCGAAGGGAGACTGATCATTGACTCAACTGTTGTTATGTCTGTCGGGAATGTTTTAAGAGGGTTGTTGAGATATATATAATTATTGCCAAAGGTGAAGAACATATAATAACGTTCCTGATTGTATTCCTTTACCGACTGTAAGGGATTAGGTCTATTCACAAATAGTTTCCTGGCATTTATAACAGCCTTATTGTTTGTGTCCCACGGTATAATATTACCGTCAAGGTCAACAAGATATTTCTTGCCATTAGCTGCCGCACTGGCTAATATATCTATACAGCCATAGAGTACCGGATTTTCTGCTACTGCCTGCCGGTAGTCATGTGCATTAGAAAGTGACAACCAAGCTGGTTTGTCAACAAGATATTGATAATTTGAAAAGTTTAGCCTGCCACGATTTATTCCCGAATGCCTTGCAGACCATTGTGAAATAGAATAAAATGTCCTTTCAAGTATATTGCCATCGGCCATATAAAAAGCTTTCCTACAAAATTAGGACAGCCTTATCTAAATAGTACTATATGGACGCTTGGTTGTGTCCGATAGTTGGACTGAATGTGTGGTTTATATGAGAATTTCAGTTTTTAATATATCATCGAGCTTCTCATACTTGTAATCGAATGTATCATATCCCCCACATTTAGGACAAATATCAACCATATTTTCATCTTTTCGGATATCATTTGCCCTTACTTTTGCATAACATTCGGAACATTCAACCAAAGAATTTTTATGTTTATAGAAATATTCCGGTTCCGATATGTGGTGAACTTCCTGTGTTTTTATTTCGACATTAATGTTCAACCCCGGATGTTTTTTCTCCGTACATTCACGGTATAGTTTTTCGCTTAATCCCTCGTCTATTATATGACCTTCAATGATAAAATAACCTTTCTTTGAACATTTACCTTTTGCAGGAATAATGCGTTCTGCTTTTATTTCGCCAATATAGACACCTTTATTATCTAACCATTCCGGCTTACCAAATCCTTCATATTTAAATGTCGTTTCGGGTCGCAAAGGAATATAACTTGTGGTGCTAAAAGCATGTGGGTTTCTCTTAATGCTTTTTCTGATGATTTTAATTAGTGTTGTCATGATTTCAGTTTAAGTTCTTCGCCGGTTAATTCATAATATAAATTCTGAATCTGATGGATATATTTAAATCTTCTGTTTACTTCATAGGGAACAAGACCTAATAATAAAACCCGCCACCGACCAGAAAACTCCTCTTTGGTTGCTGTTGTTGTTGTAAATGGTATTATTGCCATCACAATAAAAGAGTTGCAAAATTTAACACCATCTATTCCAAACTCCGCTAAACGTTCTTTAGTTATAGGGACACCTTCAACAAAATCAATTTTTATTGAATAGCCACCAATGCTTGTAGAATTATCACGGAATCTAATATTTCCAAAATCATCTATCCCAATAATGGGTAATATTATCTTGGGGTGTTCAAATGGATTTTTCTTTGAGTTATATGTTAACATTAAATTCCCTATTCTCAACTCTGTTGTTGTCATGATTGCTTATTTTTATATCCTGGAACATTAAATATCAATTCTACATTATAATATTTATTGAAGATTAAATCAAGTTTTCTATCTGTAATAGCTACTAATCTGTTGTCTTGATTCCTGAAATAATAACTATTCCCCCTGTGATAATAATATTGCATCCTGTGACGTGTCATCTTATTTGTATCTGAATCCGCAATTTAGTTTTACCGATCGATTCTCCGAATGTATATCTATCGTATCTTCAATTGGATAGAATATAATTATTAGTTTCCCAGACTTAGTTCCATCATTCCAAAAATAAGCTTCTGAATTATCAGAACGTTTTACTGCTATCCTTGGGAATAATCGTTGTATTTCATCATTTAGGTCAATATCTTCGCTTGTAATTGCCTTAAGCTTTTCTTTAAAAAGTCGTTCTTTCTCGGCATTAATTTTATGAACATGTTTATCGGTTATCTCAGATATATGATTGTAATCAATTTGCATTTGTTTACTGATATTTGTGAATGCCGTTGAGAATGGAACTGCTTTAAATAATTGTTTTTTAGTCATGGCTATTTATTTTTAAAATATAATCCCTCTATCCCTTCCCTAATTTGTGCTATAGTCTGATTAGAATAATATATCATTGCTTTGTTGAAATCACTAAGAAGCTTAATTGGATTAATTTCCGTTTCAACCAACGGGATTTCCTTTGAATTGATTTTACTTTTAAGGTAGTTCAATTATCTTTAGATATTCATTAACGATCTTTCTGTTTTTTTTGTCCAGAACATCAATCACTTCGCCGTTGATGTTCATTAATATAGAATTGGGTTTGTATTTTAGCCTTTTTGCTTGTTCTTGCATAGCCCTCACAATATCTAACTGTTCATATAATTTCTGTCCTTGTCTATCTGCTTCGGTTATCCGTGCAGTATTCCCCACTCTTGAAATTGCTTCTCTTATATCAAAAGAATTCCTTTTACTTAACAACATCCCCGGAGCCACAGCGCAAATGAGTGCACCTAATCCTATCTTCTTAAAAAATTCTGATCGTGTCATGGTTCAATCTTTTACACAAATTTACTCTAATATAAAATCAGGGAAATTAAGGATATGAGATAGTTTTACTCCAGTATCAGCCAATCCTGTAATATAATCAACATCATGCTGAAGTGTATTTATTCCCCTCCATTTACTTAATATCTCTAAAGAAGAACAGATATTAATAATAGTAGCCTTATGTTTTATAGTTGCTGTCTCTATTATTGCCTCACATTCATTATAGTTAGCATGATATATTTCAGCAACTAACTTAATTTTTATTTGCTCTATCTTGCTCTTTTTAAACTTAGACAATTGATCTGACTTCATAATTATATATTCATTTTAGTTACACAAATTTACTATTTTTTGTAGTATATACCACTATCAATTACAAATATTACTGATCTTCTTCTATTATTACGGATTCACGACAAAATATTTTATTCGGATTGGCATTAATCCTCTGGTCTATCACCTCAATCAACCACATGCCACGTCTGCCGGGAAGCTTCCTTGCCTTGTGATTGCCAGGCAACATACCATTTTCACACCTACGTTTAACAGTCCGTGCAGATACCTTCTTGCCTCTGAACTTAAAAATCCTGCTATATTCAATTGCTGTGCAGATCATATAATTTACTTATTTCAACTTTCATCATTAATATCTTCAATAGACTTATAGGGATTGCCAAATAATGGTAATTTTTTCATAATGTTATTTTTATCGGTTTATTATAGTGTTCGCATTCAGGATTACAGCAATAACGTTTTCCAAATATCCAGGGTTTTCTTAGTGCTGACGAATGACACGCAGGGCAAAAGCCCGATGAATTTAAAGCATATCGTATAATTCGTGGTAATGGAAATTTTGGTGGTAACATCTTCTTTACCGGCTCTACTCCGATATGATACCTTAAATCGAGGTACATATTATAAGAACATCTATCCTGATGAGTCCCGAACCATTCATTAAGAGCAAATGACTCTGTTTCGTTTTCGGGAGTTATGACCAACATCCCTGATTCAGTTATTCGTGCTTTCATGAGGTTTGTTTTTTCTCAGTATTCAGTTTCATTAAGAGTTCAATATCTTCTTCACGGAAACAGCCCTGCACCTTACCGTCTGCATCAAAACAAGTATAAGAATTATCTTCACCAATAGATCGTATGACAAGATTACCGGCTCTTTGTCCTACTTTAAACTTGGCTAGAGGAAGCGGATTCTTAAGTTTGTAAATCTCATATTCCTTTTTCTTCAAAGCAATTTCAAGTTGTTCATTAAGATGCTTTACATGTACAAGTGTTCTATCCTTTGCAATATAATCCATCACTGGCTCCTCCTCTTTGTCTGGCCAAAATACTAAAGTAAAAAATATCACGAACCCGTAACCAATTTCTGAAAATAATACAGCTAGTATCTTTCCTGACTCAGCACTAATCATTATGAGATAGCTAACAGAAATAAACAAAGCTGTTACAAGTAAAATCAATACATAAAATCCGATTCCTTTTTTCATAATTTTAATTTTTAGTTATTCTTTAAACAATCCATAATAATGTTCCAGATATGCGGCTAAACCAGCCAAGCTATCAGCTCCGTCATCTTCTTTGGTTGATGTTTTAAGTAGTTTGCAAGCCTGATTCATGAGGTTCTGTAGAACATGATTAGGCTCTTCCGGGAAATAGAAATAATACTTTACAAGTCCTGAATTGGCAAGTATCCGGTGCATCTTATTAGCCTTCGAATATTGACCGAATATCTCCACCGAGGGTAATAACTCCCGCATCCTGCGTGTGAAATAAGCCCCAAAGCTATTTGTTTCAATACATATAGTACTGAGTTTGTGTTCTTTAACTTTGCCCTCAACTTGTCCCTCCTGGATGGTCAGGTTCTCCTGATCGAAGATTGCATCAAAGACATACACCCTATTACCATATACCCTCGCTATTGGCATGGAGAAATAATCTTCCCCCTCGTCTGCTGTGTCTGCAAAGGCAACGGTAAAATATTCCATCTCCTGCGGGAACTCTTTATATCGTTTGAATTTAGGGAATATCTGGCCTTCAAGTTCGGAGACCCATCCACCCAAAACGATATTATCATATTCTTTCGGATCATCATCTCTTAGCCTCCGATAATCTTGTAATATGGTATTTGGTATTCTTGACTGATCTGCATCCAAATAACTCGAATGAATATACATGACATTATCAATAATGCAATTATCCCCTCCCTGTAATCCTTTTTTCTCAAAGAATTCTTTAAAGATCCAGTGTTCTTTAGTTGTCGGGTTTAGTATCAGAATGGTGAGGTTACGTTTTTGTGGGGATCTTATTGAATAGAATATCTTCTTGAATGTTTTGTAATCCGGCAGTTCCTCGGCTTCATCATTTATGAACAGGTTAAACCCTGATAACGACTTGAGGCTTGCCGTCTGTCCTTTGCTTCCTGTCTTTATTCCCTTGAATGATATTCTGTTCCCGTTATATTCAATATGGCTCTGCGTATCAATAACCCGGCCTTCGAGGTTTAATAATTCAATCTTATCACTCACTTCCGGCTTTACAGAATCTATTATTGACATATTCGTAAACCTAGTATATAGAGTGTTCCAACCATAATTAACAAGTGATACCAAAGCAAATATTGAGGCGGTATAAGATTTAAGTGAATAACGACCACCGGTAATAATGACGGTATCTATTTCAGGATGAAACTTATCATCAAAAAGTTGGAATAACGGCTTGTACTTAATCGAAAGATCAAGATTTTCCATCTGTGAAGTCCCTGAATTGTATAATGGGAGGGAATAAAGGATTTTCTTTGTCCCCTGATAATTCTGTTTTTTCTTTCCAGTTGTGATTGTTGATTAAAACGAATTTCGTCATGCTTGCATTCAGCTTGTCTGCCGTGCCATATTTCTTGAGCTTTATCTCCTGTATTTTCTTTGACTTCTCAATAAGCTTGGAAAACGAGGTAAATTTTTCACATAAATAACTTATAAGTTCCGGATATAAATCCTTCTCCAGAAAAAGAAACTCTTCAAAAAACATATTGTCATGATTTGTTTTTTGCCATGTAATAAGATCATCGCCAAGTTTAAGAGCTCTTTTTTCTGTCCACTTTTCAGGTGGCTGATATTCTGAACTGAATTGCTTACCGTCTTCCGGTTTTATATTTCCTTTTCCTCCCGGCATATAATCCTATTATGGTATTTATATATTAATACCTTATTGTCTTTTATTATCTCTCTCGGTTTTTATCCCTGCATATTCTTATCCTAGGGTAATTGTTCTATTTAACAATTCAGGCAAAAGCAGCGACCGATCCCTGTGTCGGATGAATATTTCATGAAATTATGCAGGTCGTGGCTATAAACCGTAAATTCACCACACTTTTTATTCATACTGTTTGCTGTCATCTCTGTTTTTTTCATTCTCGATATAATCAGAAAGGGTAGAACTGTGTCAAAACTCCCTTATTTTGTGGCGAGGGCAGGACTCGAACCTGCGTACATAGGCTATGAGCCTATCGTGGAATCATCTCCAACTTACCTCACATATATATATTTAATATTTTTCATATCCACCTGCAAAATTAACCGTAATATATCGTAAATCCAAATTATATTATAAAAAAACCATCCCGTTAAGAATGGCTCTTCGCTTAATTGATCAATAGTCTTTAATCCATAGGCAATAACATTGGTTTATACTACAAAATTTACTATTCTTTTCTCAATCTTTTGTATCCTGCTTTTGTAAATACCGAGCCTCAGTTCACCTTCAATAAGGTATATCTTCAACTCGGATGTCTCCGCAACTTCGTAAATGCCTTTTATAAACCAGTTGCCTTTATTCTTTGAAGTACCCGTTAAGGCTTCTATATATACCAGGTCTCCGGGGTTAATTGTCATTGATTAATCTTTGTTTAATAATTCTCTTTCGATCAAATTTAATGTACGTCCCCATTTGAAAAGTATTGTATATGCTGCTTCAAGAAAGAATATTCTATCTATTGATATATATTTGGGTAATTGCACTATTTTTAATGCACTAACGTTAGGCTCAAGTATTCCCCAATAATCGGGTAAGTTAGATAAATCATAAGCCTGATAAAATCCTTTTGGAATAACAAGAAAATGGAAATTAGCATAAGATTGTTCTTTCCATTGACCATTGCCATTAAATGAATTTTTAAAATCTGAATAAGATACCTTAGTTTCAAAAACAAACATATGGTTATATTCGTCTTTCCATGTAAAATTATCTCGTTGAACACAATTAAATTTTCTCTCATATTTCATTTGTAGTTCGCAAAAAGCGACTGCATCTGGTCTCATTCCGTTATGTATAGTATGTTCTTGCCTCCAAACAATTCCCCTTGCTGTTGCCATTTGAGATAAGAAAGGCAAGGTTTTACTTGTTAACCATTCATGTAATGCCGTTTGATTCCTATATTGTTTACCTAATACAGCCATTTCTTTCAGTATTAATTATTTAATTGTTTTTTATAAATATGACGCATTATCAATCATTGCTCTACCACAAATAGAACAAGCTACACTGCCGCCAGTGATTTCGTCTTTATACTTTTCAAAATTATCATCTGTCATAGGTATTCTTTCTCCTGATTTAAGAATATAAATAGTTGCATCTTCATTACAGGTATGATCAGCCGGTTCGCCACCGCATATAAATCCCGTGGTATCTCCTATCTTAAATTGTCTGCATCCCTGTCTCATATCATTCATTTTAATTGTTTTTCAAATCATACCTTGTTCGTGCATTATTTGTTCGAGTCTTTCTATAGTTAAATTCTCATTTGGATGATTGCGGCTTTTCTCTCTTTCAGATTTCCGTCTTTTGCCACCCTCCTTTACCCTTAATTCCCGGATATAACGTTTATTCTTTTTCCTGTTTTTGTATGCCATTTCATTTATTTTAATTGTTTTTCAAGTTCGGCAATCTGATCTATAAGTTCTTTTATTTTCCTAATAGAATCTGGGTTAAATCTATTTATAGAAATACTTAAATATTCTTTATATAGCTTTACCAGTTCTTCCAGCTTCTCAATCCTGGAGTCTTTGTCGGCTGTTACTTCAGAGGCATGTTCATCCATAGCAATTAATATCTGTTTTCTTAATTCATCCACTTCTTTACTATTAATTGCTGAAAATATTGTATATCCAGATGTATATTTATGTAATGTTTTTTTGCGTTTGCCATTGTCATTCTCCTTTCTGTTTAGTGTTTTTACTATAAACTTCATTAATCAATTTATCCCTGTATCTAACAAGTTTAGAAATTGCTTTAGCTATCTTTTTTTTCTTAAACATAGATTGTGCAATTAATTTATCTAAATCACTATTTTCTTTGTTAAGTAAGTCTTCCCTTATATGTAATTCTTTAATTTTTTCTTTCTTTAATTGATATATTTCTTCTAATGTTTTCATTTCATTCTCCTTTCTTTTTTAACTCTTGCGGGGGATTACAGATGTAAATTAAACCATTCACTTTTAGTAATCTTATGCCCATATAAATAAGGCCAAATAACTTTTACGGCTTCCTTGATTTGATCTCTGTCCTTATTAGTTATACCAGTTGAAATGCCAAGTCCAACTCCATTATGGAATCCTATTGCTCCATTCATCAATATTTTAATAGCTTCTTTCTTTTTCATAAAATTGGAGCAGGAAACCCACTGATGCCGAAGGCTCGGTGGGAGGAATGCGGCTGCCACGCTTTAAATTGTTTGACAAAATTAGTAATTATTTTCTGATATGTGAAATTATTTAGTATATTTGCACTATGAAGTTGACTTTGAAAGTGAAACTTTTGCCTACTGACGAACAGGCTAACTTGCTTCTCGATACGATGAAGGAGGCTAATATTGTTTGCAATGCCATTTCTGATGTGGCTTGGGAAAAGCGTATTTTCAATAATTTTAAACTCCATTACGAAATGTATCACGCTTTCAAGGCTAAATTCAAACTTTCCTCTCAAATTCTTGTACGTTGTATTGCTAAGGTTGCTGATGCCTACAAACTTGATAAGAAGGTTAAAAGGAAATTTAGACCGCTCGGAAGTATTGGTTATGATAGTAGGATTATGACCTACAAACCTAATGACATTGTTTCTCTCTGGGCTATTGGTGGAAGAATTAAAATACCTTTTGTTTGCCATAATCGAAACTATTTGCCTTATATTAAAGGTGAAGCGGATTTGGTTTACAAAAAAGGCAAATTTTACCTTTTTCAAACTGTGGATATTCCAGAAGAAGATATAAAAGATATTGAGGAATTTATCGGTATTGATTTTGGTTTGACAACTTTGGTTGCAACTTCTGACGGTATTAACCATTCTGCCGAGTGGCTTAATAGTTATCGTGAACATCGGCAAACGGTTCGTAGTTCTATTCAGGCAAAGGCAGACACTTCTAAGCGTTCCACTAAAAGGAATTGCAGAAATTTGTCTAAACGGCTTTCTGGCAAGGAAAGAACAACGGCTAATTTGATTAACCATACAATAAGTAAATCTATTGTAGCATCTGCAAAAGAACAAGGCAAAGGTATTTCTATTGAAGACCTTACTAATATTAGGTTCACTTCTAAACGGAGAAATAAAAAGTTTAGAACAAAACTTGGTAAATGGAATTTTGCAGATTTGAGGGCAAAACTTGAATACAAGGCTTTGCTCAATGGAGTTAAACTTGTTGTGGTTAATCCTGCTTATAGTTCGCAGACTTGCTGTGAATGTAAACATATTGGCAAACGAACCAACAAAGTGTTTAAATGCACAAACACAAACTGTAAGGTAGATAACATAGATGCGGATTATAACGCTTCTAAAGTTATCTCTTTGCTTGGGCAGACCGTAAATTCTGCTGAAAAATCGAATGATATGTGTTGCTCTATTGCTCACGTTTATTCAGGTTTAAAGCCCATCCCATCGCTTTGCGTGGGTGGGTAGTTTACTGCTTTATAATTTTTAATAAATCACTACAGGCCAAATAAGCATTAATATTTGAGTTAGTTGGTTGTGATTGCTTATTAAGTAATGAATTATGGATTCTCTTCATTTCAATATTAAGTAATCTTATTATTG
>Ga0208325_1000035_pt1 | contig 34314 bp, 26 predicted proteins | sample PL_2010_330m_FD_185486 | JGI IMG/M metagenome (GOLD analysis project Ga0208325, IMG submission 185486) | Freshwater microbial communities from Powell Lake, British Columbia, Canada to study Microbial Dark Matter (Phase II) - PL_2010_330m... | ecosystem: Environmental > Aquatic > Freshwater >...
ACCGCAAAAGCGGAAAATATCAAGATTACTGAGGCGAGAGCCGCCCCCAAAGAACGGTCTTTCCTCAAAATCTCTCTCAAACCATAACCGGCAAGCACTATCAATAAAAAACACACCGCCTGCGCCAAGACATAAGAATGACGTATCATGCTGAATCCTGGAAAATATATCATCAGCCAGCGGTAAAGCCCGAAGTTAAAACCCGTCCCCAGAAACATGATCACCAGAGCGCTGCACAAAAATACCCACATGTACCTGTTGCGCCAGGCGAGTAAAGCGACCGGTATTAGAAGAAGCGGTATGATGCCGAAATAAAACGCATGATGTATATTCTCGCGGTGCCGCAGCATCCTGTCCAGGAGCACCCTATACCCGTATAAAGGCGCATTGACATGCAACTGGGCGCCGGTATCATTCATCTTAACGACCACCTCATCGCTCCCTCTCGTAGGAGAAACATAAGAACGCATCTCCGAACGCAGAAATAAAGCGGGTGAGGCCGCGAAAAGAGCAATAATGAGCGCGAAAAGAATGATTTTATAACGCTTCTTCACCTCAACCAACACGCTCCGCAAGTCTTCCGCATGGAACGCAAGAATGAACAGAACAATCACTCCCGTGCACAAAAAAATGTAATGAGGCAGATAATGGTTCATGGCCGCGCCGAGAAAGATCATCGCGAGCGCGACTCCATAAACGTTTTTCTTCTTAAAAAACAGGATAAAGCAAAAAAGCAAATATGGAAAATAGTACAACGTCAGCATTCCCGTCGGCTGTCCGAGATTCATGACAAACATCCCGCTGAAGGCGAGCGCTATAAAGGAGAAAAATGCGGCCCGGAAATCATCGTAAAGAAGAGAAAAAAGGAGAAACCCGCCGACGCAGAAACTCGTGAACTGAAATACCCAGAACAGGTTAAATAACACATGCGGCGAGGCCGCGATGAGCCCGTTAATCCAGCAGAAAAGCGCCCACGGAGCACGCAGAAAACTGTTGGAAAACAGATACAACGGTTCTCCGGCATTCATGTAGGGGTTCCACCCAAACGCAACGCCGGCGTCCTGCCACTGTCGGAATATCGTCAGTAAATATTCATGGTGCCCGGTGTCGTGATATGCGGCCGCGTCTCCGGCGATAAATCGCCGCGATAAGACGAAGAAACAAATGATTACCGCGCCAACGAGAAGAGTTTCAGATACTTTTCTTCTGAAGAGATAAACCGGCAATAAGTTAACGCACAGAATAAGAGCTAAGAAAAACAATATTTTAGGATCGTATAAATCCATTATTGCCGCCGTATCATATTATTCAAAAAACGCAATCCGTTTGAAAAAAACACTCCCGGACTTAGGCCAAATACCTGGTTGATCTCGTTAAAACACATGGAGTAACACGTCTTGCACGTTCTTTTTTGCAAAAGATTATCCCATGCTTTTTTGAAGCCGACCTCGTGGATGTTCAAGGCCGGAAAATTGTCTATGAGCTGACCGCACGGATAGACCAGACCATTGGAGTCCACGAGGCACATGAAACGGCCCATGTAACAGTCAATGGCCTTGAACCCGGCCGGAAGATCCCCATAAATGATTTTCTTTCCGTACGACCACGGCCAGTTGAGAGTGTATTCGCGTGAAGCAAGAGAAAACGCTATCGGCGCGCCGCTTTTCTTGTGCGCCACCAGTTTTTGCAAAACCTCTCTGATCTCTTCATCTTTAAGGGATATCAACGGATCTTCCATGCTGTGCGGCGGGCGCGCATACGGAAGATTGAATCCCGCCGTAACGCCCCACTCTTCCGCCAGAGAAACTATGCCGTCTATGGAACCCAGATTGTTTCTGTTAATAACCGTATTGGTGCTCACAAGCAGTTTTTCTTTTTTTGCGGTCCTCACGGCTTCAGCAATCTTCTTAAACGTGCCTTCTCCGCGGTTGGTGTCGTTGGTCTTCGCGTCGCCGTCAAGACTTATCGTAACCGCATCCAGTTTTCTTACCGCCGCTATTTTTTCCGGAAGAAGAATACCGTTTGTGTTCATGAAACAGAACATTCCGTTCGTCTTCACCCTGTCTATTACTTCCGAGATGTCATCTCTCAATAAAGGTTCCCCTCCCGAAAGATCCACGACACGCGTTCCCATCTGATGCAATTCATCTATCAAGCTCAGAAGTTCTTCTTTTGTAAAATCTCTACTTTCGCGGTCAAAATACGCGCCGTAACAATACGGGCATCTCAGATTACATCGATTGGTTACCTTGAGACAGACCTCCAGGGGCTTTTTTTCGGAAAAAAGCCGCGCCCTGGCCACATTCAGAGCAAAATCAGCATAATGCAACATCTGTTTCAGCATAAATTTTTCTTTATCCTTACCGTTTTTACAGTCTCTTTAATGTTGTTGAACCACGTCCCGGGGGCCAGAGCGAAAAACCTGTTAAATTCCGCATAACAGACGGCATAACAGGCTTTACATTTCTTTTTATCTCTCAGATTATCCCAGCTTTTCCCGAATCCCTCTTCCAAAAAATTGAGCGCGGGAAACTTCCCTGCCAGCACGGTGCAGGGATACACCCGCCCGTCCGAATCTATGTGGCACATCAGGCGCCCCATGTAACACTGGGCGGCCTTAAACCCGGGAATATCCTCATATATAACTTTCCTTTTATAGCTTACCGGCCAGCTGAGCGCATATCGGCGCGCGCCGGCGGAATAATGAACGGGCCGCCCCCTCTTCTTTGCTTCCATGAGCTTCGTCAAGATGCTTCTCATTTCGATGTCCTCTATGCGAAACGGCGACTGATCCTGCTGATCTATATTCTGATCCTGCGGAAAATTAAACTCTACCGGAAAACCCTTTTTCTCTGCCAAGTCAAGCAGAGCATCTACAGAATGCATGTTTGATTTAGTTAATACGGACACCGCGTCAAATGCAATCTTATTTCCCCTCAAACATTCTATCCCGTCCATGATCCTCTTGTAAGTCCCCCGTCCTCTATTCATGTCATTGCCGGCCTCGTCGCCGTCCAAGCTCACGGTTATAAAATCAACTTTTTTCACGGTTTTTATCTTTTCTCGGATCAGAGAACCGTTGGTATTTATGGAGCAGATAATTTTTTTCTTCTTTATCCTGTCCACGATGGCGTCTATATCTTTCCGGATGAGCGGCTCTCCGCCGCTGAGAGTAATCCAGCGCGTCCCTCTTTTTTTTAACTCGTCTACAAGACTGAAAATTTCACCGAGCGTGAATTCTTTCTTGTTCTTTTCCGCGTATCCCCCGTAACAGTATACGCAGTTAAAATTACACCTGGGTGTCACATGCATAGTAACGCAGAGCGGCACTCTTCTTCCGAAAGATCTGGCCATAATGACCTGTGCGGCAAATCTTACCTTATTCCACATACTTTCCTAATCCCCTCATTCTTGCCGCCTTACGACAATTTAAGATTCATGATGAAACTTGACAGTAATTTAATGAAATTCTTATCCAACACTTTATCCAATGCGTCCGCAAAGACGTTAATCTCATCTTCAGTAACGATCAACGCCGGGTTTATTAACAAGCTGTCGTTTCGCGCGCCCGAATAAACCAGGATATCAAACCGCCTGAATAATTCAGAAATCACCATTGCCGGAACCAAGCCGGCCAGTGCGCCGTCAAGATTAGGTATCTTACTTATCAGAGAGTTATCAAGTATCTCAGTTGTTTTCTTAAATTCAATAAGGCATAACAGGCCGATACCCCTGACATCTTTGATGAATGCAGGATAGTTATCTTTAAGACGGGTCATCTTGGACAATAGATAACACCCTTTTTCCCGCGCGTTGTCCACCAAATCTTCGTCATTTATTATGTTCAGGGCCTCTATCGCCGTAACGCATTCCTCTCCAAGCCCCCCAAAAGTCGTTGAGTGCACCGTGCATCTTTTCATTGACGCGTACGTTGCCTTAAAAATTTTGGAAGTAACAATATATCCAGCGATTGAGGCTTTTCCACCGCCCAATGATTTGGAGAACGTAACGATATCCGGAACGACATCCTCATGCTCAAAAGCGAACATTCTGCCCGTTTTGCCGAAACCCGTAAAAACTTCGTCTATTATCATGATAACTTTGTGCTGCCTGCATAATGCCGCCAACTCCTTTAAATATCCTTCAGGCGGAACTATCACACTATCACCGTCAATGGCCTCTAATATTATGGCGGCAATATCATTCACGCCCGCCTGGCTTCTTTTTTCAAATAATCTTTTAACAGCGTTTATATCCCCGTAAGGTACTTCAATACAGCCGTCAATCGTTTTGAAAAGCTCTTTATACGCGCCGAGGCCCGAAACCGACATCGCGCCGAATGTCTTTCCGTGATATCCGGTATCCGTATGCACGATCTTATCTTTATGCTTCCCCTGATACAGCAAAGCGCTTTTCAGCGCTCCCTCATTCGCTTCGGCGCCGCTGTTGCAGAAAAAGGTATACTTGAGGTCCCCCGGGAATATTTCGCTTAAGTTTTTGGCAAGCACGCTTTGATAAGGAGAAATAAAGGCCTTGCAAATCTCAAGACGCCTCTCTTCATTAAATTTTTTCCTGACCTTTAAAATACGTGGGTGGTTGTGTCCATGATTCAGAACGCTCAGTCCTCCCGAAAGATCCAGTATTTTTCTGCCGCATGCCGTATAGAGATACATGCCCTCGGCGCGCTTAATCTCCGCCTTGTCAAACCCCAGGATCTTCATGAAATTAGCCAGACCGGGCGAAATATGATTCCTGTAATATTTTGTTATTTCCTCTCGAGACAGATCGTCAATATTCTCGGATGATATAAGATTATATTTGTTCATAGTATCCTCACATGACCGTGGTCATTGTTGTCCCGCTTGCCGCAATTCAAGCATATATCTATACCGTTAATATCTCCGGCGGCTCGTTCGCGAAAACGGCGGTAAAGAGCATTATTCCAAATATTCTTAAAACTGTCATCCTTATCGTGAAAAAGCTCCCCCATTCTGTAGGCCTGGAGAACATCGTTTGAACAGGGCAACACCAGGCCGGAATACCGGACAACCGCCTCTTCCCACGGAAGGCAGCAGGATTTTATCCGGTTGATCTCCGCCAGCGGCATTCTGTATTTGCTCTCTTTCGGCATCTCGTCATACAGAACATCGGGCCCGTTTTTCGGGGCAAGCATGACATAACTCAGCTTATCCGGGTTTAATCTATCGGCTATCTTTTTCATCTCGCCGATTTCATTCTCATTTTCCTTCATGATAATGAATTGCAACTCTACGAGAGGCGCCTTTTTGCCCTTCTGTCGCCGTGTTTTTAAAAGAGCATCTATATTGCCTATGACAGTGTGAAACGCGTCCTTGCGGGAATAACGATTATAAGTTTCCGCCGTGGCCCCGTCAAAAGTAACCAATAAATAGTCCAGTCCGGAATCAATTAATTTCTCCGCCATGTTCTTATCTAAAAGGGATAAATTAGAACTGACCGCAGTGATAATATTCTTTTGATTCGCGTATTTAATCATGCGGAAAATATCCTTGTTAAGAAAAGGTTCGCCGTAATGCCACAGGCGCAAACTTATAAGCGTATCGCCAATCTCGTCAATGACACGTTTATACCGCTCAAAAGAGATATTCCTCGTGCCCTCTATCAACCCATCATCCTTGTATCCATATTGCCGCGGACACTTAAGGCATTTATAATTGCAGTCGGCAGTCGGCTCAATCAATATATTTAATGGCAGCCCCAGACACCTCTTGAGTTTTAGCGCTCCTGACAGTTTTACCAGCATTAAGTTCCATATCTTTTTTTTATTTAAAAGAATGCTGAAGAGTTTTTTCCTCAACCACCATATTTCCCTGAATCTGTAATTTCGTCTGAATAATTTCATTGTTAGGTAAGTATAAACCTTCTCATCTCATCTTATCTTTCAAATTCTAATGAAACCAAAATTATTCTTCCATTATCTCCCCATCTATCAACAATAACAAATGAGTATTTTTCTATTAACCACAATTCGGATGCATCTAACAACATTATAACTTTGGCTTTTTTCTCAAGAAAACCAACTGATTCCTCCAAGAAACGGTTAATCAATTGTATCCTCTGTTTTTTGACTAACAAAAAAAATGGCTTCGCAATAATCGGATTTTCTTTAGGTAGAAATGATTTTAGAACTTCTAAATATTTCGCAAGGAAACCATGTTTCGCATTTCCGTAAGGGACGTTGAATATTATCAGATCAAATTTGCCTTGCACATTTTCAAAAAGGTCTGAAATGTAAAAATTAACTTTGATATTGTTTTTTTTCGCATTTTTTTCCGCGCAATCAATTGCAATGGGATTTATATCAATCCCATCGCAATTAAAACCGCGAGTTTTCAGATAAATCGGTATAAAACCTGTACCGACCCCAACCTCTAAAACCGATTTGGGCATTAACTTCTCGGCATGTTTTGCGATCAATTCAGTATCTTTACCAACCGGTGAAACACCCATTCTGTTGTCGATATCGATATCATTAAAATTTTTATATATCACCTATTCCATTCCTTTTCCCATTGTCTCCCCCTTGAAACGGAAAACAACCGTTATAACACCCAGCTCAATCCAAGATCGAACAACCCTTAATCCCAGACGGATTAGATAAAACCATTCTACCGGATTACGATACCAGCCGGGACGCATCTTGAACCACCCTGACGTGCCGCTTCTCTGCTGCAACAGTTTACGAATCACTTTGGCCCTGAAAGAAAAAAGCAGATTATATTTCATGATGTCTCTTTTTAGCTCCAATTCCGAAGTGCCTGCCGGCACATACGCCAGACGCCTGCTCCTGAAAATCCCCTCTACGAGAGTCCCGCACGCGTTAAGATTCTGCCAGTCCTTTCCCGTATTGAGCCGTCCCTCTTCTTTGGCTATCTCGTATAATTTAGTCCCCGGATACGGTGTCGCGTTATTGAATCTGACATAATCAAGGTATTTCTTAGCCAATCTATATGACTGCAATCTCTCTTCTTTTGTTTCTGTCGGTAATCCCAGTATTACAGCCCCCGACAATCCAAAACCGTGCTTTTTGATCAACTTCATGGCTTCAATATTCTGTTTAACTGTTTCTTTCTTGTTAATCAGAGTCATGAGGCGTTCCGAAGCCGTTTCCAGCCCTACATAGATTGAAATGAAATTCGCCCCTTTTAGAACCTTCAGTATGGGTTCATCCACCTCGTCACCGCGCGCCTGACATTGAAATGACACCCTCTTATGCAGTCCTCTTCCCCGGATAAGCTCACATACCATTCTGACGTGTTCCTTATTCATCAACAGGCTTTCGTCGCTGAAAGTTATGAGACGAATATTATATTTATTCACCAGCAATTCTATTTCGTTCACCGCTCTTTCCGGGCTTCCGAATGTAACTCTTCTCCCGGTTATGCTTCGTGGGCTGCAGAATATGCAATCGTGAGGACACCCCCTGGAATTCACGACGAATCCAAAGTCGTATCTCTCGCGGTGTTTTTCAAATAAATAATACGGAAAAGTCGGCAGGGAATCAAAATCAGGCCCCGGAACGGCTGGATTGTGCGTAAGCTTGCCGTTCCGCTTAAATGAAAGGTTGTTGATACCCGAAGGATCTTCACCGTTCTTTAAAGCGCGTAGCAATGCTTCCAGCGGCACTTCTCCTTCTTTTTTTACAACAAAATCAACAAGCCCAGTATCAAGCGCTTCTTCCGGCAGAACGGTCGGATGCACGCCGCCGAATATCACCACGGCATCCGGATAGATGGATTTTATCATTCCGGCTATACTATATCCCCTGGTTATACTGGCTGTTAGACATGAAACGCCGAAGATATAGGGTTTTTTCATATCCTTTACCAATTCTCTGATATCCTCCGGCCCGAGCTGCTTGATGGCGTCATCCCAGACCCTGACCTCATGGCCTTTTTCAATCAGATACGCGGCTAGGACCGCTATGTTCCGGGGAATTGGAAGCGGAACATACCGGGAAAAAAGGCCGAGCGTGTCAGATCTGTCATTCTGCGCGTTGATTAATATCATTGTTTTAGATCTTCCTCTGCCCCATGAACCGATTGTGATAAACTTTATCCGGAAGAAACTCCGTCATGCGCGTTAAAAGGTACTGCGAAAAAGGAATATTTACCGTGCCGTTAATTTTTCCTGTATTGAGATCTTTGCATATCAAACGGGCAGCTTCGGTATAGCTAGTTCCAATCAAACTTTTCTTCTTACGCATCCTGCCCATGTTGAAGACCACAAATTTTACCGCCGTGTTAATGTATTGCATCCGTAAATTTTCAAAGGATTTATTCAGGGCCGCTTTAGAAGCGGAATAGCCGATCCTCTTCTCATGATTTTCCCGATAAATACTCATGCTGGAAATACCGGCAAAAACTCCTTTGTTTCTTTTAATAAAATGCGGCAAGAGCAGCTCTACCCAGCACAAAGTCCCGAACAGATTAACATTAAAATTTTCCATGAATTTGTCTCTACTGAAATATTTTCCCGTAATATCTTCTGTTGCGCTTCCGGCGCAAAAGACGGCCGTATCCGGAATAAAATCCTCTTCAAGCATCTTGTTGAAAACATTCTTGACCTGAGCCCCGTCGGCCGTATCGCACTCAAAATATCTGAAAATTTCGGAAGAAAGTGTTTCGGTGCGAAAAGTATCAGCCGCACGCCTCCCGATACCCCAAACGGCGTTGCCGCGGCGGATAAACTCTTCCGCCAGCGCAAGTCCCAGTCCGCCCGAGACCCCGCTTATAAAGACCTTCATGTCGCCTCCTTTTTGCGCCGCGATACCACACGCGTTATTAGATACAGCAAAACGTACACCAGTATCGCCAAAAGCGTCAGGAAATAAAGCCATAACGCGGCTATGTGAAATACCGGCCTGTAAACAAACCTCACCGTATGTTCTCCCGGCGGCACTATAACCGCCTTGAAATTGATATTCGCTCTGTAAAGCGGCACGGGCGCGGCATCCACATACGCTTTCCAATAATTCTCATACCCGTCGCTGAAATACAGAAAACTCTTGCGGCTGGTTTGTGTCTCTATTTCAATATCGGAGGGGCTGTATTTCAGCATCTTATACCGCGGCAGATCATCGTCGGGAACATCGTCCGCACGAGCGTCCCACAAAAGATCTCTGTCTATCTCGGCCATGTCATTAATAAAAAGAACTTCTCTCAGCACACCTTCCGCCGCCGGGTTCATAAAATACATGTTAAAATGTTCATCCCGATACGGCAAGGCCTTCCGATAAAACTCTATCACCGGCTGGCTCACCCCGGCTATTACGCGCAGATTATTGTCGGGAATAGACATGAGTTTATTGAAATTTTTCAGTTCAACAAAGGAACATTGCATCGTGTTAAAATTCTTCTCAATGGCGGGTTTCCTAAATAGAACGGATCTAAAACGGGGTATAGGCGTCCAGTATGCCACGTCAAAAACCCTTCTACCGGAAAACACGCACTTTTGCGCCACCGTGGAAAATGGAATAACCCTTTTCATAAGCATCAGCGGACGGTCAAAACAGTTGAAGATCAGAAGATCGGCCAGCACGAACACCACCAGAATCGTTTTTCCGAATCTTGCGATCGACATGGCCCTCGCCAAAAGCAGAAAGAAAAAGGCGCATAGGCCATAAAAAAACGCAAGATACCTCATATCCCGGCCGATCATCCCACTGAAACAATAAAGACAGAAAAATAGCGCAAAAAATAGAAACACTGTTTTTCCCGTCAGGCCGCCGGAAACAAACCGGTGTTTTTCTCCTTCGGCCTTGAACTGTGTTCTCCGTTTCTCATATTTTTCAACCACGCTATCCAGGCCCAGGCCCGCAAAATAGAGAAGTGTCAGCAGAAAAAACGGCCAGAACTGCATTGAATTTCTTGCAAATCTCATAAATGGAAACAGAACAACAAATACCCTGAAAACAATAAACTTTGTTCCAGGCATTATACCCGCCATGACTGCCAGGAGGATCAGGAAATTAAGCTTATATCTGTTCTTTCCGCGCAACACCCCATATAGGGCAAGAAAAAACGGCAGGATACCGATATAAAGGAACGCTTCGGTCAGTTCCATCGAAGCCTGAACACCGCCATACCACCCGCGCAGAAACGCGTGAGGAAAAAACGGATTTATAAGACCGGAAAAATCCCGGAAACTTGCCGCGGTCCGCCAGAAAACCTCTGCTTTGGCAATCTCATCCAGAGACAAAAAAAGCCCCTTCGTTATTCCGTCCAGCGTCCTTGCCGGAAGCGCTATCTTGCCCAGATCAAAAACGGCCGTGGCCCACATGGGGCTGCTTAAAAATACAACCGTCATGACCGAGAGACAAAGAGTAATAGAATTCTTTTTCAGGAAAATTGAAAATAATTTTTTCAGCCCGTCCCTGTTATTAATCAAAAACGTCAAGAGGAGAATACATAAGAAAAACATTCCATACACCGTGCCGTAGTAATGAAACGAAAGCCCGAGAAATGCCGATAGCACTATCCAGTTGAACCTGCTGTTTTTATCCAGAACCCTGAATAAAGCGAAAAGCATCCATGGCACCAGATGAAAAAGCTCCCAGACCCCTTGTGCCCTGAGACACGTCAACAGAAGCGATGAGAAAACAACCACCAGAAACAGAACAATTCTCGTAAAGGCGTGTTTGTAAAATCGTCTCAAAAACACGTATATTCCGAGGCTCATACAAAGCAGTTGAAGTATGTAGATCCAGTGATAAAGAGATAGCAGATCAAATCTAAAAAACTTCCCCGTATAAATAAAGGCGACCGTAACGGGATCCAGTAGAACTTTTTGCACGTAATTACAATAAAAGGGTTCTCCCGCATGGATATACGGGTTCCAGAGGGGCCACACACCGTTGTAGATGGACTCGGAAAAATAATGGAAAATGCCGTACCAGTTGATCGAATCATGCGTCAGCATGTATTTTCGCGTTACGAGAACGGAAAAGAAACTGACAACAAAGAAAAAACTTATCGTGATGATCCAGAATGCCTCGGAACAAAAGACAATCGTCCATTTATTTTTCCGCGGCGCGGATAGTCCGTTCGTCAACTCATTACCGCCGGTGAAGTTCAAAAAATACCGTCCTTCTTTTTGCGCCGCGGTATCGCACGCATTATCAGATACAAAAAGACATAAATCAACACCGCCAAAAGCGTCAGAAAATAAAGCCATATCGCGATTATGTGAAATACCGGCCTATAAACAAACCTCACCGTATGTTCTCCCGGAGGCACTCTAACCGCCTTGAAATTAATATTCGCCCTGTAAAGGGGAACGGGCGCGGCATCCACATACGCTTTCCAGTAGCTATCATAACCGTCGCTGAAATACAGAAAACTCTTGCGTTGGGTTTGTGTTTCTATTTCAATATCGGAGGGGCTGTATTTCAGCATCTTATACCGCGGCAGATCATCATTGGGAACACTGTCCACACGAGCGTCCCATAAGAGATCTCTGTCCACAGCCGCCACATCATTAATAAAAAGGACTTCTCTCAGCACGCCTTCCGCCGCCGGGTTCATGAAATACATGTTGAAATGTTCATCCCGATACGGCACGGCCTTCCGATAGAACCCTATTATCGGCTGGCTCACCCCGGCTATTACGCGCATATTATTGTCGGGAACATACTTGAGTTTATTGAAATTTTTCATATCAAAAAAAGAGGTGTGCCCCGACCTAACACTCTTCTCAATGGCGGGTTTTCTGAATAGAAGGGCTTTAAAACGGGGTATGGGCGCCCAGTATGCCACGTCAAAAACCCTTCTGTCGGAAAACACGCATCTTTGTGCCGCCGTGGAAAAGGGAATAACCCTTTTCATGAGCATCAGCGGACGGTTAAAATAGTTGAAGATCAAAAGATCCGTTATCACAAAAATGAGCAGGATCGTTTTCCCGAATCTCGCGATCGACATGGCCCGCGCCAACAGTAGAAAGAAAAACACGCACAGGCCGTAAAAAAGCATAAGATACCTTATGTCCGGACCGATCATCTCCCTTAAACCGTAAAGACAGAAAAATAGCGCAAAAAATAGAAACACTGTTTTCCCTGCCAGGCCTCCGGAAACAAACCGGTGTTTTTCTTCTTCGGCTTTGAACTGTGTTCTCCGCCTCTCATATCTATCAACCACACTATCCAGCCCCAGACCCGCGAAATAGAAAAGTGTCAGCAAAAAAAACGGATAAAATACCATCGTATGTCTGGCGAACCTTATGAAGGGACACAGGACAGCAAACACTATATAAATCACGGACTTCATTCCCGGCATCACACCTGCCATGATTATCATAAGGATCAAAAAATTGAGTTTATATTTATTCTTGCCGAATATTATCCCATACACTGCAAGGAAAAACGGCAGGATACCGATATAAAAAAAAGACTCGGTCAATTTTTTCGCGGCCAGAGGACCACCGTACCATCCCTTCATAAACGCATGAGGAAAAAACGGATTTACAAGACCTAGAAAATCCCGTGGATTCGTCGCGCTTCTCCAAAAAAATCCCCCATTAGAGATCTCCTCCAAAGACAAAAACAGCCCCCCTTTTACCGTCCCCTCTATCGTCCTTACCACGGGAACAATCTTATCCCTGTCAAACAGAATAATCGTCCAGAAAGGACTGCTTAGAAAGACGATTATCAGAACGAACGGTAATGCTACCTTAATGTTCTTCCACCGAAAAATCGAAAATAAGGCCTTAAGATCTTCCCTCCTGTTAATAAGCAGCGTCAACAAAAAGATAAAGAGGAAAAATGCGCCGTAAACCACACCATACTGGTAAAAGGCTAACCCCAAAAAAACTGCCAGTAATATCCAGTTGAACGCGCTCTCTTCCTCAAAAATCCTGAACATGAACAACAGTATCCATGGGACAAACAGTAAAACCTCGAGAATGCCCACCAGACGCAGGGATATTACCACAAGTGATGAGAATGCGATCACCACAAATAACGTGACCCTTGTGAATGTGTGTTTATAAAACCGTCTTAAGCACAGATATGCGCCGAGGAGCATGAAAAATATCCGTCCAAAAAAACACCAATGATAAAGCGTGAGAGAATCAAGGGCTACTAACCTGCCGATAAAAATGCCCGTGAGGGTGATCGGGTTAAGATGCCCGGCATGGACATAATTGTAATAGAACGGTTCGCCGGCATGGGTATACGAATTCCAAAGAGGCCACTGGCCATTGTATATGGACTCGGAAAAATATTGAGAAATTCCGTACCAATTGATGGAATCATGTGTCAGCATGTATTGCCGCGTTACGAGGACGGAAAAGAAACTGAAAAGAAACAAAACGCTTATCGCGATAATCCAAAATGCTTCAGATGAAAAGACAAACATCCATTTATTCTTCCGCGGCGCGAATGACTCGTTCATTAACTCATTACCGGCGGTAAAGTTCAAAAAATCCTCCTGAGCTGAATCAGCGCCTGTTTCAGGAACTGCTCCATGGATCCCCCAAGCAAGAGGCTCCAGTCATTCTGCGTGAGATAAAAACAGGCCTTACAGTCATTGTTCTTGAGAACATGTTCATAGGCCTTTTTAACGCCGTGTTCTCTCACATTCAAGGCCTTGAAGGTATTATTCAGAGACGAACACGGATAAACGAAGCCGTCCGCGTCAATAGCGATCTTGCTTTTTCCGAAAAAACATTTTATCAGGCGGTTTCGACGCGGCATTTCATCTTTATTAAGTCGTGATTTCTCAAACGCAAACGGCCAATTAAGAGCGTTTTCCAGCACCTTGCGGGAAGTGAACACGGGATATCCTTTGCGTTTAAATCCGATGATCTCGCGCAAAACCGTTCTGATCTCCTCATCGTTCAACGTCAGCTCATCTTGAAACTGCTTCAAGGGCTTAAGCAATAAACTGAATTGCTGATAATATCCCATGCTCCGGGCCTGTTCGCAAAGATATTCTATGTCGCCAAGATTCCTTCTTGTAATCGTCGTCTGAACGACAAGTTTTATTCCGTTTGCATTTGCAACTCTTATAGCCTTCATGGCTGCCCGATAAGAACCCTTGCCCCTCGTAAAGTCATTATTCTCTTCCCTCCCGTCTAAGCTGATACATAAACTATCAATATTCCTTATCTCATCAATTTTATCCGGCAATAAAACACCGTTAGTGACCAGGTTAACGTACAAATCTTTTTCTTTCAGATAATCCACGATCCTGCCGAGGTCGTCTCTCAAAAGAACTTCACCGCCGTGAATGATAAAATGACACGCCCCCAGCTCTTTACATTCGTCTATGATCTTCAGGATCTCATCCGTTGTAAAATCCCTTATCTGCCTGCCGGAAAAGTTCCCTTCGCAGTATTTACACCGGAGATTACATCTATCGGTCATATAAAAAAGGACCACAAGCGGCTTGTAGACACGTGTCAATCTGCACTTAAGAATGTTTAACAAGAGCCGCACGCACGATTTTAGATACGTATATCGTTTTCTCATATTCATTTTTCGCTGTTTCCTTCTGTAATCAATCCGTCACGAACGACCCCGGACAATACCGCCGCGGCTTTAAACATTTTCTTCGCATCCTCAAATGTTTTTATCGCGCCGACATATCGCATGACCGTGCCCGGGTTAAGATAAAATTTGAGATACGCCTCCCTGCGTTTACGCATCAGGATACACTCGGTCAGTCCGAAAGGGATAAACGCGGGCTTGTCCGACAGGCAATTCAGGCATTCAAACCGCTCTCTATCAAATGTCCCGTATTGTCCGGCCGTATCCCACAGTTCGGTTCCCGGCAGAGGTGTCATGAAATTAATGGATACGTAATGCGCCGGAAGGCCCGTCATGAACCTTATGCTGTCATTCATGCTGTCAACGGTCTCTCCCGGATGGCCCAGGATAAAATACAGCTTCACCTGAATCCCGGTGTCATACGCCAGGCGACAGGCCTTTTGTATTTCATCCAGCGTGACACCTTTTTTTATCGTATCAAGTATCTCTTGGCGTCCGGATTCCGCGCCGATCTGCACGAGCCAGCACCCGGCCCTTTTCATGACCTCAAGAAGAGGTCTCGTCAGATCTCTGGCCCTGGCGTTGCAGGACCAGCTCATATCCATTTTTTCTCTTATCATGCCTTCGCAGATCTTCATGGCCCTGTCTTTATTTATCAAAAAAGTATCGTCAAAGATTATAAGCTCATTTATCCCGAAACCCTTTTTTAGATGTTTTATTTCATCAAGAACATAACGCGCGGAATGGAAACGCAGTCCAAAATGCCCCTTGCCGCTGTGACAGAAAATACATCTATTGGCACAACCGCGTGAAGTAATTATTCCGGTGGCCGGAAGCCGCCTATACGCTAAAAGACTGGGCCGGTAGCTTTCCATGGGAGGATACAGCTCCCTGGCAGGAAAGGGCAAACTATCCAGATCCTTGATCAACGCCATGGGGTTGATTTTAATTTCCCCGTTATCCCTGTACATCAGACCGGGTATATCCTTGAATCCCTCACGGTTAAAATTACTGTTTATCAGCTTTAAAAAGGACTCCTCCGCTTCACCGCGTATCCCGAGATCCACGCACTCATTCTCCATTACCCGTTCGGGCAGACCGTATACATGAGGTCCGCCCATCATCGTTATTATGGAGGCATCCTTTTCTTTTACGGTCCGCATGACCCCCATGACAACCTTAAATACTTCGGACACGGCATAAAATCCGACCATGGCCGGGTGCATGAGCACTATTTCATCGGCCAGGGCAGTTATCTGATCTTCTGCTATCATCCTGTCAATAATATGAACGTCATACCCGTTCTTCTTTAAGACCGCGGCCATATATCCGATGCCCAGGCTGGGCAATCTGTAATAATACCTGGTTAGCAGATAGTTACAGTTCAGGGACACTGAAACTAAAACAACTCTGGGTTTCATGCTTTATCTTTCCTTTTTTTATACTTGTATAGATCCTTCGTCACTTCGTTCCTCAGGATGAGGGGTGGGGGTATTTTTTCCAAAAATACCCCCACCCCTCATATAATTCATGAGATTATTCCACACGACACCCGGCCTTAGATCAAATAGCTGGTTATACTCGTTAAAACACGTGTTATAACAGGTTATGCAGTCCTTCCGCGCCGACACGTTTTCCCAGGCCTTTTTAAATCCGACATCCAGGACATTCAAGGCGGGAAACGTACCTATATGCTCCCCGCACGGATATATTTTGCCATCGCCATCCACGAAACACATGAATTTTCCCATGTAACACGGTATATACTTAAAACCCGCAGGCGGTGGAGTTTCAGAGGTAAACTTCTTCACAACGTAAGAGACCGGCCAGTTAAGCGCGTTGGCATACGAGGCCGTTGAATAAAACACCGGCCAACCCTTTTCTTTATACCGGATGAGTTTAGCAACCGCGTCTTTCAGAGATCTCTCTTTCACAATGCAGGCCTCGTCATCCATGAGTGCGGCTGTTTGCTCATAAAGAAAATTAAACTGCGCGCCGAACCCGATCTCTTTCGCCAGTGAGAGAATGTTCTCAATCGCACCAGAGGCAACGTTATTGGCCGTTAACACCGTGCTGGTCAGAACCGGCAGGCCGCAGCGCTTGGCCGCCCTTATACCCTCCACTATCTTCTTATAAGTCCCCTTGCCCCTGTTCTTATCATTGCTTTCTTCGTCCCCGTCAAGGCTTATACACAAAGAATCCAGTTTTTTCAAAACATTTATTTTCTCCGGCACCAGGATACCGTTTGAATTCATCCGGCAGATCATTCCCCGGCTTTTGATATATGTGATAAACTCACCGATATCGTCTCTTAAAAGCGGCTCCCCTCCCCCTAACTGTATCAGCGCCGTTCCCATGCCGGCAGCTTCGTCTATAAGACCCCGCCAGAACGCAAACGGGAAATCCTTAATATCACGGTCGAAATACGAACCATAACAATAAATACACCGCATGTTGCATCGGTTCGTTACAGCCAAGCTTGTTATCAAAGGAAAGCGGCGCCCCGTAATAGCGGCGCTTATCATCCTGCCCGCGAAAACCGCGTGATTAAAAAGCCTCATTCATCCTCTCTGATCGGCCTTCGCGCCGTATTTTTTACCGTTCATATGATATTTCACAAAAACTCGCCACAGATGCGCCACGGTCTTAATGTTTATTCTGGCAAATGAACAAAACCCTCCGATAAAGCAATAGCGGCATGAAAGATCATCAAATGACTCCCAACATTTTTCCACCCCGTTCTTGTAGACATTCCGGCCCTTCAGGCCGAACAACGGCACACAGGGATACATCTCACCGTCTGTATCAATATAGCATGACATCCGTCCTAAGGTGCAGAAAGGAAGACCGAGTTTTTTTGTTGTCGTTTCGTCATATCTCTCGCACACCGTCTCCGGCATATTTACCACGTTGTTAATAATATCATCGGCATAATGGATAACATGGCCTTCTTTTTTCAGCAACGCCACTTTCCGCCAGAATTCGATCAATTCACTGCGCTTTTGTAAGGCCACGGCACGAAATTCATCGGAGATATTATATTCCGTTATTAACCCGGGAAATGGCGTCAACATGCAGCCAAACCTTTCCGCCAACGCGAATAAAAACCTTAGATTATCCAAATCGGCGTTATTTCTCGTGAACGTCGCTTCAATACGGTAAATATTCAGCCCGTTTTCCCTGGCATATTCCAGGTTTTCCATTACACGCCGGTATGTCCCTCTTCCCCGATTCAGATCATTATATTCCTCGCGACCGTCTAAGCTCACGCACAACCGTCTCACCTTTCTCAATTCCTCAAGCTTTTCTTTAATCAACAGACCATTCGTTACCAGATCGGTAATAATGCCATTGTGGTTTATATAATCTATTATTTCGCCTATATCGTCCCTGAGCAGCGGCTCACCCCCCTGAATGGAGATATACCGCGTTCCCAGAGCATGCAATTCATCCACTATCCGGAACAGGTCACCCAACGGCATATCCAGAACAGGCAACTTATTGCATTTCACTATGCAATAAACACATTTCATGTTACATCTGTTCGTTACCAAAAGATTGACAAAAAGCGGCGTTCTTTTTTTGAACGTCCCGGCCGATATAACCTTCATCAGAAGATTAAAATCCAGCCTCATTTCGTTTATCCGGTCTAAAACACGCATACGTCATCCCTGCCCTTATGACCTCTCTGAGAAAAAAAACCGGTCCGGAAATGAGATCTGGATTTTCTGTTCAAATAAAAAAGATAGAAACAAACTGCCGTCCATACCAAAAATGCGCAAAGAACATGAACATACATCAGAACAGTATAAATACTCGAGAACTTGAAAACTATTTTATGTTCCCCCTGCGGGACTCTTACAGCTTGAAACGCATAGTCAGCCCTGTAAATACGTGTTTCTTTCCCGTCAATAAACGCTTTCCATCTATAATGAAAATTTTCCAGACGCACGAGAAAACCGTCCATATCGGCATGCACTCGCATCTCAAGAGTGTTCGGGTCTGGCCGGTGAAATGGAAAATTCATTTTCCATTTTACCACGGCCCTATTTTTCGGTCCAACAGTAAAATCAACATCACTTTCTCTGAAAAATACAGTCCTCCCTTTTCCCGAAAGACGTCCGGATGTCCCCGCATAAACAGTATCAATAAACCGTTCATTTGGAATGTCTTCCGGCACTATCACGGCTTCGTCCGTAAAATAGATCATGTCGCCGTCAACGCCCAAGGTCTTTTCATAGCCTCGGCCGGGAGCAAAACGGTCAAGCATATCATCCAGACGTCTGTTCCGGCACATCATAAAATCGTCATTCCAGTGGGTCAAAGCCGCTTTCTTAAAAATAAGCGGGCCGATATCCGGGGGTTTAGGCGATGCTGCCGCGGGATAAAAATCTCTTTGGACAGGATAACTTATAGCGGTTATTTTTCCGGGATACCTTTCAAGGAGCCATTCCTTCCCGTTTTCGGAATAGGCCCATACAAGATCCGCGAATAAAAGCAAGATGACAAGAGAATAAAGCGTTCTCACGGCCAGGCGGCCGGACTCTCCGGGAAATATCCGTTTTCTATTGGCCAAAAATGCCAGAATGAGAGCGCCTGAAAAACCAAACAAGACCACGTTGGCCTTCCTCGAGACAAGAAGCATGAGCGCAAAAGCGGAAAACACAAGAACTGTTTCCTTGACCCCGGATCTCGCGGACGTAACACTCTTCAATATCTCTCTGAAACCATAACCCGCCAAACAGATCAGCGAAAAAGCGGCAAAACAAGCAAACGCAAAAGAGTGCCTTATCATGTTAAACTTCGGGACATGTTTCACGAGCAAACGATACCCCCAGAAATCGTTGCCAAGCCCCAAAAGCACGAATACCGCCGCGCTGAGAGCGAAAACAGGTATGAACCGGTCGCTCCGCCATGCCAGTAAAGCGACCGGAATCAAAAGAAGAGGGATTATCCCGAAATAGAACGCGTGATGCACCCCTATATCACCCGCAAGAAACCGGTCAAGGAGAATCCTGTATCCCTCCAAGGGAGCATTGACCTGCGGCTGTTTTCCCATATCGCCGGGGGAAACCGATATTTCTCCTCCCCTCGTAGGGGAAACATAATCACGTATTTCACCATACATAAAGACGGCCGGCGACGCCGCAAGCGCGGCAATGAACAAGCTCACAAGAACAACTTTATAATGAGTTCTCAAAACCACGAGCAGCGAAGCGATCTCTTTTACCCGAAATATCACAATAAAAAAAGTAAAAACGCTCGCGGCTATAAAAATGTAATGAGGAAGATAATGGTTCATCGCGATCCCAAGGAAAGCAAGAGCCAACGCTATACCATAGACGTTCTTTTTTTGAAAAAAAGAAATGATGCCGAAAAGCACGTATGGAAAAAATTCTATTGTTACCAGATCAGATGGCTGCACCATGCTAATCACAAACATCCCGCCGCACACGAGGGCCAGAAAAGGAAGAAGCGCTGTTTTGAAATCATCATACAAAAGCGAAAACAAAAGCATGCTTCCCGAACAGAAAAATAAAAACCGAAAAGTCCAGAACAGGTTAAACAATACGTGGGGGTCTATCGCAAGAACCTTATCCATCCAGCAGAAAAACACCCACGGCGCGCGAAGAAAACTATTGGAAAACATATAGAACGGTTCGCCTCCGCTCATGTACGGGTTCCAGCCCAACGGTATCCCTTTCTCAAGCCATTCCTTGACCACAAGCATCAAATATTCCGTTCCACCCGTATCATGATAGGCCCCGATGCTACCATTAATAATTTCTCTGTTCAAAAAAAGAAAACAGCCCATGACTAAAGCCGTCACGGCCGTCTCGCTCCATTTCCTCCTGAAGAGGTGAACCGGAAGGAGCAAAATGCCCAGCATGATTCCGAGATAAACTATTATTTTAAGATCGCATGCTATTATCATTATTCTTCAATCAATCTAATTACTCAGGTAATTCGTGACTCGTCCGTCCGTTATGCTTCCTACCAGAGTCCTTCGTAGCTCGTGACAAGACCGGTTGGCATGCCTCCTACCAGGGCCCCCCTCCGCCCGGTGTGGATCCTCCCTGTACGGAGGCATGCCAACCGGTCTTAAGCTATTTCCCGCGATACCTGCGTAGTTATCCATTTCTCCTCTATTTGTCGGCCCTAAAAAGGTACACATTAAATAAACTCCAGCACAGGATTACGCAGAACACGTGAATATGAAAAAGCCACGGGTATATCGTGAAAAACTTAAAGGTGACTGTATGTTCGCCTGCCGGCACCCTCACGGCCTGAAAAGCGTAATTCGCCCTGTAGAGACGAGTTTCTTTTCCGTCAATGAACGCTTTCCACCCGCGATGAAAATTCTCCAGACGCACGAAGAACCCGTCCTCGGGGGCATTCACACGCGCCCGGACGCTATTCGGATCCGGTCTTTCCGCGGGAAATACAATTGTCCATTTCCCGGAAGTTTTCCCCGCCGGGGCAGACACGGTAAAATCAATATCCCCCTCACTGAAAAAAACCGGCCTTTCCCCTTCTTCGGACCGGACGGATGTCCCCGCGTAAACAGCATCAATAAACTGTTCCTTTGAAACAGTTTTCGGCACCATTACGGCTTCGGGCGTAAAATAAACGGTCGGACCGGCACCCAAGGCCTTTTCACGACCGGCGCCGGGATTAAAACGACTGAGCATGTCGTTTAGGCGTCTATCCCGGAACATTATGAAATTTCCGTTCCAGTGGGTCAAAGATGCCCGCTTATTCGTGAGCGGGCTGTAATCCAGAGGTTTTACGCGCGATGCCGCGGGATAAAAATCCCTCCTGACGGGATACTCTATGGCGGTTATCGTTGGCGGACGTATGCCTGAGAACCGGCCGTCGCGCCTTTCACTATAAGCCCAAGCCAGGTCCACAAACAAAAGAAACATGACAAGCAGATAAAAAAACCCGGAGATGTAACGCGTGGCCCTGCCGGAAAATATCCAACACGCGTTGGCTAAAAATATCAATGCGAGAACACCTGATGCGCCAAACCGGATTACGTTGCCCTTCGGCGAGCAGATAAGCATGAACACAAAAGCGGAAAAGATAAGAATTGTTACCTTCAGGCTGACTGCCCGAAAAGAAAAATTCCTCATCAATTCCCTGAAACCGTAACCGGCGAGTACTATCAGGGAAAAAGAGACAAAATGGGCGAAAACAAAAGAGTGACGGAGCATGTCAAACTTCGGAACATGCCGTGTGAGCAGGCGATATCCCCAGAAATTGTTACCGGTGCCGAGAAATATAAATACCACCGCGCTGAAAACAAAAACGGGAATTAGACCTTCTTTTTTCCACCCCATTAAAGCGACAGGAATCAAAAGAAGCGGAATAATGCCGAAATAGAACGCGTGGTGATTAGAATAAACCGGAACGGCTTTTTCCAGCAGGATCCTGTAATCCCGCAAAGCGGCATTAACGGACGGCTCCTCTCCTGTATCTTCCGGAGAGACGGATATCTCCCCGCCTCTTGTCGGAGAAACATAATCTGAAAGCTCTGTGCTCAGAAACAATGCCGGTGATGCCGCAAGAAGAGCAATGAAGAGACCGGCAAAAACAATTTTATAACGGGCTTTTAAAACCAGCAAGAGGGATGGTATCTCTTTTACATGGAATATCGCGATAAAAAAGGTAAAGACAGCCGTGCACAGAAAAACGTAATGCGGGAGATAATAATTCATGGCTATTCCCAGAAAAACAAGAGCCAGTGCCGCGCCATAGACATTTTTTTTCCGAAAAAACGCGATAATCCCAAAAAGCACATACGGAAAAAAAGCTATCGTGGTCAGACCGGATAGCTGCACCAGACTAACAACAAACATCCCCCCGAATACCAGGGCAAGAAAAGGCAAAAGTGCTGTTTTGAAATCACCGTATAAAAGCAAAAACAAGAGAATGCTTCCGGTGTAAAAAACGAGAAACTTGAAGATCCAGAACAGATTGAAGAGCACATGGGGATCGACCGTAAGAACTCTATTCGCCCAGCAGAACAATACCCATGGAGCACTGAGAAAACTATTGGTGAATAAATAAATTGGTTCCCCGCCGCTCATGTACGGGTTCCAGCCGAGCGGGATACCCTTTCCAATCCATTCTTTGATCGTAAGCATCATCATTTCTCTGCCGCCGGTGTCATGATAAACCCCGATACTACCCCAGATAAAGTCCCTGTTCATGAAGAGAAAACATCCCATGATGAGAGCGACAACGGCCGTTTCTCTCCAACTCTTCCTGTAGAGGTAAATCGGAAGAAGCGAAACGCTCAGCATAGCCGTCAGGTAAATAGTTATTTTAAGATTGTATGCTGTTATCATTATTCTCATCAATGTAACTACTCAGATAGCTCGTGACAAAGCCGGTCGGCATGCCTCCTACCAGGGCCCCTCCGCCCGGTGTGGATCCTCCCTGTACGGAGGCATGCCCCCCGGCCTCACGCTTGTTTTCCAGAGTAGTTGGGTAGTTGCTCATTAGTTAGTCATATTTCCGTGTGCACAAAAGAGCAGATTCGTGCGCAATGTTTTCGGCATTATCGGAATATTTGCAGTCTCTGACATCAAAAAGTGGGTATGTATACACCGGTTTTTTAATGTATGTCGCTATTCCGATTTGGTTCTGCATGAAATTACATTTATCCACCAATGCCTTCGCTTGATCTTTTATCGCAATGCCTATCTTGTTTTTCAGAAAATCGCTTGAGCTAATACTGACCACGGACCCCTCGCCGGCAGAAACACCTTTATCTCTCGCTTCATTGAAATCGCATTCAGAAATTTCAACTAAAGATCCGGAAAAATCAACACAATCCCCGCCTATAAAACTGAACTCAGAATCGCTTATTCTCCCGAAGCTCCAATCAACATCAAGGCCGTCTCCTTTAACACTCCTGACTTTTAAATCGCGAATGCTAAACCATGACTTATTGAGATGGATCGCGTCATCCGACAAAAATCTATTGATCTCAACATGCGCCATATCCACGGATGACTCCAACACCGAAATCCCGCCGAAGAAATAATACGGCCCGGTCTTTCCACCGCGCGCGCCGGACATCTTAACATGCCTGAAAAAACTTTGCCCGCGCGCCCTTATCACGGCCAGGCCGGACCAACCGGATTTTTCTTCTCGTGCTTCAAATATAATCGGTTTTTCTTCCGTACCGACGGCTTTGACCGGGCTGAAAGACACTATCCCGCCGCCTTCGGCAAAGCGCAAAACAGTGCCCGGGGCTATTTCCAGAACATAACCTTCGGGAATAATAACCAAAGACGAAACCATGACATCCTTATCCCTAAAACGCACCGTGGGCGCGTCCACGCCGGCGCCGGCAGTTACCTCTAAAAAAGGGTAATCAGAAAGTTTCTTCTCGTCGGATGCCGGTCCTTCATTCCAATTTTCATGCAGGCTGTGCGGATGCAGCACATTTATGCAATATTCATGTACCACGATTCTCAGATCCTTAACACCGGTAACAGCATCCCTGAGCACCTCCGGATCCGTTATATAGTACTCCAACTCATTGTCCGTCATAATCTCTGTTTGCAGAAGAACCGCATTGGGCCGGCCGGGATCTCCGGGACCGTCAAGAACGGCTTGAAAAGTATCCGTCCAGAGCAAAGAAGGGCTGTCGCTTTTGACTGAGGCGCCCAAAATAAATTTTCCGCTGAATGGTTCGGCCTCCTTGCCGGATATTCCCCACGCAAATGGAGCCGTATTCTCCCGTTCTTTAGCAACATCAACAGCGCTTACGAATTTTTCTTTCGGAGTTCCGACGGAAATCCGTATCTTTGAAAGATCTATTTCAACATCCCTTACCGAATTATTCGTGACCAGATAACGCAACAGATAGCCCTTCGCAGTGGGAATAACATCCACCGGAAAGAACACCACTTCCGGAGCATCATCAGCCCTGCCGGTGCCTCTTTTTGTCTCTCCATTAAACAACTTCATCGCGGAAAAATTAAATCCGCCTGCTCCGGAGGAATGCTGAGATAGTGCGGAATAAAGGATCAGTTTGTCCTCTGATTGCGGAAGTGTCCCGCCCAACAGCCTGTTTTGCCCGTTTTGCATGAATTTCAGGAATTCCGCATCTTTATTCTCCGGCACCGAAACCTCAAGAAGAGGAGAACCTCCTTCCGCAACAGCGGAAGAAACTTCCGAAAAATACCTCAACCTCTCAATTTGCAACAGGCGCATTACATTCTCTTTCGACAGCGATTCCCTGTCGATCATCGGATAAAACATGGAAGGTGTCATCAACAATGTTGATTTGTTTTTTTGAGATAAAATACCGGCAGCGGGAGTCACGACAGCATACTTCGGCAGTTTGATCTCCATGGAAAAACATGAGAGGTTATATATGAAAAACGCCTTACGACCGGGGCTTTCCTCCGAATTTGAAAGACCTTCGCCCTCCGCGATCAAAAACCAGCTATTCTCCTGCAAAAAAGGAATATACCGAGGAACCATAAAATCATTACGCACGTATTTGGAACATTGCCAGCTTATCCGTGCCTCATCGCTATCCAAAAACGATCGCGACACCTCAAGAGTGGCATATATTCTTCTTAAAAACCGGCGAAGAAAGACCTTATCCGCAGCATAGAAAAGATATTTCTCAAAAAGAATACGATTTTCTGCATCCGCAAGGAATTGAGGTATTCCGGGAGAAAGACCCGAAAGACCGAGAGTGCTCGGTATCACGGTATAAGCAGTCATGACAGATCTTGGGCCCGGATAGGTCTTACGATTATAATGGGTTCCCATTCCCGGCGGTTTTTTCCCGAACCACCATTGTGAATGGATCAGAAAAGATCTATTTCCTGATAAGTGTTCTCCCCACATATCAACATCAATATCCCGAATCACCGGTTCAAACTCGTTTAAAAGAGGATTCCGATAATAACGAAAATCTGACTCATTAACTCCGTGCGTGCCGTGAAAACGCGTTATAAAGGCGAGTGCTTTCGCGAACTTATCCTTGTTAACATCTCGGGTAAATACATCCGTGTAAAAAGGACGAATTGCCGGAGAATCAACACCCGTCGCTTTAGGCCTGTAATACACGGACGGTAATGGCGGCCTGTAATATGAACTCGGCAAATGATGGACAAAAGAATGAATCTCACCATCGTACCGATTAGCTTTATCAAATAGAGCGGGAGAATATCTTTCCTCGAGAAAATATATCCCCCTGTATTCATTATTTACATACAGTCGTATCATCTTCCATCCGGGCACAAAAATTCCCTCGTCTTTCATGATGGATGTCACAACATAACCCAATATCCCTTCCTTACTTTGAGTATTATACAACTTGAATTTTTCCATGCCGAATAAAAGCGGACCACGGAGAACATTAACAGCAAAAGACGGTTTTTTTTCATCAAAATGGCACGCTGACCCTACCCCGCTCAAAGAAATACTGATAACGCTTTCGTTACCGCCATACGTCAAGCGCCCTCTAACCCCCGTGTTAGGTAGAAAGGCGGCCGGCTGCCCCACCCCGCCGGCTGCGGCAAACTTGTGCCGCGCCACTTTAAGCATCCACCGCCACCCCTTTTCAGCGGAAAGCGTCAGATCCATATTCACTCTGGGAATTACATTCTCCCGTGAGAACTCTCTATTTCCTTTCTGAATCGTTGTTGAACGGATATTAAACCGAAATTTCTCTCCCAGTTCACCCGCGCAGGAGAATGAAAACTTATAAAGACCTCCTTCAACCCTGATCGTGTCGCGGATCACGCCTCGTGGGCTTCTCCAGGCCATGATCGGCCTTAAATAATCGTCAAAAAGGGTAATACATACATCGGCTTCACTGGAATCGGCATCCCATGAAAATTCCAGGTCATATACCCCTCCCTCTTTGCCGACCTGCATCTGCAGACTGCTTTCATTTAAGATGTCGGAAGTTCTGACCGCCACAACAGGGATAAACCGCTTTAAATCTACGGTTTCGTTTTCTCCAACCGTGAGATCTGATAACCATGGAACAAGCTTAACAGGCAAAACGGTAGGATCTAAAACATTTTTACCTGTCTGTGCTTTCTGCTGTTTTCTGGGAAACTTATTTGTCTGAACTTTTTGGCTAAAACTTTCAAAAAATGCTGTTTTCTGGAAAGAAAAAACTACCATAAAAAGACCTGCCCATAAAACAACTGAACCGGCCAGAAAACCTATCTTTTTCCTCTTCCTCATGAGATAATTCGCCTTTATCTTTGCTTAAATGTTTTCTATTCCTTCAAGAAAAACATTTACCTTCTCGGCACCTGCTGTTTCTTTCAGTTTTCCCGCAAGAAGACCGATACGATCATTCTCCACATTCTTAAACCTATACGACAGACTTACTATTCCATCCGTAACGGCCACCCTTTCCAATTTCGCGGAGCCAAAGTTTTCGGCCATGAAAGAATCCAGTTTCTCATCCAACGTCTGATATCGTTCCTCTTTTAATGAAATCAGAATCAAGCCTCTGTGGCGATTTTCATCAAACATCCCGGGCACGAAACGCTTTATGACGAGCGCCACCAAAACAACGGAGAGTAGAACGAAAACAAGCGCATAGTTATACGTGGCGCATCCTATTGAAGAAGCGATGAGCAGTAAAATATACCCAATCTCTTCCGGATACTTAATCGGCGTCCTGAACCTGACAAAAGAAAGTGAACCTAAAAGCCCGAGTGAAAGGGGCAATGAAAACTGAATAGCCAATAAAAGGGTTGTAACGGCCGGGCCGATTATCAGAAAGGCGCGGTCCACTCCGGCTCCTGTTGACCGGTTCGAGAAAAACACTCTGTACATTATTAAGATTACAATGGAAAACAAAAACGAAATACCGACGCACAATGAAAACCCCAGAACATCAGTCGGAGAATTTGTGGTCTGTAAACTTCTTAAAATTTCCTGTATCTTCCCCATGTCCTATTCCTCCTTTTTTTCTAAGTAAAAAATTCTTTCCCCATGCTTGCGCTCAAGCAAAGAGAATATTTTGAAAATGCCTCCCACTGAAAGGTTATTCCACTCACCATATCCAAGATCAAAGGCAGTCCATCCCCGCCTTTGACTTCCAACACCGCCATGCCGAGACGCGTCGCCTGAGCGGCAGGCAATACATCCGTATTTACCCGCAAAGACGCTATCTCTCTGTCAAGCGCAATGCGGGCCCCTGAAACACCGTCCAGAAACCTGGAACGCCTGTACCGTGTCAAAACAACGGGCCAAAGCCTGGCTGGATTTCGCCATCCAAGCTCTGTCAATATTCCTTCCGGGAGACCCTGCCAGAAAGGATCCGTTAGATCCATGTCGTCAAAATATGCGGCCGGCAGATATAACTGTTTACGGGTCTTTTCAACCTTTAACCCTTTTTTTGTTTTTACCTCTATAAATACTTCTTTGCCTTTTGTCTGTGCAGCATGGGTTTCGCCATACCACCTTATCCTTAATTTTGATTTGACCGTATTGCCGTTCACGCTCTCGTAATACGCTTCAAGATCTTCCGTATCATAAAAAACGGTGAAGACCTCATTTTCCGGATATTTCCGGTCAGAGAGACAAACATGATTCAACAAATCCAGAAGATAGTCCGTATTATAGATAGAAACAGGAAATTTTTTCTCAAAATCACGTGAAGACCGGCCAACTTTTTCCTGCCCTGTATTACTTGTACTGCTATGCTTCATTTCTATCCTCGAGGGCTGTTTCCATCATGAACTATGATTCTCAAAAACACAGTTGATTTTTCTCTCAAAAAACATCCGAATGTTTTTAATAAACATCTTCAAAGACATTTTATACCTCAGAACAGCGGTTTTAATCTTGTACCCATGCAAAAGCGATGAAACCACCTTAATCGGAAAGTCGGGAAACTTGAGAACCAAACGCGCGTGTTTAAACAAAAACGGGAAATTGACCATGGTAGAGAACGCCATTCTTAATTTTTCTATATCTTTTTTGTCAGGCAGGTTAAGCGGTGACGAATAATAGAAAGACCGGCTCACGGCAGGCTCATCATTCATCAGCCCGGCTTCACGGGCCATTTTTTCTATCCGCGTTTTTGGATACGGCTGGCAAAGATACGCGCCGGCAAGATCGGCCTTCATGTCAATATTGAGTTTGAGCGTTTCCATATCCTTTTCAAAACTCCCGAAAGGTATTCCCACCAGGTTTTGCGTATATATCTTCATACCGTGGTCATGTATCAGTTTCGCCTTCTCCAACATGAGCGCATTGGTCATTTTTCTGCCCAGCACTTTTTCCCGTAATTCCGCGTTCCCGGTCTCAACTCCCACGAGAAGCGTTTTGCATCCGGCCCTCGCGAGGTTCTTCACGTATTCTTCGGTGCACATGTCAAACCGCGTGTTCGTCAGGAACGGGAGTTTTACCTTTCGGGAATATTTATCGGCAAACTCGTCAAGCCATGCCCGGCGCGCGGGAAATATATCGTCAAAAAAGTGGATCATCCGCGCTCCGTAGGCATTTTTCAGCTCAAGGCACTCCTCCACTACATTGTCAACGCTTCTCAAACGCACGGCAGCGCCCGGAGAACCGTAAAGTTCATGATATTGTTCGTTAAAACAGTAACTGCATTTGTGCGGACAGCCGCGGCCGGCCATGACGGAACGAACATCTGCCCTGTAGAACTGATCGTATCCCGCAAAAAGCTCCCTCTCGGGAAAAGGCACCGTATCAAGGTCGGATATAAGGGCGCTGAGCGGATTTTTTTTAACGCCGCCGGATGCGTTTTTCATGACGAGGTTGTTCGCATCTTCAATGGACTCGTTTCTCTCCAATCTCCCCAAAAATTCCGGGAAAGCCGTCTCGCATTCCCCTATGAATCCATAATCTATCTCTTCATGCATGACGGCTTCCGGAAAAAATGTCATGTGCGGCCCACCGAAGGCGACCGGAATGTTATACCGCGCTTTAACATGCTTTATCGTCTGTAACAGATACGGAAAACTCGGTGTGAGCGCGCTTACGGCCAGGAGGTCGGGCCGGATATTCTTTATTTTATCCTCAATATCCGTCAGATTATTAGAGGCGGCATGCACACTGTGGCCGTCGCGCTTACAGGCTGCTGCCAGATACAGCACCCCCAGCGGTTCTTCAAACCCCAGGTCTTCCATGTTCACTATAAATAAAATCTTCATCCGTGTTTTTCCATTAACCAGCGTAACGTGCCGGGCAAGGTCTCGGCAAGCCCCTTCGGGGCATATCCCAGTTCCCGGCCGGCCTTGGAGTGATCATAAAAAGAATATTTACCGATCCCGCTCTTCACTCTTTTTGCTGTTAGAAAAGGTTCTTTCTTTCTCATCTTTGCGATTGTCTCGTCAAGTAAAGCCGGCACGCGCAAAAGGGATTTATTGAGTTTGAGAAGCGGCCCCTTAACTCCTAAAATATCTCTTATTCGGATAATCATGTCCTTTATTTCCGTATTCTCTCCGCTGAGAATATAACGCTCAAGGTTCCTGCCTTTAAGAAAAGCGGTAAGGTGGCCGCGGGCCACATCCTCTACATCAACAAAGGACTGCCCCCCTTCTACATAAAAAAAATTGAATCCGACGCATTTCAGAATAGACCTGTTGCTTGGCGTCGGCTTATAGTCCTCTTTACCAATTACCGTTGAAGGGTTGCAGATAACAGTGAAAATATTGTATTCTTCGGCCAGTTTAAGCGCCATTTTCTCGGATTCAATTTTAGCTATGGCGTAAGAATTAGAATGCGTGGTTTTACCGGCGAAATTTTCCTCGTTCATGATACGGTTCTTGTCGCGTGATGAGCCGACCGCCGCCACAGAACTTGTATAGACAATTTTGTTAATGCCGCTCTTCTTTGCAGCCGCGTAAAGATTTTTGGTTCCCTCTACCGCGGTCTTTATAATGAGATCGCCTTCGGTTTCATCCGACAGTTTATAGAGAGCTGCCGCATGGAAAACAGCGTCAACGCCTTTTACGGCTTTATGAAGGTCGTCTTTCCGCAAAACATTGCCCTGAAAGATCTCAACCGGCAGTTTCCGGAGATGTTCGCAGAAACTCGTGGGACGCACGAACGCCCTTACCTTGTATCCGGCGGACACAAGCTCTCTCGCGATGTGGTATCCAATGTGGCCGGACGCGCCGGTAACTAGGACTCTAATGGGAGCCTCCTTTGTAACGCCAAGTTGCAACATTCAAATAACCAATAACCAAGTTACAAGATACAAATAATATTCAAATCACAATAATCAAACGACAATTTATTTCGTTTTATTAATAATCGTAGAAAGAATTCGCTTTAATTCATCTGCTTCTTTCAATAAAGGTCTAATCACAGATTCTTTATCCGTATTTGCTTCTACAATTAATTCCAACCAATGATGGCTTTCTTTTGCTTCTCTACGAGATATTTTTATGCGCACCAAGAAATCCTTCTTTCCCAATGCGTCATTGGCCTCCCTATAATTAGCTCCAATGGAACCGGAAGCACCAACAACTTGTCCTACCAATCTATCATTCATCGGTCCCCGGGAAAGCGTTTTGCAAAGTCTAATTACAGCTTTTGCGAAATCAGTAGTTCTTTTTTCTAAATCGAATTTTCTTACCACTTTTCCTCTTGTTTGGTTATTGAATTTTGGTTATTGTTTCTTGTTTGGTTATTGTATCTTGTATCTTGGTTATTTTCTTCCCGGTGTTTTCCTCTCTCTCCGATGAAATACACGGTGCCGGCGCAGTCGGGGCATGGCGATAAGGCGGTGGCTTCTTCGGAGCTCCACTTCACCCCGTGTCCCGTGGACGCGAGGAGTAGATACGGATATATCGCGTGAAACGCGGCGGGACATAAAAAATCTTTACTGCGCAGATTGACGGTATATTTTTTGCCTTCTTTTAGAGAACATTTATCCGCGCCGGTTTGCAAAACTTCTATCTCCAGATTGTAATCCAGAAAATCAACCGGGAGAGACATGACCTCACACACCTTTTTGAAAATATTTCGGAGAAGCTTTTTCCCGTAGGGGCGGGGTTTCCCCGCCCTAAGCGCATCTCTGAATATTTTTTTCAGAGACAATGTTACTTTTTTATCCGTTCCGGGATGAACAATTTCCAGTTTTTCGGATGTTTCCGCGCGACGATCCTTCTCATACATCATGGCAAGCACCCGTGGATAGATCCGGGCAAAAACATGGGGACAAAAATCGCCGGGAATGAGCCCCAGACCTTTTTTCTCGTCCTTTTTTCCGCCTGTCCCGCCTGTCCCGAGCGAAGTCGAGGGGAGCGAAGTCGAGGGGAGCAAAGCCGAGGGGAGCAAAGCCGAGGGGAGCGAAGCCGAGGGGTGATACCGGCACGGTGAAATAATCTCAGCTGCCTCAACATTTAACGTTCGGTAAATATTGCAACCGTTATGCTGCTCCCAAGGTGTTTTCCCTGTCACGGAAACTCCAAGGGCTTCGGGAAAGAGCGCGTTCACGCTCAGAGCTTTTTCTTCCGCGTTCCGGGCATCAAGAATAAATTCTTCTTCATTTCTATGATTGTTCGCGCATGCCTCGTGTGATCTCAAAATTCGTATCTTCATTTTACCGTCCGTCCACGGTCCTACACCCGCAACGACCATCGCGCGCGGATTTGGACAGCGCACGAGAACCTCGTTCGGGAAAAGCCGATTAACGCGGCTTTTCCCGAAATCCATGCCGCCTGAAGCTTTCCTGTATAGCGGGTTTTTGTGACGCTTCACCCATCCGAACCATCCGCCGCGGGACAGCGTGTGAACATATGGAGTCAGATTATAAAATAAAAAGGGGCAAAGCCCTTCCGGCACGAGGGCGTTCGCCGCCTCATACGCGGGATTCTCTTTTAATTCTGTCAGATAATTTCGCATTCTTACTTTCTCAAAAAATTTGACACGACCACTCCGAGCGCCTGCAAATCATGTGAAAAAAAATAACTTTTAAGGTCCTGCACGCTCTGACGGCACAGAAAACAATCGTTTTGCGACAGATGTTCCCATGCCCCTTTTATGCCGCCGGCATCGTAAATGCTCCTGCCGAATTTTCCGAATAAACGCGCGCATGGATATAACATGCCGTCAGAATCAAGAAACATGTACCCTCCGCTCAGATTGCATTTAAGGCGTTCATATCCGTCGGGAGGCGTTTCGTCCCGTGTAAATATCTTGTCCAGGTCCGGGCCTGTCGGATATTCAATGATCTTGTCTAAAAGCGCGAATGACTTATCCACGGGACGGCCCTCGGCCTTATACCGTCTTACTTTTTTCCAGAATGCCCTGAGTTCGTCCTGCGTCATCGCGTAAGCGGCATCCTCAGGCCTCACCACCGCCTGTTCCGCCAGGCCGAGACTCGTGCCGTATTTCTCCGCCAGATCCAGAAGGTATTCCAGACTGCCGGCGTTGTTCCGCGTGAAAACCGCCCTCAATTGAATGGGGATTTTATTAGCCACACATAATTCTATGCTCTCTACAACTTTTTTATACGAACCCTTCCCGCGGTTTTTATCGTGTTCGGTCTCACAGCCGTCAATACTATGGCAGACAAGGCTCAATTTTTTCAGGGCATCAAGATTGCGCGCGGTGAAATAACCGTTGGTCCCGGTTTCCAGAATGATTCCTTTTTCTGAAATATAGTCCACGATCTCGCCGAAATCCGCGCGCATGAGAGGTTCGCCGCCGAGAATCGTGATATAACGCGTCCCGAGTCGGTACAGTTCGTCCGCTATTCTGAATATCTCCTCTTTAGAAAATTCCTGTTCCTTCTGCCGGCGAGGCGAATCCGGAAAACAGTATACGCAGCGCAGGTTGCATCGCTGGGTGATAAACAGCCCTGCATAGAGCGGGGATCTTTTCCGCGTTATCCACGATTGAACGTATTTGCCGGCCGCTTTCGCCAGGGGAAGATATTTTTTAGAGAAGACCCGCATCTTTCAAACTTCGCCTTAAAGGTCCTTTATAATTAAGGAAAAAACCCCATCTCAAAATAACAAGACCCGCCCAGTATAGCAGAGACGCTCTGAGGACAAAACGCTCTCTCTTTTCGGCAATCTGCCCCATGGAGACAAGCCGTTCCAGTCGGGCGTCCAGCATATTCCTGATTCCGTATCTCTTGTTCAGTTCATCGCTCGGGATGCGGCCGCCTGAGCTCACCAGTTCATGAAGTATCCGTATCCTGCGGGCGGTATCACCCATGTTGAAAACGTGACAATAACTGTATGCCAGGGCGTTATAAACGAGGAACACATATACAAGGGTAACCGCTGAAAAACTTATCTCCGAACCCTCCCGCAACGTCAGCAAGAGCGCCGCCAGAAGCACGGGGATGTTTCCGAAAATAGCGCATTTCATCGCCCTGATCAGAGATGAACTTCCCTCTTTCTTTTTTGGGATAATTCTTTCAACGGCTACATGAACGCAAACTAAAAAAATCGGAGAAAAGGCAAGAAGCAGAATTATTTTAGCCACCATACTCATATCATCCCCGTCCCGGCGGCAGGCCGAACACTTTTCTCATGAATCTGAAAATCGCAAACAGGTTTTTACCTTTTCGTGTCGGCGCCAGTTGTCCGTTTTTTTCGGTAATCAAATCTTCATCAATAAGATCCTTAATCTCCAGACCGAACAATCCCTTTTCTCTGCAATAAGTGTATATTTCGTCTTTTGACGCACCGCGCGGCATCGCGGCTTTTATCAGCATGAGAACAACAAAAGTGGGGCATCCCGCCTGAGCCGCGGGATAAGTAAAAATATATGTCAGTGACAACGCGTAGCATAAG
>Ga0208325_1000038_pt1 | contig 33273 bp, 36 predicted proteins | sample PL_2010_330m_FD_185486 | JGI IMG/M metagenome (GOLD analysis project Ga0208325, IMG submission 185486) | Freshwater microbial communities from Powell Lake, British Columbia, Canada to study Microbial Dark Matter (Phase II) - PL_2010_330m... | ecosystem: Environmental > Aquatic > Freshwater >...
GTATTATATCATATCATACACAAAAATAGTAGGAGGTTTTTTAATATGAAATTTAACGGAAGGCTTCTCGTCATAGGGTGCGGTTCCGTTTCGCAATGCGCCGTTCCCCTCATTCTTAAATTGATCGAAATGCCGGCGGATAAAGTTACCATCATGGATTTTGTCGATAATCGCGAGCGTATCAAAGATGCCCTCGCAAAGGGCGTCAAGTATGTTACCGAAAAAATCACCCGCGAGAATTTCACGCAGGTTCTTAAAAAATATACCGGGCCGGGCGATATGATCATGGACCTTGCCTGGAACATTGACTGCATCGCAATAGTCCAGTGGTGCCACCTTAATAACGTTTTATACGTTAACACCTCCGTAGAGGAATGGAACCCGTACAAGGATTCCGAACGCAACAAGCCTGCCAAGTACACACTTTATTCAAGGCACATGGAGCTGCGCAGGATGTTAAACGCCTGGAAAAATAATACCGGCTCTACCGCCATAGTCGATCACGGCGCCAATCCGGGCCTCGTATCGCATTTCACCAAACACGCCCTTATAGATATAGCCAAAAAAATACTGGAAGAAAAGCCCGGTGATCCGAGAAAAAAAGAGCTTGAGGATTGCCTGCGGAATAAAAATTTCGCGAAACTCGCCGAGATCGAGGGCGTAAAAACTATTCACATAAGCGAGCGGGATACGCAGATCACCGATAGGCCCAAACAGGTAAATGAATTCGTGAACACCTGGAGCATAGAGGGATTTTTTGAGGAAGGGGTAGCGCCCGCGGAACTCGGCTGGGGAACCCATGAGCGGTATATCCCGAAAAACGCCTTCTTTCATGAAATCGGACCCAAAAATCAGATCTGCTTAAGCACCCTCGGAATGAAGACCTGGGTGCGTTCGTGGGTGCCGTGCGGCGAGATCACCGGCATGGTTGTACGGCACGGCGAAGCGTTCGGCATATCGGACCGCCTTACGGTATGGGAAAACGGTAAAGCCGTTTACAGGCCGACCGTGCACTACGCGTATTGTCCCTCAAACGCCGCCATTAACAGCCTGCACGAACTTGAGATGAGACAGTTTAAGTTGCAGGAAAAACAAAGAATAATGAGTGACGAGATCATAGACGGCCGCGATGAGCTCGGGGTGCTTCTCATGGGTCACGATTTCACGTCGTGGTGGTGCGGGAGCATTCTTGATATTCACCGGGCGCGCCGCCTTGTGCCCCACCAGCAGGCAACCACGCTTCAGGTCGCCATATCAGTAGTTGCGGCCGCTCTGTGGATGATAAAAAATCCGAAGAGAGGCTTCCTGCTGCCGGATGACCTGGAGCACGAGCCGATCCTCGAGGTTTCCATGCCTTACATAAAACCGTTCATCTCGCGAGCCGTGGATTGGACGCCTCTCAAAAACATGAATACAAAATTTACCAAATTTGATTACCACAAACCGAAGGAGGAGGATGTCTGGCAATTTACGACATTCCTGGTAGATCCTCGGGAAAGGTTAAACGCGCATGACCCCACCGCGGCCCGGCGTAAGCACGAAACCGCCAAAGCCTAAATCCGAAATAAGCGGCATCGAGAACATCATAAAGGCGGCGCTTAAAAAACACCGCACGCCTTTCATGTTAATAAGACGTTCTGTGCTCGAGCGGCAATACAGGCGTTTCCGTAAATGCCTGCCCGAGGTAATGCCGTACTACGCCATAAAGGCGAACCCCCACCCCGGTATCATTAAAGCCTTCGTCGAACTCGGCGCGAGCTTTGATGTCGCCAGCGCCGCCGAGATGAAACAGGTCCTGCGCATGGGCGCTTCTCCGGCAAAAATTATCTTCGCCAATACCATAAAATCCCCTGAGGATATCGCATTTGCCTGGAAACGCAGGGTGCGCCTCATGACTTTCGACAACGAGCCGGAACTTTACAAGCTTGCGAAATATTATCCCGGCGCACGCGTTCTCGCGCGCATTAAAGTGGCCAATGACGGGAGTGTCGTAGAGCTTTCGCTCAAGTTCGGCGCGGATCCGGAACAGGCGTTTTTTATGCTAAGAAAGGCAAAGGCCCTGGGGCTTGTGCCGGCAGGGGTAAGCTTTCATGTCGGCTCACAGGCGACAAATGTTGAAAATTACCTCCAGGCAATAGAAATTTCCGCCGGTATCTTCAGGGAAGCGGCCAAAAACGGATTGAAACTAAAGATCCTCGACATAGGCGGGGGTTTTCCGATACAGCATTTCGACAACCAGACCGGGGTAAATTTCGAAAGGATGGCCTGCCAGATAAGGAAACAAATGAAGGCCCTGCTTGACAAAAATGTCCGTTTTATCGCGGAGCCCGGACGGTTTTTGGCGGGGCCGGCCGGAATTCTGGTTACACAGGTTATAGGAAGAACTTTTCGAAACAATAAGAATTATTATTATCTTAATGACGGTATTTACGCCGATTTCTCCGGCATGGTTTTCGACCACGCGAGGTATGAATTTAAAACCTTGAGGCGCGGCCAGAAATTTCTGAGCACGCTCGCGGGGCCCACATGCGATTCCTACGATACGCTTTCGCTGAACGAAGAAATACCCGAGCTTTACGTCGGGGATGTCGTCTATGTGAAAAATATAGGGGCTTATTCCTCGGCAAGCGCCACCGCGGGTTTTAACGGCTTCCCGCCGGCTGAGATCATCCCGGTTTAAAAAATAGGGACACATCCCATTTTTACGATTTTTAAAAAAATGGGATGTGTCCCTATTTTTTACAAGTGTAGTTTACGATCTTACTCTTGCTCAAATCCACGTTCGGCACGATAACGATCGCTTTATCAACTGACAAAAATTTTGATCTTCTTACGCCGATATCCAGCACATCTACAATCTCACCCGAAGGAAGTTTTATCCTGTCGCCTTCAACAAAGGGCGTGTCGATCATGATTAAAAACCCCGCGATGATATTGGCAATGGTGTCCTGCGCCGCCAGCGCGATGGCGAGAGAACTCACGCCGAGAGCGGCAATCAACGCGCTTATGTTTACTCCATAAAGGGGAAGTATGACGAGAAACGCTATCACCCAGATAGTCACCTTAACGGTCCTTCGCAGAATAGGGATTAATTTGTCGTCAAGCAGGGTTTCGGTTTTGGCGGCGACATTCCCCCTGTACCATCCCAGGGTCGCGTCCGCGATTCTATGAATGATAAACGCTATGCACATAACCAAAAGGGTCATGATATATTTTTTGAGGCCCGCCTGAAGTTCGGATGAAATCGCCGGCTCTATCTTCATCCTGTAAAATACGTAGCCGCCGCCGAATAGAAAGAGCGCGAAAAACGGCGCAAAAGATTTCTTTAAAATTTCCCATCCGATTCGCTTTGATATGTTTGCCATGTTAACCTCTGTTTAACGATACCCCGAAGGACCTTGTCGTATGGGCCGAGTCGGGTTTAAATTTAAGCAGTCCGAATTGCTGCCCCAGCTGAAAAAGCAGAAAAAGTGTGAATAAAATAAACATGGTTATACCCAGCGCGCGCCGCGAAATTGTCTTCGCGCGTATTATGGCGAGCATGCTGGGCAGTATCCCAAAAAGTATAACGATCCCCACCCCGCCTACAACATTCAGCGCTTTAAGAAAGATATCCGGGTAAATAATAGATATGATAAGCGGCGGCACGAAGGTAAGCGCGATAACAAGGAGCCTGTTTGAAATTTTAAAATAGTTTACGGTAAGGTCCTTCATGAATGCCATAAGGCCCGTACCGTTTGCAAGGTAAGAAGTCGCGATCGCAAGAAGCGCGAAAAGCAGCGACCCGACAGCAAATACCTTGGAGTGTATTTCCGCTGACATGGGAATGGTCGCGGGAAGATTGTGCACAAAGGCATTTACAATACTGTACTTGCCGCTTTCCAGGGGCAGCGCCCCAATTCCCACCTGGATCCATACAGCGTTCATCACGAGCCCTATGATCATTCCGAAAAGCATTGTCTTCCAGATTGCCCGGGAATCCCATTTCAAACCCTGGCAGACAGTCGGTATTATATTGTGAAAGTGAAACGCGGTTACAATTACCGGTATGGCCAGCGGCAGATATGCCCAATTTTCATATGTTAAGCGCTCAAGCTTGACATACTTTTCCGATATGCAGACGATCACGGCAAAAGAGCCCCATAACAGCAGCATAAGGATAGCGTTATATCTCTTGATAACGTTCAGGTTGGTTATTGTCAGGGTCGTAATGATAACAAAAAAACCCAGTATGACCCATATTTTTGCAAATGGAAAATGGAACAGATTCACAATAATGGTCGTGGCGCCGGTAAGGTAGGCCGTAAGCAGCCCGTACAATATAAGCAGGTTTGCCAGGATCGCGACCCATTTCCCGGCGAAACCGAGGTAATTGCGATAGAGGCTGGGATAATTAAATGTATTGTTGTGCGCTGCCGTTGCTTCATCCCCGAGAACGACAGCCGTATAAAACATGGCCCCTCCTACTACAAGCATCGCCACAAGCGCCGGGATAAGGCCGGCAAGCCCCGTAATTACGGGAAGCCCCAGTATGCCCGCGCCGATAAGATTGCCCGTAATCAGAAAGCCCACCCCGAGCATCAGTAAAAGTGAAACTTTTTTGCGCGTCATAAGATTCCTCTTTAACAGTGCGTGACGCAGACCGCCAGGCCCCCTTTTGAGGTTTCCTTATATTTTGTCGACATGTCGCGGCCGGTTTCCAGCATGGCCTCGACTACTTCGTCAAATCTTATTTTCTGTTTTTTAGGATCGCCTGCCGCCGCGAGAAGGTAGGCATCATAAGCGACCACGGCGGCTATGGCGTTGCGCTCGATACAGGGTATTTGTACATAACCGCCGACGGGGTCGCACGTCATCCCAAGGTGGTGTTCAAGCGCGATTTCCGCGGCATTGGCAACTACCTCTATCGGCCGACCGTCTACATGCGCCAGTAGGCTCGCGCCCATGCAGGACGCCACGCCGATCTCCCCCTGACAGCCGACTTCGGCGCCGGCAATACTGGCGTTGTGCTTGACAATAAATCCTATAACTGCCGCGGCCAGCAATCCCTCGCGTAACGAACCCTGGTTCCTTGAGAAGTGATGTTTCAAAAGATGTAATATGCCGGGTATGACACCCGCGGAACCGGACGTCGGCGCGGTAATTATCCTGTGGCCGGCGGCGTTTTCTTCGGCGGCAGCCAGCGCATAGGCATTTAATGAAACAAGAAAGCGGTCGGGAACATCTCCTAATAAAAGTGATTGCGCCGTCTTAAATAATGTTGGCGCCTTTCTCGAGAGTCCTATGGGCCCGGGCAGGACGCCCTGGGTATTAAGGCCCGCTTCTACGGACTGTTCCATCACATAAATTATTTCGTCAAGCCCCCTGAAAACTTCGTTTTTGCCCCTGCCCGTAAGCGCTTCTTCATTCTGCAACATAAGCTCGTTAAGGCCTATATCATGCGACGTAAGCACCTTTTCTAATTCTTCCATATTGCTGTATTTGTAAGGCGGTGCCGGCCTCTTGGGTACACGTTCTCCTTTATACAGAACCGAACCCCCGCCTACGGAATAGTATTCCCTTTCCATGATTATGCTGTTTGCCGCCAAAAGCCGCATTATCATCGTGTTCCTAAATGCGAAAGAGTGTTTGATCTTATCGAAGATAATGCTTTGCCGGTCAAACGGTATCGAAATACCGCTGATCTTTATTGAACGGGTTTTGTCTTCCGGACCGAGAAGTTTCGCGAGGGCCGTGGTGTCGCAAGTCTCCGGCTTCCATCCTAAAAGGCCCGCTTTTAGGGCGCGGTCTGTCCCGTGCCCTTTTCCGGTAGCGCTGAGCGAGCCGTAAAGATGCATTCTCATACCCGTTGCCTTTTTAAGCTTTTCTTTCGGGATCTGCTCTATCGCGCGGCGGAACTGGAACGCGGCCTTCATGGGGCCTATTGTATGCGAACTCGACGGCCCGGGGCCGATCTTGAAAAGGTCGAAAATTGACGCGGTAATGGTTTCCGCTTTTTCTGCCCTCATCCGGTAATCCTGAATTCCCTGTCCTGGAGGTCCAGTATTATTATCCGCGGATTTGGGCCCTGCGGCGCGCTTACCCTTCCGAGAAGTATCATGACCGCTTCCGAAACGGCGATAGCGGTCCCCAGGTGCTGGGGCATAACGAGATTCGGTATATTGATCTCTCCGAGCGCCGCCCTTTTAACTATTTCCGGGTCGGCATAACTCGGCATATAGGCAAGAATTTTTTTAAGGTCCGGCTTTCCCGAAGAAAAACCCAGGTATTCCTCCATGGAGACGGTTTTCGGCCCGAACACAAATACGTTCACGCCAAAGCCGATGGCGTTCGGGTTAACGATACATAGTTTTTTTTGCCTCGCGGCCCTGTATAGCGCGGCGGTGTTTCCAAGGTCGGAATAATCCATGCCGTCAATCACTATCTCCGCCCCATCGAGAAAACGCTCGGCGTTTTCCGGCCTGATGCCTTCGCCAAAAACTTCCAGATTAAGTTCGGGGTTTACCTCCCTGAAATAACGTCCCAGCACCTCCGCTTTTGGGCGCCCGATATTGGCGGATGTCGAACCGTGCTGGCGGCTCAGGTTGTGCGTTTCAAATTTGTCAAAATCGGCGATTTTCAGGCGGCCCACGCCGAGACGAACTACCTGTTCGGCGGAGAGCCCGCCCATTCCCCCGCAGCCGGTAACGGCGACGCATGCCTCGCGAAGGCGACCCTGTTCCTCACGGGATAGAACGCCTATGTTTCTATCCACCATTTGCCGGTAAAAATTGGACCATTCCGTCATGTTACTTCATCCTTTATGTTCTTAGTATACCCGCAATCATAAAAGAAATCAAGCCTGCCGCAAGACAATATATCGAAAAAATCCAGAATTTTCCTTTTCTGACTATAAAGAAAAGCAGGTTAAGGAAAATCAGGCTGGCAGCCAGGCATACAAAAAAGGAAACAGCGAGGTTCGTGTTAAAATAAAACCCATCCGACGCCTCCAGTAAAAAAGCCCCGAGGGAAAGCGGGATAAATAATAAAAATGAAAATTTCACCGCTTTTTCCCTTTCTATGCCGGAGGCAAGCGCCGAGGAAATCGTCATGCCGCTTCTCGATACGCCCGGCAATAATGCCAGCGCCTGAAAAAGTCCTATTATGACCGAATTTTTGATATTTAAATCCGAATATGTTTTCGAGAACCTGGTAAAATATAGAACGCCGCCTGTAAAAATGAAGGCGCAGCCTATGAAAAGAAGTGACGAAAACGCTTTTTCTATTTCCGCTTTAAAGAAAAATCCTAAAAGCGCCGCCGGTATGGTCGCAATTATTAAATAAATCCACATCCCCCTGTATCGCTTCTCAAAGCTGAGAAGGTTTACGATTTCTTTTCTTGTAAAAATAATAACGGCCGCGAGCGAGGCGAGGTGAAGGGTTGTGAAGAAAAAAAGGTCCGGTTCTGAAATGAGATTCGAAATAAGCGCCAGGTGCCCCGAGGAGGACACGGGTAAAAATTCCGTGGCCGCCTGTACGACGGCAAGTAAAATATCTTTTATCACGGGCACGCTTCTCCCACGGCAGCGATAAGCTTTTCCAGATCTACCGGCTTTGCCATGATGCGATACCCGCTTAAAACGCCGCCGGCTTCTGCCTCTTCTTCTGCTGTCACAGCCGCGGTCAGCAGGATAACGGGTATGTCTCGAGTATCCGCGCAATTCTTGAGCTCGAAAGCCACTTTATCGCCGCCTGTATCAGGCATCATAAGGTCCAGCAAGATCAAATCGGGCCTGAACTTCTTTACCGCGTCAAAGCCCTTGGAGCCCTTATTTTCAACTGTCACTACGTATTTGCCGGTTTCCTCGAGATTGAATTTCACCCCTTCGGCAAATGTCTCCTCGTCATCAATTATCAATATCTTTTTTTTATGCATATAACACCACCTTTATGCCGTTTTTCCGCAACATCTCTGTCACAACGCCCCCGGAGCCGCAGGCCGGGCTCTTTTCCTTAAAAATAACGCTTTTTACACCGAGGGTTTTCGCTATTTTCAGGACGCTTCTCGAGCCCCTTCTGAAATTTTCCGTCACGTCTTTGCCGCCCTTCATGACAACCCTTTTCCCCCTTCTCTCGGAGGGTCCCCTCGGCGTCGGCAGGCCGCCTAATTGCTCGGGACAAACGGGAACGAGGATTTCTTTCTTAGCGAGTTTAATAACGCTTTTACGCGGCTTCGATTTGCCGTCATATCTGCATTTTATTCCCAGAAGGCACGCGCTGCACAGCTTCATTACATACGATTATACCAGATTTGCGCCCTAAAATCCAATTATCTTGACTTTTAAAATTGCGGTTGCTATAATGAAAATGCTCCACTCGAAAGCTTTTATTTATCGCTTTCTCGGGATGAATTTTTTGTCAAAATTTCACGGGGCGTAGCGAAGCTTGGATTATCGCGCCTGCTTTGGGAGCAGGAGATCCTCGGTTCAAATCCGAGCGCCCCGACCAAACTATAATTTAATATGAAGAAAAGAATGCAAGAACAACGTGAAGCCGTATGGTTGCGATCGAAAGGGATGAGCTATCTCCAGATTGCCAGAAAGATCGGGGTTTCTACCGGTAGTCTGAGTCGTTGGTTACACGATATCTCTGTTCAAAACAAGAAATTCGGTATAGCGAAAGCGAGTGATGCGTTTATCAACAGAGGACGTATTCTTCGGGCAGAAAAAATCTTACGTGCAAAAACTATTAAAGCATCTGCTGTAGGAGCAATTTAATAAGCCTTATATCAAAAAAAGTACTTTGGGACATCGAAAGAATGTACTATATAACGGCACTGTAAACATTAGAGTTAATGACAAGAATTTGCATCGAAGAATTATGGGATGGATCGATGCTTTGGCTCTTTGTTAATAACTTTTGTCCCTGTAGCTCAGTTGGATAGAGCATCTGCCTTCTAAGCAGAGGGTCGCGTGTTCGAATCACGCCAGGGACGCCAATACGGTAGGGGTAGCTCGGTTGGTTAGAGCGTCTGTTTTCTAAGCCGAGGGCCGCAGTGCCAAACATCGTTTCGCTTTTGGCGGAACGAAGTACGTGGTGGCTATGGTGTAGTGGTAGCATGGAAGATTGTGGCTTAACTCATTGCTTTGACAAACTACAACCACATGGTATAGTATAAGTGTGGTAATAAGAAAATGTAAGCTTTGCGGCAAAAATATACGGGTCAAAAAATCACATGCAAGGAGAGGGTGGGGTAAATACTGTTCAAAAAAGTGTCAAACCAAAGCCCAATTTAATGGTAAATGGCTTCAATGTGACTATTGTGGAAAGGAAATTTATAGGACTCCTAGAGACTTTAAGAAGTCTAAAAGTAAGAAATTTTTTTGCTCGCGAAATTGCCATTGTTCCTGGGAAAATGAGAATATACGTTGCGGTGAAAATTCGCCAAATTGGATAACCGGTTACAATATTTATAGACGGTTGTTAAAAAAATATGGAAAACCAGAAAAATGCAGCATTTGTGGCATTGCTGATAGGAGAGTTTTAGTTGTTCATCACCGCGATTCCGACAGGAAAAACAATAAGCTAAAGAACTTAGAATGGCTTTGTAGAAACTGCCATTGCATAGTTCACTTGAACTAAAAATACCTGCGGTGGGTGTAGCTCAGTTGGTTAGAGCGTCTGACTGTGGCTCAGAAGGCCGGGAGTTCGAATCTCCTCACTCACCCCACTCCTCGACGAGGAAAAGCCTCTCTAAAATTAAACTTTGGAGAGGCTTTTCTGTATCGAGGAGTGGCCCTGAGCAAGGCCCGAGCAAGCGAGCGCGCCGAGGGCCGCGCCGAAGGATTGACTGCCCGCCTTGAGCGGAGACACCTCTATTTTCCAAGATCTGCTTACAAGGAGGGCATGCCCTCGTAGATTTTGATTGGGGGCCCTATCGCGACGGCTACGACAACGCCGTATACAACATGTACGCTTATTGATAAATAATTACATTGAGTCCCAGCTCCCGGCGGTTTAAAAAGAACGCGGCATTTTTCGCCGCGTTCTTTATGAGAATAGCGTATAGTGTTACCTTTTCTATATCGACTGTTGCATCACCACTGATGAATTATTTTTCGGAGGTCTTAAGGATACTTTGAAATCGCTGTCTTCTTTTTCGAGTATTACATGCCCTTTCCTGGCAAGCCAACCGATGCTCATAAGTATTAAATCATTTGGATGATCCAAGACCGAATATATCTCGGATAATTTAGTTACCGCTTTTTTATCTAAATGACTCCAGATTTCACCTGCTATAATACCGATTTTGATTATCATTGCTTATAAATGTGCCTTAACCTTTTGATTCTGTTTTGGATAAAACAAGCGCGATGATGATGCAGAGATAGGCGAACATTCGGATTCCGATTAATAGAGCAGACAGGCTCTTTCCAAGACCAAAAAGTGTCAAGATATGTGATATGCCGAAAACGCCAAAGGCTATGACAACAGAAAAGATTACTATATTTTTGTTTTCCTTGTAATTGCGATAACCTAAAATCAATATCGTCGCGCATAAAATTGTGTTTATAATGCTTACAGGGCTCCAGGTAAATGTCATTTTTTACTACCTCCTTTTGGAGTAGAATCTTGCGTTTCCATTCTGAGAGTAATTTTCTCGGTACCATCACTTAATATAACCCTATCTTTTTTTATATCAATTATTTTATTCCCGCCGATCTCATCACCTATTTCCACTATAGTACTGTTTATCATGGCTTTGGGATTTTTCTCACTCCACATTATGCCTTCCAGCACAAATGCAGAACCTGCCGCGCCGGGAGCTCCTTTCGGGAGAAAGGGGTTCCTGCCCCATGAGGTAAATTCTGTCTTTTTCGCGCGCCGCTCTGTCGGGACGATTTTCTTTGCAGGCGCAGCTGTTTCGGTAGGTTCGGAAGCCTGGCTGCGCGTGCTTTTCTTTCCTTTTGTGGGCGCAATTATGCCGTATATTACGCTTAAAACGCCCGCAACGCATAAAACGATTGCGACTATTAATTTTTTATTCTTCATTTTGATTCGCGTCCTGAGATATAAACTTCTATCGTGACGTCCGTAATGAACTGGCCGGGTTTTGTTTCGTCCCGGTCTATATCGAAGCTTTTTACTTTCACCAGCCCCTTTTCCAGGTCATCAAGTGAGCCGAGAAAAACGCCGAGCTGCTCGTAAGACGATTCTACCTTCAGTTCTACCGGCATTATTTTATATTCCGCGCCCTTTTCCTTTTTTATTTCTTTTGGTTTTATGGAAAGAAAATTAACTCCTTCGATCTTGCTGCCGTGTTTTGTTAATTCGTCCAGCGTGCCGTAAACCTCTTCTTCCGTAGAGAGGATACGGTCTCCGTAAACCTTTCCCGCGCCTTTTATGATAGTGCGCATGTCGATGACATCGTTTTCTATCGACTTACATTCTATGTACTTTTTCTTTATTCCCCCTAAAAGCGGCGCGTAGAAAACAATATATACTATCAGCGCCGCGGCCGCAATTATCCCCGCTATCGCGATAATCATTTTTTCCTGTGTTAACTCAAGTTTGCCTATCTTCATTCGCCTTTCCCGCTACTTACGACTTACCACTTACGACTTACGACTATTTAGTCCACCCAGCACTTTACCACGAACTCGTTCCCGACCTGGTCCTTTAAATCTTTAACACTTACAAGTTTTACATTTTTAAATATCCCTTTTTCTAACGCGAGTATAAAAGTTGAGAGAATTTGTTCCCCGCGTTCGGAAGAGGCGATCCCCTCTATTGTAATGATATTGTCTTCCATGCGCATATCCGTAAGGTGGATTTCGTGAGGAATGAGGTGGCTTAGCTCCTTAAGAATGTCCTCCCAGTGCGGCTCATCTATCAGTACCATGCCTGCCAGATGATGCGCTTCGGCTTTCTTGTACTGATGTTGTAAGCTGGAAAGCTCCTTTTTCGCAACAGAAATTCGCTTTTTGAAATTGCCTAACTGAATTCTCATTCCTATATAAAGAAGCAGCGAAACAAGGACGACTGCCGTAACTATAACCTCCAAGGTTCCCCGTTTAGCAATCCTTTTTGTCTCTTCTTTAATTTCGGGCGGAAGGAGATTTATGCCTTTTCCGTCGGTTAAAGCGGCGCCCACCGCCGGGCCCAGCCGATAGGAAATCTTATCCCTTTCGGGTACCGCTTTTGGCTCGACTTTGAGTCCTTCTAATGGATCTCCAAGTTTGACCTCTATACCTAATTCTTCGGATAAAAACTTTGTAAGGCCGCTAAGGGCTGCTCCTCCCCCAAACAACACTACTGAATCTGTTTTTTCGCCTCCGCTCTCTTCCCTATGATAATCAAAGCATCTACCTATTTCATCCGCCAGCTGTTCTAACAGCGGGCGCATCATGGCTAATACTTGAGTTGTGGAAATCTTACCGTCAATGATTTTTGATTCTCCTTCGGCGGGTGGTATCCCCGTTTCTCTTTTTATCTTTTCCGCCTCTTCCGGCGACAGCTGGATTTTTCCCGTCTCGGATACGAGAGCGCCCGTCATCGCGCTTGTGAAACTTTTGCCCGTTACGGGAATTTTACGGGTAAACACTAATGCCTTACCCTTGAATATAGCAAGCTCCGTATGAAGCTCGCCTATATCGATAATACACGTCGTTTTACCTTCTTTTGAATATGACTTTTCAGCCAGTTTCTGCAAGGTATAAGGGCAGGGAACAAATGAAACCGGCTTTATCCCTGCTTTCCTCAGTAGAGAAAGGTTTTTCTCGACTGTTACCTTTGGTGAAACAGACACAGCGATCTCGTATTTTCGCACTCCTTTTTCAACGGCATCTCCCAATATCTCGTAATCCAGTTCTGAGCCTTCTATCGGGAATGGGAAATAACTTTTCGCCTCCAGGCTTATACCCTTCTTTAATTCCGTCTTTGGCATATATGGGGCTTTTGCTATCTTTGTGGCTGTTTTAGGGCAATTTATGATTGCGATAATCTTGGATTTTTTGACGTTTACTCCACGGAATAATTCCTTTAGGGTTGATATATTTTTTTCCTCCCCGTCATTGCGAGGAGCCGAAGGCGACGAAGCAATCTCTCTTAAATCCGCCTTTACAAGATGCAGTCCGTCTTCTTTCTTCGTAAACTGGGCGATTTTTACGGAACTTGACCCGATGTCAAGCCCGACGATAAAGTCTTTCTTGAAGATATTCTTAACGCTACTTAATAGTGTCTTTATTTTTTCCGCGTTCATCCGTGCTTCCTTTATCCGCGTGTATCCGCGTTTCCATATCACCAGGATGTCGTAAATAAACCCTGGCCCAATCCTCCGGCTGTATTATATGTCTCAAGCTCGCTTACCTCGGCACTCTTGTTGCTAGCTACTTCCATATTGAATCTTAGATACTGAGCTGTAACCGAATCAAAAGTATAAGTCCACGTTGGCAATTCTACCAGGTTTGTCACTCCGGTATAAGCAACATCGTTGGTAGAGTATTCAATCGTAGATGAATTAATATTTTTTTGGCCGTTGATAACGACTTTGTCGAATGTCGCTGCGCTTCCGAAATCAAGTTTTAACCATGCGTTGCCTTTGTCGCTGGCCGCCCATTTACTATGGGTATTTCCATCAATGGCATCCCCTGCCGGATGACCGCCGCTTGCCGAAGAGGCTGTAGCGGTAGCGGAAAGTGAGAGGTTGGTACCGGCACCGCTAAAAGGTATATCGCTTTCCACAACCTGCCTTTTGGCGACATAATTCGTGTTGCGGGGAATATAGCCCTCGGAAGTAATAGTTACATGTTGATTCGCGGGTGCGTCGGAATATGCGGTTATTACAATATAAGTACCGTTTCCGGCTCCGAATGGGCTGGATGGTGGCTCGCTCCAACCGACTGCCTGTCCACCCGTAGTCAGTGCCCACCTCGCTTTAGCCAACCCCGCCTCGGCAACCCAGAAGGCCTGGGCATCCTGTATATTGCGGCCCGAAGCCCGGGTCTGGACCGATGTCATGTATAAAAACGTAACGGCAATAGCGGCGAGGGCCACCATGATAATGAAAGTCAGGATCAATACCATTCCTTTTTTATTTCTGGCTTCTATCATAAATTTCTCGGCCGCACTTCGGTTCTGGATCTTATCGTTTCATTGCCGCGTGTTGCGCTTAAATCTATGGTAACGATATTATTTATAATAGACAGGTCCGAAGTAGTGGGGGGCACAATATCTTTTATTATTATCGTGCCGTCTCCATAGGTAAAGGTACCTGTTGTTAAATCGCCTCCGACGACACCGCTGAGAGCCGCTTTTCTTAGCTCATACGTCGCCTGGCCAAAGTTCGGAGGGTAAGCATCGTTTCCGTTATAGAGGTAATAAATGCAGTAATTATCGCCCACATCGGTAAATCTTATCTCGTCGGTATTCAGCGAATCTACGTTTTTTACTTCAAGGATCTCGCGCGCCATTTTCTCTACTCCTCTATAAAGATTTATCCCGATTCCCGCTCGTATTTCTTGGGCGGACCAGCTTAATAAAATTGCGCGAAAAACATACACCGTAACCGCCGTAAGAACGACGAACATTACAATCACAAGTAAAACCTCTAATAATGTAAAACCCTTCTTCATCTCTGTTCTCTGTGCTCTGTTATCTGTACTCTTCCTATCAATTTACCACAAGCGTCCTCAGCGTAACACTGGCTGTGCCTCCCTTGGTGTCCCAGTAAACATTCACAACCACTTCTTCCGGATCTGCATTATCTGTCACGACTTCCGCCTGAAAATTACGGTTTTGATAAATGTTACCCGCAAAGCCATCGGTCGAAACAGCGTGGAGAGACTCATCGACGACTCCGCCGGTAGTACCGTATATGTTCTCGAGTTTGGCCTGGGCTATGCCGAGGGCTAAATCAACGTCGCTGACTACAGTAGAAGCAAACATGCCGGCCGTAAACGCCCACACTATCGCAACCACGCTAACTGTGAGAATAATCGTTGCGATAAGCACTTCTAACAGCGTAAATCCACGCATTATGGTGCCGTATCCGCCGGGCTTCCGTTTGTTACGTAAATAGCGTTACCTGTATCGCTCGCCACTCCCGCACCCGTAACGCTGGCACTTCCTGTGCCGCCTGGGCCTACGGAGTATATAACATAATAGTCGGTCGCGGGCGAATAGACGTAATTGCTTCCGCTTTTGAATGGATCCGTAGGAAGCGCGGAGCCGATAACATTCGGCGTATCGCTGGTTAAATCAGTGAGGGCCGCCGGCAACGTTTCGCTGTTGTGAATATAATAACTCTCAACCGCGGTCTGGAGCGTCCTTAACTCGCCTTTTGCCTGAGCGACGTATCCCGCTTCCTGCATGCCCCTGAAGCGCGGAAGAGCTATGCCGATCAAAATGGAAATTACCGCTATTACTATTATGAGCTCGATAAGCGTAAAACCTCTTTTTCTTAACATTTCGTCCCCCTTTCTACAATGTTCCTTTCCACCATCCGATATACCACAAAAAAATAGAAAGCCCTAAAAAGAAAATTCCTATCGGCCGCCGCCAGGCATGTATGCGGTCATCTATTAAAAACAACACGTGATTTGTAGCTTTAGAAATTTTCTCGACCTTTTCGGGCGAAAGTAAAAGCGCTGACCCGAAAATAAGAAAAAGCAAAGATGACGCAATAAGGAATATTTCCATCTTTCACCTTCCTTTTACTTCTGTATTGTCTTTACCATATCGAACATGGGTAAAAGCATTGACGCCATAATAAAGCCGACGAGGCTGCCCATTATAACTAAAAACAATGGCTCTATGAGCGTTGTAAGTTTCTTTATGGTATGCCCGAGCGACATATCGTAAAAATCGGCTACTTTATTGAGCATCCCGTCAAGGTTGCCCGTTTCTTCTCCCACCATGATCATCTGCACTGCATCCGGCGGAAATTCTCCGCTTATCTTAAGCGGCTCCGATATTTTATCTCCTTTTTCTACAGCGCTTCGCACATTTCCGATAATGCGGCCAAGGACTTCGTTTCCCGTTACTTCCCTTGTTATATCTAAAGATTCCAAGATGGGAACACCGCTTGCGGTAAGCGTCCCTAAGGTCCTCGCAAATCCGGAGAGGGCTGATTTGCGAAAAAGGGGCCCTAATATGGGCATTTTCAACTTAAACCTATCCAAGTTGAGGCGCCCTTTAGCCGTATTAGTGTAGAATCTGAGTGCAAATACGAGCGCGATAAAAAACAGTATGATTAAATACCAGAAATGCTTAATCGCCGTTCCTACCTTAAAGAGAATCAAAGTCGGCATCGGCAACGCTATGTTGGATTTCATGAAAATTTGAACAAACTGCGGAATGACAAATGTTACGACAAAAAGGGTAACACCGATACCAGCGATTAAAAGTATCATAGGGTAAAAAAGGGCACCTTTAACTTTTTCTTTTAATTCCTCCTGTTTTTCGAAATAATCCGCGTATTGCGCCAAGATAGTATCCAGCTTTCCGCTTGCCTCCCCTGCTTTCGCCATATTGACAAAAAGTTTCGGGAATATGCGCGGGTGCCTCATGAGCGCCTCTGAAAAACTCGTGCCGCCTTCAACGCTGCGCAAAACGCTCCCCACGCATTCTTTTAATTTTTTATTCTCGATTTGCTCATTAAGGGCGTAGAGGCTCGCCAAAATAGAAATGCCTGCGGTAATCATGTTTGAAAGCTGGATATAAAGCATGATCATGTCACCGGTGCCTACAGGCTTGAACTTATCAAGAAGAGAACCTACCTTGATACCGGGCTTGACTTCGTCAACTTGTGTCGTCATATAGCCCATCTTATTAAGCTTATTGATAAGCTCTTCCTTCGTGGCGGCCTCCATCGTGTCGCGAACCGCTTTACCCGTAGCATCGCGCGCTTTATATGTGTATATCGGCATTACTCCTCCTCCGTCACACGCAGCACTTCTTCAACCGTTGTTATTCCTTGCTTGATTTTCTCAATCCCGTCCTGCTTAAGATTTATCATTCCGGAAGCGATGGCGCGTTTCCGAATTTCTTCCGTCGGCGTCTTCGCGATAACGAGATTGCGTATATCGTCGTCTATCAGCATGAGTTCGTATATGCTGATCCTGCCTTTATAACCGGCATTCATACATTTAGGACAGCCTTTCCCTCTATAAAAATCCATTTTCTCTTTCTCACTTAAACCGATATCCGCCAGCTCTTCTTTTGTGGGCTTGTATTTCTCCTTGCACTCGGGACAGATCGTCCTTACAAGCCGCTGGGCCAGGATGCCGATAACGGAGGACGAAACCAAAAACGGCTCGACCCCCATGTCAATCATTCTTGTTACGGCGCCGGGCGCGTCATTTGTATGTAGTGTAGAAAAAACAAGGTGTCCTGTCAGCGCGGCCTGAATAGCGATTTCAGCCGTTTCGAAATCTCTCATTTCACCGACCATTATAATATCGGGGTCTTGCCTTAATATAGATCTCAATCCGTTGGCAAAAGTCAAATCCACCTTCGGGTTTACCTGCGTTTGCCTTATCCCCGCAAGCTTGTATTCAATAGGGTCCTCAATGGTTATGATATTTTTTTCAACCGTATTTATCTTATCCAAAGACCCGTAAAGCGTGGTGGTTTTGCCGCTGCCGGTAGGGCCTGTAACCAGAATTATGCCATGCGGTCTTTTAATAAGCTTTTGATATTTTTCAAGAACTTCCTTGGAAAATCCTAATTGATTAAGGTCAAGAAGAGCGGTAGCTTTATCTAAAAGGCGGAGCACCACATTTTCCCCGTATACGGTAGGCATGCAGGATACGCGAACATCTATTTCCCTGCCTTCCATTTTAATACTGAACCTTCCATCCTGGGGTTTTCTCCTTTCGGCTATATCGAGCTTTGCCATTATCTTAACCCTTGAGATTATGGCGGATTGAAGGTATTTAGGCGGAGAAGGTATCTCGTGAAGTATTCCGTCAACCCTGAGTCTCGTCTTTAAAACGTCTTCTTCCGGTTCGATGTGTATGTCGCTGGCTCTTTCCTGGGCCGCTTTTATGATAACCATGTTGACCAATTTTATAACGACGGGCTCCTCTACAATTCCCTCGAGTTTTTTGACATCGATTTCCTTCCCCTCTTCTATGCCAAGTTTTTTCCCATCTATGGATTTTATCAGGTCTTCCATACTCCCTTTTGCACCGTAATACTGATTTATTGCCTTCTTTATCTCGGATTCCGTCGCTACTGCCGGTTCGATGGTTAAATTTGTCTTCATTCTTATCTCATCCAGCGCGAAAACATTCCACGGGTCAAGCATGGCGCATGTAAGGCGGCTGCCGATCTTTAAAACGGGTATAAGTTCATATTTCCGGGCCAGGGCTTCAGGTATTAAATCGATTATTTTAGAATCTATCAGGTAATTACCGAGTTCTATTCGAGGTAATCCAAGTTTGGTACTTAAAAAAGCTACTAAATCTTCTTCGGCAATAAAGCCCATTTTAACCAAAACATTCCTTAGGCGTTGCCCCAAACGCTTCTCTTCGGCCTGTGCCTTTTTGAGCTGTTCAAGAGTTATGATACCTTCCGCCACTAAACTTTCGCCTAAAGATTTTTTTTCCCGTTTCGCCATTTTTATCCTTTATTTTTGCACTCCCTCAATCAGCCTTTTTATCTCTGCCAATAAATTTACTGCTTCGAATGGTTTTTTTACATGGTTATTGACACCGAGAGCGCTGCATTTATCTTCGAGTTCTTTTGCATCTGATGCCGTTAATATGATGATGGGTATATCTTCGGTATTCTTATCCTCCTTTAGACACTTACATACTTCGTAGCCATTCATTTTCGGCATAATAATGTCCAGAAGAATTAAGTCCGGCTTTTCCTTCCGGGCTTTCTCAAGGCCTTCCGAACCGTCGTAAGCTGCGATAACATTATAGCCGGAAGCCCCCAGCCTGCTCCTCAGCATATCGACTAGTTGAGCTTCGTCTTCAACTAATAATATTTTCTTACGCATTTGGACTCTCTCCGTTCTTGTTTTTTAGAAGGTTGCTGATTTTCGCGAGCAATACTTTTGCGTCAAACGGCTTAGTAATATACGCATCAGCGCCGACTTCCTTTCCCATCTGTTTATCCGACTCTTGAGCGCGCGCTGTAAACATGATTATAGGAATTTTATTATACCTCGTATCGGCTTTAAGCAAACCACAAACCTTGTAGCCATCCATTTTGGGGAGCATAAGGTCTAATATGATCAAATTAGGCTTTTCCTTTTTTGCCTTATCTAAACCCTCCTGGCCGTCATATGCAGTTAAAACTTCGTACTCAGCCGCTTTAAGTCTAATTTCTATCGCTTTGACAAGTTCAGTTTCATCATCAACTACTAATATTCTTTTTGTTGGCATTTTTAGTCCTCTTTTTTTAGTACTTCATTAACCGTATTCAATAAATCATTTGTCTCAAAGGGCTTCACGATAAAATCGGTAATACCTAATTCCTTACACTTAGCTTCTAAAACTCTTTCTTGAGAGGCGCTAAATATAACAATGGGGATGTCTTTAGTTTCCGGATCGGCCATTAACTTTTTGCAAACTTCGTAACCATCCATCTTTGGCATTATAATATCTAATAAAATTAAATCGGGTTTTGCCTCTTTAACCTTACTTATACCGGCTAACCCATCGAAGGCCACCATTACCTCATAGCCACTCGCTTTTAATCTTACCTCTACCGCCTTAACCAGTTCCAGCTCATCATCTATTACTAATATCCTTTTCGCCATGATTACCTCCTATGACTTCCTCGCCTTCGCGATCAGCTTTTTGACATCTTTAGCTTCGTCCGGATATGTGGCGCAGCCAAGCCGCAATTTTATTTTTTTATCCAATTTTTGGCCCGTTAGATAATCTTTCAAAACCTGTTCTAACCTGCCTTCAGATTCTAAAGCGCCTTTTTTATCACAGCTGCTTAAAATAACGATGATCTCTTTGTCATCTTTAAGGGCAAGATCGTCTTTCCGGCGTAGGTTTTTCGTAAGCGTGCCTTCTATATCTTTTAAAATTGATCGAAGCTTTTCGATAGACAATTCCTGTTTCAATTTCTCAAACTCAAACACAGATACCATAATAATAGACATTTTAGAATCACTCCTCACCGCTTCTTTTATCCCATTATTGACATATTCCTCAAAAAGCGACTCGGTAGTATACTTAGGCAGGGTAAAAATAAACTTACTCCCCTCGCCAATCTTTGATTCGGCCCAAATTCTGCCATTGTGCACCTCTACCAACTCTTTACTTATAGCCAATCCCAGACCCGTCCCTTTCGCTCCGCCGCCGGCTACCCGGCCAAACTGCTGAAACTTACTAAATAACTTAACCATATCATCCGCGCCGATGCCTTTGCCTGTATCGGCTACACTGCATTCTATCTCGTTCCCGGTATCTTTAATTTCAACCGTAATTTTCCCTTTCTCCGGCGTAAACTTAATGGCGTTCGATATTAGATTAGTAAAAACCTGGGTTATCTTATCAGGGTCCGCATAAACATTCGTTGCAATGGCAGGAAAGGATGTTTTAAATTCAATATTTTTCCTCTCCGTTTCAGATTTTAATGTAGCAAACGTCGCTTTAGCTAAATCGCTGACATCTACAAGCATCTTTTTTAGCGCTACCCTTCCGGATTCGATCTTAGATATATCCAAAAGATTATTGATCAAGCGGGCCAGACGGTCAATATTACCTTTAATGATATCCACGTATTCTTTCTGTTCTTTGGTAAGCTTACCCGGTATCTCATCCCTTATGATAGAGGTAAATTCCTTCATTGTGGTTAGGGGGGTACGCAGTTCATGAGAAACGGTTGAAACAAACTCTGTCTTCATCCTGTCCACCTCTTTCTCTGCGGTAATATCCCGTAGAGCTATAACCATTCCCAAATTCTTTCCCCCAATGTCCTTTACCGGTGCTATGTTGCTGCGTAAAACCATCTCGATAGGCTCGGTTATAGTTATATCTTTCGTTACTAGTTTTTCCCTGCCAAATATAATCTCCTCATATCCCAGATCAAGACCTGTCTTTTTAAGGCATCCTTCCAAACGCCTTCTATTTATTTCCTCTGACCGAAGGCCGAGCATCCGTCTGGCTGCCGGATTACAGACTAGAGGATTACCTTCTCTATCTATCATTATCAAACCCTCGGTCATCGACTCCACCATTGCTTCCATCTTACCCTTCTCTGTAGCAATAACTGCCTTGAGCCGCTCAATAGCGATAGCCGCTTGGTTAGACAGGGTATTAATAAGCCTTATGTCATCTTGACTAAAGGCATTTTTTTTAGAACTACTTACATTCAACATCCCAATGGGTTTATTTTTAATAACTAAGGGGACGTTAAAGAATGATTCTACTTTTGTTAATATCATCTTTCCCTTGACCGGCCTGGGTATAATTTCTAAGCCAACCGATATATTCTTTTCACTAATCTTTTGACCGGTTAGCGAACTGAACGATTCGATTAGATTCTTTTCGACCTCTTCAACAAAATCTTTGGTCACAGCCCTTACTGCCTTGACCACCAAATCCCCTCTCGCTTTTGCAGTAAAAATGAAAGAGGCGCAGACATCATAATCAACCATCTTGGAGAGCGAGGACATAATAAGTCTAAAAAGTTCCCGGTAATCCAACGTATAGGAGATGGCCTTAGAAACCTCGTAAAGCACGGATAATTCAAACGTTCTCTCTTCTACCTTCTTTTCAAGTCCTTTGGAAAAACTCTCGAGTTCCGCTTTCGCCTTTTCTAGTTCAATGGTCTTTTGCTCGAGAGCCTTTCTCTCCTCTTCTATGTCCTCCATCAGATACAAGGACGCCTGCTGTGAGTCGGTCAGATCCTTGGTGCGCTCTTCAATTCTTTTCTCCAATGTCCTTGAAAATTCCTCAAGTTCCTCTTTCGACTTCTTTAAATCAGCGATAAGCTTTAGAGTCTCGCGCACATCACGGGCAACTCCAACCACGCCAACAAGCCTGCCGCTTTCATCTCTCATAGCCGATCCGCTAAACCTGACCGGGATCTTCTCGCCAGCCTTTGTCTTATAAGTCATATCGAAATTATGCACTGAACCTTCGTCTATAAGCCTCCTCAACCGCTTGCCCTTAAAGAGCGCTTCTTCTTCTTCTTCTTCTTCTTCTTCTTCTGTAAATATTAGACTTACGTCTTTTCCGATTAGCTCGTCTTCTTTATACCCCAACAAATCGCAGGTAGCTCTATTTACGCTTTTAAGCGTAGCGTCAGGATTAACTACAATTAGGGTATCTATTATGGAAGAGATAATGCCATTCGCGTATACCTTCTCAGCCAAAATTTCTTTCTGTTTTTCTTTTATACTCGATACCATGCTACTAAAAGAATCGGCAAGTTGTTCAATTTCATCACCTGTCTTAACTTCTATTCTATAATCCAAATCTCCCTGGCCAATTTTTTCTGTGGCTTCATGGAGTTTCTTTATCGGCTTGACAAATATTCCACCAAAGATAAACCCTAGAGGTATTAAAATAATTAATAATGTACCCTTAACTATCGCCAATTGCAAAATTAATTCGCGCAATGGCACAAAAACCTCATTTGCGTCTTGGGCTATCAAAACCCACCAACTTATTCCTGACTCTAAAAGCGAAGGGTCATCGACTTTTGCAAAAGCTACAAAAGAATTCTTCTTATGACCATGAAAGTTCTGTACCACTATGCCCCATTTCTGTTTGCGCTTTAGAAATTTCTGCAAGCCGATATAGCCGGAAGCTTCTAGGCTATGTGGTACCTTTCCTTCGCCAAATAAGATGTCGCCTTTGTCGTCAATCAACAAGGCTTTTCCCGTTTTACCGATTTTTACTCTGGTTAAAGGCGCAAAGAAATTCTCCACCTTTAATATCGCCTTACAAACAGCGATGACCTTACCGTCATTATCCTTTATTGAAAACGCTAAAGAAGCCCCCCACAAATTATGTGCTTTATCAAATTCAATTCCTCCCAAAAAGACTACCTGCTCTGGATTATCATAAGCCTTCTGCCACCAGTTCTTATCCCCTGCATATAAAAAGGTTGGCTTTTCAGAGGCAACGATTGCTTTGCCAAATTTATCGGTTACCAATATTACTACGAGTTCTCTTCTTAACGCACAAATCTCCTTCAATCTTCGACTGCCCCTGTTAGATAATACACTTTCGACCAGCGATGAATTATCGGAAGCCCTATTCCACTTATCATTTAATCCCATAAGATAAGGCGGGATATCTTCTTCTTTCATCTTCTCGTAATTAGCGTTGCTTTCAAATATCAAATCCCTCCAAAGTAAATTATTTACATGTACCTCTACATCTTTCACTTTGTCGTCAAGCATTTCTGAAATAGTAAGCACCAATCTATCGGCTATTTTTGCATGTTCTTCTCCAATTCTATTGCGTACCAGGTTAAATTCCAAAAAATAGTTCAAACTAAGCCCTGCCACCATTGTAATCAACACCGCAGAAACGACGAGTAATGTAACTTTGCTCCGGATTCCTGTCTTCGGTTTGCGTTCTTCCATAATTACTCGTGCTCTTCCCGTTGTCCGAGTTTTGCCTCGAGTTCACGAATCCGTTTCCTCAGCTCCTCCATCTTAAGCTCCCTGCCCACCGCGACTTTATGGAACGTCTCCAGATCGTGAATCTTCTTGGCTAATTCTTTCTCTTTGTCCTTGATAAAAGTGATATTCTTGGCGATATGCACCGCGCCGGCAAGTTCTCCCCTGTCATTAAGAATAGGCGAGGTGGTAACGAGAAGCGGTATGCCTATATTTACGTCGTCCACCTCTTGGATATGGGTGGCTTTATCTTTTTTCGTCCGCTCAAACGGGCAGTCCGGCCAGGGGCTATTTGTCTTATGCAGTAATTCGTAACACTTTTTACCAACGATCTCCTCTGGTTTGGCTTTAAGCACCTCTGCAAAAGCCTTATTTACCCTCAAAATAACGTGGTCGGTGTTCTGGATAAATATCAGGTCCGCTATAGAATCAAATGTCTTCTGCCATTCCTCGACTGACTCTTTTACCTTCTCCTCCATCTTCTTGCGAGCGGTAATATCTTCGATTATTTCTATAAAACCCTGTGACCTGGAATCCTTGCCAAAAAACGGCACGGCGTGATTCCGCACAAAAAAACGGGTGCCATCCTCGCAAACGCCTTCAGTCTCCACGGTGTGCATTTTTCCATCCGCCATGGCTTTTACACCCGGGCAATGCTGGCATATCGCATTCCTTTTCTCGTATTCCGCAAAGCAATATTTGCCAATGAATTCCTTGGGATTCCTATTAAACATCTTGCCTATAGCGGCGTTTGCCATAACTATCTTATGGTCACTGTCTATCAACGTAATGCCTATTTCGATGTTATTTAAAAGCGCCTGATAAAATTCTTCGGGAGCGATACTCCTGCCATTTTTTATCATACTTTCCTCCGTATTCATTTCGCAATTCCCGATTTAAAAACAACGATTCACGCTAAAAAAGCTAAAAGCTGATAGCTGCGTCCTACGTCCCATGCTTCCACAATTTCGCCTCCAGCTCTTTAATGCGCTCCGTCAGCTCTCTCATCTTAAGCTCTCTGCCTACCGCCACTTTATTGAACCGCTCAAACTGTTCTACCTTGTTTTTCAACTTCTCCTCCGTCTTCTTCCGCTCGGTGATGTCCCTGAAGCTGCCCATAAGATATGCTTTGCCGGCAAGCATCACTTTGGTCCCTATAACATCCGCTAAGAAGACACTGCCGTCTTTTCTCTTTATCGGCAGGGCCTCCACTAAAATGGTATCTTCCCGTAACAGCCTCTTGAATCCCTCTATGGCCTGCGGCAGATCCTTTTCGGGATGTATGTCCTTGACGCCGAGGCGCGCGAATTCATCTTCAGTATATCCCGTCATCCTGCATATTATCTTATTACCCATAAAAAATTGCTTTGTTTCCGTATCTGCTACAATCAATCCATCATTGGCATTGTCGAAGAGCTGCTTAAAATTCTGCTCGGATTCCTTTAATGCCTCCTGCGCCTTCTTGCGTTCGCCACTCTCGACAATCTTCCACTTGCCATCCCGCTCGATAAGGGCGAATTGATGATTCGCGACAACGTCTAAAATCTCATGGATCCCGCACTTATCGAGAGAATATGTGCATATAGCCAGCATCCGATATTTACCGATAACGCTGTTCACCACTGCTTCGTAATCGAAAAAGTCTTTCCAATCCTTTTTCTCAAGCCAGAAGGTATTACCGGTAAGGCGAAGCCCGCTAAATCCGTTCTTCAAGGCTGCTTCTTCCTTCCGGACCCAGCCCTGCAAAACCGAATCACTTTCAAATTTGCCCGTTTTGGTATACCAATCACTGTAGTCAAGTATCTCTATCTGGCCTTTTTTAATATAGGTATCCAGATCTTTCACTTTCTTCTTCAACTCTCTCCTTGCCTCTTCCGAGCTTAAGGGCTCCGATGTAACCCACATGCAGAATTCGTTATTTTCCAGTCCTGCCTTAAAATATGGCACCAGAATACAAAGTAAATCCTCTTTGGTCTTGTAAAATTGGCAAAAATGCGTGCCCCAGGGCGCATCGCCTATAATATCAATCCCGGTTTTTCTTTTTTCTTCCGTCATGTTTTTCTCCTGTATGCTATAGGTTCGAGGACCCTTGGCCCCTTTTAGCCAAAGTATCCTTTACAATTTTATAAAGCTTTTTTTTGTCGATGGGTTTACTGACTAAAGCATCGGCTTTGCTTTTGACAGAGGAAGTTATCGTAGAGCTATCGTCGTGATAAATAGAGAGTAATACCACTGGCAAGTGAGGCCTCATCTCTTTAAGGGCATCTAACACTGCATCCCCATTCATACCCGGCATCTTAAAATCTGTTATGACTAAATCAAATTCTGCCTCTTTGGCAATCTCCAGCCCCTCCCCTCCTGAATAAGCCATGGTTACTTCATATTCTCCGGTGCGTTCTAAATTTAGTTTCATCCCCAGACAAAGATCTTTTTCATCGTCTATGATTAATATCTTTTTTTTGGCCATCTTTCTATCCTCCATTAGCTGTGGGCAGAGTAATAATAACCTTTGTTCCTTTCCCGACTTGGCTTTCTATATTTATAAACCCGCTATGTTTTTCCACTATAGACCTGGTAATAGCTAAACCTAAACCTGTCCCTTCCCCGGACAGCCTAGCGGTAAAGAAGGGGTCGAAGACTTTGCTTAATTTATCTTCTGGTATACCCATGCCCGTATCTTCTACCTCACAAATCAGAGCTACCTTCCCGGGTTGGAAAAAATCCGTTGCTCGCCGGCCTATACCATTTTTTAATTCCTTCAACTCTTCAGTGTATGTTCTGATGGTCAGTTCCCCTCCTTTTAGCATAGCCTGTATGGAATTTAAGATAATATTTATAAAGACTTGCCCTATTTGATTCTCATCTACCATCACCGAGGGAAGTTTAACTCCAAAATCCTTAGCTATTTTTATATTTTTAAAGGTTAACTGTTTCTCCACTAAATTAAGCGAGGCTTCGATAACCTTATTTATTTCACAAGGCTTAAGTTCTAAGGGAGTGACCCTTGCAAACCCGAGTAGGCCTCGCATAATTTTATCCGACCTCATTACCGTTTCTTTAATTACATTTAATGCTTTAACGTGTTCCTCTTTTTTATCAGGACCTAATTCATCTTCCAGATAATCCACCCACTGAATTATAATAGCCAGCGGGTTCTTAATTTCATGGGCTATGCCGCTGGCCAATTGTCCTATCGCTGCCATTTTCACAGATTGAACTAACATTGTTTGAGTACTTTTTAGCTCCCTATAGGCCTTCTCCAATTCTGCTGCCCTCTTGCGGTCTGTTTCTGCTCTTGCTGCTTGAACTGCAAGCTCCTTCTCTTTTTGTATAAGGCGCTTTATCTCGGTGATGTCGCGGAAAATGCCCATCATTCCTGCCAGATTACCCTTGTCATCTTTAATTAGAGAGGTAGTCAAAAAAAGGGGGAATGTTTCTTTATTTTTTCTGATACCGACTGATTCTCCGCTCCAAACCCCTTTCGTTTTCATCTCATTGATAATTTTTACCGCAACTTCAGGATTTGTGCTAAATTGACCTACATTCAATTTTATTATCTCTTCGGGTGAATAACCAAAGATCTTGATAGCGCTCTCGTTGGCATAAGTGACATTGCCTTTCATATCGGTCAGCACAAGGCTGTCGTCAGCACTCTCAGCGGCTTGTGAAAATATCTTTATTTTCTCCTCCGCCTTCTTGCGGTCGGTAACATCGCGACCAATACCCGTTACCCCTATAGTTTTGCCTTCTTCATCTTTTAATGATTTGCCAACAAAAGAATACGGGATTCGGTTCCTGGATTTCGTAAGTATGTTTACCTCAAGCACGGCATACCCTTTCTCTATTGCTGCCGTAATCGCATTAAACATCTTCTCTTTTTCGTCTTCTACGAAGAAATCGCCAGTGCGCATATCCGATATTTCTTCTTTTGAGTATTGCGTTATTTCTTCAAGCGCTTTGTTCCATATTACCAGTTTTCCGTTCAGGTCCAAAACAAAGAATATATCCGATAACACATTAATCGCATTCACGAATTTCTCCTGCTCGGCTTTAATCGCATCCTCCGCCTTTTTGCGGTCAGTTTCTGCTACTGCTGCAAGTTCCTTCTCCTTTTGCATAGAGACACTCAAATCATTGGCCATTCGAGAAAAACTTTCTGCTAACTCCCCAATTTCATCCTTTGATTTAATCTCTATTCGCGTACCCAATTTACCCTTGCCTATTTCACCTGCCGCATGTCTCAGTTTTGCGATTGGCAGAGAAATGGAGCGGGAAACAAATAATCCTAAGCCTATTGCTAAAACAAGGGAGACTACCGCAACCCCGATTAACATAGTAGTTACGGCGGCTCTTGTTTCTTTCATTAAAGTACTAACGGCCTCTTCTATTCCTGCTTTCTTTTTATCTAATTTAACAGCGCATTCATCAACTACTGCCAATTTTGTCCGTTCATCAATCTCTTTTTGTTTTATATCAAGAGTAAGTTTTGCCATTGTTTTAGCTGTTGCATAATATTCATCAAGAGAAGCTGAAAGCCTACTGAGTTCATCCGGTGTAAGCATTGCCGCGGCAGCAGCAGCTTTTAGTGTTTCGATAGACGCGAGCCATTCATCAATATGTTCTTTATCTCCGTATTGATAAAGGGCTTCTTTACTGTAATAAATCATCTGACCAATATCTTTGAGGAGCGCTTTACTGTTTGACTTGTAAAGAAAATCTGTTATTGCATGTCTTTTTTCTTTTTCTTTCGGATATTCTTCGTTAAATTTTGCTTTTGCCGCTAGTTTATCGTCGTGAGCAGCTATTAACGCGGCTGCAGCTTCCCGCTTATTTTTAAAAGGTTCTTCCATCCTTTTGGCCATCTCTGCAATTTCCGGATTAAATACTATATTTATGCCCTTTGCGTTATAATCATCCTCTATCCATGTTTTATAAACATTTTTTGCTTTAAATTCATCGGAATCGGTACCATGACCCAGTGCTTTAATCCACATCTCAATTCTTTTTTCATATTTATCATGTTCTGCTTTAATCTGAGATAATTTATCAGGGTCTTCATTTAAAATACAATCGTACAATGTTTCTTCAGCATCTGCTATTTCAAGCATTAGGGTTTTTGATGCAACCATAATAGATGACAATCCTTTAATTGTATTATTTGAATTAAAGCCGACATGCCCAACAACCCCTACCAATATAACAATCCCCAAATACCCCAAAATCAATTTTTGCCCTATTTTCATCTTACGCCCTTGTTATAAAAAATCTGTAATTACGGCTTCACGAGCGGCTAGTCCCGCTTCACAATTTAGCCTACTCTCATATTTTTATCATTTTTCCAGGGCCTTCTGGATCGCTTCCAGGGCCTTGTCTTTAGAAAGCGGTTTGATAAGGTAATCGACGGCGCCCTTCTTAAAACAGTCCCTCATCTGGTCTTTTTGCCCAACGGCGGTAACCATGATTACCTTGGCTTTAGGATCCCATTCCCTAATCTTTTCCAGGATTATATCACCAGGGGTCCTTTCCATGATGATATCCAGGAGTACAATATCCGGTTTTTCCTGCTTAAATTTAGCCAGGGCAGCTTCCCCGGTTTCAGCCTCAATGGTTTCATGTCCCCCTTCCTCCAGGTATTGTTTTAGCTTCTCTCTGGCAAAGAGGGCATCATCTACAATTAATATTTTAGCCATGCATTACCTCCTTTTATTCTTTTATCTCCTTCATCATCTTCTCAAGCTCTGCGCTTACCATGACAAACAGATGAATCTTAATCTCCTGTGGCGGGATATCCAGCGATGTCTTAAAGACCACTGCTTGAAGCGGGACACTACTTTCTTGCTTTAATAACTCTACTACAATTTCACTGATTCTGGCTGCGGTTACTACCCTGGGTGCGGAAAGGCCCAATTTGATTCCCAGGGATTCAGCCAGGGCAGTCATATAGGAGTTGGATAGGATATTAAGGGTCTCCTCAATAGCTGACAGGTCTGCTGCTTGAAGAATACCGGTGCTTCCAATCTCTCGCTCATTTAAAAGGTCTACCAGCATAAGGGTATTCTCTCTGGATAGAACCAAAAGAGATGCCCCCGGCACTCCGGCCAATAGCTGGGCATAGGCTATTACCGGCTGTTTGGCCAAAGGCTCCAATTCTGCAGCTATGTCTTTTAACTCCAGCTGTTTCACTTCAGTAGCCAATACCTGAACGTTCCTTTTGCTCATCCTGCTTAAGGACTTGGCAGATTCGGCTGAGCCGATTTCTGCAGCAAGCTTTACTATCTCCGGCTTAAATTTAACAATCTTTTCTGCTTCTTCTCTTCTCTCCTCTTCCTTTTTAATCTTTTTTTCTTTAGCCATCTCCTGCCTCCTTTCATTCTTCCAAAATCCTGCTCACCTCATCTATAATTATGGCCGAATCGAAGGGTTTACGAATGAAACCCTTGGCTCCGGTCTGTTGGACCTTTTTCAAGGCCTCCCCCTGCCCTACAGCGGTAACCATCAATATCCGTGCTTTTGGATTTATCTTTAGAATCTCCCTTACAGCGGCAATGCCATCCATTCCATCTGTTTCAGGCATAACAATATCCATAGTTACAAGATCAGGTTTCTTCTCCTTATATAGCTTTACGGCCTCGCTCCCGTCCTCTGCCTCACCTGCTATCTCATAACCTTCTTTACTTAAGACATCGACTATTATTTTTCTGGCAAAGGCAGAGTCATCTACAACTAATATTTTTGCCATTTATTCACCTTTTTTTCCTTAACACACTGCCTACCATAACCCGTAAACCGCCGAGATCTTCAAGCAAAGAATCAATTATTTCACTCGAGATCTTTTTCTTACCATTTCGTAACTTCTCTATCAAAAGTTGCATCTTCTCAGCCAATTTTCTTATCTCCGCGCATGTTTTGTCGCCTTCCATCATGCTGGCGTTACCTTTGAGGGTATGGGTAAAACGCCGCAGGTCACTCAAAAGGTCGGTGCTCTCCGGGTGTCCCCGTAGTTGCGCTAAACCCCTTTCAAGCTCTTTTAAAAGCTTTTGAGCTTCTTCCACAAAGAGCTTTCGATACTTCATATCTTTTTCAAAGGATTCCTTTTTATTTGCCATATTTTATTCTCCCTTCGTGTCACTAAAACTTTATCTTTACCGTAACAATCCCCGACGATACAGAAAACTCCACCGAGCGGCCCTGCGAGCCGCCTACGGCCTCACCGATTATCTTTATGCCTTCTTTTTTTAGCTTTTCCTTTGCGGTTAAGACATTCTCATTGCCGATATCCGACTTAAAGGCCGAGAACATGTTGGCCCCGCCGATGAGTTTGGCCTCTATGTTCTCTTTTTTTGCTCCCCGGGACAGCATTTTTGTTAGTATCTCATCTATGGCGTTATCGACGTATTTCGTATCCCTTGTATTGGGATTGCTTCGACCGGCTGCGCCGGCCTCGCAATGACGAGTTGGGAGCATAGCATGGGCGAGCGCCCCAAGCTTAAGTTTTGGGTCATAAAGTATAATGGCTAAGCAAGAGCCGATTCCAGAAGCCGACAAATTGTCGGGGTCTTTTGCTACTTGCACATCACCTATTTTTACATCTATATCCACGCCCTTACAAAGCTCCCCCCATAATTGCTTTGATCTGCCCAAGTTCAAATAACAGCAGGAAACGTCCCGTAAGCTTTGTTGGCTTGAATATGAATTCTACTTCTATAACTATTGCCTTTTCGGCCTTTTGAGCGAATTTTACTATGATGTCGTTTAATATTGCGCCAAACATATCAAAACTAAAACTCGGGATATTCTCAATAATTTTGGCCTGCAGTCTATTTCCGAGAACGGTGAAATAATTACCGGTAATAATATTCCCGACTTCTTTTAAAGCCGATTTATCAAGCTCGGTTAGTTCCTGGGTTGTTCCGGGCGGCCTTCTAACCAATAAATCGCTTAAGGTAAAAGTGGTTTCTTTTGGAAATATTAATAAAGCAGCTCCTTGAACGTCCCCTGAAATGGGCAAATATACGCCGGCAACTATCTCTTCGGCACCGATAGCCGGGCTAAGATCTTTTACATCTTTTACTTCCGGATTGGAGATCACAACGCTAACCGGCTGGCCGATCAGCTTTGTTAAGGCCGCGGAAGTGTTTATTGCGGCCTCTTTGTTTATCTCCTGCAGTTTGTTTTCCATGGTATCCTCCCTTTGTTAAATAACGGGTTTTTTCGTAAGAATCAAATTCGCCACGTCCAGGATCAGCACAACCTCGCCGGAGCCGATTATCGTGGAGCCGGCGAAGTATTTATTCTCTTTTACTAATCTGTTTAAGGGTTTGATTACTATTTCCTCCGTTGTCATAAGGCTATCGACTGCCAATCCAAGCCGCTCTTTCCCTTTTCTGACAATCGCTATCGGCTGCTTCGTAAGCTCGGAAGCCGGCAGCCCGAACATCGTCCTTAATCTGGTTATAGGTATGTCCTCTTCATCTAAAACGATGGCTTCGTAGTTTAGCATGCCCTTTATATCTTTTTTATCCACGGTAACGAGCCTCGCTATATTGACTAAAGGAACGGCGTAGGGCTTTTCCCCGACCTTGACAAATAAACTTTTAATAATGGCCAATGTAAGCGGTATTTCTATTGTAAATGTCGTGCCTTTTTCTCCGGTCGCAACTTTAATGGACCCGCCGATTGAGTCAATCTTATCTTTTACTATATTTACACCAAAGCCCCTTCCCGAGATTTGGGTAACCTGTTTAGTGGTGCTTACTCCGGAAAAAATTGAATTCATTATCTCTTCCCTTGTTGCCCCCGGCGATATAATCCCCTTCTTTATCCCCGTATTCTTTATATCCTCGACATCCATCCCGGCCCCGTCGTCAGCAACCTCAATTACCGCAAAACCTTTCGTCCTCTTGGCGCTTAATGTTATAGTCCCTTGAGGCAGCTTGCCGGCCTTTTTCCTTACCTCGGGCGTTTCGATACCATGGTCAACGGCATTTCTTATAAGGTGCACCAGGCTTTCGCCGATCTCGTCTATCACGCCCCTATCCAGTTCTATATCGGCTCCCTCGGTTTTGAGATCTATATCTTTTTTCTGGCTCTTGGCTAAGTCCCTGACCATTCTGGGAAATCTATTAAACACAAACCCTATCGGCACCATCCTTGACTGCATAATATTGTATTGGATATCCGTCACGATCCTTCCCATGGAATCCACCGCAGCGGTAAGTTCCGGGTTTTGGATGTCATCCTTGACTCCATCGAGACGCATCTTGTTGATCAATAGCTCTTCGGCCAAATTCATGAGTAAATCCAGCCTTTTTACCTTAACCTCTATGCTGGCGATCTTTTCAACCGGAGAAATCTCTTCTTGGCGCCCTTTGCCTATCTCTCGGACCCTTTCAGTTGCAAGTTTTCCTAGCCTTTCTGCCAATGCAGCAGTGTCAATTTCTTCTTTACCCTTTTTGAGTTCCTTCAAGGTTAAGTCCAGGCTATCGAAAGATTCAAACAATATATCAATACAATCCTCTGATCTCATCTTCTTCTTTTTTAGTATATCCAAAACATCTTCTATGGCATGGCAAAGCGCCGATGCTTTATTGTACCCCATTGTGGCAGCCATACTTTTTAAGGTATGCGCCTCGCGGAAGATATCGTTTACTAATTCCAGCTTAGCCGGACTCTTTTCCAGCTTGAGAAGA